>Ga0310342_100000511_pt1 | contig 21853 bp, 19 predicted proteins | sample S15DNA20500_MG_FD_206155 | JGI IMG/M metagenome (GOLD analysis project Ga0310342, IMG submission 206155) | Marine microbial communities from station ALOHA, North Pacific Subtropical Gyre - S1503-DNA-20-500_MG | ecosystem: Environmental > Aquatic > Marine > Oceanic | place: Pacific Ocean: North...
GACGTTTGGCGATACCAAGGAGGGTTCGTTTGGCGTACGGATTGCCGGATCCATGAAAGTGACGGCCGAAAAGGGAGGCCGGATCATTAACAGCCATGGAGATACGGACGTGAAAGCATGGGGTAAACAGTCTCCCTGGGTCGACTATCACGGTCCGCTTCACGGTAAACAGGTGGGCATTGCGATCATGAATCACCCCAGTAGTTTCCGTTATCCAACTTACTGGCACGTCCGCACTTATGGACTCTTCACAGCCAACCCGTTTGGCCTTCATCATTTCAAGGGGAGCAACGACGTGGATGGCTCCCACCGCATGGAAAAAGGCCAGACGATGCAATTACGATACCGGGTGCTCTTCCACGCGGGGGATGAGAAGCAGGCAGGAATTGCCGAGAGATTTGCCGCGTATGCCAAATCCAAGAAAGAGTGATTTCAGCTTTCGTGTTCGGCCTTGAAGATCACTTTGTCTGATCCAGGGAAATGGGCTGTTTCCAGTAACTGGCCGGATTCACCTCGCGGTAGGACGCCATGTAATCCCCGGCACGGCTAATCCGCTTGCGATCCGTGTTGGTCAGTTGCCAGCTGACGAGGTGGCTGGTTCGGACAACGTGGCTAGATCCAAGTGGCGAAATCGGGCTTATCGTTCGTTCCACGGAACGGGGTAGAATCTCATGATTGGCCATGGATGCATTCAGTTGCATGCGGGCAAACGGGGGCAGGTTTCCCACCCGAGTTGCGTTGAGTCGGGCGTACCAGTCGGCGAATTTGCGGTACCGTGGGACAACCTCTGCCGACGGGGGATGGATGGTATTAACCTTGTAATGAAGGCGTTTACCGACCATTTCCAGGATCCCAGTCTGCTTGTCGAACGACTCGGTCAATTCCGGGGTCACCAGGGCTTGTGTGCTGCCACGTGCTTCTGATTTGAGTGCTGCGGAGAACCGCAGAAGCTGATCTGTTGTGACTGTTGTTTTTATCTTGCGCTGGCAATCGAGCAGGACAAATCGGCCCCGGTTGATGTCAAGAATCGTGATTTCCTCGTTCTTGTCGCCCATGAAATCGTAGACAGTTGTTCCCCGGAAGAGGGTCAGCGTGGAAATGGCGGGCTCATCTTCCGAATCGAAAAAGACATCGGTCTCGATGCGGAAATCCTCCCCTCGTGTATTCGTGACCAGGAGCGCCAGGCAGCAGAGGGCAGAGAGTCCAATCCGGTAACGTATCATTGTCGTTTTCCTTCCCATCCAAGGGCCTGGCAGTCAGAACCACCCTGCCCCCTAAAACGTACCTGTTCATAATCGAGGCGGCGTGGGAAGATAGCGGAAACATCGGCTTGATGTCCAGCCAGATCTGACCGGACAGCCGTTTCCATTTCCGGACACTTCCATTCCCCTCTTCTTCCTGTGGAAATAGCGTTTTATGGCCGAAAGCCAGCAGATCCTTGTAACCGGTGGCGCGGGCTTCCTTGGCTCACACCTCTGCGAGCGGCTGATAGAAGACGGTCACCGGGTAACCTGCCTGGACAACTTCTTTACCAGCCAGCGGGAGAATATCGAGCACTTGCTGGAAAACGACCGTTTCGAGTTGATCCGGCACGATATTACCGAGCCCATCTGGCTGGATGTCAGCCAGATCTACAACCTGGCCTGTCCTGCGGCTCCAGGGCATTACCAGCACAACCCGATCAAGACGATCAAGACATCCGTTCTCGGTGCAATCCATGTGCTGGGAATTGCAAAGCGTTGTGATGCTCGCGTCCTGCAGGCGTCTACGAGCGAGGTTTACGGGGATCCCCAGGTTCATCCCCAGCCGGAGCATTACCATGGCAGCGTGAACCCTGTGGGCCCGCGGGCCTGCTACGACGAGGGGAAACGGGCCGCTGAGACGCTCTTTATGGATTACCACCGCATGAACCAGGTGAAAATACGGATCGTACGGATCTTCAACACCTACGGCCCACGGATGCATCCATTCGATGGCCGTGTTATCTCCAATTTCATCCGCCAGGCAATTGACGGAGAACCGATCACGATCTTTGGCGATGGCTCCCAGACCCGTTCCTTCTGTTACCGTGATGACCTGGTCGAGGGCATGATTCGCATGATGCATGCCGACGATCAACTGGTTGGGCCGCTCAACCTGGGGAATCCGGACGAGTTCACGATCATGCAATTGGCCGAGTTGGTGATCGAGTTGACCGGATCGACATCGGAGCTCGTCAACCGGCCTCTTCCTGGAGATGATCCCCAGCGCCGGCAACCGGATATCTCGCTGGCTCGTGAAAAGCTGGACTGGAACCCGACGGTGAAGTTGAGAGAGGGACTGGCTCGCACGATCGAATGGTTCCATTCGATCGATATCAGCAAATACCACCCGCCCACGCCGAATTACTAGGCTAGGTCATGGCATCCATGCTGGCGGGTTCGAGATGCCGGGTGACGGTCGCTGTTTTCTCCTTTCTGACCAAAAAATTGGTGTTTTTACCACCAATTTTCAGTAATCCCTACAAGCGTTATAAGCCGAATAATAGGAAAACAGAGGCGTATAGACTCCACAGCCCGTACCCAGGCTTCACTCGTGAGGTAGTAGGGAAGTGCTTTTTTGCAGTCAGCATATTCCTTCAGTGAGGTGGTTTGATGGGGAAATTACGAGAGATGAAATTACTTGGGTGGCCTCCAGTAGGTGTTGCATTTGGCCTGCTCACCACATTTCTGTTGACCAGTACGATCGGCGCCCAGCAACCGGATGGCACGGTAGAGCGTTCGATCTCGGATGACACGCCTGTTCTACCCGAGACGGTTGTCCCTGGTGTGCGTCCGGCCTTTGACCCAGCCCGAGGGGCCGGCAGCCTCTTTGGCGGCCCTGATGGTGCCATGAATGCAGCGGGCTCCAGTTCGCTGATCGACCTGGAGGTGCTTCGCAGGCAGTCCTATGACAGTCCCAGCCGGGTTCTCAGCCAGGTTCCTGGCGTCTATCTCCGTGAGGAAGATGGTTTCGGCAACTTCCCCAATATCAGCCTGCGGGGAGTCGATATGGCACGCAGTGCCAAGGTCACGATCATGGAGGACGGTATCCTGGCGGCACCGGCCCCCTATAGCGCTCCTTCCGCTTATTACTTCCCCACCGTGGGCCGGATGTATGCGGTCGAGGTATTCAAGGGAAGTAGCCAGGTCCAGTTCGGCCCCCACTCGACCGGGGGTGCCATCAACTTCCTTTCCACCCCGATTCCAGATCGCCAGGCATCTTATATGCGGACGCTGTTTGGCACGAACAACGAGATGCGGGTTCATGCCTGGACGGGGAATACCTGGTTTACCGAGAGCGGGGAACGTGTTGGGTACCTGCTGGAAGGTTACTTTCGTGAAACCGACGGCTTCAAGACGATCGACCAGGCGGACAACTTCCCGGTCCAGAATGCCACCGATACCGGCTTTATAAACCGCGAACCGATGGTCAAGGTTTTCTGGGAACCGAACACACTCACCTACCAGCGGTTGGAGGCGAAGTGGGGCTACACGGCGATGAACGTCAACGAGGGTTACGTGGGCCTCACCGAGGATGATTTTGCCGCGAATCCACTCCGTCGTTACAGCGGCACCCGCTTTGATCACATGGCAAACACTGCTGCACGCAGTTACCTGAGGCACACGCTCGGTGATCCCGAAGTGGATTGGCTTACTTTCACCCAGACGGTTTACTACACCAAGTTCAACCGGGACTGGTTCAAGCTTGCCAAGGTGGTCGACGGTGCAACGACCTTTAGCCTGCCAGCGATCCTTGGTGACCCAATTACCAACTCGATTGGCTACGGCATTCTTACCGGCCAGCAGGCTGGTACGTTGCGGCTGCGGCACAACAATCGCTCGTACTCCACCTATGGCTATGACGCCGTCGCCAACATGGCGATCGAGGGAGAGAACGCCGACCACGATGTCTCGGTTGGCTTCCGTTATCATCGCGACCGTGTCCGTCGTTTTCAGCAGGATGACGATTACCTGCTCTCGGGGAACGGGGCCGTGGAGAGCATTACCGAGGGCTCTCCAGGGGCCGCAGGGGATCGCCGGCAGGTGACCCAGGCGATTGCCGTGTACCTCCAGGACCGGATGGATTTTGGCCGACTGGCTGTCACCCCTGGGATTCGATTCGAGAGCCTCGATGTGCGGTACCAGCGTTTTCCAGGCGAGTTGAAGTCCGTTTTTGATCGTACGGACTCGATGACAATGGTCAGCGGTGGTGTGGGATTGACCTACGACGTGGATGAAGATGTCCAGTTGGTTGGGGGCTTCCATCGTGGATTCTCCCCGCCCTCACCATCGAAAATCACCTCGGGAATGCGAGAGGAAGAGAGCCTGGCAAGTGAAGTGGGAATCCGGATCAAGGATGATGAGCAGCACTGGGCAGCCCAGATCCTTGGATTTTACACGCACTTTAACGACCTGATCGTGCTTGATAACGTGGGTTCCGGCGCGGAGGAAGAGAACGATGAGCAGGTGGGAGAGGTGTATGCAACGGGCGTAGAAGCGATGTTCCAATTTGATATGGGCAAGCGACGGGACTGGAAATTCTCCAGTCCATGGTTTATCAGCATGACCTACACCGATGCGAAACTGCTGAGTGATACCCTCTCGCACGATGCAGAATCGATCTTTGCCGGCGGCCTGGCCGGAGCCGCGATGCCTTATATTCCGGAATTCGCCATGATGGTCGGGATCGGTGCCCACTTCGAGACCATGGGCATGGACCTGACGGGGATCTATGCCGACCAGACATTTTCCACGGCTTCCAATGAAGTCTTCACGGCGGGTCCGGATGCGGATATTCGGTTCGGTACTGCCGACGACTACTTCCTCTGGGACCTGTCAGCCTACAAGCAACTCAACGAGAGCTGGCGGATTTTTGGCGGCGTTCAGAACCTCTTTGATCGCCGCTACGTAACCACCCGGCATCCCTTTGGGCCTCGATCAGGTGCTCCGCTGTTCGGCTACGTGGGGGTCGAGGCAATCTACTAGTGTCGTGGCCGCCATGGCTTCGCTTGCCAGGGGGCTGCTACTCGTCGGTTGAATGGGCGATATTGACGTGCTCGGCCCCGCTCCTCTTGGCAATATCCAGCGCGCGGACAAAGTGCTGATAGGTCATCTGCTGGTCGGCCCGAATAGTGACGACCCTGCCCTTGGATTCAGAGAGCAATTCCCGCAGTTGCCTTTCCAGTTGCTCAAAGGAACTGGGCTGCTTGTTCAGAAAAACCTGGCCTTCTGCATCCAGCGTGATGATCACCTGGTGGCCCTGGGGAGGGCCACCGGCCGCTGCCGTGGGCAAGCTGAGTGGGATCGAGGGGGTCAGGAAGGTGGAGCTCAGCATAAAGAAAATCAATAGCTGGAAGATACAGTCGATCAACGGACTCATCTCCATCTTCATCTGGGGCCTGCGCTGCCGGACGATTTTCACGATTCATCTCCCACCTCCACGGCCGTTTGACCTGGAGTTGCTGAAGGTGGGTTGCTGTCAAGCCAGGCATTGAGTTCGGCCACCAGCCATTCCATTTGGAGGGTGATGGCAGCCACGCGGTTGTCCAGGAAGTGATAGATCGCCAGCGTCGGCAACGCCACGATCAATCCAAAAACAGTGGTTAAGAGTGCCTGCCAGATTCCAGATGCCAGGTCGCCTGGCTGGACATTCCCACCCTGGGCCTCGATCTGGTGGAAAGCATCAACCAGTCCCCAGACCGTTCCCAGCAAACCGATCATTGGTGCCAGGTGGCCGATCACCGAAAGCCAGGAAAGACGTCGTTCCAGAAGGGATACCTGTTGGGATGCGCACTGACCTACCAACTCATCCCGGAGGTTCGTTGGCCGCCCGAGGTTTGCAAGGTAACAGTCCGCCACACCGGCCAGGGGGGTGCGGCGTTTCTGAAGCCAATCACGTACCTCCTCCAGCGTGCCACTGTCCAGACGCTCGTCCAGTTGCCTGGAGAGCTGCTGGTAGGAACCGGAAAGGAAGAGGAAGACGATAATTCGTTCGGCCGCGATACAGACAGCAATAACGCTGCAAACCAGCAGCGGATACATGACAAATCCACCGCGCAGGAAAAGATCATTGAGCGTGTATCCCCACATGGGTTTCTTCCAGAAAAGAAGCATTCCTGCACGAAGGCCGTTCAAGGCGCGGCGGCTGTATTTGCCAACGCCAGTATGACCCTCTGAAAACGAAAACTCAAAACACCACTAGTCGGGCACCAATCTATATCCCCAGGGATGTTAATGAGACCGCGTATCATCTAGCAACATGATGAGACTGTCAATGGGTGGCCGGTCTGGTGAGATCGAGAGTAGGCCAGGATCAACGGCGAAAAATACGGCAGATTCCATGCTCTTTCAGTTTTTTCGACTGCTTCAACCTGGTGAGTTATTTTTGCTGCAAGTTGGCCCCACAGTATTGACACTGAGTCTCATTAGTTTAAGCTGTTGGCTCCTTCTTCATTGACAGCCTCTTTTCCGGGGCGTTTTCGACTTGGCTGAAGACAACTAATGAAACGGCTTCTCCGACAAAACAGTCTTTTCTTCCTGTTGCTGGTTATCAGTGCGATCGCCCACTGGGCCATTGGATACCTGGGAGGGGAGGAGATTTCGACTGCCGAACTGTGGCAGCTGGAGGATGGGAAGACGTCGGTTTCGGTCCAACTGGTCACCGCTGTGGTTCCTCCTCCACTGGAGGATTTACTCCCTGAGATAGAGCCGGTTGAAACTCTCACCAGGATTCCCCCGCCGATGGAAATGCCCCCGCTAACGGCTCCCGAAGTCGAAGCGGTGGACATCCCACCGGAGCAGATGCAGCGGTCGGTTCAACAGCAGCAACCGGAACTGCCCGATCCTCTGCTGATCGAGCGCCATTCCGACTTCCAGTTGCAGCCGGCGGTGGCGATAGAAGTTCCCCCACAGGAAAAAATCCAGACGACGGAGCAGATCCAATTCACCTCGCCAGACCGGCCTCGGGAGACCGAACCGATGTTCTCCCCTCCGCCCGTCAAGAGGGATCTGCTCCCGGTTTCCCGGCAGCTTTCAGAAACGCCTGCTCGCAGCGAACAGGAACGCCCGGACGTCCCGCCAGAAGAGGAGGCAGTTTCCCTGCCTCGTCAACAGCGGCAGAGCCAGCCAGAGAATACTCGTATCGTCCCGCTTCCAGAAAATGCCGCCCGCACGGTTGTTAGCCAGGGTTCCACCGGCGTCGAAGTGCCACCCAGTGTTCGGAATCGACGACAACCTCTTTACCCCCAGGACCTGATTGCCGCGGGGATCGAGGGCCGGGTGATGTTGCTTGTCGATATCTCTGAAACCGGGCGGGTCCTGGCGATGCAAATTCAAAGCTCATCCGGCCATCCGCGGCTTGACCAGTCCGCCATGGCCGCTGTACGTGACTGGCGATTTGTTCCAGGTCGCAGGGATGGTCGTCCCTCCCCCATGACTGTGATCGTCCCTGTTTCCTTCCAGGTAGTGCGATAAACTATTTAGTCACCTAAGTCCGTTCGATGGATTGAACACGTGGTCGAGCCTGTATCGGATTCGGAATTACCCCTGCCAGATGACGGTCAATCCCCGTCCCGACAACCCCGCACCTGGCAGTCTGTCGACATTCTCCAGGGAGCCGCCCTGGTGTTGATTGAACATCAGGGCGAGATCTACCAGCTGCGGGTCACACGGCAGGACAAGCTGGTCCTCAACAAGTGATCCGCCGCCGTAATCTCTCTCTCATGGGTTGAATTGTCCGCCGGCATTCACGACATTTGGATATCGTGGTTCTTCCTCGCCGACCTAATCCAATTTCGAGGGCGTTATGGGCAGTCAACTGAAAATAAAACGAGTCTGGATGTCCAGGTTCCTTTTTGCAGTGGTCATCTTTTTCCCTGTCTCTCTCCATCTGACCGGTGCCCATGCCCAGCGTCGTGCCGCCCGCCAGTGGACGCCATTGTTTGACGGCAAGACGCTGGACGGTTGGGAGAAGACAAATTTTGGTGGTGAGGGGGAGGTGCAGATCAGAGAAGGAGAGATCCACATGGATTTTGGCTCCTCCATGTCGGGCATTACCTATACCGGATCCCTGCCTACCATCGACTATGAGATCCAGCTGCAGGCCCAGCGAGTGGATGGAATTGATTTCTTTTGTGGCCTGACCTTTCCGGTGGAGGATTCCTTTTGCAGTTTCATTGTTGGCGGATGGGCTGGCAGCGTGGTGGGACTTTCCAGTATTGACGGCAAGGACGCTTCGGAAAATGACACAACCCGTTACATGAGCTTTGAAACAGGCCGCTGGTACCAGATCCGCATTCGGGTCACCGGTCGCCGCATCCAGGCCTGGATTGATGGTAAACGGGTCGTGGACCAGAACATCGTGGGGCGTACGATTTCCACTCGAAACGAAGTGGACCTGTCCCAGCCCCTGGGGATTTCTACCTGGGAGACCCGCGCGGCGCTTCGCAATATCCAGATTCGACAACTGCGGTCCCGGTCTGGCCGGGAGACTGCTCCTGGCGAGTGAGGATGGGTTTCGATGGATGAGCACTATATGAAACTGGCCCTGCAGCAGGCCCAGCAGGCTGCCGAGTCCGATGAAGTCCCGGTTGGCGCGGTGATTGTCCACGGGGAAAGGACGATTGCCCTGGCCCATAACCAGCGGGAGCAGTTAAATGACCCTACCGCCCATGCCGAGATGATTGCAATCACCCAGGCGGCCGAGGCAATCGGGGACTGGCGGCTGGAAAACTGCACCCTCTATGTGACACTGGAGCCATGCCTGATGTGTGCCGGGGCGATTCTCCAGGCCCGTATGGGACGCCTGGTCTATGGTGCTTCCGATCCCAAGGGCGGGGCGGTCGAATCGCTTTTCCAGACGATGGCAGATAACCGGTTGAACCACCAGGTCGAATCGACCTCGGGGATCCTGGCACAGGAGTGTGGCGAGATTCTCAGCCACTTCTTCCAGGGGCAGCGTTCCCAGGGCAAGAAGTAATCCCCTCCAGCCAAAGGGGGATTATTCGATGGTGTAATCCTCACTCTTGAGGAGGAAGTTTCGAAATGGCATGTCGGACTTGGTGTTGTCCGGTGTCATCAGGGCCTGGTAGACGTAGTAGTTCACGTCCTGGCTGAGCAACTGCGTATGACCGTCGGCAAACGAGACAACGACCACGTCCCCGTGTTGACTCGAGGGCCGCGCGGACTTGGCAACACAGGGGTAAAGATAATCACTAGTCCTGATCCGCTGATTACCAATCCGGAGTTCAACGCCTCCGTTGACCCGGATGTCCGGTGTGACCGGCGCGATGCTTGACCCGGAAGGCAGGTTATCCGCTTGAGTCGCATCCCCGGCGAACAGCCAAACAAAGGTCGTGTCCAGTCGGGTGCGACGCTGGGCATTCCAGACCGGGGTGGGATTCTCTATCACGTAGGGTGTCACGCTATGCCAGTAACCGGCCTGCAGGTTCTCGCTCAGGACCAGCGTGTTTCCTGCTCCATCCTTGAGATCGACGAGCTTGGTTTTTGCCATCGGGTTGGCTACCAGGTTCTGGAAAACCCCGTTCGCCTTCCGGTTTGCCCAGCCCAGGTAATTCCCGTAGTTGAATGTCTGGTTACTCGGAAATGAAAGCGGTCGGGCATCTGTCGGCAGAGGGAGAAAACCGGCATTGGCGACATAGGACGTCCAGGGAGACCGGGCGTCGCCCCCGCTCGTTAGATTCGTCCACTTGTTGGGCTCCGTCTCCAGGGTCGTGTCATCGGGACATCGAAGCAGGTCGATGGCCGGGGGAAAGAAGCGATTGGGGAAGGTGGCATCGTAAACTGGACCAGGGGGATCAATAAATGCAGATCCATGCGGCGGCCAGCGGTCGTGGACCTGGTCCTGGTCAATGTAGGGCAGGATCTTGGCGATCCAGGAAAAGGGGATATCATCCGCCGTGTTAAAGACACTGTCTGGCCCCGGCATTCTCTCCACGTATCCGGGGTATCGCTTCTTGGTGGTCTCGAACATGATCACGCCCTTGGTCAGTTCGCGCATGTTGTTCAGGCATGTGTTTCGTCGCGCTATTCCTGTCGCATATCCGATCGCCACCAGAAGGAGGCTCATTAGAATACCGATAATGGCAATCACCACAAGCAACTCGACGAGGGTGAAACCGGTTGACCTGGATTTGCGTCTAGGCTTTGGCATACTCGTGTGCTCCAAAAAGAACGGCTGCCCCGTCGCCGCCTTCCAACAGAAATGATCCGCCTGCCGATGTGTCTTGATTGCTATACCCATATTTGCAGATTTCTATCGGATCGTCCACATCTATGTCCTTCCTGCCCGCGGGTTCTGGCTCTTGCGTACTGGACACTCTGGAAGCGGGATGATCCAGGGCCAGTGGTTCATGGAGTCCAGGAAAGCCCTGCAAAACCACTAATTCCGGCTGTTCCGTATCCGAAGATCTCCTCGTACTGCTGATCCAGCATGTTATCGATGCGGGCGAACAGGCGCCAGTCGTCGTCGAGCGTCCAGGAGAGGTAAAGATCGAGCTTGTAGTAGCTCTCCAACTGCTGGGCCAGATCATTGCGATTTCCCACGTGTAACAGTGTCAGGCCGGCCGAGGTCTGCTGATTGAGCTGGTGGTCAAGCGTGACGAGGAACGAGTCGCGTGGCCGTCGAGCCAGTTGGCTTCCACTCTCGATGTCAATCGCATCGTCAAACGTGTAGCTGGCTCGCAGCGAGGTCTGCGCGGACCACAGCCAGCGAGCACTCAGTTCGACGCCGGCCGAGCGAGCCACGCCCACATTCTCCAGGGCACCGAACGGTCCCAGGGACGAGTTGGGGTTAAAGACAATCAGGTCACGAAAATCGTTGCGAAAGAAAGTGGTGTCGATGATCAACCGACCCTCCGCCAGCCGTTTCTCGATTCCCACATCCCACCCCCGGCTGGACTCGGGTCGCAGGTCGGGATTGCCAAAGGCGAACAGGTTCTCGGCCAGCGCCGGGGCACGGAAACCTGTCCCCAGGGAACTGTGGATTGCCAGTCCGCGGTCGTCGACCTGCAGAACCGAGGTGACCCGGTAGGTGCTTGCCCGGCCGGCCGTGCTGTAGTCATCCCAGCGCACGCCGGCTGTCGTGTGCAGCCGGTCCCCCAGGGTAAACTGGTCCTGCAGGTAGACCGCACTGCTGAACTGCCGGGCCAGGGGATCCTGGTCGGAGGAGGCCTGTTCGTGCTGGTAACTGGCTCCCACGGTAAACTGGTTCTTCTCGCTCAGTAGCAGGTTGGACTGGTAGTCAAACACCCGGGTCTGGCCCAGGAACTGGGAGGGTGCCAGACCGGGGTCTGTATCCCGCCGGTCAAAGTCGGTCATGCTGAATCCCACCACGTGCTCGATCGAACCGTCCATTTGCAGCTTTTGCATCTGGATGCGGTGAAAGAACTGGTTGGAGAGGTTGGCTCGTCCCAGGTTATCCACCGGCAGGCCAGTGAGAAAATCAAAATCGTCAATCTCGGCATACGCCTCGGTGTAGCGGAAGACGTAGTCCAGATGCAGGTCCTCACCAAGATGCCGGCCAAAACGTCCCGAGACCGTGCCGTTACGGTAGGGGTCTTTTTCACTATTCCCACGAGCGCTGCTGGCATGCGAGATGTTCTCGCTTGAGAGGTAGGAGCCGCTGATCGAGTAATACTGCTTTTCATCCCCGCCCGAGAGGGAGATGGAACTGCGGCCGGTGCCGAAACTACCTCCCATGCCGGAGACCTCCAGCCGTGGCTTGCCCTCACCGCGCCGGGTCACGATGTTGATCACGCCACCGATCGAGTCACTTCCATAGAGTACTCCCTGGGGGCCTCGCAGGATCTCGATCCGCTCGATGTTGTCGACTGTCATGTTGGAAAAATCGAAGAGCCGGGAAGCATTCGAGGGATCGTTGATGGGGATGCCATCGAGAAGCACCTTGGTATGGGCCGAATTGCCTCCCCGCATGAAGACGGAGGATAACCCTCCGCGACCTCCCTGGCTGGCGACGCTGATCCCCGCCCTGCCTCGTAAGACTTCCAGCACGGTTGTTTTTTGTGACCGGGCAATGTCCTCTGCCGTGATCACCTCGTAGGAACTTCCCACGCGGCCCCCGTAAGTCGCGGTCCGCCCGGCGGAGAGGATGGCGGCCGGGTCCAGTGGATGGGCCGGGAAAGCATTCGGATTTCCTTCCACGACGGTCTCTGGCAGGGTAGGTCGCTGCGGCTGCTGGTCGTCAGGTTCCGCAGGCTGCTGGTCTGCTACCAGGATACGAACCACCTCCTGGGCCGGCAGCGCACTGGCGGTCAGCAGCAGGCTCCCGCAGGCCAGCAGGATCCTTCCGGGCAGAGAAAGCCGTTGGCTGATCAAAACGTCCATTTCCGTTTATCCGTAGAAATTTGTGACACGGAGTCCATCAAGTCTGCGTGTCACTCCGACTTCCAGGGATCATAACTGCCAAAGTTCCAGAGATTGGCTTCTGGGTCGCGACAGGCATAGAAGTGTCCGCCATGGTCCTGGTCTTCCGGAGGCATGATAATCCGTGTGCCGACAGAGAGTCGTATTCTACTACCTGTATCGACACTTCCGGATGTATCAACTGTGCCGGCCATTGAAGCGTCTTATAACCGGCAAACTCCTCCCAGTTTGACAGACTTGCCGGTGGGCTGGGAAAGCATCGCTGGCCGACGTATATAGGGAAGTCGAGAGGTACGCCGCTTTGGAATTCACCGGATGACCCGCTGTCATGACGACAATCTACCTGGACTACAACGCGACCACCCCGGTTGCTCCCTCGGTGACCCGGGCAATGCTTCCCTTCCTGGAGAAACACTTTGGGAATCCTTCCAGCAGCCATCAGCTGGGGCAGGTACCGCGCGAGGCGATCGCCAGGGCACGATCCCAACTGGCCGGGATGCTCTCGAGTAACGATGACGAGATTGTATTCACCTCGGGAGGATCCGAGGCGAACAACATGGCACTCAAAGGGACCCTCCTGCAGCATGAACCTTCATCCGCCCACCTGGTCATTTCCGCATTTGAACATCCCGCGATCCTGGAACCGGCCCGTTTCCTGGAGCGGGTAGGCTATGGTGTGACCCTGGTGCCGGTGGATGGCAATGGTGTTGTCCAGCCGGACCAGATAGCGGCAGCGATCCAGCCACAGACCCGCCTGGTCAGTATCATGCATGCCAATAACGAGATTGGCACGGTCCAACCCATTCGTGAGATTACCGACCTCTGTCACCAGCAGGGTGTGCTGGTGCATACAGACGCGGCCCAGAGCATTGGTAAGATACCTGTCCATGTGGATGACCTGGGGGTGGATCTGCTTACCGTTGCCGGTCACAAGCTTTATGCACCCAAGGGTGTGGGGGCACTTTACGTACGAGACGGGGTGAAACTGGAACCGGTTATTCATGGGGCAGGCCATGAGCGAGGCTTCCGGGCGGGCACCGAGAATACCGCCTACTGGGTAGGACTTGGTGAAGCGGCATGCTGCGTGAGCGAGCATTGGAATGAGCATGCGATACAGATGGAGAGACTTCGCGATCAGCTACTGGCAATGCTGACCGACCTGGTCGGTCAGCCACTCACGGTCAATGGCCAGCAGGCGACGAGGCTCCCTAATACCCTCAGTGTGAATTTTCCCTCCGTGACAGGGGACGAGTTACTGGAGGCCTGCCCGGCGCTATGTGCCTCTACCGGGGCTGCCTGTCACAGCGGCCAGACGCGGCTTTCGGCAACGCTTGCCGCAATCGGCATGGATCCGGAAATCGCTCGTGGAACGGTGCGTTTGAGCATCGGCTGGTCGACCACGGAGCAGGAGATCGAGTTGGCCGCCGGGATGCTTGCAGAAGCATGGCAGCGTCTGGCAGGTGCCAGGGACCAGGAGAGCCATGACTGACCAGTTGCGACAGTCGACCGGAATCCCTGCCCTGGATGAATTACTTGGCGGCGGCCTGGTTCCCGGGACCCTGACGGTTGTCGTCGGAGCGACCGGGATGGGCAAGACCCAGCTGGGAATCCAGTATGCCCACGCGGGCCTGGAGGCAGAGCAGGCAACGGGAGTTGTCTTTGACATGTGCGCCCGGGGAGATTCCCAGAGTCACAGTCATTACGCGGAGCGCCTGTTTGGCTGGACGCTCAAGCCGCCGGGCTTCCAGGTCAACGACCGCACCGACCTCTATAACCTGGCCGTTCCGGCCGGGGACTACCTTCATATTTTTGACCAGCAGGGACGGCGGGTGACGCGCCAGGACCTGGACTGGGACCAGTGGCATGACTGGCAGGCCCAGCTTAACCGCAAGCTCCTCTCGGCGATCACTTTTCTCTATGGCAACCTGGTCCGTGGTTGCCGGCGGGTGGTGGTGGACGGTGTAGAACCGGTGGGACGGCCGAACGAATCGGTGCAATTGAATCTCTTTGAGTACGTCTACCACCAGGTGCTTCGCAAGGATCCAGAGTGGGTTGCCCGTGACCTGTTTCGCCAGGATTATCGCGCGCATGCCGGGCAGGCAGCCGGGCATGTTTATGATCCGGATTCGGTGGGCTGCATGATGCTTTACACGGCACACGAGTCGATGCTGGATGACTTGATCCAGCGGCCGCTTGACGAGGGGGACACGCTTTCCAATGCCAACACGGTGATCTACATGGGCCGGGTTCGCCAGCAGGAACGGGTCAGCCGGGCCCTCTACGTGGCCAAGCACCGGGGAAGCAGCTGTACCGACAGGATCGTCCCCTTTGAAATCAATGACCAGGGCATCCAGCTTGTCGACGAGGACCGCTAGGCTTTACTCGAGGGCGGCCTGGGCTGCCGCCAGTCGGGCGATCGGGACGCGGAAGGGTGAGCAGCTCACGTAGTTCAGTCCCATGGCATGGCAGAAGGTGATCGAGGCGGGGTCGCCACCATGTTCCCCACAGATGCCGACCTTCAGGTCACCGCTTGTCCGCCGGCCTTTCTCCACCCCCATTGTCACAAGTTGCCCGACACCGGTCGTGTCGAGCGACTGGAAGGGGTCACAGGGGAGCAATTCCTGGGAGAGATAATCGGGCAGAAACCCGTTCACATCGTCACGGCTGTAGCCAAAGGTCATCTGTGTCAGGTCATTGGTACCAAAGCTGAAGAAATCGGCGTACTTGGCCACCTCGTCGGCAGTCAGGGCGGCACGTGGGATCTCGATCATGGTACCGATGGGTATATTCAGCTGACCGACTCCCTTCTCTTCCTGGACCGTCGCAATGGTCTTTTCGGTAAGGCCACGAAGCAGCTTCAGCTCTGCCGCTTCGCCGACAAGTGGGATCATGATTTCCGGATGGGGATCCGCTCCCGAATCCTGGCACTCAAGCGAGGCCTCCACGATCGCCCGCACCTGCATCTCCAGGATCTCGGGGTAGGTCACACTCAGCCGGCAGCCACGATGGCCAAGCATGGGGTTGGACTCGTGAAGTTGGGCAACACGGGCCTTTACCTCGTCTATTGAAATACCCATGTGATCTGCCATCTGTTGCTGGTTTTCCTCGTCATGGGGAAGGAACTCGTGCAGTGGCGGATCGAGCAAGCGGACCGTCACGGGAAGAGAGTTCATGGCCGTGAAGATGCCGACGAAATCCTCCCGCTGAAAGGGGAGCAGTTTGGCCAGGGCGACGCGACGGGCATCCTTGTCATTGGCCAGGATCATCTCCCGCATGGCCACGATGCGGTCGCCCTCGAAAAACATGTGCTCGGTACGACACAGGCCGATACCCTCGGCACCGAAATCACGTGCCCGCTGGGCATCCTCCGGCGCATCGGCATTCGTACGAATTTTCAGTGTGCGATACTTGTCAGCCCATTCCATGACCGTGTTAAATTCCCCCGACAGTTCAGGTTCCATGGTAGCAATGGCACCTTCCATGACCTCGCCGGTGGAACCGTCAATCGAGATGACCGAATCGTGGTTGAATGTCTTCTGCTTGACCGTGATCGTACGGTTTGCTTCATCGATATGGACTTCTCCGGCACCGGCCACGCAACATCGCCCCCAGCCACGGGCGACCACTGCCGCATGGCTGGTCATCCCTCCTGTGCTGGTGAGAATGCCGGCGGCACTGTGCATGCCGTCCACGTCCTCGGGACTGGTCTCCTTGCGTACAAGCAGGACCTTTTCCCCGGCCGCAGTTCGCTCGACTGCCTCGTCGGCAGTGAAAGCCAGGGTCCCCACGGCGGCGCCGGGGGAGGCCGGCAGGCCCGTTGTGAGTACCTCGGAATCTTCCTTGGCTACCGGATCGAAGCTTGGCAGGAGCAACTGCGTGAGGTCATTGGCAGGAATCCGCTTGAGTGCCGTCTGCTCGTCAATCAGTTCTTCCTGGACCATCTCGCATGCCATCTTTACCGCGGCCGCACCGGTGCGTTTGCCGGTGCGTGTCTGCAGCATGTAGAGCTTGCCGTCCTCGATCGTGAACTCGATGTCCTGCATGTCCCGGTAATGGTCTTCCAGGACCCCCTTGATTTCCAGAAGCTGCTGGTACACCTGCTCACCAAGGTTCGTCATGGAGTCGGTTTTCCAGTCGGGCATTTCAGCCACCGGTTGCGGCGTGCGGATGCCGGCAACGACATCCTCTCCCTGGGCGTTTACCAGGAATTCGCCGTAGAAAGTGTTTTCCCCGGTTGAAGGGTTCCGTGTGAAGGCGACACCGGTACCGCTCTCCTCGCCCATGTTGCCGTAGACCATCGACTGCACGTTGACGGCGGTTCCCAGCAGCCCGCGGATATTTTCCACTTCGCGGTACCGAATGGCCCGCGATGTATTCCAGCTGCGGAAGACGGCTTCGATTGCCAGTTCCAACTGGCGGAAAGGATCCTGCGGGAAATCCTCCCCGCTTTGTTCCTTGAAGACCGCCTTGTAGGCATCACAGAGTTCCACGAGTCCCGCGGCGGGTACATCCGTGTCGGCGGTCACGTTGTAGTTCTCCTTGATCCCATCAAAGGCCTTCTCGAAGTGCTCGTGATCCATCTCCATGACCACGTTCCCGAACATGTTGATCAGGCGGCGGTAAGCATCGTAGGCAAATCGCTGGTTGCCGCTGATTTCTGCCAGCCCGGCGGCCGAGACATCCGTCAGGCCAAGGTTCAGGATCGTGTCCATCATCCCGGGCATCGAGACGGCCGCACCCGATCGAACCGATACCAGCAGCGGGTTCTTGTCGTCACCGAAGACCTTGCCGAGTTCTTCTTCAAGCGTCTGTACCATGTTCTTGACGTCATCAAGCAGTCCCTCTGGAAGCTGGCCACCCTGCTGGTAGTACTGGTCGCAAACCTCGGTGGTGATCGTGAAGCCGGGAGGGACCGGAAGTCCGATGCCTGTCATCTCTGCCAGGTTGGCACCCTTGCCACCTATTAATTCCTTGTCGGCTCCACTCCCGTCGGTCCGGGTCTGGCCGAAGTAGAAGGTCATCTGTTTTGTGGTTTTTTCTATCGACATCGTCCTTATCACTCTCTTTGTGAGCTTTCGGCCCATTTCCAGGACCATGAGCGGTCTTCACCGTGACCTGTTCCAGGAACAGGAAAGTCACTGGTCAGAAGGCAGGAATGCTGGTTGTCACCGGCAATGGTTGATCGTAAATAGCTGAAACCTGTGCTTTTCGATCTTCACGCAGGGATTTACCAGCCGGCGATCATGTCTGAATCATGCTGAATCTGCCGAGTCTATCAGCCACTTTTCCTGCCGTCAACGGAGACCTAAAAGTGCCCGCTGAAAGGGGTATGATGATAATCTCCATTGCCCACATCCGATTCCCAGCGGTCAACCTGCGAAAGATAATTTCCGAAAGCCAAAATGGCAGACCACGAGCATCCACCTGGAGAAGAGCACGATCTTCCACTCTCTTCTAAGGGGCAGCGCGCGACTTCAAGCAATTTTGTTGCTTACGGGATACTGATGGAAACAAGCCTGGTTCCGCTTGCCTGGATCATTGGCTTGCTTTCTGGATTGTGGACCCTGGAGGGACTTGTCGCCGGATGTCACCAGCTTCTTTCCCCTGCCCATCTGGGGTTGGGAGTGCTTGCCACATTACCGATGCTCGTCCTGTTGGTCATTGTCCTTCACGCTTCCGGGCCTGCTTTTGTCCGCATGCGGGCGTTCCTGGAGGAGACCCTGGCTCCTACCATACGTGAGAGCTCCCTGGTCGCCTTGCTCGGCCTTTCCCTGGCCGCCGGAATGGGAGAAGAATGGCTTTTCCGAGGAGTGCTTCAATCGGGCCTACTGGACTGGTGGGAGAGTGCACCGGTCCCGCTTGTGATTCTCGTCGTGGCGATTGTCTTTGGCGTCTGTCACTGGATCACGCACCTCTATTTCCTTCTTGCCACGATCACCGGGATCTACCTGGGCTGGCTTTACTGGGTCACAGGCAGCCTTGTTGAGCCGATCCTTGCCCACGTCCTTTATGACTTTATCGCCCTGCTGGTGATTGCCAGGCAGAGAACGGATCCACTCACGCAGCGAAATCCCGGGGAAGTGGAAGACATGGACAAGGCAGGTGGTCAGCCGGAATAGTCCAGGATTGGAAAAAGCTGGCGCAGAAGGCCACCGGCGGGTGGGCAGCAGATGTCCACAGGCACCTGTTCACAGATCACACGGGGCACACATCGTTCCACGGTGTAGGGCACCTGCTTGGAAACAGATCGTGGCACCTGGACGGTCTTGGTGTAATGAACCGCCTTGCTGACCGTGTAAGGAACCTGCTTGACCCTGGTCTCGGTGTGCTGGCGGCAGACCGTGTATGGCACCTGCTTGCTCCGCTGCTCCTGCAGGATCCGGCAGACCTGGTAATGGCAGGTACGAGTGCGAGCTTCCCTGACAACGCGGCAGACCCGGTAATTGCAGTGACGCACTTTCTGTTCACGCACCATCCGGCAGACCCGGTAACTGCACGTCCGTGACCTGGTTTCCGGGACCAACCGGCAGACCGTGTACGGAACCTGCTTGCTCTTCTGTTCACGCACGTTACGGCAGACCTGGTAGTTACAGGTACGTGAGCGAGTTTCCAGGATCACCCGGCAGACCTGGTAGGGGCATTCTTTTGTATGTCGCTCGGTGACCCAGCGGCAGGAGGTATAGGGGATCTTCTTCTTGATCACTTCCTGCACATAACGGACGCAGTCGATTTCCTCTTCCCGTACTTCCGGTATCCAGGTCCGTTTACAGACCTGTCGTGGTGGACACTGGATCTGCACAACCTGGCAGCTCCCCGGGATAAAGATGCGACGGCAGCACTCGGGATCCCAGGTCCAGCACCCGGGCTGGCGGATGACGCGATGGATGACCGGGCCAGGGACCTCGCTGATCTGAGTATCCCAGTGGCCGCTGCGGATCTGGATCTTTTTCTTGTAGTGGACCGGTTTGACTCGATACTCACAGCTTTCCCGGTACTTCGTCTCGTAAACCGGCTTGCGGATATTGTAGGCGATCGTCCGTGTCCTGGTCTCCCAGACCCTCTTGGGGACGGTGTAGTTGATCGTACGTGTTTTTGTTTCCCAGACCGGCTTGTTCACGGTGTAGTTAATGGTCCGGTACTTGGTCTCGTAGACTGGCTTGCGAATGGTGTAGTTGATCGTACGGGTTTTCGTTTCCCAGACTGGTTTGACCACGGTGTAATGGATATCCCGGGTCTTGGTCTCCCAGACCGTCTTGGGGACGGTGTAGTTAATCGTGCGTGTCTTGGTTTCCCAGACGGGTTTACGAACCGTGTAGTTGACCGTCCGGTATTTTGTCTCGTAGATCGGCCGTGTGACCGTGTAAGGACAATCCCGGATCTTGGTCTCGCGGACGTAACGCACGCAGTTGACCTGCTTCTCATCATAGACGGTTTCGAAAACGGTCTTGAAGCAGGTGAATTGCTGGCGTTCCATGACCACGCGGCGGGTTGTCCGCATCACGGTATGGGAGGGCAATTTCGCCTCGCAAAAGGCAGCCGGTTGGTCGCATCCACAATTGCGGTAGTTGGCCACTCCCAGGTAGCCAGCGGGCGCGGTGGTGGCGGCAAGCAGCACGATGGCAGATGCCAGCGTCAGCGTGCGGGACAAACGAGTCATGATGGAGTCTCCTGCGCGTTTTTAATACCACGGTTGGCTGCTAACAGTTTTCGTCCAGTTCAACAGCGGCAACCTGGCCGGTCTTGCTCCATCAAGTAATCAAGCGGACGATACGCGTCCCGCTTGGCGAGGCATGCTCCAGCATGCCCGGGTTCCGGCTCGCAAATCAGTCAATTTGCACCCCTTTGCCCTAATGACCATTCATCAATAGTTATCGTCAACCTCGTTAATCCACTTGAGCTGCATTGACTGGAGAAGCTGAAAGCGAAATCAACATGTAGTTCATCCGGGTGAGACAGGTAAAATGGGTCAAATGGGTTCAGTGGCTTATCGACTTGAGCATGGTTTTAGCAACAGATACAGTAGTAAATGCGGCCTGGCCTCCTTCTGGCGGGAGGAACAGCGGGCGTTTCATTCAAGGGCAAGGCAGGTGCACCTAGAATGGCTGAAAGAGTTCAACGTCCTGATAACCTGGATGCTGTTAGCCAGGTTTCCAGGGCAGTTACAAGTCGATTGAGCCTTTACCTGCGTGAGCTCCAACACCTGGTCCGTGACGGTCACGACACGACCAGCTCCAAGCGGCTGGGGCATGCCCTGGGGATCACCGGCGCGCAGGTCCGCAAGGATCTGGCAAATTTTGGCCAGTTTGGCTACCCCGGGGTCGGTTACCGGTGTCAGGAGTTAATTGGCCAGATCAAGAAAATCCTTGGAACCAACCGCCCCTGGGCAGTTGCCCTGGTTGGCGCAGGAAATCTTGGCCGGGCCCTGCTTGGTTACCGTGGGTTCCTGCAGCAGGGATTTCATGTCGCGGTCGCATTCGATGTCGACCCGGCATTGATTGGAAGCACCATCGAGGGGATCCAGGTTCACGGGATGGGGGAGATGGTATCGGTTATTGCCCAGCATGAAATCAAGCTGGCAGCACTTGCTGTGCCCGCCGGATCAGCGCAGCAGGTGGCGGACCAGCTCGTAGAGGCCGGTATCCATGGCCTCCTGAATTTCGCTCCAGTCACGCTTTCCCTTCCCGATCTCGTCCACCTGGTCGAAGTGGACCTGGCGATTGAGCTGGAGCAGTTATCATTCGCGGTTGTGAACCAACAGCAAAAAAATTAAGGTTGAGTCCCTTGTTGGTCCGTGCTGCTGTCCATGGACTGCGCTACCCGGTGGTGTAATTGGTAACACAGCTGGTTTTGGTCCAGCCATTCTAGGTTCAAGTCCTAGCCGGGTAACTTGAATATCCCTGCATGGTTGGAATTGTTTCCAGTCCGGATCGTTTCCAACGCCGGATCATTTTTTGATGAGCAGCAAGTCCATTCATCCTCATGATCCCGACGCTGGCCAGGCGCCCCTGTTCCAGATCGGTTATATCCTGAACCGGCGTCGTGACTGGATATGGTTCCTGGCCCTGCCGCTGGTGGCACTGGCCGCGGCCCTGGGGAGCCAGCGCTGGCTCCCCTATGTGGCACTCGCTTCGGTCAACCTCTGGATCACCATCCCCCATCATTTTTCCACATGGTTTCGCACCTACGGGATCCATGAGGACTGGCAGCGGTTCAAGCAGAGGCTGGTTGTCGGCCCGCTGGTTATCTTTGCCGTTGTCTTTGCTGGCCTGCAGGTGGCCCCCATCACCCTGCTGCTGGTGATCATACTCTGGGACTCCCAGCACAGCATCATGCAGCAGCACGGTTTTGGCCGCATTTATGATTTTAAAGCGGGCTCCGGGAGCCCGCGGACGCCCCGCTTCGACCTGGCGCTGCACTGGATCCTCTTCGGC
>Ga0310342_100000512_pt1 | contig 21845 bp, 14 predicted proteins | sample S15DNA20500_MG_FD_206155 | JGI IMG/M metagenome (GOLD analysis project Ga0310342, IMG submission 206155) | Marine microbial communities from station ALOHA, North Pacific Subtropical Gyre - S1503-DNA-20-500_MG | ecosystem: Environmental > Aquatic > Marine > Oceanic | place: Pacific Ocean: North...
CCCGCGCGCATCATTGGCGAGCAGGAAATCGTCGCCGTGATGTCCGACAAATCCCGATCCCTTCGGCTCGAGAATATCGGTCAGCACCGCGTGCTCGTGGATATTCGCCATGAAGAGACGGTTCCTGTACTTCTCGGGAAACGCGTCCGAGAGGTACACCCGCGCCCCACCGTGGGCGGAGCGGTGGCGGTGATTCGTGATAGTGCGGATGTCGCTGTAGACGTAGGGGTTGAAGTGGCGTCCGCCCTGGCGATGGTAGATCCCGCCGGGAATCACGTGCCAGAGATGCGGGATCACGCAGGCGGAGATAAAGAGCTGCCCCTTGGCGTCGTAGTCGATGCCCCAGGGATTGCTGAAGCCGTGGGCCACCACCTCGAAGCGGTCCTTGAGCGGATGGTAGCGCCAGACCCCACCGTTGATGTCAACGGGCTTGCCCTCGAACTCCGTATTGCGTGGGAAGGGATCCTTGTGCCTGTAGATCTTACCCTTGCCGGCCGGCTTGCCGACCCGCGAGGGCGTCGCGAAGCCCTGGCAGCCATAGAGCCACCCATCCGGCCCCCAGTGGAAACTGTTGAGGGTCTCGTGGCGGTCACGAATTCCCCAGCCTGCCAGGCGAACCTCGATATCCTCGACATCCGCCTTGTCATCCCCATTTCGATCGGGGACATAGAGCAGGTTCGGCGGCGCACCGAGCCAGAGACCGTCAAAGCCGACCGCTACCGCCGCAGGGAAGGCGACACCCTCGAGAAAGACCTTGCGGCTGTCGAGCATTCCATCCCTGTCGGTGTCCTCCAGGATCAGGATGCGGCTGTCGCCTGAGTTGGAAAACCCGCGCCCACGCGTCTCGTAATCGCGGTTTTCGGCAATCCACATCCGGCCTCTCGAGTCCCAGCAGAAGGCCATGGGTTGGGTGATCATCGGCTCGGCGGTGAAGACATTGACCTTGAAGCCCTCCTGGACCTTCATCTTTTTCAGCGCTTCGAAGGGCGCAAGGGTGAGCGCCTTGCGGCCCTCCTGCTGGGCGAGCCCCCACAGCACCGAGGCGTAGCCATGACCTGAATACCCGGACCATTTCTTGGTCAGTTCCGCATCGTTGAGCTTGCCGGTATAGACCAGCAGGCGATGGCGAAAGGAGGCCTTGCGTCCCTTAGGGATCTTCCAATCGCCATTTCGAGAGCTCGCCGGCCCGATTCCCAACTGGTTATCGACACGCCACGCCGTGGGAAATCCTGGGTTCCTGGGATGATCGAATATGGCGATATGAGCGTGGTCATCGCGGCCCGGGACCTTCATGCCGACATCGACCCACACCGAGCGCTGCCCCTCAGCCCGACTGTTGGCCTGGCGGGAGCTGTTGAAGACCCTGCCGTCGATACCTTTCTTCCACGGCATCCTGAGGAACAGACCTCCGTAATTGTATTTTCCAATGGTGATGTCGGTCTTAGCCAGGGCGCTCCAGTTGAGGTCGAGCACGTACTCGCCATCCTGCACCTCCATGCTCCAGGCCTGGGATTCCACCAGCTGGGGCTCACCCTTGGCGTCGAGCATTTCGTAGATGGTCTGCCATTGGACCGAGGAGCCCTTGGGTTTGAGCACCTTCGCCGAAACCCTGCGCCAATAGTCCCCACCTGGATGATGGAAGTAATCCCGCCCATTCACCCGCGTGAAGCCCCAATAGAGCCCCGTCTGGTGCTTGTGATGACCGGGGCTGTATTCCGTCAGCACCCCCTTGCCATCCGGGGCGACAATCGGGTGGAGATACGGCCGAAAATCAGGCCTCGCGACCTGGGTAAGAACCGCCTTCTTCTCTCCATCGCGAAAGACCGAGAGCGTATTTCCCGCCCCATCCCAGCGCGCCTCCAGTTCATCAGATCTCAAGGAAAGCTGGGCAGCGAACGACAACAGGACAGCCAGGAAAAGAGGAGTGTAGTTATTCATAGCCGGTTCTTTCAAATCGAGGAAGAGATGTCAGTAAGTGTCCCTTCAGGATGCCAAGAAGCGCCCGGGAATACAAAACTGTCTTTTGCCGGACCCGCGTATTCCAATTTGCGCTCGGCCGCGCCGCAGGCTGGGGACGGCAATTGATCCCCGGCGGGAAGACGAAGGTGGTATCTTTCCTGTACAGGATGTAACTGAACCCGGGAACTGGACGGCCCACCACGGAAGGCGAACAACATGAAAATCATTGCCTGCATCACTCTTGCCCTGGCCCTGGGATCATCCGCGGGCCTGGCGCAGGAAGAAAAAACCGTCCTCCTCATCGGCCACAAGCCGGACCATCCACCCAGGTGCCACGAATATCTTTCAACCTGCGAGATGCTGGCCAAGTGCCTGCGCCAGACAAAGGGAGTCGAGGCCATCGTGTCCAATGGCTGGCCGACAGACGCGAAGCTCCTCGAACGAACAGATTCCATCGTTCTCTATACGAGCCCCGGGGCGGAGATCGTCCTCGCCGAAAAATCCGCGGCCGCCTTCGAAACCATGATGAAGCGAGGGGTGGGGTTGGTGGCGATCCACTGGGCCACCGGCGTCCATAAAAAAAACATCGAGCGCCTGGGAAAGAGGTGGTACGCGAGCCTGGGAGGAGGCTGGCCTCATTTCGCGGGTATCACGATGGGCAAGTCGCCCCTGGTGCAGAAAGATCCAGCCCACCCGGTCTGCCGGGGCTGGAAACAATACGAAATCAGCGACGAGTTTTATTTCGCGCCGGTCATTCACAAGACAGGGAAGGTGCTGCTGGAGGTCACGGCCAAGGGGAAGCCCCTGCCGGTAGGCTGGACCGTCGAGCGAGCCGATGGCGGACGCGCCTTCGGCACCACGCTGGGGCACTTTCATCGTAACTTCGGGCTGCTTCCCTTTCGCAGGATGCTCATCAATGGCATCATCTGGAGCGCCGGCCTCAGGGTGCCCGCGAAAGGGGCCCCCTGCAAGCTCGACAAGAGCGATCCTCTCTTTCCAAAGAGTTGAGCCTCGCCAATAGGCTTGCCCCGAACGTCCGGTCGAAAGAAAATAAATCCCATGAAACAACTTCGAACACTCCTCCTGCTCGGCATATCCCTCTTCCCGTTCGCCTCATCCGCCCTCACCGCGGAGGAAGAAAGCGACGGGAAGAAAACCCGGCCAAATATTCTCTTTATCGCGATCGACGATCAGAACGACTGGATCGGCTACCTCGGGGGACATCCCATGGTGAAGACCCCGAATATAGACCGCCTTGCCGGACGCGGAACGGCCTTCACCAATGCCCACTGCCAGTCGCCCTTGTGCAATTCATCCCGTACCAGCCTCATGACCGGGCTGCGGCCTTCTTCAACCGGGATCTACGGGCTCGCCCCCTGGTTTCGAAACCTGGAGGAATTCAAGGATGTGGTCTCGCTGCCGCAGCACCTCGGCGCCAACGGCTACCGCACCTACTCCACCGGTAAGATCTATCACGGCCGGTACGGGCGCAAGGGAGCGGAATTCGACGTGCTCGGACCAGGCTCGAGTGTCGGAGCGCGGCCAAAGAAGAAGATCGTCACCACCCCCTTCGGAAACCATCCCCTGGTCGACTGGGGTGTCTTCCCCCATAAGGACGAGGAGAAGGGCGACTGGAAGGTCGCATCCTGGGCCGTCAAGCAATTGGATGAGAAGCCCCGGGAGCCCTTCTTTCTCTCTGTGGGTTTCTTTCTCCCCCACGTCCCCTGCTACGCCACGCAGAAATGGTTCGACCTCTATCCCGACGACGACTCGGTGCTGCCGAAGATCCAGCGAGGCGACCGCGAGGATACGCCGCGCTTTTCCTGGTATATGCACTGGTACCTTCCGGAGGTGCGCCTGAAATTCCTCGAGGAATCAAATCAATGGCGCAACCTGGTGCGCTCCTACCTCGCCTGCACCAGCTTCGTCGACAGCCAGGTCGGGCGCGTGCTGGCGGCGTTGAAGCGCAATGGCTTCGACAAGAACACCATCGTGGTGCTCTGGTCCGACCACGGCTGGCATCTAGGCGAAAAGCTCATCACCGGAAAGAACACCCTCTGGGACGATGGAACCCGGGTTCCACTGGTCTTCGCCGGCCCGGGAATCAAGAGCGGCCAGGTATGCTCGAAACCCGCGGAGTTGCTCGACATCTACCCGACGCTGAGTGAGCTCTGCGGACTGCCCGTGAGGGATCATCTCGAGGGACACAGCCTTCTCCCCCAGCTGCGCGATGCGGGCGCCGCCCGAAAATGGCCCGCGATCACGACCCACAACCACGACAACCACGGAGTGCGCTCGGAGCGCTGGCGCTACATCCGCTACGCCGACGGCTCTGAAGAACTCTATGACATGAAGAAGGACCCCAACGAGTGGAACAACCTGGCGGCCGACCCCTCGCAGGCGGGAGTCATCGCCACCCACAGGGGATTTCTTCCGAAGGAAAACCGCAAGCCCGCCCCGGGAAGCCGGAGCCGCATCCTGGTCTGGGAGAATGGCAAGGCGACCTGGCAGGGCAAGGAGATTGCTCCGGCCGAACCCATCCCCGGCCAATAAACCCCGCCCAGCGCATAGGTCTGGACTTTTCAGACTGGTTTTCCGATGCTGTGGATCGAGGAAAAAGCGTCTCAAGCAACCATCCGTCCTGCCGCCCGGCATCAATGGAGCCCATCCCATGAAAAAGAAAACCGCTCAGCACCTCTCCCGCCGTCGTTTTCTCGCAAGCACCGCGGTGGCCGCGGCTGCCACATCGATCGGCGCCATGGCGGCCGAACCTGTCGCGGAAACCGTGATAGGGGAAGGCGACTACCGCTATGGAGTTCTTCACGCCTGGCCGCAATTGCCCGACAAGTACACCTGGCAGACCACTCACAATGTGGCCGTTGATAAGGATGGGTTCCTGTACGTCATTCACGAGGGGAGAGCGAAGCAGAAAGATCATCCCTCGATCTTCGTCTTCGACCCCAAGGGGCGCTACGTCAGGAGTTTTGGAAAGCAATTCCAGGGTGGCGGTCACGGGATCGAGGTCCGGCAGGAAGGCGGGGAACAATTCCTCTACGTCTGCGCCTACCAGCATCTGAAGACCTTCGCCAAGATGAGCCTCAAGGGCGAGGTCGTCTGGCAGAAATACGCGCCGATGAAATCGGGCGTCTACGCTGAGAACGAAGACAGCAAGCCGACCGGCGCCTGGGGCCGCAACCGCTTCATGCCGACCAACTTCGCCTTCCTCGACGATGGAGGCTTCCTGCTGGTCGATGGCTACGGCGCCTACTGCATCCATCAATACGACAAGGACGGCAATTGGAAACGACACTTCGGCGGACCGGGCAGGGGCAAGGGGAAGTTCAACCTGCCCCACGGCATCTGGATCGACCGCCGGACCGGCCGCAAACCATCCATCGCCGTCTGTGACCGCGCCAACCACACCGTGCAATACCTCGACATGGACGGAAAGTACCTTGAGACGCTCACCGGCTACGGCCTGCCGGCCAATGCCGACACCTGGAAAAACCTGATGGTCATACCCGAGCTGCATGCGCGGGTGACGATCCTCGATGAAAAGAACAAGGTGGTCGCCCGCCTCGGCAACGACGTGAAGCGCATCAAGGCGAAAGGAGGGGGCCGAATCAGGACCACTCCATCAAGCTGGAAAGACGGCCGCTTCGTCCACCCCCACGATGCCTGCTTTGACAACGACGGCAACATCCTGGTGGCCGAATGGGTCGGCACAGGCCGGATCACCAAGCTCGTACGCATGGGCTGAGGTCCGCTCACCCACCGGTCGAACCGTTACTTTGAGCAGATGATCTTGACCGTCTTGTTGATGTCGCCTTTGGCCTTCTGAACGTGTCCATTGCTCCAGCGCACCTCTATCAAAACGGATCCCTTTGTCTTGCCCAGCCCGAAATGCAGGACCGAGTCGTTCTGGTTACCCTGCCCGGTGGCTCCATCCACCTGGCGAACGAGAATCTTGTCGCCAAGGCGAATCCTCACCTGCGAACCGATAGCTGAGCGATTCACCTTTCTCTTGCCGACGAGCTGAACCTTGATCCAGCTCCCGTCTCCCCCCGGATTGCGAAACAACTTGCCGCCGGTGACGAGATCGAGATACCCATCACCGTTGAAATCACCCCAGGCTCCCTGGTAGGTCTTCTCCGTGTTCATGCCCGCCGCGTTGGGAATCTCCTCGAACTTCCAATTACCGGTATTGCGGTAGAGGACACTCCTATTTCCGCCGTAGACCGTGGTAAAGAACAGGTCGAGCAGGCCATCGTTGTCAAAATCTCCCAAGGTCGGAGAGGCGTAGGATTCCTGCCAGCGCAGCCCCGCCGCGGCGCTCTTGTCCTCGAAGTGGAACTTCGCCGCCGGTCCCTTATTGCGCAGAAACTTCGGACGATCCTGGTAGGCGGGCGGATGGCTGAAATTCCCGACAAAGAGGTCGAGGTGCCCATCGTTGTCAAAATCTCCCCAGGATGAACCGATCGTATGCCCCCAGGCGCCCAGGCCGCCATCGCCGGCTGTGCCGAACGGGGTCGCTACATCGGCCAGGTTCCCCTTGCCGTCATTCTGCCACAGCAGGTTTGGCTGAAGACGGTAGTTGGAGATGTAGATGTCGAGATCCCCATCCTCGTCAAAATCTGCAGCTGTGATCCCCCGCCCAGGCTGCATACGAGCCTTGGTGCGCCAGGACTCTTCGAATTTCCCCTTGCCCAGGTTGCGGTAGATCACGTCGGGAAACCCGATAACCTTCGCCCAGATCTCGTAGCCACCAACGTAGAAATCGACCAGTCCATCGCCATCGAAATCTCCAGAGACGGCCCCCAGGGAGATCTTTGTCGGCAGGGGAGGCATGTTCTTCGTAATGTCCTCAAAGCTCTTTCCCTGCCTGTTCAGAGAGAGCCTCCCCGTCCCCTCCCAGCAGAAGAAATCCGGGTAGCCATCATTGTCGATATCCGCCCAGATCCCGGCGCCGCCCGCGGGCTGATTCTCAGCGCGCTCGAACTTCTCTCCCTTGATGTTTCTCCAGAGCTGCCCAGAGGCCCAGAGATCGACCCAACCGTCAGCGTCATAGTCGACCCAGGCAGCGACCCCGCCGCCGAGACCCTTCAGCCCCACCGCATCGGTAACATCGGCAAAGGCATCGACTGCCCGGAGCCTCTGCTTCAGTGAAGAAACCGCGAAGGCAATTGACGCGAGCAGAAACACGCTATTGCGGAAAAACCGCCTTCTACCCCGAACCATGATGCATCCTCCCTGAGCTGATCATCACGTATATCGAATACTCAACATAGGTAAAAGATAGCTGGAACAGGCGTGAAAAGCGACAACACGGAACAAGCTGGAACTGTTAACCTGCAGGTATGCCGCAAGTACAAGTGAGCGACCGGCCCCGCTGGTCACGGCAGGAGAACAGCCCTGCTCCGCCTCCGCGCCTAGGCCTCTCAGCTGTCGTGATCGCCTGCGGCCTCATCCTCACCTGCGGCCTCTTACCGGCCGGCGAATCATCAGCCCGGCGGCCACCCAACATCATCTTCATACTCGCCGACGACCTCGGCTGGGCGGAGCCCGGCTGCTACGGAAACAAGTTCAACGAGACCCCCAACCTCGACAGGATGGCTCGGCAGGGGATTCGCTTCACAGAGGCCTACGCCGCCGCGCCGGTCTGCTCGCCTTACCGGGCCAGCTTCCTCACAGGCCAGTACCCCGCGCGCCACGGAATCCTCGATTACCTCAGGCCAAACACTGACACCCCCCTCTCCACCGACCATATCACCCTCGCGGAGATGCTCAAAAAGAACGGCTACGCCACCTGCATGATCGGCAAATGGCACCTGAGCGGCTACCGCTACCATGGAGCCATGAAGGAGCTTCGCGCCACCGATCATGGCTTCGACGAGGAGCTTGCCAGCGAGGTCAAGGGAGTCGGCAACGGGGCCAACTTCTGGCCCTACGTCTTTCGTACCCAGCCCATCCGCTGGCTCAATATCGACCGAAACCGCCTCGGCAAGAACGAATACCTCGTGGATCGAATGAACGACGAGGCCGTGCGCTTCATCGAACGAAACAGGGACCGCCCCTTCTTTCTTTACCTCAGCCATTACGCCACCCACACCATCCTCAACGGTAAGCCGGCCCTGGTCGACAAATACAGGCGCAAGCATCCTCCCGGCAAGAGCGTCCGCAAACGCTGCTACCTCTGCGGAGACGCCGGCCTGGAGGGAGATCCCGGCAACCACTGGGCCCCCGACCACAATCCCCATCTCGCGGCGATGCTCGAGAGCATCGATGATGGAGTCGGGTTGATCCTGCGGAAGCTCAAGGAGCTGAAGCTGGATGAAGACACCCTGCTGGTCTTCTCGAGCGATAACGGCGGCGAGCCGCAGGTCACCAGCAACTCGCCGCTGAGAGGAGGCAAGAGCTCTCTCTACGAAGGAGGCATCAGGGTCCCCCTCGTCGTACGCTGGCCGGGCACAGTGCCCGCGGGAGGGACCTGCTCCACACCGACCAGCAACGTTGACTTCTACCCGACCTTCCTCGAAGCGGCGGGAATCACCCCCGATGCGAAACAGAAGCTTGACGGGATCTCGATACTCGGGCTCCTGAAGAAGCCCGGCAAGGAGAACCGGGACACGCCCCTCTTCTGGCATTACCCTCTCGCCAGACCGCACTTTCTCGGCGGACACTCCGGCGGAGCTGTCCGCCAGGGTTCCTGGAAGCTCATCGAATGGTTCGACACGGGCAAGATCGAGCTCTTCAACCTGGCGTCGGATCCCTCGGAAAAAAACGACCTCTCCGCGACCCGTAAACAGATCGCCGAGAAGCTGCTGGGCCGGCTTCGCTCCTGGCGCGAGAAGCTCGGAGCGAAGACCACTGCCGGAAAATAACAATTGCCCTCAGGGTCGCGCCTTCTGCCTCGCCGCCAGCGCCAGGATCAACCGCCGCCTCGCCTTGTCGATCGCGGCCGGGTCACGGGAGAAGTCCTTCACGCCCCGGCAGATGGACTCGACAATCTCGTCCGCCTCAGCTCTGCCTCCACGAGACGCCAATTGATAGAGCAGCTCGAGCTCCTCTATTCCCTCGCGCAGCAGGGCGAAGCGGAGCGAACCCACCGGGCCGTAGACATTTTCCTGGCCGGTGTATTTTTCTACCAGGTTGCCTGGATAGAGCAGCATTCCCTCGCCGGCGGCGGGCGCGTTGCAATGAGATCGCTTCCAGGAGATGGCATCCGCCCAGGGATCCCGGACCTCCCGCCAGAGGGTCGTCGCCCAATAGAGCATTCCCCCCAGGCGGTAGCGCCAGGTGAGCCAGGAGATCATGCGGCAATCAGCCGCGAAACGATCGATATAGTAGTTCGGCTGGGGATAGAGTTGATCGCAGCTGATATACCAGCTGACCCGCTCGCCGGCGGCCTGGCGCTCAGCGATGGCCGCCCTGTTGCGATCGAGCTCGTTACCGTGAACGATCCACTCGCTGCAATAGCCCACCAGGGTACCCCACTCAGGGCGATCGGGAAGCGGCTGCTCGGTCACCGCCACGGGAACCCGGGGATCGACAGAATGCACCAGGTCCGCCCAATAGCGCACCGCGTCATACTCTTTCCGGTTCCGAGGCTCATCGACAGCCCCGGTAAACGAGAGCCTCTCATACCAGCCCGACTCCCGCGCATGCGCGATGACCTGGCGCAGGTACTGACGCACGTATTCCTCGTATTGTTCTTTTGTCAGCCCAGCCCGGCTCAGCCCCGGCGGCCCGGCGCCGATGAGAAAACGACACTGTCCCCTGTCGAAGAGAAACTTCTCCATGCGGGGATCGGTCCACTCCAGGACGTACCGGCCGTCCTTCACCCCCCCGTCGAGACCGATGGAGATGAAGGCAGGGTCTACCCTGTGTTCGAGCATATAGCCGAGATATTCGAAGAAGAGCTCCCTGAACTCATCGCTGTCCTGCTCGACCCCGTGGAGCCGGGCTATTTCCCGGCCATAGAAAAAGCCGAACTGGACGGGAAAGTGACGTTCCCTTGCCAGGGTCACGTTCCATACCTTCAATTCAATGCCCAGGCTGCCGAGCTCTCCGCCTCCGGCCCGAACGGTCACCGTGCCCTCGTAAACCCCGGGCTGCTGGTCCGCCGGCACGACCACGTCTACCCAGAGTGGCTGGTGCCGCAGCACAGGCCCGCGATCCCTGCGCGAAGACCTGATGGCGAAAGGCCTCGTGAGAGGAACAAGGGCATCGGGCCAGTAGCCTTTACGTCCATTCTTTCCCGAGGGAGCGTATACCTTACTGAAGTATTCAAGGTAGACCTTCACCGCCGCGGCGGGCAAGAGAGCGTCTCCACAGCGCAGTTCCGAAACCTCTACTGTAATTCCCCGCTGGTCCACGCGATCGGCAGTCACGATCACCTGGAAGGGAACGTGCTCCCCGCGAACCCCCTCGATACGGACCTTGCGAGCGCGTTCATCCCAGGGCCCATCGTGAGGCAACTGGGACCTGTTGGCATGCTGAATCTTTTCCGTAGAGCCGGCAGCCCAGACCCTCACTCCGGGCACGCTCCTGGCAGGATCTTCGACGGGAGCGGTCGTGCAGCCGCAGAGAACGACAGCCGGAAAAATGAGACTCTTGAACGCTTCCATTCGCGCCATCCTGTTCCTCGCGGTCAATACCTTCGGCTGCTGCGCCCCAAGCTTCTTCTCACAGGAGCCTGAAGTCAATGTTCTACCCGGAAGCGACCTGTGCGAGAATACCCGCCGAGAACGACAAGGGCATAGCAGGACCGCTCCGGGATCCCGAATACCGATGATCATCAGCAGCCACAGAACATTCGTCGCATGCTCACTTGCCCTCTTCGCGAGCTCTCTCCTGGCCTTCCCGCCTCAGCTTTCCGCAGACGGCAAGACGATCGCCGACGACCGGGACTGGCCGCATTGGCGGGGGCCGAACGGAAACGGCATCGCGGCCTGCACCGACGCCCCGGTGAAATGGAGCAAGGACTCCAACATCATCTGGAAGGCACCTATTCCCGGGCGTGGGCACTCCTCGCCCGCCGTGGTGGCGGACCGGATCTTCCTGACGACAGCGGATGAAGAAAAGAAAGAACAATTCGCGCTCTGCTATTCACGCCGGGACGGCAAGCTGCTGTGGAGCCATAAGCTCTATGAGGGCGGCTGGGATTCCCCGAGTATGCCGGGGCGAAGCTGGGCCAACTCTTCGCCTGCCTGCGATGGGGAGAAGGTCTACCTGGTGTTCTCCCATAAGAACAAGGTCATCGTGACGGCCCTCGCTCTCGATGGAAAGGTGGCCTGGGAAAAAACCGTCGGTGATTTCGTTTCCCATCATGGCTACTCCGCCTCCCCCATCATCTTCGGCTCGACGCTTGTCCTGTCCGCCGACCACAAGAAAGGCGGCTACCTGGCTGCGCTCGACAGAAAAACCGGCGACCTTCGCTGGAAGACCTCGCGTCCGGCTGAACCATCCTACGTGGCGCCGGCAATCCTCCCCGTAGCGGGCCGCGCGCAGCTGGTCATCTCGGGCTGCAATCTCTTCGCGGCCTACGACCCGGAAAACGGGAACCTCCTCTGGTCCTCTAAAACGACGACCACCGAGTGTGTCGGCACGGTTGTGGCTTCCGGCGATCTCGTCTTCGCCAGCGGAGGCTATCCCGACAACCTCACGGTTTGCGTCAACGCCCGGAAGCCTGACAAGGTCGTCTGGAAGAAGCCGATCCGGACCTATGTCCCCTGCATGCTGGCCTTCTCCGGACATCTCTACACGGTAACCGACCGCGGGATCGGCTACTGCTGGGAGGCCGCGACGGGAAAAGAAAAATGGAAGGCCCGCATCGGAAAGAGCTTCATCGCATCCCCCATCATCGCCGGAGACAGGATCTACGCCTGCTCCGACAAGGGAACGACCCATGTCTTTCGGGCCTCGCCGGCCGGCTTCGAACGCCTGGCCTCCAATCCCCTCGGTGATGAGATCTACGCTACTCCGTCGATCTGTGGAAACCGGATCTACCTGCGCTGCGCCTTCCGCTCCAACGGAAAACGAACGGAAACGCTCTACTGCATTGGAAAAACCCGCGAAAAACCGTAACAGAGGGCCCGTAACGAGGGGTTTCACGACAGGGACCGGATAAAGGGTAAAAACCCGGGTAAAAATCCCCTACAATTGACGAGGATTTCGGTAGCTGAATATCTGTTGAAGGAGGCTGTCATGCGCGCAAACAAATCACCTGGAATGCTCTTGGTCGCTTATTCCCTGGGGCTTGCCATATTCATCTTCGCGACCCCTGGCGAACATCTCTCGGCTGAACCGCCCCCGGCCCCGGCCCCCTCCGCCATCGACGACTACATCGATGACCTGCTGGCGATGCAGCCCCTTTCTGAAACAAGGGGTGGGGTGCGCATGGACATCGAGGTTGTCCATGATGCCTACCTCTACGTCATGGCCCAGAAATATGAGGAGTACGCCAATTACGGGTTCGACGAAGATCTGATCGTCTCGAAGATGAAATCTGATCACACCAAGTACAAGCGCTACCAGAACCGGCTGTTCTTCCGGATCAATATAGCCGGTGAAGGATCCAACCATGTCATCTTCGACAAGAAGCTCGCGAGCCACCTCGAGGTGTCCCAGAAATCAAAGAAAACCAACTTCACTAAGAGGAGCTACCATCTACTCAATTCGAACCCGAAGGTGAGGTTCTCCAGATGGTCGATCTACGGAAAATCTTTTCTCTCCACCACCAAGAAAAACCTCTTCGGATTTGAAAGCCTCACCGCCGATGTGACCTCCTACAGCCTCAAGGCCACCAATAAGGAGCCTATCTATTTCCGGCTCAAAGATATCCGGGTCCAGAGCGCGGGCAAGGATCCCAAGGAGAGCATCAACGTCAAGGCGCGCCAGATCTCCTCCAAGAAGAGCTGGAGCGCGCTCAAATCCCACGGCCCCACCATCGTGATGACGCCTGGAAATTGGGAGCTCCCGCTACCGCCCACAGATTTTCTCAAAATACTCAAGAAGGTCGGTTACAAGTAAGGTACCGAAATGCCTTTAACTAAAACTCCAGTGACATACGCCGCGGCAGTCTCCCTGCTGCTGTCCAGCTTTCTCCTCACGACACCCATCGGAGAGCTGCGGGCCGCTCCGAAGCCGCCCAAGTCACCGATCGGAAAGTACCTCGATGGTCTCCTGAAGATGCAGACCAAGTCGGCGACGAAGAACGATGTGAGCCTGAGGGTCTCCGTGATCCACGACGCCTATCTCTACTTCATGGCGAAAACATACCAGGAATACGAAGACCTGGGCCTCGATGAGAATCTGCTGGCGAAAAAACTGGGGAGCGCCCACACCAAGTACAAGCGCTTTCAGAAACGCCTCCTCTTCAGAATCAATATATCCGGCGCGGGCGGCAAACACGTCATCTTTGACAAGAGCCTGGCGAGCCACCTCGAGGTAAACCAGAAATCGGAGAAGAACGCCTTCTCGAAGAGGACCTTCCATGAGGTCGATGTGAGCCCGAAGGTGAAAGCCGAACAATGGAAGCTCTTCGGCAAGAGGATCAGCGACTACACCAGGAAGAGTCTTTTCGTGTTCAAGAATCTCAGGGCCGAGGTGACGTCTTTCAGCGTCAAGTCGAACACGACCGAGCCGGTCTATTTCAAGCTCAACGAAATCTGGACCGCCAAGAGCATCCAGAAATCTGCGGGGAAAAAAAATCTCAGGTCCCCAGGCAAAGGTAAAAAGGGGCGCAAGGGCAAAGGCGCCTCCCGTAAGCAGCTTGGAAGTCTCGGAAACGTCACCCCCCACGAACCCGTGATCAACCCCGGTGAAAATCAGATCTCGGCCAAGATGAGCTTCACCGAGCTCAAGAAATCCGGGCCCTCCGTCATTCTCACGCCCGGGCATTGGGACGCTCCACTGCCTCCGAGGCATTTCCTCGGCGTACTCAAAAAACTCGCTGACAGGTAATCGCCAGAGCTCTTCGCGATGAAGAAGTCGGAAATCGAAGAGCTGCTGCGCCAGACCCTCTCCGATCTGACCCTCAGCCGTTCTGAAAAAAAAGGCCTGCGGCTCGTCCTTGAAGATCTCCGCCTGGGCGAAGGAGATTACGGAGCGCTTCGCAAGCTCGCCTTCGAGATCGCCTGCGAATCGGTCGAGGATGTGAATTCGAGGCGGATTATCGAGTGGCTGGAAGAGGTCATGAAGGTGCTGGTGCCCCGCCGGGAAAAGGAAGCGAAACCACCCGAGGCGGTTTTCAGCCCTGGCGACAGCTGCCGCAGGAAAATACTCTCCCTCTTTCACGCCGCCCGCAGATCGGTGGACATCTGCGTCTTCACCATCACCGACAACCAGCTTACCCGGGAGATCATCGCCTCCCACTCCCGCGGCTTGAAAATACGGATCATCACCGACGATGAGACCAGCCTGGACCCGGGCTCCGACATCCGCCGGCTCCAGGAGGCAGGCATCCCGGTTCTCTTTGATGACGACAAACAGCACATGCACAATAAGTTCTCCATCTTCGACGGCAAGGCGGTCTGCACGGGAAGCTACAATTGGACCAGGAAGGCCGCGACCCACAATATAGAGAACATCCTGGTCGCCCACGATCCCGCTATCTGCAAGGCCTTCACCGGGGAGTTCGAGAGCCTCTGGGGAAGCTTCTCAAGTTCCGGCAGCAGCGACTGAGGACCCGCGGTACTGGTTGCATCCAGGTATTCCGGTCGAATAGACTGATACCCATGAGATGCGCCCTGTCCATCCTCGTCCTGCTGCTCAGCCCCGGGCTCATAGCGGCAGAGCCCGGCAAGCTCGTCATCACTCCCCCTGCAATCGGCCTGCGCGGGCATCGCAGCACCCAGCAGATCCTGGTAACAACCACCATGGATGGGCTGCTCGTCGACCTGACGCGAGAAGCTGAATTCCAGCCCGCCGACCCAACCCTGCTGCTGGCGAGCAAGGACGGAACCGTGACCGCCCTGCGAAGCGGCCGAACCGAGCTCATCATTCGCCACGGAGGACGGGAGGCAAGAGTCCCGGTGGAGATCACCCGGGGAGAGGAACACATCCCCGTCACCTTCGAGCGAGACGTCCAGCCTGTGCTCACGAAGATGGGATGCAATGCCGGCACCTGCCACGGAAAACAACGTGGCCAGAATGGTTTCCAGCTCTCCCTCCTGGGATTCGACCATGACTTCGACTTCGATGCCCTGGTCCGCGAGAGCAGGGGCCGCAGGATTTCTCCCGCGGCGCCCCCCAACAGCCTCCTGCTCCTCAAGGCAGCCGCTCTCACGGCGCATGGAGGCGGCAAGCGAATCAATCCCGGCGGAAAATACTACAAGCTCATCAGGCGCTGGATTGAATCCGGTCTGCCACGCACGCCCGGTGAAGCGCCCGCGCTCGAAAAAATCACGGTCGCTCCGTCCGAACGCATCATGAGATCGAAGAAAAAACAGCAGCTGCTCGTTACGGCCCACTATTCCGATGGCAGCCACCGGGATGTCACCCGCCTCGCGGCCTACCAATCGAACGAGACTCCCATCGCCAAGGTCTACAGAAGCGGCCTCATCGAGACCGGGCCGATTCCGGGCGAGGCGGCCATCATGACCCGCTACATGGGGAAATTCGCCACCTGTACGATCTCCATACCCCTCGAGGGCGAGGTACCGGCGGGTGTCTACGGCTCTCTACCCGGGAACAATTTCATCGATCACCTGGTGTGGAAAAAGCTCGAGCGGCTGAAGATCACCCCCTCCGCCCAATGCAACGACTCGACCTACCTGAGGAGAGCCTATATCGACGTGATCGGCAAGCTGCCCAGCTCCGCCGAGACCAGGGCGTTCCTCTCCAGCAAGTCTCCCCGGAAGCGCCGGGAACTCGTCGAACAGCTCCTCTCCCGGCCTGAATACGCCGACCACTGGGCCAACAAATGGGTTGACCTCCTGAGACCGAACCCCTACCGGGTAGGCATCAAGGCGGTACGCAGCCTCGACCGCTGGGTTCGAAAGAACTTCAGGGAGAACAAACCCTACGACCGCTTCGTCCATGATCTTCTCACCTCGCAGGGAAGCAGCTTTCGCAACGGCGCCGTCACCGTATTCCGAGACCGCAGAAGTCCCGATGAGCTCGTCACCATGTTCAGCCAGCTCTTCCTCGGGATTCGTCTAGAGTGCGCGAAGTGCCACCAGCACCCCTTTGAGATCTGGGGGCAGAAGGACTTCTACTCCCTGGCCGCCTACTTCGCGAAGGTGGGAAGAAAGGGGACGGGCCTGTCACCCCCGATATCAGGAAGCGAGGAGTTCATCTTCAACAAAGCCGCGGGAGAGGTCCGGCATCCCAGGACCAACGAGGTGCTCCCACCCAGGCCGCTCTTTGGAGAAAGCTCTCCCACGGAGCCCTCCCAGGATCCGCGGAAGACCCTCGCCGAGTGGATGATGGGAGAAGACAATCACTTCTTCCCGGCCGTAATGGCCAACCGGGTCTGGGCCGATCTCATGGGCAGAGGAATCGTCGAGCCGGTCGATGACATCCGGGAGAGCAACCCACCGAGCAACAAGGAACTTCTCGACGCCCTGGCGCGGCACTTCCGCGAGGTCAACTATGATCTCAAGAGCCTGCTCAGAACCATCCTGGCATCCCGTGTCTACTCCCTCAGCAGCCGCCCCGGCGAGAGGAACATCTCCGATACGAGGAATTATTCCCGGCATTATCGCCAGCGGCTGTGGGCGGAGGTCCTCCTCGATGGTGTGTGCGACATCACCGGGGTCGCTGAAGATTTCTCGGCTATGCCCCGAGGATCTCGAGCCGCCGAGCTGTGGACCCACAGGACCACCTCGACCTTTCTCGACACCTTCGGGCGCCCCGATCCCAACCAGGATCCGCCCTGCCTGCGCACCGATGATACGACCGTGGTCCAGACCCTCCACCTGATGAATGCCCCAAGTCTTGACAGGAAAGTGAGAAACGACAATGGGAGGGCCGCGAAAATGGCCGCCTCCGATATGGCGCCCCGGGAAATCGTAGAAGAATTGTACCTGCTCGTTTATGCTAGATTCCCAGAAGAGAAAGAGACGAGCCTGGGCATTGCCCGAATTCCATCGGCCACTTCTGACGGCAAGGGACGAAGGGGCGCTGTCGAGGATCTGCTCTGGGCCTTGTTGAACACACCCGAGTTCCTCTTCAAGGATTAGCGAGGTGACCACATGAAAAAAACTGCCTACCTCGACGGCCACGTTAATTGTGAAGGTGTCTCTCGGCGCAGTTGCCTCCAGCTGGGCCTTGGCGCCTTTATTGGAGGCGGACTGGTCAACGCCCTGCGCCTCAGGGCGCTGGCCGCCAGCGAGGGAGAGCCTGCGGTAAAGCCTGCCCGGTGTATTCTCGTCTGGCTTGACGGCGGGCCGACCCACTACGAAACCTTCGACCCGAAGCCGGATGCGCCCAGAGAAATTCGAGGGGAATACGAGACCATCCCGACAGGGATCGCGGGGGTTCGATTTTCAAAACACATGAAGCACCTGGCCAGGATAACGGACAAGCTGGCGATCATTCGCTCCATCAGGCACGATCATGGAAATCACGGCGCCGGCAACCACTACATGATGACCGGCGCCCCCACCAGGATCCCCGTGAGTTGTGGAGCCTTCGTCAGCTTCCATCCCAGCCTGGGATCGGTAACGGCCCGTGAACGCGGCGCTCCCCGGGGACTGCCCGCCTATTTCTCACTCGGCAGCATGTCGCGCTCCGGTGGACCGAATTTTCTGGGCGCTAGATACGCTCCCTTTGTCGTCAAGAGTGACCCCAACCAGCCAGCCTTCCGGGTAAGGGATGTCGCCCTTCCCAAGGGACTCGATGGTTCACGTTTTTCGAGCCGCCAGGAGATTCGCCGGGAGGTCGACCGCTTCCTGCGCATCCAGGACGAGACGGCCGGCGATCCGGTCGCGGCCTATGATGAATATTTTCTCCAGGGGCACAACCTGGTCACCTCGGCCCAGGCCCAGGAGGCGTTCGACATTCACCGCGAGTCGCCTTCCACCAGGGACCGGTACGGACGAGATTCCTTCGGCCAGAGAGCGCTGCTCTCGCGGAGGCTCATCGAGGCGGGGGTCCCCTTCGTCACCATCTACGATGGGGGCTGGGATCACCACACGAACATCTTCAAATCACTTGACTCCAAGCTTCCCCCCAGGGATCGGGCCCTGGCGGCCCTGATCCAGGATCTTGATCAGCGGGGTCTCCTCGACTCCACCATGGTGATCTGTCTTGGAGAATTCGGCCGCACACCTAAGATCAACGACCGTGGAGGACGGGACCACTGGTCCAACGCGATGTCGGTCCTCTTTGCTGGCGGCAATACTCCCGGCGGGCAGGTGGTCGGCGCCACAGACCGCAAAGGCTACAGCGCATCGCGGCGGATACTTTCTCCCGAGAACTTTGCCTCGACGATTTACAGGAAGCTGGGCATCGATCCCGGAAAGATCCTCTATACCCCTGAAGGACGTCCCGTCCCCCTGGTGAGCGACCCTTCCCCTATCCGCGAATTGATGGGCTGAGGGGTCACATTCAGCGTTCCCTTTCGCAGCAGGACCATCATGAACACTCGAGGGATCAAAATGCGGACAGCCCTCCTGGGAATGTTGATCTCCATCCCCGCATACGCAGAGGAGAAGGCTCCTAAGTTGACCGGGTTGTTCCCACACGGGGCGAGCCGGGGGAAGACCGTGACCGTGAGCGCCTCGGGAGAATTCCCCTCCTGGCCTCTCGATTCCTGGCTGTGCGAGGAGAGTGAACGGGATACAAACCTCACCTGCAAGGCCCTGCCCGAGAAGGGAAAGCTCGAGATCTCAATACCAGGAGATGCGCGACCGGGTATCTACTGGCTGCGGCTCTACAATAGGGTGGGAGCATCGAGCCCCCGCCCCTTCCTGGTCAGCGACCTGCCCGATGTCATCGAGGAGGAACCCAACAACTCATCCAATGAGGCGCCTCACCTGGAAAAACCCAGCCTGATGATTCATGGGCGCCTGGAGAAAAAAGGAGATGTCGACAGCTACTCGGTCGACCTCCAAGATGGAGATGTCCTGGTGGCCGACCTGACAGCCAGCCGGGTCCTTGCATCTCCAATGGATGGAAGCCTGCAGATCACCTCCGTCGGAGGTTTCATCCTGACTGAAAACGATGACGACCAGGGAATGGACCCGAGGATTGTCTTTCGCGCCCCGGCTCCAGGGCGCTACATCGTCAGGCTCTTCGCCTTTCCCGCGAAACCCAACTCCAGCATCCAGTTCTCCGGCGGGAGCGACTACATCTACCGCCTGGCCCTGACGACCGGTCCGTTTATCGAGTACTCCTACCCCCTGGCCGTCGGACTGGCTGCTCCCGCCGAGGTGGCGCTGCATGGCTGGAATATTCCGGAAGACCGGAAAACTATCAAGATAGCGGCGAACGGAGGGCGGGGCTTGGACCTTGTCAGGATTCCCGGCGCAGCCAACGCCGCGCTCCTGGCACGTGAAGATTGCAAAAGCATCACGGAAGAGGAGTATGCGAAGATGGGCAGGCTGCCGGAACCGACCGGAACACTGATCGTCAGCGGCCGAATCAGCTCACCCGGCGAGAGAGACACCTATGTATTCTCCGCCCCGGGAAAAGAAAACTTCGAGGTCTCCGTCACCGCCCGCCGGGTAGGCTCACTGCTCGACCCGGTGCTCATGGTGAAAGATGCCGACTCAAAAACCGTAGCCGAAAAGGACGACACCGATAGCGGACTCGATTGCACGACCCAGTTCACCACAGCGGAGAACAAGACCTACCGAATAGAGGTCAGGGATCGATTCAGCCATGGCGGCCGCCGTTTTTTCTACATGCTGAGGATTGCCAGGCCCGCCAGGGCCTTCTCCCTGAAGCTGGCCTCTGACAGCTTCGTCCTCGATAAAGGCAAGAAGCTGGAGATACCCGTCACTGTAGACAGGCGTGGCGGCTATGAGGGAAAGATCCTCATCACGGCCACTGGCCTTCCCGAGGGCGTCAGCTCAACTACCGCGGAATCCCTGCACGGGAAGGACTCAGCCAAGGCCGTAAAGATAGTCCTCGAAGGTGATTCCACCCCCCTGGACATTCCCTTCCGCATCAGAGGAAGTGATGGAGCCGACGGCGCCGAGACCTGCTGGGCCGGCTATAATGTACCGGGCCGCAAGGCCCCGCTGACGAAGGCGTGGCTGACGGTCAAGGGAGAGTGAGCGGCCCCACCTCGACCCGATCGCTCATTCGTCCTCTCGGATCAACTCGATGCCACAGACGAGTGGAAGCCCGGCTTCCTTTTCGCCCGAGGGTGAGAGGGTCACCTCTATACCAGATGTGACCCTGACCCCAGTAATTTCATGGACCACGCCGGACGCTCCAGCGGCGCCTCGCGCCGCGGCATCGAGGCCCTCCAATACCTTCTTTCCCTGCAGGCTGACATCGTAGCCGCCGCCGGGGTCCCCGGACGCCCGGCAGTAGAGCTTCACTGTAAAAGTTGCCGCCGGGGCCTTCGGCAGCTTCAAGGAGATGCCGTGAAGACCCCGATACCCCGAAGCGAAGATCCATGCGCCGGAGGTTGTGCCCGGACTTGCCGGGTTCCCGCTGAAAGTGGCAGCCGTCTTCGGCTCCAACTCCAACTCGAATTTCGGAGAGGGACCGCCAACGAGCGGGTACTCCAGCCACAGGGTTCCGTCTTCGGCTAGCCGGTCTCCGGGAGCGGCGAAATTGATACCGAGACGGCGAACCTGCTCCTTCTCGATACTGAAGGTATTGAAGGTCCACATCCCCAGCTCCGGCATATGAATCAGCCCGAGCGAAGACTGGTTCTGGTAGCTGCAGTTGCAGGTCCGGGTATAATCCGGCGCGCAGAGAACTCCATCTCCACAGATTAGATTGGCGGTACAGCTCGAGCGAAAACCGCCAAGGTTGCCTGTCCCGCTATTGCCAGCGAGGTCAAAAAAACCCGCCGCCGCCGAACGGAAGGTCAGGAGATGCTCGCTGGCGATGGCCGTATTGCAGCCATAGTGTCTGGAGAAACCCCAATCCACCTCGCGCTGAAGAACGGGATTCAGTCTCCGCTTGCGCTTGCCGGTGAGCAGCTCGAAGGCCTTGCCCTGGGTTATGATCGTATCATGGTGAAGTATGCAGGGGCCATCGTAGACAACCTGGGATTTCCACAGGACCTCCCCCGTCTCGCCCCTATGCGCCAGGAGACAGTTCCCCTTTTCATCAGGAAGCATGTCACGGGATGCCCTGCTGGACTGCAGGACGATATCGTGCTCGGCTGAATAAGAAATAAAGGTCCCGTAGTAGGGCGCTTTTTTTTTCCAGAGAATGGAGCCGTCTGCGAGGCTGGCCGACATCACCCGGGTGCTGCCAACCGAGGAGCGACCCCGTCTGCGCAGCTTCTTTTCATATGATTCGGGAAGGCTGTCGACGGTAAACAGCCGGCCTCCGCCGAGACAGATCGCGTTGTGCCGGAATGAGTTCTCGGCGGCCAGCTTCCAGAGCATCCTGCCGCTGTGACGATCGAATCCGCCCAGGTACCTGCTCGCCGTCCCATCCCACACGTTCTTCTGACCCAGCTTACCAGTACGTTCCTCGGGAACATCCGGACAGGCCAGGCGCAGCAACCTGCGATTCAGGCTCTTAAGACCAGCCGAGTCGCCGGCATTTTTTCGATGCAGGCGGAGCAGCTGCTTGACGGCATCGAGCTTCTTCACCGCAGCCTTGCCCTGATCTGCCACGGTCAGGTTCTCGGCAAGATCTTCGCGGTCCAACAGCCTGTTCAGTTGCCCGACAAGCCATGATTTCTCGCCCTGCAGAAAAGATTTTCCGGCGGGCTTGAAACCGGTTACCGACTTGAGCAGTTCTTT
>Ga0310342_100000514_pt1 | contig 21827 bp, 21 predicted proteins | sample S15DNA20500_MG_FD_206155 | JGI IMG/M metagenome (GOLD analysis project Ga0310342, IMG submission 206155) | Marine microbial communities from station ALOHA, North Pacific Subtropical Gyre - S1503-DNA-20-500_MG | ecosystem: Environmental > Aquatic > Marine > Oceanic | place: Pacific Ocean: North...
CCGCTGCTGGGAACCAGGGTTACACCTCGTCCGTGTGGCACATGGCTTACCTTTATGGGCGCGTTGCCCTTACTGGTCCTGCCATTGCCGCTTCGCAAGGCAGTGAAGGTTCCTTTATTGAGTTGCTCGACAGCGAGATGAAGGGTCTGCTGCAGGATGTCAAGAACGATGTGAACCGCCAGCTCTGGCATGATGGTTCAGCGTTGCTGACTGACGTTTCCACCGGCAGCTCTGGTACGAGTACGACCGTGACGGTCGATTCGACCAAGTTCCTGTCCGCTGGACAGATTGTCGATATCAAGAAGCGAGCCGACCTTGCTTCTACCACCCTCGGTGACACTCAGACCATCCAGTCTATCACCAGTGATACGGCTTTCGTGATGGGTACGTCTACGACGACCGAGGCTGATGAGGGCGTGTATGTTGGTGGAGTTGTCTCTGACGGTACGAGTCGGGAAATGTGGGGTCTTGAGGCTATTGTCTCGGATGCCGATCCCGCCAACCACGGTACGGAATCTGCCGCTACTCGTCTCGGTCAGATCGACCGTTCGAGCAACTCGTTCTGGAAGGCCAATGTGGTCTCACCTGCTGCGGCGCACGGCCTGTTGGACGACTCTCTTGTTCAACTGCAAGAGGCTTACGACGAGTCTGATATCGAGGGAGATGCCCAGCCGGGTATCATCCTTACTTCTCACGCTTGTCGTCGTGAAGTAGCTGGTGCGTTGACTGGCCTTCGTCGTTTCTCCGATCCTGGCAAACTCAAGGGCGGCTGGACTGGCATTGAGTTCAATAACGCCGTCATTGTGGCTGACAAGGATGCTTCGACAACGAACGATCCTGCCAATGCCAGTGCTGGTATCTGGGATCTCAGTGATGACGTTTATGTCGCTGGCGACTTCAACCGCTTCTACTTCATCGCTCCTGAGTCGATGCACTTCCAGGTGCTTGAGGACTGGCAGTGGATGGACGAAGGCGGTGTCTTGGTTCGCTCCGGTGTCGGAACGGCTGGTGTGGATGAGTTCGAGGCGACCCTGTTCTCTTACCAGAACCTGGTCTGCACTCGTCCCAACGCCAACACCTTGCTGACGGGCGTCGCGTCCTCGACCCAGGCGTAATTACTTTGCCTCCTTCTTGAGTCGGTCCTTGCACTCCTTCGGGAGTGCGGGACTGACATTTTTTAACTCGTGGAGGTGTTATGCCTGATAAGAAGAAGAAGAAACGGACAATCGGAAGACTGCGTGGCGAAGCTGAAACGCAAGCGAAAGAGGCAGCGATAAAAGCTGCCCGTGACCGCTGGCATCGGACATGGGAGGTTTATTCTGAAGCTGACGACAAGAGCCCTGGAAAGAAGGCGAAGACGGATGCCTTCCTGAAGGCATACAAACAGTATCTTAAACTCCGTCCGCCCGAGCCCACTCCTGCGGCAAAGCCAAAAGCTACTCCTGTCAAGAAGCTCAAACCATCTGCCGCTAGTCTCGATCTTCCAGTGACAGCCAAGCGCAGGAAGCGCCCACCTGCCGACAAGGTCAAGGTGAAGCGTGGTGGCTTGCGAGTGACCAGACCTCAAAGTCTGAAAAAGGCTATCTTTCGTAAAAAGAGATGAGGTGTTATGCCTGTTGCAGCTACAACAATGAAATCGCGGGTGAGGAGGGGATTCCCTGCCAGAGACCTGACAATGCGGAGCGAGTTAGCCACCGAATCCGCACCGAAGGCGCTCAGTAGGGGTTTCCTCCGTAACCTTTCCCTGATCGACAGGAGCCTCGAGATGTTCTGGGTTCCCCCCCTGCAGCACTGGGTGCTGTACAGGGTCGCTCGGAAAGGCCCGTGTCCTTCAGACGATATGCTCATCAAGGTCGCCAATATCATTGGACCCAGCGGCGAGTACCGTGAGCCAGGGGCGTGGGTCATTGCCCTGCTGCAGAAGATCGACCTCACCCGCAAGTTCAGTTCCGACCCCAAGCGAGCTGGGATGCTGTGGGCTGACCACATGGACAAGATGGAGGAGAGGCGCATCGAGATAGCGGACAAGAACTTCTCGAACGCCAACGCCGACATGGCGCACGATCTTCGCAAGTGTTTCATAGGCAAGTGTACCTCTGAGAACACCAAGTCGATGGTGAGAGAGAAAAAGGGCAGTAAGATCATCTATGGACCCAAGGAGCAGGAAAGGATATTGAATTGAGTACCATCACAGGTGCGGCCTTAACTTCCGACTACACTCCTGCAGACAGGGGTCTCAAACTTGGCGAGATGCTTTCTGTGACCCGCGAGTACCTTGACGACCCCAACGGTCGCAGGCACAAACGCAACGTCCTGGTGAGGCATATAAACGCCGCTCAGGCCGACTGCAAGCGGGTGATAGAGCAGGCTGACGACAGCTTCTTCTCTGTGATGGTTGACCTGACCGTGGTGAGTGGTGACAACGACTACGAATTTGATCTTCCTGCAGATTTCTCGAAACTTTTGCACATAGAAAAGGTCGTCACATCCGGGACTCCTACGCCGGCTGTGCCGATCAACTTTGCTCGCCGACACCCGATAGGCGACGAGCGGTTCCTGCCGGAGGGTCTATCGACTCCCCCGACCTACTATCTCCGAGACGACAAGATAGGGATCGTGAAGCCGAGCGACAGCTACACGCTCCGTCTGTATTACTCGAGGGCGCTACCCAGGCTGGACGCTGACGCGGACACTTCGGACATCCCGAGCGACTATCACGACCTGGTCTGCCTGCAGGGGGCGAAGCGTGGCTTCGGTTCTGAGCAGAGGCAGATGCCCCCCGACCTTGAGGGGTTGCGCCAGGAGCTTACGGCCCAGCTAAGGACTTATGTTGAGGATCGGCAGAGGCAGTATCCGACCTTCGTAGATCTTCTTGAATAGACAGATATGCCGACACTGAGAGCGGGAGCAAGATTCATAGGACAGAACTCGCAGGGAGATGCGAGCGAGCTTCAGCCTGGCGAGGCTGCGGACTGCCTGAACGTGAACCTTGACAAGGGAACGATCAAGAAGCGCGACGGGTATTCTCAGGAACTCAACCTGTCAGCCGGCGGGGATATCCAGGGTATCTTCGATTGGGAGCAATCGGACGGAACCCTCATGCAACTCATCAAGGCTGGTCAGAAGCTCTACAAGATCACCTACGATGCAGGGACCGGGGTGAAGACTGCCGCAGAGTTGGGAACGAATGCTCTCGTGGCTGACGGCCTTGCTTCTTTCATAGCCCGCAGGGATCGGGCCTATGTCTGCGATGGCACGAACCTGAAGGTAACGGAAGGGACCAACGTCTACACGGCGCACATCACCCGACCGGGAGCGACCACCACGGCGGTAGCTACGAGTGCGGCTGGCAGCAAGCTGGACGGGGAGTACGAGTACAAGATCACCTTCTACGCTCCGGCGTGGGGGCAGGAGAGTCTCGCTTCAGAGGCGACCTCGAAAGTAGGGGCGAAGGATACTGGTATCCAACTGACCAATATCCCCGTCAGCTCGGGCGATGCTCGGGTTACCCAGCGCAGGGTCTACAGGCGCAACATAGCCCAGGGCGAGGTGACCTACCACTATGTGGACACCATCGAAGACAACACCTCGGTAGCTTACAACGACAATGTCGGGAACTTCGATACCTCGACTACGGAGATAGCCCCGGTCAGCGCGGACTTCACCGACACGAACTTCGCCTTTATGGTCAACCACCAGGATGTGACCTTCCTCGTGAAGAACAACTCCGACAGTCTCTACTTCTCCCGTCCCAACGAGCCGTGGAGCATAGTGAACTTCATACGGGTAGGCGGCGAGGGTTCAGCGGAGAAGATAACAGGGCTGGCGAGCTACGGCGGGATGCTGATCGTCTTCAAGGAGAAGTCGGTCTGGACCGTTGACGGGCTGACGGAAGCCACCTTCTTCACCCGCCCGGTGGTCAAGGGGATAGGCTGCGTAGGACATCATTCGATAGTCCAGGTGGACGGGCTTCTTTACTTCTGGGGCAAGGACGGGATCTACGGTTTCGACGGTAGCTTGCCCCGGAAGATCTCAGACCCCGTGCAGGATGTGGTCATGGGCAGGAACTACTTGCGGGATCACTTTATCGTCGGGGCCGAGGACGAGACGAACCAGTCGATCATCTGGAGCTACCCGGCGACAGGCTCCACGGAAAACAACAAGCAGCTCGTGTTCTTCTACGGCAACTCGAAGATGGTTCAGCGCCCCTCCTGGTCGCCGTGGGACATGGGCAATATCAACTACCTCGCGACGGTAACGACCACCAACCTGACGAAGCTCAGAAGGATATGGGTAGGGACCGATGGCGGTATTGTCGGTGAGGTTGCCGCAGGTCAGCTTGCGGACATCTCCGCGAGTCCTGTCTTCAGGTGGAGGACGGGCAAGTGGGACGGGAAGCTCCCCGAGTTCGACAAGGCGTGGTCGGCGGTGTCCTTCGAGCTGGTCCCTGATACCGACACGCATATCGAGGTTCGCTACTATCGCAACTCCGATACGGGGCATGAGTTTCTCGACTCGATATCCCCAACGGATGCCACGCACCACCTGCGGCTGAGTGAGAGGGCGAGAGACCTGACGCTGGAGTTGTACCAGGCTGAGAGCCAGTCGGTGGAGGTGACCTCGTTCACCCTGACTGGGGCTGGGGCAGGGAGGCCGAGCTAATGCCAGCGACCTACGGAAGATCATCAGTCCTGAGAATGGACCCTGCGATAAACCACGAGATCGACAAGCTCTACCAGATGATCCAGGCCCAGATCGGACCCGACCAACTGGATATGCCGGCGGTACGGCGGGAGATAGGCAAGCAGGTTACGAAGAGCGAGTCCCGTATACTTCGGGATGTCATCGATGGGGATACGAGCTTCACCAAGATCTCAGTTGGAGATCCCCTTATCGAGCCGGGCAATACGCTCAACCCGATCTATGCGATTCGGCAGACAACGGTGTCGATGGTTCTCTCGAGCCTGGCTGCGGGAGCGCAGGCCACGGCGACCAGTGCTGACCTGACAGACTTCGTGAACGCTCCAGCGGAAGACATCGTCTATATATCGGCTGCACCGACCGCCACGGTGACGAACGAGGAGTATGTTTCCTTCCGTCCTCATGTAGACAAGAACGGCACGGTATCGGTGGTTGCGACGAACAATCACGGGTCAGTTGCATATTCTGGAACTTTTAATGTCGTAGTTATGGGTGTCATCTTTGAGAATAGGACACAGTTAGTGACGGCCCAGACAGCGGGGACTACCGCTACGGCGCTCGGTCCTTCAGCTTCATAGGAATAAAATATGCCGCATATACCAGGTTCCCCCAAGCAAGGACACGAAGAAGATCGGCAAGGGCCATTCCCTCTTGTCGATGTCGGTGAAGGTATAGACCTCGGCGCACCTCCTGCCCCGCCTGCGGGAGGCAGAGCGGAGAGATTCCCCGCCTTGCAGCAGGAACTTGGTATCGGGGATCTGCGGGTAGGCGAAGTCCCGCTGGCAGAAGCGGAGTTGAATCTCAGGCGTAGGCAGGATGCGGAGAGGAGGCGAGGACAGGGACTCGACGCACTTCAAGGGGCTCTCAACGAGATTGGCACAACAGAGGGTGAGTTTGCTGCTCGAGAGGTCGCACTCCAGAGGCTCAGGGGCGGTGGGCTTGGAGCTGGTGCTTTGCGGGGTCAGCTTGCAGCGTCTCAGGAATCCGCTCTTCGTGCGATGTCGGACCAGTTCGCCCAGCGTGGAGTTGGTGGTGGAGTACCGGCTCTCGGACTGGCGCAGGCTCAGCGGACGGGAGCTATCCAGGCTGCTGGAACAGAGGCCGCGTTCAGGGAGAACCTGCAGCGGTCAGCCCTTCAGGACATCGAAGGCATGAACCAGGCGATTGGGCAACGCAGGCTTGCCGCGCAGGATCTTCTCCAGCGTTACCTCGGCGAATGGGAACTGCCGCCGATGGACTTCTCTGGGATGGCTATTGTTCCTGAAGACAGGACACAACTTGTTGGGGGTAGCTTGCCCGGCCAACCTGGAGCTGGCGATGGTGAAGCGGTTGATTTTGGAGAACCTAATACTTGGGAACAAGGAGGCAATCTCAACATGGGAAGGGTTCCTCCAGACGGCCACGAGTTTGCAGGTTGTGTTTATTACCCCGGCAACATCAATGATCCACCAAGGTATGTATGTCCGGAGGGTAATTTCCGAGCAGATGAGCGTAGGGGGGGATAGAGATGCCAAGCCAAAGAGGACAACGAAACCTGCAGCCGGCAATGCCCGTGAAAATGAGGGGTCCATACGGGACTCTCATCGGGTCGCCCATAGCGAATGTTCTCGCAGCGAAGAAGTCGCAGGAAGAAGCGGAAGCAGCCGACGACTTCGGCGGTCTTGGGGCTCTTCTCGGCACTATACTTGGAGGCCCAACAGGAGCTGCCTTCGGTGGTGCAATAGGCGGGATGGCAAGCTCACCTGGTCGTAGTGGGCAGCTTCCCATCCAGATACCAGGCGCGACAGGCATGGGGGCGGCACTCCTCGGTCAGGACGAACCCCCCGAAGCACCTGGTTGGCAGCAGGCGGCAGGGATAGCGAGTCAGGCGATAGGTCCGTTGCTCAACTCCCTGGGTCCGCAGGCAGCACCTCCCGTGGATCCGATGAGCCTTCCGTCAGGAGCGGGTGGCCCACCGTCTATGAGCCAATGGGGTGGCTACCAGCAACCGTCTGCTCTGCCGGCAAGCGTACCGCAGCCCCTGCCCCAGACGAGGGTTTCACCTTCGTTGTTCCCTGGCGGTTCAAACTTCGTTCCCGCAGGTGGAGGGTACGCACCGCAGGCACCTGCCCCACCGCGGCAGCCGTCTATGAGCGAATTGCCGGGAGCAACCTACCAGCAACCGTCTGCTCTGCCGATGGCCGCACGGACCCCGTTCCCGCAAGCCCCGAGTGGGCTCATACCGGGTGCGCTGGCGAACTTCAGCGTGTCCGACTTCCTGAACCCAGGTGTCCAGACACCGGACATAGTCCAACTGATCCAACAACAGATACTCGCAGGGATGGCATAGATGCCCAGAGGTGAAAGGCAGACTACAGGTACAGCTCAGGCGCTCCTCGGTGCGAAGCAGATCGCAGCACAGGAGAGGGCGAGCAAGAGGGCCACGGTAGCGGACTATGTTAAGACGGGCGTAGGCGCGTTGAAGTCGGTGGGTGATTACCTGCAGCAGAAGCAGTCGCTTGAGCAGAACCAGGACAAGATCAACTTGGAGAAGAGCCTGTTCTCCGCTCAGTACGGTGGCCCAGCGGAGCAGGAGGCGACAAGAGAGCGGAAGAGGCAGTTAGAGTTAGCGAACATCGGCTTGGCAGGAGCGCAGACTAAAGTCGCCCAAGGAACCGTCGAGGCTGACATTGCTGCGAAAAAGGCATTGGCCGCAAAGGCGGGATCGGAAGCCAAGATTAGCGAAGTCACAGCCCGATTCGCTGAACAGTTCGCCGGGGGCAAGTTGGAACTCGCCAAAGTTGAAAAGGACAAAATCCTTCAGGACATCGAATCGTCCAAGGCTGGGATTACAGATGCAGCGGAGGGAAGAAGGCTCGACGGTCTGAGACTGGAAGTTGAGAAGACCTACAGGGAAGCCCTGATGGCCGACATGAAGGAGAAGGGTCTTCTCTCTAAGAGGCAGATGAAGATCTTCGAGAAGAGGTACAAGGATGAGACTGATCCCGCCAGGCGCGTAGCGATGATGACGGAGTTCGAGAAACGAGCGGCTGAGTCGGGAGCCAGGAAGGCCGAACTTGATGTGGAGTTCGCCGAAGGGACTCTGGAGAACCGGATTGCCGACATAGCCCTGGACCTGAAGGGGAAGAGAAAGGATGTGAAGCGAAAGGGTTTCGAGAACGACACCGCCAAGATCGTAGCGCACTACGCTCGACTTCGGGAAACTTCTAGTATCGACAATGTGATAGCCCACACAGATCTTCTCGACCAGCAAATGAAGACTCTTATATCGAAGGCGAAAGATGATAAGGAGCGGTTGGCACTTGAGGGTCGAAGGGTCAAGATCGCAGAGGTTCACGGCAGGGCTGTTCTCGACAAGATGGAGAAGGATGGAACCCTTGCGGAAAAAGACTTTAACCTCCTCAAGGAAAAGTGGGAGACGACAAAAGATCCCGTCAAGCGTGAGGCGATGCTGTCACCCTTTGACAAGAAGATGCGGGAAGCCCAACTGAAAACGGAGGAGGCGAGGGAGGAGGGGATAAAGGTGACTACAGCATTGGCAGGGGTTCAGGTAGAAGCCGCCAAGACCGCACTCGAAAAGCAGAAGAAGTGGGCCATCGCCGGCTTCAGTGAAGAACAGGAAGCGGATGCGAAGGTGCAGATCACCACACTCGAACACACGAAAAACGAGTACCCAAGCCTCGCAAAGATTGCTGGTGCAGCACAGAAAGAATTGAGGGGCGGTGAATTACAGGGTGAGAATATCCGCTTGATGAGAGATATGACGGCCCTGTTCCGTGACGACAGCTCAATGACTGGAGAGAAACTGGCTACGCCCGAACAGCTCTCGAAATCGAACCTCAACGGACTCGCCGAGGAGGGTGGCGGGATCGTCGGTGAGGGGCTCCTCGACACATTGAAGGGAACCACCCTTGTAGCCAAGCTGGGTACTGTGTGGCACAACTTAGCCGAAAAGAATCGTCCATCCTTTGTCAAGTGGCTCAAAGAAGAATGGCCTGAAGGTCCGAAGAAGATGCGGTCGTTGGCGGCTTTAAGAAAGTCAGCAACGGAACGATTCTTTCATCGTCAGAGTATTTTTAAAGCGGGTAAACGCGCCTTGGGCCTCGGTGGGCTGACAACGCAGATGGAATACCATGCGGAAAGAAAATTCCTTCTCGGCCTGGCTGATCACATGGACGACCCCGGCTGGATAGAGAGAGGCGAACCGACCCTGGAGTTCACCCCAGATGTGATGAGGTCGTTGGATATGTCACCGCCATCCGAACGGGTGAGAAACTTGCCACCGGAGAGGTAGCTCTATGCCATTCGGGATGCCAACAGGCGGTGCGCTTTCAGGCATAAGGGGTCTGCAGCGTGGTGGGATAGGCGCAGAAGAGGAGCCCGGCTTTCTCCTCAGTCTCGCCCTGGCTCTCGACGCGCCCCGCAACTGGGCGTGGGGTGGCACAAGCAAGAAGCGAGCTACGGGCTGGGATCTCCTGCGGAAGATGGGCATCCGTGACAAGCCGGGCAAGTTCGACCCTGTGGATGTCCTCGCCTTCGGGCTTGAGGTTGCGGGCGATCCGCTGACCTATCTTGGTGGGTTGGGTGGGCTGACGAAGGCCGGCAAGCTCGCGTCTAGTCTCGGCAAATCGGTAGGATCCAGGGCGGCTTCCACGGCGGCTATAAAGACTGCTCTGGAGGGTGCTGAGAAGTTCAACATCAGGCAACTTCTGAAGGCTACGAAAGAGGTGGAGAAGGGTGGTGATCTTAAGAAGATAATGGGGGGGCTTGTAGACGCAGAGGGGAAGGCGGTCAAGCTCACGGCAGGCGAGGCCACACGCTTCGAGAGGGGCGTGACGGCGGTCAAGCGAGCCCATGAGGCCCAGGCCAGGACAAAGACTCTAAAGACGCAACTGAACGAACTGGGAGCGTCTGAGATACTCGCTAAGAGCTGGAAGGCAGCGGCTCAGATGGATCTTCCGCAACGGAAGCTGTTGTCGCTGACGATCCCGTTCACCGACATAGAAAAGGTGCTGATTAAGGGTGCGCCTGTCGTCGGTGCGATCCAGGCTACGGGGCAGGTTCTGGGCAAGTTCCCCCCCATCGCGGCAACGGGTCGTCTTATCTCGAACGCCTTCCAGCGTAGCGATGTTCTGCAGCCGTATATGCACGAGTACAAGCTCCAGGCGAGACAGATCCTGCGGGAGGGGGTCGAGAAGGAGACGGCCCTGGGTAAGGAGGCCGACGAGCTTTTCGGGTTAGAGCAGGCTCACCAGATCCAGGCGACAGAGAGGTACGCCCAGAAGGAGTACGGCAAGTCCGCTTCGGAGCTGACGGCAGAAGAGATACAGAAGAGATTCGATGACACGCTTCAGCGGTCCTATGTCACCGAAGCGGACTATACGAAGGAACAGTTCTTTGACGACATCCTGACGGGCAGGGAAGCCTATGGGATGGACCCCGTTATCCTCAAGAGGAAGAAAGAGCTTGAAGCGAATATAGTCGTTGAGGTTGAGAAGATACGGGGCGCGTCGAGGAAGAAGTGGGCCGACGAACTCTACCGGCGGCTGGTGGGTCAACGGACGCGCAACAAGGAGAGGTCAGCAATACTCAAGGAGAGGGGGAGGTCGCTGTCTACACTGAAGACCCCTGCGATTGTCCAAATAGAGAAGCGTCTCTCGCAACTCCAGGGCAGATTCAGTGAGCGGCTCGATAACCTTGCGGTATCTGCCAAGAAGGACATTGAGACAGAGGTCGATAAACTTCTGGGGCTTCGGAAGGAACTTGACGATGCGGAGTTCGGGCTTGCAAAACAGAAGGTGGATCGAGACACCTTCCAGTCCGCACTTGACGAGGCGGTCCCTGGTTACAGATCCGTACTCAACGAGAAGGGAACTGCGTTCAGTCGGTTTGAGAAGATCGCCGACGATGCCAAGTCGCTTGAGGATATCGCTGAGTCAAGAGGTCTGAGCGTCAAGGACTTGAGGGGGGAAGCCCAGGAGAACTTCAGGCAACTGAAGAAATCCAAGAGCAATGTCGAGAGATTGAAGGGCAATCTGAGTAAGGCCGAGGGCGATATAGAAGCTCAGATCGGGAGAATAGAAAAGAAGATGGGCGAGGACGGCGCGTGGTCCGTCCCAACCGATGTGACGGCGACCATCACCTTCGCCGGCTACGACACCTTCGGCTCTGGTTTTACCCCTGGCTTCTTAAGACCCCAGGTTCTTATCGAGAATGACCCTGCAGTCATCAAGCACCTCAAGAAGAAGTATGGAAAAGACATCAAGGCCCGAGACATTGTGAACGAGCGTAAGGCTCTAATCGAGGACATCAAGAAAGCGAAGAAGAACGACCCCAACCACATCTTCCACGCTTCACCTGAATGTCAGGCTTGTTCTCCAGCCGGCTTAAAAGCGCACAAAACCGGCCTGCGACCGCAGGACTACGAGACGGCAGAGGCAATCATCGACATCATAAAAGGCTCAGAGCCGCCCGTTGTGACGATTGAGAACCACTGGAACTATACGACCAGGACGGTGACGAAGGGGAAGCATAAGGGGTATCAGCCGACCACGGAGATCAAGAGGGCTCTGGAGGAGGCTGGCTATGAAGTCGATATTAAGAAGATCCAGGCAGCGGACTATGGGTCTCCGAGTACACGCGAACGCCTGATCCTTCGGGCGGTAAAGCAAGAGGATCTTATAGTCGGTGGCGTAAAGAAGTCCTTTGACGAAGTATACCCGCTTCCTCAACCGACCGGCCAGGGTGACTGGTGGTCGGCTATCGCCCCGTTTATGCACGAGGCGAAGGATACTAAATTCGCTTTGGCTGCAACCAAGGTGGGTAGTAAAAGATTAGAGACTGACATCAAGGATCTGATTGCGGCTGGCAAGCTCTCTGAGCCGACCATGGAGGCTCCCGTCATCTATATGGGGCGGGATGCCATAGAGAGGTTTCCGAAGGGACACCCAAGAGCTGGAGAGGTAAAGCGGAACAGGGGCGGTATCAGGAATGCCGGGACACCTGACAATCCCCAGGCTTCGCCGGCTCTTCTCAGGGGTAAAGCATCCGCAAGGGTCATCTTCCCTGACGGCCAGGGCGGTTATTACGCAAAAAGCCTCTCCCCCAGGCAGCTATCCGCTCTCATGGGATTTGGCGATGAGATGCCGATGGCTCTGCCCAAAGGCATAAGCTCAAAGGATGCAGCAGACATCTTGGGTAACGGGATGGCGGCAGCGACCACCAGAAATACTATCCAGCACCTTATCGAGCAGAGGATGGCTGCGGGGATTGTTCCCAAAATCGGAAAGAAGAGCAAGTTCCAGACTGCCGCCACCGAAGGGCAGCGGGAAAGTCTCAAGGCTCGATTCAGGCTCCGTGAGGCAGAGCTTAAGAAGAACCTCGAGGTCAAGAGGCTGGAGGGCGAGGTCGATAGGCTCCGTAACGAGTTGAGTCCAGACGACAAGATGCTCAGGCAGACAGCGGACGAGAACGCCCTCGCCGCCATCCCCGAGTTCAAGGAAATCAACGCCAATCCGCTCAAGGGAATTGACGAAACTCTTCCGAAGAAGGTGAAGGGTCGCCTCGCACAAAAACTCCAGAAGGCTGTCCATGATAATGACGGGATGATCCAGCGGCTGGACGAGAACCTGGCTGACAACGATGCGTATGTGTCCCTGCTCCGTCCTGAATCTCAAGCCCTTGTGAAGCACCTCGACCAGGAGGTTGGAGAGCTTCTTGCGCGTCGCGTGGCTGTGGGTGCGACCAAGGAAGGGACCGTCATGGCTGCTCGCCTGCAGTCGATCACGAAGAACTACGCAGAGCGTGTGCTGACCTCTGATGCCCGGAAGTATATTGCCGCTCGAAGGGCTACCGATGGCAAGGGTGGCACGATGCTTGACCAGTATCACCGCCACATGGGCAGGTACTCGAAGAGTGCTATGTCGGCGAAGACAGGCGGGGATATACCGAGGCTCGACAGGTGGAGGGAGGAGTTTACCAGTCAGGTGAACAAGTTCTTCGAGAAGCTCCCAGGCGACCGCCCAGCTCAGTGGTTCAACAAGGACTTCTCGGTCACCTATCCCGGCAAGTACATCGGAGACGAGCGCAGCGTACTCAACGCCACCTTCGTCACATCCCTGGTGAACGGCAAGGGCATCGTAAAGAAGATCCTCGAAAAGAACGCCCACGACTATGTGACCCTTGGCGACTTCTACATGGAGCATGGCATCCACCGTGTCACGGTCAAGGGCAAGGAGATCGTGCTGGGCGACAGCAAGGCCGCGAGAAAGGCCATGAAGGATGCGGGGCTGCTCGACAAGGGTATCCGCAACTCGCTTGCCGACGAGATACGGGGCGTGACCGTCAAGCTCGTGGACTCCGACGACCTGTCCCAGCTCGGCGAGATCTACGACAAGATGGTCCTGGGTCCGTTGCGCTGGTCCCTGACCCGTCCGTGGCTCCCGTTCCACCTTCGCAACTTCTCGACCAACATCTTCCTCAACTGGCTCGGCGGTGTCTCGAACCCGAAGTATTACAAGATGGCTGCAAGAGCTGTCTTTGAAAAAGACCCCAGTGAGTTAAAGAGGCTCACGGATATCGGTGTCCTCACGGGTGGCTGGTCCAGGGAGGCTGCGCGGGAACTCACCGAGCCGGGGCGAATCGACCTGTGGGCGAGGATGGAGAAGTGGTTCAAGAACAAATACCCCAAGGGCTCGAAGGCATGGAAGCAGTACACCAGCTTCGCCGAGGACATGGGCAGGGCGGCTCACTACTACGGGAAGAAGGCTGACGGCCTGACCGACTTCGAGGCTCTCGAGTCCGTCAACAAGTACCTGCTCGACTATTCGGACCTGACCAAGTTCGAGCGCCGTTACGGCAAGCGGATGTTCATGTTCTACAACTGGACCCGCAAGATGATCCCCATGCTGACGAAGGAGTTCATCAGCAACCCCAGCAAGATGGCGGCTCTCACCAGGGGATCGGTGCAGCCCAGCCTGCTCAGGCCGGAGGGTCTCCCTTCGTACATCAAGCAGTCCTTCGCCCTGCCATTGCCGTGGAAGGACAAGCAGGGACGAGAGCAGTTCATCACCACCTTCGGCTCTCCCATCGAGGAGTTCCGCAAGTTCGACGTTTCGCAGCGTGAGGGTGGGCTGGCCGGCATAGGCTCCGAGCTGGCGAGGACTATCATCGGGCAGATGACACCGCCGCTCAAGCAGGCTGCTGAGATCGCGGCTGGCAAGGACTTCTTCTACCGCAAGCCTATCCAGGAATCGGACAGGGTGAAGCAGATGTTCGGGCTTGAGAAGCTCCTGCCCGGCCTGCGTACCGATGTTCTCAAGAGCGGGAAGACGAGGCTTAGAGCGGACCCGGATATGCTCTACGCCCTGCGTCAGTCGCCGTTCTCCAGGGTCATCTCCACCCTGCAGAAGCTCGGCGACCCTGACCGTGACATTTCCGACAAGCTCTTCGCCACCCTGAGCGGCATCAACGTCGCGAGGTTCTACAAGGAGACGCAGGCTCCACGAAGCCTGGTCGATATGCTCAAGCGGAAGCTGAAGCTCGAGATCCCCGAAGGGATGGTCCGCAAGTTCGAGACGATCTACCCGACCGAGGCCGGCAAGAAGAACGCCGAGGTCATGCGGATGATGGATATTCTCCGTTCTGCGGAGAAGCGTCAGAGGTCGGTGTATCAGACTTCTGGTGGTAAGCTCTAGCTGCGGCAGGGGTGGCTATGACCAGGGTCAGGCCGTGACCGCAGTCTTCACAGGCGAACCGCCTCTCCTTGGGCGCTGGTTTCTCCTGCTCCTTGAGCAGCCCGTTGCACTTGCGGCAGAAGAGCCGTGGCTCAGGTGGCATCGAAGACAATCTCGAATACGCCCTCGGCGCTGAAGGCTACGGTTATGTCGCTGCCGTCAGTGGAGACGGGGCTGTTGAACTTGCACCAGGCTATGAGGGTGGAGGTGCTGGCTACTCCCGTGTCCTTGTAGATGAGAACACCCTCGGCGGTATGCCCGCTGGGTACGCTTGAGAAGGTCAGGTCGTTGGTAGCATCGAACTTCACCTTCTTGGCGCTCTGGAGGGCAGGGTCAGCGAGGGTCAGGGTGGGGTCCGTGAGCGAGCCGATCTCATAGCTTGAGGTGTCGTTGAGATAGTCGTGTCCATCGGGATCGATAGCGGCATCGTAGCCACCGCCGTCAGCGTCCGGGTCGCCCGTGAGCTGGGCCTTGATGGTGGAGCCGCCGGAGGCTTTCCACAGGACCACGCCCATGCCCAGGTCGATGAGCCCTTGGGAGAATACCTTCGCCGCCATATCAATCTCCTCCTGCAAAGTAGACGGGGGTGGAATCGGTCTGCGTCAGCTTCGCATCGGTGGACTCGGTCTGCACGAAGCTGGCAGTCGCCGGGTCCGTCTGCACGAAGAGCGCGTCGATGGTGTTTCGCTGCGTAGCCGTAGAGCGGAAGCGGCGAAGAGGCGCTCCACCGAAGTTGTAGATCGCCTGTACTCGTATCTTTTCAAAAGCCGTGGTTACGGGCATAGGTCTATACGATGATGAATGTGTCTGAGCTGGACGCTGACGAGGTGAAGGCCGGCGAAACCGTGAAGGTCTTCGTTGAGCCCGTGTACGCAGCGATGGCTCTGCCGCTATATTCAAGGTCGCCACTCGTGAAGAGGATCATGCGATCTGTATAGAACTCGTCAACGGTCGAGAGAGAGCCGGTCCCGACAATCGAGGTCGTGGTGCAGCCGCTGGTAACCGAGCCCTCCAGTATGGATGCCGAGCCCTTCTTGAGTGAGCTGACCGCATCGGTTCCTCCAGCGATCTGCATAATGTTGGCGGCAATAGGGCTTGCCCCCAGCACATCCGTGTCCACCAGGATGGCATCTATCTTGTCGTCAAGCGTGGTCCCGGTGTCCACCAGGATGGCATCCACGATGCCGTCGATGGTGTTGATCTTCCCGTCCAGCGTGGTGCCGGTGTCCGTCAGGATCGCAGCCACATTCGCATCAGCATTGGTTATGTTGGTCCAGGTGGAGGGTGAAATCGTCACGCCGCTGCTACTGCTCTTCCCACAGAGAGTCACGACATCTGCGGTGTTCTCAGCAGCCGTTATGGCGACCTTGTACATACCTGGCGCGTTGGTCGCATCGATCTCCGCTGGAGATGCAGCGATGGTTCCAATCACTCCGTCTTCGATTATCCTTAGTGCGTGGTTGCCTACATCGCCAGTCTTCGGGCCGTCCGCGTCCGTGGCGAAGTAGTGCATTGTCAGAGCTTGTGCGCGGATTGGCATTATCCGATTACCCCCATGCTTGGTCCTGGTATTGATGAACCGCCACCGCCTGAGCCGTGGATTGACGACAACATCGGATTGATGAGGATGCGGCGGGTTTGGTCGCCGGTCCATGTATCCACACCATTCCATGCTGAAGCATAGAATATATCTCCGCCGGGATAAGAACGCAGTCCATCGGCGTGTTTCACATTTATATATGAGCCTGCGATGGCGTTGCCTGTATTCTCGAACCCGATATGGTAAACCACCCCTGATTCTAGGAGGGCGATGGAATCGAAATAATACTCACGGCTGCTCAGGGCGGTAGCCCCAGAGTCTCCTTGGTCGGCATCGATGGTGGAGCTTACGATTTCTGCTCCGGCCTCGTTCCAGATGCCAACCTTGTAGGTTTCGCCAGTCCCGCCCACAGGCAAGCCGTTATACCTGAAGCCCTCGACATGAAGCTCAAGGTTTTCGGCTGCTGGAATCGCCATTCTCATTGCCCATCGCTTGCCGCTGGAGTTCATCGATGAGCTGTCGGTGACTGCTCCGGCGCTAAACATCCCGCCGATGTCGTAATCTTGGTTCGTGGTGACGGTGATGCTAGGCCAGTAGGTATTTTGGGGGGTCCAGGTTCCCCCACTCGCTGCCATTGCCAGCGGTAGCATAGTTGAGTAGACGCTTTTTGTTGCGAAGCGAAACAGGCCGTAATTAGACCCATCTATCGTGCCGGAGTCGTATTCCAGAACAGCCGCCAGCACGTCACCCCCGTTTACCGCCAGCGGCGTGTCAAAATCATGCGCCTGACGGCTGTCGGTTGTTACCTGGAACCCATCGGTTTCCGCCGAGCCTGAGCCTGCTACCACTCCATCGGGCTCCTCTGCACCGCTGGTTGTAACGCCTTGAATGTTCATCTTGAAATATGGCGAGGTGCCATAAAATGACTGAGCATAGCAAGCCATTCCGGTCAAATTGCAATCATCGGGAACCGTGAAGATGACCGCCTGCTTGTCGTCCGAACTGTTGATATATCCGCCATATACGCCCCAGCCATACTGGCTCCCAGGGTGAGTCTTCAGTTCGATACCCTGTAGTGCTGCTGTGTCGCTCACTTACGCGCCTTCTTGCCGAAGCTCGCCAGCCCGTCCTCGAGGGCGATAGAGCCCACGCCGAGTCCGACCAGCCAGGTCAGGGTCTCGATGTACTTGTCAACCTCGACATGGTCGGTGATGACGAGGACGGTCATCGCGACCAGGGCGATCCACACTATCGTATTTTTTCTTCCACCGAAGAAGCTGAATAGGTCGTTCATTTTTTGTTCCTTTTGATCTTCAGGATTACTGAGCCGGCAGCAAGCGCCGCAGCGATCCCTCCGAAGACTATGCCAGTACCAGGCGAGGTGGTTATGAAGGCTTCAGCGGCAACTCGCCCGGCTTCAACGGCAGGGATCACGCCATCGGTCTCTTCGACCAGCCAGCCCAACCCGCCGCAGCCTGAGAGAAGCGCCACGAGAAATAGAAAAGAGAGTTTCATACTACTCAATCCTCGTGTCGTTGGTGAAGCCACCCATCGTGAAAGTTACTTGGTCCTCATCTGCCGACATGGCGCTCGTAAATATTGCGTCAGTGTTTTCAGTTATCTGAATGGGTGCAGCAAAATTTATCACCGTAGGACCAGAGGCATCTTCTTGCCCTACCCAAGCCTCCAGCAGAAGTGTCCCGCCACCGCCTGCGTATAGCCTTGCTTTCACAGCGCCGCCTGCAACATTGCCAACATTATCGCTAGTAGCAATGAGGAAGGTTATGAAGTGGCTTCTGTCCGCCTCTGCAGCCTTTGTGCAGGTAACCTCGTCATCGTCTCCCGACGATGTATCAACCACCGTCCAGGTCGTGACATTGGCTGGGATCGACTGCTTCCCATCGCCTCTGAAATTATCTAAGTTCGCCATGATTTATCTCCTTATATGGTATGCAGAAATCTTAACGGCAAGGGAGATAAAAAAAAAGGACCGATCATTGCGACCGGCCCTCCCACACGCACGTTAGGAGACGAAACGAGTGTTCTCTATCAGAAAGGCACCTCTTCGTCATCGTCAGCGGTGTCCGTCTCCGCATCCCGTGGGTCAGGATACTGCTCCTCCTCCTCGACTTCAACCTCCTCTTCCTCGCCTTCAGGTTCGAGCAGGTACTGCTGCCAGTCAGGCTGCGGTTCACGGAACCGCCAGGTCTTCGTATCGCCGTCCCACCAGCCGTGACGCGCTTTGCACTCATCCTTCAGCTCGAAAGGTGTCTTGTACATAAACGGCTTGTCATCGAACTTCGAGGGATCGTCATCGTACTGCGGCTTCTTAGACGGCGCAGGAGCCTCTTTCTTGACCGTTCGCTTCGTCATGCGAGGCTCAGGGTCGGCCTCCTCCTGGGGCGCTCTACGAGGAGCAGGAGCCTTCTTAGCGGTGGTCTTCCCGTTCCCCATGGCGTGTTCGTCCTCCGCGTCACCAGTCGGGATGAGCAGCAGGGCCAGCAGCCCAGCCTTCTTCGCCAGGCTCAGGGCAATGAGCGGACCCTTGTCCGACTTGTCCATGCTCCTGCCGCTGAATATCCCGGTCACCTTGTCTTCGGGATCGTCCACGTTGACCAGTTGGATAGCGAGGTCCAGGTCAACACGCTGTCCGTCGAATTTGGTATCGACTACGCTGATTACAGGGCAGATCCCTGCGCCGGCCAGAGCGTCACCGACTTCCTTGGCAACCCGATCGTGAGTCACGAACTCGAACTTGCCGAAGTTGTTGAACCCTTCCTTCTTCAGGAACGGAACCTGGTCCCGAGCCTTCAAGATCCTCTTGTAGATATTGGTAGGTTTTTTGGCTGTACCTGCCATGACTAATCCTCCTTCGTAATAATAAATGTCGGGTCACCCTGCGTGACCGCGTCTCCTAACAGTTCAAACAATCGTTTCTCCTGTGCCTTCTTCGTCGTACCCTCCTTTGCCGCTTCACGATCAATGATGATCTTCAGCAGCTTGCGTAGTGGAATATTCGCCACTGACAGGAAGTCATCGAACTTGCACAGCTCACCCAGGCGGTCCATTGCCGCTGGGACATCTGCCAATCTCTTCGAGCCCTGTCGGGGCTTAAGTATATAACCGGGGATCTCCCCACCTTCCTTCATTATCTGCCTTGCCAGGCCCTCGACAGCCTTGACCTGCTTCTTGACGATCTTCGCCATGTCCAGGGCCTTCGCTATCTTTGCCGGCTCAACAGGCAGACCGGACTCGTACTCCACGGGCAACTGCTCAGTGACCTCGGCAGCAGCAGGGCAGACGGATATCGCGGGGCAGAACTGACAGGCAGCAGGAGAGGGGTTCAGGCTGGCACCCAACTCCTGGGCCTTCCTTACTGAGCCGGTGATCATCTGCATGAGCCTGACATAGTCCTGGACATCCCAACTCGCAGCATACTCGGTGCCGCCGAAGCCGACGCGGGGCTGGTAGATGAAGTAGTCCACCACCTTCACATCAGGGTGAGTCTGAAAAATCATGCAGGCATACGCTGCCGCTTGCATCAGGGTGGTGGTCTGACTCAGGCTCCCACGCCCGAACTTCCAGTCGATGCCAATGGCGTGGTCAGCGGTCTGGTTGATCGCCACCACATCCGCTGTGCCTGTTATCGCCTCGCCCAGGTTGGCCTCGAGGACCATGAAGCGTTCAGTCCAGACTCGATAGCCGTTGAGCTTTTCCCGAGCATACTTCATGCATCGGTTGAGCGTTTCCATCTGCTCTTCGGTCAGCTCCTGCGCGAGGTCGCTTGCGTAGTTCACCTGGTCAGGCGTGGGCAGCTTCAGGCCAGCCTCCATGAAGTTATGCATCGTGGTGCCTTCAGCAGCGTCTGAGCTTTCCTCAGTGGGTGGCGCCTTCTTGCTTTGAACATAGGAACCAGGGCAAAGCCTGATCCTACCTAGCGAGGAAGGCCCAAAGGGATCGTGCATCCTTTTCATCTCGTCTCCTAATAGGGGGTTGAAAATCAGTCTCAGGATCTTATCGTAGAAGGTTCGGACTTGACAAACAAATAACTACTATTTATCCTCCCTGCAGAAAGGAAATTGAATGAGCAGTTCCCCATATATGAAGTTCTGGGTTGGCGATTATCTCAGTAGCGCCAGGGTCATGTCCCTGACCCCGCTCGGCGAGCTTGCCTACTTCAGGTTGATACTCTGGTGCTGGCAGTCGGAGGGTGGCTTACCCAACAATGACACCAGTTTGGCTTCTTTATGTCGCCTTTCGGGCAAACAATGGGCAACAATTAGGAGCCAGATCTTGCCCCTCTTCGATGACCGGGATGGCTGTTTGTTCCACCTGAAGGTCGAGAAGCAACGCAAGGCGGCAGAAGCAGTTAGTCGCTCTCGGGCCGAAGCTGGCAGGCTTGGAGGACTTAGCAATTGCAAAGCAAAAGGACAAGCAAAAGGGGTAGCAAACAGAGATGCACCATCTCTAGAGCCATCTCTAGAGCTAGAGCCAGAAGAGAAAGATGATGTATACACAGGGATCGTAGCGATCTGGAACGAGCAGATCGTACCTGTCACAGGCACACCAAAGGTGCGTGGTTTGAACCCGGTTAGGAAGCAGAAATTGAGAAGGAGATTAGCTGAAGACAAGACCTTTATGAGTGAAGTGTTGAGTGAGGCTGGACGGGCCGGCGACTTCGTGCGGGAGGGTTCCTGGTTTACCTTCGATTGGATTCTCAACCCCACCAACCTCGCCAAGTTTTTAGAAGGTAACTACCGTGACCGTGATGAAGCGAATACCCAGGCGCGGTATCTGCGTTTAACTAAGGAGGAATGATCGATGATGGAGACGGAACAGGTAGAGGTGATGAAGAATCTTAACGAGCTGTGGCCGGGCGAGGTCAGCGACCTGCGGCTGCGGCTCTACTGCAAAGTTCTCTTTCACATTCCAGGCGGGTTCGTGATCGACGCGCTTGAGGAGTTGGCGGCAGAGGAGAAGATGAGACCCACCCCGAGGAAGGTCTACGCCATCGCCAAGCGGAAACTCGACAAGCTCACCTCGATGAGGGCGGTTTCCGAGGGCGACTGTCGGTGGTGCGATGGTTACGAGTTCCAGACGGTGGAGATCTGGATTATCCACACCAGCCTGCTTGAGCCTGGCATGGACATCGGCGAGGGCGACATGATCCCGAGCGGCGTACCAGGTATCAACATGATCAAGATCAGCAAGGTAGATGAATACCCGGACGCTGACCGCAGGGAAGAGCGGGTGTGGTGTCCTCACTGTTGTTCGACGAGCCACAACTTCTTCTTCTCAGGCTGGGACGCACAGTCTGCCTTGCGTAGTTATGACGGCTACTTCAAGCCGAAGAATGAATACGCAGAGCAGATCATCCATCGGATGAACTTCATCACGCCACCGCCTGTGCAGCCGAAGTTGAATTTTTCAGAATTTCTGGCTACCCTGCCAGAGGCAGAGCGAGTGCGGCTTGCGGAGATCATGCCGAAGCTCGCGGTTAACTAGTCCTCATTTCTTTTCGGAGCGGGTGTCGGCCTATACCGGCACCTGCTTTTTTACTTATGAAAACAATATGGTCTATCGAGCGCATCCCAATGACGCTCAACAAATACATTCGGTCTCATTGGGCTGTCCGCAAGAAAGAGGTGACGACCTGGAGGCTGCTGCTCAGGTCGCAGCACCAGGCTCCTGTGCTGGTGGAGGGCAAGGTCAAGCTCGTGATCAAGGTCTTCCGCTCTCGCCGGCAGGATCCCGACAACGCGGTAGGGTCTATGAAACCGCTGATAGATGCGATCAACAGGGAGGGGTGGCTGGTTGACGACGACCTGGCCCACCTCGAGCTTCATGTAAGA
>Ga0310342_100000517_pt1 | contig 21793 bp, 22 predicted proteins | sample S15DNA20500_MG_FD_206155 | JGI IMG/M metagenome (GOLD analysis project Ga0310342, IMG submission 206155) | Marine microbial communities from station ALOHA, North Pacific Subtropical Gyre - S1503-DNA-20-500_MG | ecosystem: Environmental > Aquatic > Marine > Oceanic | place: Pacific Ocean: North...
TACGCGTGCAATGCATTGAGTAGACCTACGGTAACAGCGGATGAAGAGCCGAGGCCGGTACCTCTGGAGGGTATGTCTGCGATAGTAGTAATCTCAACCCCGGAGGTGACTCCGGTCATTCTCATCGCCTCTCTGGCAAGCTCGTGCTCGATCTCCTCGAAGTCGTCTACCAGCTCCATCTTTGAGTATGATAGTCTCACTCTTTCATCGAAGCGGCGGTTGACCGTGACGTGGATGTATCTGTCAAGAGTAAGTGACACTACTCTGCCTCCCTCGCTCTCTGACATGGAGAACGAGTCTATGTCGGTTCCACCGCCGCAAAACGAGACTCGGACCGGGGTCCGGCTGATTATCATCAGTCGCGCGGGATAATTACCCCACATCAAGCCGACGGTATCGTGTCATGACCCTTTGAGTTCGATAGTAAGGCACATAACGGGCACGCTCCCGGCTTCGCTGAGGAGAAGCGATGGGCGACCTCATCACAATGGATGATCTGAGCAACAAGGAGATTGAGTATCTCCTAGAGAACGCCGAGCGTCTGCTTCCTGTAGCTAAGGGAGATGTTCACCTGCCTCTGCTAGAGGGCAAGGTTTTGGCGAACATGTTCTTTGAGAACTCAACTAGGACCCGGATGTCATTCGAGACTGCTATGAAGAGACTTGGAGGTTCTGTCCTCAACTTCAGCACCTCCGGATCATCTGTTGCCAAGGGTGAGACACTCTACGATACAATGCAGATGGTCGACGGTTATGCCGATGTTGCAGTAATCAGGCATCCAAGACAAGGTGCAGCGCAGTATAGCGCCGATGCGATAGAAATCCCAGTTCTCAACGCAGGAGACGGGGCAGGAAATCACCCGACTCAGACCCTGCTTGATCTTTTCACAATCAGAGAGGCGCATGGCACGCTCAAGGGCCTGAACGTGGTACTAGTGGGGGATTTGCGCTATGGCAGAACGGTCCACAGTCTATCACACGCTCTGGTTCGCTTCGGGGCGACCCTGACTCTGGTGTCTCCCGAATCACTGATGATGCCCGCAGAGATAGTGTCTGACCTGAATGAACATGGTGCTGAGGTTACTGAGACTTCCGACTTCTCTACCACCATCGCGGAGGCGGATGTCATTTACATGACTAGAATACAGAAGGAGAGGTTTCCAGACGAGGACGAGTACGCCAAGGTTGCAGGAATTTACATGCTGAGCGCCGCAGACCTTGCAGGAGCCAAGAAGGAGATGATTATCATGCACCCTCTACCGAGGGTGGCGGAAATCCACCCAAGTGTCGACTCGACTATTCATGCTAGATACTTCCAACAAGCGTTCAACGGAGTTGTGGCAAGAATGGCCCTGCTGTGTGATTGTCTTGGTGTCAAAGTTCCTAAGAAGGTGAAGTAATGAGTGAGATGAGGCGTGTCACAGCGATTTGCAACGGAACTGTGGTCGATCACATTCCTTCAGGAAGAGCCATCCAAGTTCTAAAGATGCTCAGTCTCGACATAGGTCGCTCCAATCCTATTTCTCTAGTGATGAACGTGCCTAGTGCCAAGCTTGGCCGCAAGGACGTGTTGAAGATTGAGGACCGTGAACTCAGCCAAGAGGAATTGGATCGTCTCGCACTGCTCGCTCCAGCAGCAAGCGTTGCAATCATCAGGAACTACAGCGTTGCTCAGAAGCTCAAGGCCGAATTAGGTGACGAGCTCGTCAATATCGCCCGCTGCTCATTCTGGAACTGCATCACGCAGAACGCGAGAGAGCCTCTGCCTCAGAAACTTAGGGTTGTCAACGTCGAGCCGTTAGAGATTCGTTGTTCCTACTGTGGGCGCGGACAAGACATGGACGAAATTGTCGATAACGTTATCTGAGACGGATATCAACAAACCAGTCCGCTTATATTTGGTAATCGAATAATCAATTTGTGCGACAGATTGTCTCGATTCTGCTGACAGCAATCATCCTGTCAAGCGCAATTCCGGGATGCTTGTCGGATTTGCGTGGAGAAATTACGCTTGTAGTCAATTACGAGCAGACAAACGGTACCGTTGTCGAGTCGTATATTGATGGTGAGCTTGTTTCTACCACGAATGTGACTTTGGAGTTCGATTTCTCCAATTCTGAATCTGAGCGGCAGTTAGTCGAATTCGGTATAGAATTCAGTGAAGGCAAAGAGTCGGTAACTGTCAATTCTGATACAGCCACTTCAGTCACAGTCGAGTTTGCAGATCACGGCATCTACGAGGTTGTCGCCTATGCCATGGATAAGAAGAACATACGAGAGAGTACTACTGTGACGATTCGAATCGATTTGAATATCGAATGGTCAGAGCAATCCACTCACGAGCCGAGTGACTTGTCGATTGACCCGATACCAAAGAACGGTGGCCCCCATCCTGTTGCTATCTTCATCGACTCTACAGTCGAGAACCCGGAACTGATTGAGAACATAGGAGGAGGGAGGGATGTAGAAATCACCTGGCGGCTATTCGACCAGGCCGGAGAGGCTTGTCTGGTACGAAAGGGAGTTGTCGAAGATGGTGATTCGGCAAATTGGGAAGCATTTCACTACAACACATATGAGATTCACGAGTTGAGAATCAGTTATGACGAAGGCCAGGACAACATCGATGTCGAACAGTCGATTTCACTCGCTTACGAGCATATCGAATCCGACCCTAATCCCTAACTGGCGCTAATAGTTCGATATGGGTAAAAGAAAATGATGCGCATTAGACCCACTCATCGTTAGATGCGGTTAGTTCACCTTCGGTGTTACCTGTATTCACAACTCCACGCGGCTCGATAATCATCACCTTGCACTCCTCCTCAGCATACGGCTTGTGCTCGATTCCCTTCGGAACAACATACATCTCGCCCTCGCCCAACTCGACAGTCTTGTCCTCAAACTCAATCTTCATCTCGCCCTCGATCACGATGAATGCCTCATCAGTGTCGGCGTGGTTGTGCCAGACAAAATCGCCCTTGATTTTGACCAGTTTGAACTGATAGTCGTTCATCTCTGCAATGACCTTGGGCGACCAGTGGTCGGAGAATTTCGCGAGTTTATCTCTCAGGTTGATTTTGCTCATGTTGCACCGCCTCAGGCCGTCTCTGCTAGCCATCTCTTCATCGTGCAGGCCTGACAGACCTCTCTGCTAGTAACCTCGCCGCACTCTACGCAGTTTCGAACCTCTGACGTCGGGTTTCTCTCTGTCTCTCGGTGAATTCTGCGAATCTCGTCAAGCGAATGTAGTAGGCCGTGCCTTGCCCCTGGAGTCATCGACTCCATCTGTGCTACTATTCCTCTGCTCTGCTGGCGCATTGCACCGGGTGCATGTGGACAGTCTCCGTGATGAATGGGCAGTCCTTGGCAGATTGCGTGCGCATGAATCTCCTGCTCTGGAATCCATCTCAGTGGTACGATTCTAGGAGCTATGCCGTCTATCGGGTTCTCTGTGTGAGGGGCGAGACGAATTGAGCGCTCCACCTCTCCCTTCTGAAAATTCATCAATATTGACTGTGCCATGTCATCGAGATTGTGGCCCAAAGCCATGACATCGGCATTGACCTTCTGGGCGAGTGCATTCAGACCCTGCCGGCGGAACACACCGCAGAATGAGCAGGGCATCATCCCTCTAGCCTCGTCATGATTCTCACCCATGGCCGGGATCCGAGTGACAACCTCGTCCATTCTCTCATATCCAATACCCTCGTAACTGAGAGTCTCAAACCTGACTCCTAGTTGGTCTGCGAGATCTCTAGCGCATTCTAGAGAGGGTGCTCTGTAGCCATCTATGCCTTCGTCGATGCAACCTGCAATCAACTCGACATCTCGACGACGTGAGAGTATATCATACATCATCGAAAGGAGTACTGCCGAATCCTTTCCACCAGATACGGCGACTAGGACGCGGTATGGAGTGCCGTCTTCATGCCTAGCATCCTTGGGTAGTATGAGCTGCTGTCTGAGCTCCTTGGATGTCCTTTTCCTAATGGAAGAAGCGAGATGCTTGCCGCAAAGATGCTGGCCGCTGTACTCCTGATGCACCACTGAGGGGTAGTCGCAAAGACTGCAGGGCTCCACGGAGATTGCAGGTGGCATGCTGTTCGCTATGAGTAATCGAGTTTCAAACCACCGAACCGAGGAATTGCAATATTGCGGTGGATTGATGGCCTATATGTTCGTGTTGAGACCATGGAAGACGGTTTGCCTCTACCAGGGCACCCAGTAGAGAAAGCTGCACGGAATTCATCTATGCTAGAGCGCGTGTTGTTCGTAATCTCAGCATTCGCTGTCTATTCATACTTCGATTTGCTAGACTTTCTGCCCTTCTCGGCCGGGCTGGTGGTTGCTATTCTGGCCGTTCCATTGCTGGCAGAGGTAATGGTAAGAATCGCCGCTAGGATTGGGCTGTTCCCCTAATCACTGCGTAGCCTGCTCATCCCTGTCTCGATGATTCCAGTGAGGCGTTGCCATGGTAGGACGAAGCGCATTCCAGCGACCACAAGCAGGAACAGCCCGGCTGAAATCACCTTACCATAGGTCAGTTGCAATTCTAGAGACTCGCGGACTTGGCCTGACCACTGCGATCCTTCCAAGAGTCCGACTAGAGAAATTAGGAAGTCATCGAACTCTATTGCGATGGCGGTGGTCAACATAACCACGCCTGTTATTGTGGTCATATGGACAAGGTGCGAGTTGACGACGTTGTTGAACTGGTTGACGTACTCGGGATTCCTCTTAGCGTCCTCTGGCAGCATGGCAGCATACTCAAGGTGACTGATTACTGCAAGACCAGCCTCCATGAAGACGATGATTAGTATGGCGATGGAAATAAGTGTAAGCGAGAGTGGTGAGAACAGTCCTCCGTAGAGAGTTGCATCACCAATTTGGGCAGGTAGAGGTTGGAGTCCAACATCGACTGCTTCAGTAATGCCCTCAAAGGTCAGTAGTGCGTGGATTCCAACAACCATCAGGAAGTATCCCACAGCCCATGTGATCATCCGCTTAGAAAGGCCCCAGATTCCCATCAGACCGGCTAGTATCGGAGCGAATACAATGCCGAGGAAGACCATTTCAAAGACGAACATGAACGGGTCCCAGAGCTTTCCGATGTGGTTCAGATTGGGGTTATCATTACCGAAAGGCAGATGCGGCCCGGCCACTACCACCTGATAGATCCAGGATAGAAGGAAAGGCAGAATCATCCAAGCCACGAACCCCCATGAGATAATTCGGTTAATCCAGAGTTGGATTCTCTCAGGACGATGCAGGATGTACACCCAAAGGGCAGTGATTGCCATACAGAGCAACACGGGTGCTACGAACGTCGCATCTCCTGACAGTTCGTTGCCCGACATGTCAACCAAGCCGTGTAGGAAATCCGGCAGAAACAAATCGACTGTGTCTGAGTCACTCCAATACCTAACTCCTCGAGTATGTTCGTAGGCGGGGCACCAATAGGTCGAATCAACCCCTCCTGAGTCTTCGATAAACTGTTCCGTGCATGACCCGAAAACAGAGTTCATCCTCCTCATTATCATGAGTAGGGAGGCTGTGGAAATCAGTTGTAGTACGAGTATCTGCCAGCGCCTGCGCAACTTGGGAATGTGTAGCGTCTTAGACTCGGGCACTGATTCCATCGCCATTTCATTCACCTCTAAACTGACCTAACCTGCAACAATGCTTGCGACAGTTCTACATCCGGCATCCAGTCAATCACCTTGGCACCGTAACCAGAAATCGCTGTGAGCCTGTTCTGTCTCTCAAGCTTGAGAACCTCGTAGGACATCCTCGGGATGCGGCTCACCAGACGTTCGAGATCTATGCTGCTCGGAGACAGTACGATGACCTCGTGCCCCTTGCCTGCGAGATTTCTGATTGCTGGAAGGGTCGTGCCGTCACCTTCGAGACTGCTGATGACGAACACGGGCGAGCCGCGGCTCATTCTAGGTGACATCGCGTTGGTAACCGCTTGCAGCGGCATCGAGCCTTTTGCCTCGACGGCTGCCAATCGGCTGAGAATCTTGTAGCCCTGTTTATCGCCGGTCTCGGCAGGAAGGAAATCCATCTTGTCGCCATATGTTACCAGAGCAACAGAGTCTCTGCGTCTGATGAAGTAATTTGAGACAGAAGCTGCGGCTACAGTCCCCATCTCCAAGGGGTTCTTTAGGACGGTCCCGATTCTGGATACATCCCTTGTGTCAAGGAAGATGAATACGTCAGTTACTGCATCTCTGGTCTTCTCATTGACCATCAAATCGCCAGTCTTGGCAAATGCCTTCCAGTTGATTGAGCGGAAGGCATCACCGGGCAGATACTCGCGCAGTGAGTAGAATTCCATTCCCTGACCAGGAGTCTTAAGAGTGGTAGCACCCGTGTACATCTTTGGCACATCTGAACGCAGCAGAGCCTCTTCGATCTCCCTTACCTGTGGGAACACCGTGACGTCGGTTCTGTCTTCTATCTGCGACTCGTTCACAAACAGATTGAATGCGTTCCTGTACCTGACCGATACTGGGCCCAGTGTGTAGTGTCCACGTAGGGGGCAGCGCACTCTGTATCTCAATCTGGCAGTCTGACCTGGACCGAGATTCATCCTCATTTGATTGATACCCTTACGCATTTTCATCTCATGCGGGACATTGTCGAATAGTTCCAGTTGCTGTGTCCTGCGGTAGGATGTATTGGAGATAGTGAGTTCCACAACTACATCATCGCCCTTGTAAACATTGACAGCATTGGCCGGTGTACCGTTAATGGTACGACTAATTTCAAGCTCGGAGTGGCCGGATACCCAGCCGTTGATTGCTAGGAATGAGATGAAGGTTAGACCAACAATCATCAGCTGGAAGTTGGAAATCATCATCCCGATTAGAATCAGACTAATCCCGCTAGTTACCATCAACGATGCCTTTCTTGTCCACATGTCTAGGCCTCCGCCTCGGATTCAGTTCGGCCCCATTCCTTGATTCTCTTGATTATGCCCACCAGTTCGTCTGGTTTGTATCGTCTGTCCTCAAACAAGAAGTTGACTAGAATCGGATCTTCGACCATGCCCTGTAACTCTGATGCAGGCATGGCATCGAACTCCTCGCGTGACAGAGTATTGAGATTGCGTATCCGGGATAGCAGGACCTGCCTAATCTTCTCCGGTCTCTGGTAGTACTCGTATCTCCTAGCGTCACCAAATCCGTAGTAGATGATTCGGAAGACGTGGCGCCAGTCCTGTGGATCGTCCTTCCTAATTAGAACGGCCTCGAGGACGATAAACAAAGTCAGGAAGAGCAGGAGCATAGCCATCCAATCGTTGGTGAAGTAAATCAGCAGATAGTACAGCAGATTGTAGGTGTCGCCGAACAGAGTTGGTTGCTGGTGTCTGCTCTCATCGAATATGACAATAGCATTGGAGCTCGCCTTGGTCGAGTTCGGGTCGACCAGCAGAGCCTCGGCAATGATGTCGAGGGCCCACTTGCGGTTGTCATTCTCTGGAATTGAGATTGACTGAGTAGAGCCGCCTCCAGCAGCGAAGTTACCTAGGGAACTAGGATTGTAGAGTGAGTTAATCAAAATCGAACCGTCAGCAACGAAATGCACCCTGCCACCATTAGCGTCTATGCAGAGTCTGTCCTCACAGTGCCTGACGTAGACAGCGAACGGTCCCTGTTCGTCTCCTTCTATTCCCAGTGACTCAAAGCCAACGGTGAGGTTTCCATCGTCATTGGTGTCCAGATAGGAATCCAAGGTCGATTTGCCGATTGCGTATCGGTTCTCGACCGGATTGTAAGACGTCGCCTTCTCGAAAGCCGATGGCGAGTTGGTTAGGAGTTTGTAACCCTCAGAGAAGTCCCAGCCGTCCACCGAGTACCTGTGCGCGCACAGACCAGCGTCCGACTCTGTGACGAACGAGGAGATTGCAGGATTGAGTGGCTCGGGGTCGAGTATATCGATCACACCATCTTCATCGAGATCCTTGAGACAAGGATGTATTGTTGATAGGGAGCCTGAGTTAGTTGTGAAATTGAAAGCTGAGCCTGTGTTTATCCAAATGTAGTCGGCACCAAGCTCTGCTGCGTATGAGCCCTCGTCGTACAGCCTATGGCCCGAATACTGCAGACCGAATTGATCGGCAAGATTGCTGGAATATCCGAAGTCGTCCATCAGCAGTACAGTTCCGCCCCTCTGAACAAAGGACTCTATGGCCAGTATCTCAGAGGTAGTGTATCCGTCACCCTCGGAGAATTCTATGACGTTCTCATCTCCGGTGAATCTAGGCAGAGAAATAGTGTCTCTCTCGACACCTGAGATGACAAACACCGCCTCCTCGGGGTGGTCTATCTCACTCAGCAGCAGTGGGCTGGAAACCAATGCTGTAGTTTCAATTCCCATAGCACTGATATCCGACCTGAACGTTCCCAAGTCGTTCCAATCATCTCCGTAGGCAGACTGGTGAGTTTGGCCTGGAACAACATAAGTCATCGCGATGGTTGAGACCAGAATCAGTAGCAGAGCCCAGAACGAGAACACCAATGCTCCACGCCTAGCGCGGCGACTCTTGATGAAAGTCGAGAAACTCTGCGATTCCGACATACTGGGAGCCTCCGTTCCGTAGGAACGGTCAACGAGCCCAAACTTCGTCTTAAGACCATTATGCGGCCATGAACGGGGGCTGCATCAGATGTCAGCGAGCCAATTGGATGCTGGAACCAACTCCGGACACTTCTTCGACAGGGACAGAGATTAGGCCATCTACCGTTGGCCAGGGGAGAAGAGTCGGGTCAATGTCCGGCTCGATGGTGACCATCAGAGATACGATTACACCGGAATCTGAATCCAATCTGAAGTCGGCCAAGTTACCCAACTTGTCCCCTGACTCGTCGATAACGTCCATCCCGAGAATTTCTCGGCCGAATGTCGTAGGCATAGATCTCACACCGATTCAATACCCGAGAGGCCATCCGGGCTTCTGCGAACCGACTCCAAGCCGCTCACTAGCATGGACTCCATGCGATCATAGTACTGCATCATCTCATCGGTAACTGTTGGCCTTACACGCTCGATTGCCTGCTCGAAGTGTTTCTTGGACACGGTCTTTCGGTTGGCTCTCATTGCGATTAATGCGGCTTCTCTGCATACTGCTTCTATGTCCGCCCCAGTGTAATTAGACAACTTTGATGGGAGGTCAGAGAGTTTGAACTTACCAAGCGGCATGCTCTCTGTGTGAATCTTAAGAATCTCATGAATTGACTTCGTGTCTGGTGGTGGGATATGCAGAACTCGCTCGAAGCGACCGCTTCTCAAAAGCGCGGGGTCAATCATCTCGGGCCTGTTGGTTGCAGCGACCACAATCACGCCCTCCATACTCTCAACTCCGTCCATGCTACTCAGCAACTGGTTGACGACACGGTTCATCACGTCAGAGCCAGCACCATCACTCGACCTTCGCATTCCTGCTATGCTCTCAAACTCGTCTAAGAAGACAATTGAGGGGCTAGATTGCTTGGCCTTCTTGAAGACTTCGCGCACTGCCTTCTCAGACTCTCCTACCCACTTAGAAATGAGCTCTGGTCCCTTGATTGTGATGAAATTAGCCTTGGCCTCATTAGCTATCGCCTTGGCAATCAGGGTCTTACCGGTTCCGGGTGCTCCGAACAGGACTATGCCACGGGGCGGTTTAATTCCAAAGTGTTCGAACACTTCGGCTTTGGTCAAAGGCCACTCGATGCTCTCCTTGAGTCTCTCCTTGACCTCATCCAAGCCACCGACTTCGTCCCATGATACTTCGGGAACCTCAAGGTAAATCTCGCGCAGGGCACTTGGCTCGATTTCCTTTATTGCCTGTCTGAAGTCAGACATCCTGACTTCCATCTTCTCCAGTACTTCTGGAGGGATCTGCTCCTCATCGAGATCTATCTCTGGCAAGTATCTGCGCAGTGCCTTCATCGCAGATTCTCTGACTAATGCCGAGATGTCGGCACCTACGAAGCCGTAAGAGTTGTCTAGCAGCCAATCCATATCGAAGTCGTCGCTGATTGGCATACCACGAGTGTGGATGTCAATGATCTCCTTGCGGCCATTCTTGTCCGGGACACCGATCTCAAGCTCTCTGTCGAAGCGGCCCGGCCGGCGTAGGGCAGGGTCAATGGCATCTCTGCGATTCGTGGCTCCGATTACGACAACATTGTCGCGGCCCTGCATACCGTCTAGGAGAGTTAGCAGTTGAGCCACGACTCTGCGCTCAACCTCGCCGGTCACGTCCTCTCTTTTCGGCGCGATGCTGTCGAGTTCATCGATGAAGATGATGGCAGGAGTATTGGCTGCTGCCTCGTCAAAGATTTCTCTGAGTTGCTTCTCACTCTCGCCGTAGTACTTGGAGATGATTTCTGGGCCATTGATCGAAGTGAAGTGAGCATTTGTCTCGGAGGCCACGGCCTTTGCAATCAGGGTCTTTCCTGTACCCGGTGGTCCGTGCAGCAGGACGCCCCTCGGTGGATCGATTCCCAAGCGTCTGAACAGGATAGGATGCTTGAGAGGGAGTTCTATCATCTCCCTGACCTTCTGGAGTTGTTCTCCGATGCCTCCGATGTCCTCATAGGAAATCGTCTGGACTTGGCCAGACTCTTCCTCGTCGACTGCCTCCTCCTTGATTACAATCTCAGTATCCGGCAGAACCTGGACTATACCCTTAGGACTGGTGGATACAATTGCGAAAGGAAGAGCCTCTGCGAACAGGGTCATACCGGGGATGAAAATACGGTCTCCTGCGACTACAGGACGCTTATTCAGACCGCGTCGCGCGAAGCCTTCGATTCCGGGTCCGAACCTGACCTTCTGCTGTTTGGCCATGACCGGGCTGAGAACGAGTCTCTGACAAGGCTGGGTCTCGACCTTTGAGATTGTGACACGGTCGCCGAGACTGACTCCGGCGTTCTTGCGGATGATGCCGTCTATACGGATTACTCCTAGGTTGGCATCCTCGGGTCTGCAGCGCCAGACGATAGCGGCTGTTCGCTGCTCTCCGGAGATTTCGACGATATCTCCTGGCTTGAGGTTTAGTTCGTTGTCGAATGGTACGCGAGCGCGGCCGTGACCTACGTCGCTTGGTATGGCTTTGGCAACCCTCAGCGTGAGTGATTCATTTGCTTCATCGGACACTTCTACGCCCCCTAACAGATACTCTTGTGCTCTCAGGCTAGTTAAACCTACCAATCTAGAGGTGTCCCGGAGGTTGAAACGGTTATCGGAACAATGAGGGCGGATGAGTAGGATTCATTGCTTGATGGCTATTCGCCGGGCCATGACCCACGTTCTAGAGACCGGCTTCGAATACATGGAAGCAAATAACCCGAATGGATCGCCTAAGGTTCGCGGATACAACATCATCAACGGTAATCTGACTCTAGCCAGTGATGGTGCGACCTATGATAGTACCAATCCTGCTTGGCTCGAAGACTGTCTCGGCGAGTTCCCACTGTCAACCAAATCTGATGTTCACGATGCTCTTGCGGCAGCCCGTGCATCCTTTCCTAGTTGGGCGGCCACCCCAGCCCCAACTCGTGGCCAAGTAATCGGTAACATGGGTCGATTGCTGATGGAGCGCAAGGACGATCTTGTGCGCCTACAGGCTCGGGAGATAGGTAAGACTCTGAAGGAGTGCGGCGGAGAGATTCAGGAAGCGATTGATACCTGCTTGTTCTTCCAATCCGAGGGTCGTCGTCTGTACGGTCAGACCGTCAACTCGGAACTTCCTGACAAGGAGCTTTTCACCTACCGCAGGCCACTAGGAGTTTGTGGCATCATCAATGCCTGCAACTTCCCCTCAGCGGTTCCCTTCTGGAAGATGATTCCAGCGATAATGTGCGGCAACACCTGCGTATGGAAGTCTCCTCAGGACTCTCCTTTGCTCTCATTCGCTCTGGCCCGTGTCATGCATGAAGCCGGCCTCCCTGACGGTGTCATCAACCTCATCCACGGTAAGGGCAGTGGAGCGGGGCAGGACCTAGTCGACTCTGCTGACCTCGGGATGGTTGACAAGATCTCATTCACGGGCAGCACTCCAGTTGGAAAGATGATTGGTGAGACCTGTGGGCGTAACTTAGTCAGCGCGTCACTAGAATTGGGCGGGAAAAACCCGCTAGTCATCATGCCTTCAGCCAACATGGAAAACGCTGTTGAAGGAGCTTACTGGGCCGGTTTCGGAACAGCCGGGCAGCGTTGCACCAGCCTAGGGAACCTGATTATTCACGAGGACGTTTACAACGAATTCGTAGAGCGTTTCATGGAGAAAGTGAAGTCGACAGTGATAGGTGACTCGATGCGTCACGACGGAGTTCTATACGGCTCGATGCTGTCGGAGAAGTACGCGGTTGACTTCCTCAAGGGCATCGAGATGTGTGAAGCCAGCGGTGCAACGAAGATATGGGGCGAGGGTCGAATAACCAATGACAACAAGCCCGAAAAATTCCATGGTGACGCCAGCGAAGGTGTCTACATGTGGCCGCATGTCTACGTCGATGTAACCGAGGACATGGAGTGCTTCCACGAAGAGATTTTCGGGCCTGTCGTAACAATCGTCAAGGCACGTGACTTCGACCACGCACTCCATCTAGCCAACGCTTCTCCATACGGCCTCTCGTCGGCAATCTACACTAATGATCGCCTCGAGGCTTACCGCTACAAGACGGGCATTAAGGCTGGAATGACCGGAATCAACAACTCGACTACTGGGGCCGAGGCTCACCTTCCATTTGGCGGCGTCAAGGGCAGTGGAAACGGAACCCGCGAATCTGGCATCTGGGTCATAGAGGCTTACTCTTACTGGCATGCCGTCAACGACGAGCTCTCAGGCAAGCTCCAGCTGGCCCAAATGGACGTCGATGAGATTGAGATGGAAGAGGCTGAAGCCGACTACGCTGGACTGGCTTAGATTAGTGTCTCACCACACTCCGGACAAGGCAGTCCGGGTAGCCAAGCTCCGGGCATGTGGCCGCAGTTAACGCAAATCGAGGATTCAATATCTCCATCCATGAATCCGGATGGAGGAAGTATGCCTTCAACATTGTTAGAACCTTGAGTCCCAAGGGGACTCATGCAATCCCTTATGGGGCTAGGACCGTGCCGTTGGGCATCGGGGATGCGGATGACTGAGGGCATCAAACTCCCGCTCCCGATGAAGAAGGGATTTGGCGCTACCGATAGAGTAGACGCTTGGTGGAAGGGGCCCACCGCTATGGTTGCATATCTTGGCTTCATGATTGTCTATGCAACATGGCGTGGGATGATGGAGTCGGACTTCTGGTACTTCGAGGAATTCGGCAGGAGTGCAGGTAATCAGACCATGGCGATTGAGAGCCAAGGCAGCCACGTCCTGAGTCCTCTATTCAGCCCGCTGATTATACCAGGAAAGGGTGCAATGGGGTCACTTGTTCCGATGTGGCTGGCTTGGATGTCGCCAGCGATGTTCATCCTGATTTTTCCCGCAGGCTTCCGTGCCACTTGCTACTACTACCGCAAGGCGTACTACCGGGCCTTCATGCAACAACCAACCGGATGCGCTGTCTCCAAACCGTGGGACGAGTACAGTGGAGAAACCGGATTACTAGTCGTACAGAACCTTCATCGATACTTCATGTATGTCATGCTAATCTATCTGCCAATACTGTCATGGGACTTCTGGCTCTCTGTGAACTTTCACGATGCTTCGGGGGCTCATCATTACGGAGTCAGTTTCGGTTCAATCTGTCTACTAGTCAATGTGCTCATGTTGGCTGGCTACACGTTCGGATGCCACGCATTCCGACATGTAATCGGAGGAGGATCAAACGACTGGACAGGAGATACTATGGGCAGAATCAAGTATAGGCTATGGAAACTCTCCACAGGGCTAAATGAACAGCACAAAGAATGGGCACTGTACAGCCTTTTCTGGGTGATGTTCACTGACTTCTATATCTACGCCTGCACCGACCCTATGTTCGGGTGGACCGACCTTATCCTGTGGGGTGGTCTGTGATGGAGGAAGTAATCATCCACGAGCACGATGTGGTCGTGATTGGGGCTGGTGGAGCCGGACTGAGGGCTGCTATCGAGGCCAGCGCTGCTGGAGTCAGTGTGGCCATGATCTGCAAGTCGATGCTAGGTAAGGCACACACAGTGATGGCTGAGGGCGGTGCGGCGGCCGCTCTAGCGAACAAGGACCATCGCGACTCATGGCAAACTCACTTCCGTGATACGCTGAAGGGAGGTAAGTACCTAGGCGATTGGAGGATGGCTCAAATCCACGCTCAAGAATCTCCAGATAGGATTCGAGAGTTGGAGCAGTGGGGGGCTGTGTTTGACCGTACGCCGGAGGGTCTGACAAGCCAGCGCAACTTCGGCGGCCATACTTACCCCAGACTTGCTCATATCGGAGATGCGACTGGTCTCGAGTTGATTCGAACGCTGCAGCAGAAGGGCATCCACATGGGGATGGATGTGTTCATGGAGTTCACCGTCAGAAGACTGTTCATCACCGATGGTCGCATCTCTGGGTGCTTCGCATACGACCGTAACGACGGTGCGTTGCACGTTTTTAAGGCCAAATCGATAGTTCTGGCTACCGGTGGAATAACCCGCTGCTGGGAGGTCTGCTCAGGCTCATGGGAATACACAGGTGAAGGTCACGCTCTGGCCTACTGGGCTGGAGCAGAGATGGGCGACATGGAGTTCGTCCAGTTCCATCCAACCGGGATGATCTGGCCGCCTTCGGTCAAGGGCATTCTTGTCACCGAGGGTGTTCGCGGCGAGGGTGGAATGTTGACCAATTCTGAGGGTAAGCGATTCATGTTCAACTACATTCCAGAGATGTATGCCGACGAATTCGCTGATACCGAAGAAGAATCTCAAGCCTGGGTCGAAGAGGTCATCGCCGGCAAGCTAGCTACCAAGCGCAGGCCGCCCGAATTACTCACTCGTGATGTCGTTGCTAAGGCCATAAACAGCGAGCGCGATGCTGGTCGCGCTTCTGAGCACGGAGGTGCTTACTTGGATATCTCATGGAGATCAGAGGAAGAGGTCAAGAAGAAGCTTCCAGGAATGTATCACCAGTTCAAGGAGCTCGCAGCCGTCGACATCACGAAGCAACCAATGGAAGTAGGGCCCACCGCACACTATGTCATGGGCGGAGTGAAGGTAGACCCTTTCTCTCAGGAGAGTACGGTCCCTGGGCTATTCGCAGCCGGAGAGGTCGCCACTGGACTGCACGGAGCAAATCGACTCGGCGGGAACTCTTTGTCGGACCTTCTCGTATTCGGCAGAATTGCTGGCGAGCAGGCTGCAGAATCCTCCAAGGAGATGGTTTATTTCGCTGGAATAGACCAGTCTGACATAGACGATGTGGTAGAGGAGACTCTCGCCCCCCTCAGACGCGAGGGTGGGGAGAATCCGGCTAAAGTTGTCAGCGACCTCAGAGAGATGATGCAGAACAAGGCTGGAATCATCCGAAATGGGGACTTGTTGCTAGAGGCCTTACAGGATCTCGATGGTTTCGAGCACAGGGCTGCTGAGGTTGCCCCCGGCGGAGGTCGCATCTACAATCCAGGATGGCATCAGGCTCTAGAATTGGGTGCCATGATAGACGTTAGCAGGATGTGTGCTCTAGCAGCATTCAGGAGAGAAGAAAGTCGAGGGGGACATACCAGAGACGACTTTCCAGACTCTGACTACACCTACTGGGGCAAGGTGAACAGTGTAATCAAGCAAGCTGATGACGGGTCAATGGACATAGACTATGTCTCCTATCCTCCGATTCCAGAAAATCTTGAGGCGCTGCTCGATGCCGATGACTTGGCCAAGGAGGGTAAAGCATGAGTGAAGAAGTGACATTTAGGGTCTTCAGGGGCGAGCCCGATGCCGACGGTGAGCCATTCGGGAGGATGGAGAATTACACCGTAGAACTGGATGAGGGTATGGTAGTTCTCGATGTCATCCATAGAATTCAGGCTGAGCATGCACCTGATCTCTCATGCCGCTGGAACTGCAAGGCGGGTAAGTGCGGCTCGTGCAGCGCTGAAGTCAATGGTAAGGCCAAACTGATGTGCATGACTAGGATGGAAGATGTTCTCAAAGAGACCCCCGAAGACAAACCGGTACTCGTCAAGCCTATGCAGGCTTTCCCACTCACTAAAGATCTAGTGACCGATACTAATTGGGCTTACGAGACTGATCGTAGAATCGCTCCGATTAACGGCCCTGATGAGCCTGATTGGGAGTTCAGCCAGCATGAGGCAGATAGAATCCAAGAGTTCAGGTCCTGTATCGAGTGTATGCTATGCGTGAATACATGTCACGTTCTGAGGGAGCACAAGAAGTTCGATGAGTTCGCAGGACCCCGTTTCTTCGTTCGCCTAGCTAACCTCGAGATGCACCCCCTAGATACAGAGAATAGGATTCCCGAAGTCAAGGATGATTTCGGAATAGGATACTGTAACATCACGAAGTGCTGCACGGAGGTATGTCCGGCTGGAATCAACATCACAGATAATGCAATCATTCCTCTCAAAGAGAGAGTAGTTACAGAGTATTACGACCCATTGGCTATGATAGCAAGGAAGCTGGGCAAGGGTCGAAAATAGCGTACGCTACGCTGTAGGGTGTTCTCGAACGCGAAACAAGAGCGGGAAAACGCCTAGAGGCGCTTTGTTCCGCTCTTGCTTACGTTGGCCTTCTTGATCTTGGCTGGTAGCCATGCAGGCCCATTCTTGGGCTTGTTCACCATCTCAGTCCAGCCCTTGAAGACGTGGACTTTGTTGGTCCCGCGCTCCCTGAGCTCTATGCTGGTGTGTCCACGCGTGGCTGCCTTGAGGGCCGCTCCGCGTGGCTGCTTGCTAACGAACACCTGCGTGGTGTCATTTCCGCCTTCCATCAGTACGAAGTATTTCTTTCCAGACATGTAGCAATTCCTCCGTCTCGTCGGCTTTCAAATGAGATAATGAAGTTATGGGATGAAATTCGCTATACTGCGCCCCAATTGAGGGGTTTTTCGAAATTCCGACTTCCCAATCACATCTCTGCGCAGGCTAGCGTTTTCGTGTTAGAAACTCCTGGAATAGCCCTGATTTGCTCCACAACACTACGTGCGATGTCCCCAATATCCTTACCTTCAACCTTGATTATCAGGTCGTAGTCGCCGAACAGTAGATTGGTATCGGACACACAATCGAGGGATGCGGCGGCATCGCAGACGCTCTTCTCATATCCGGGCTCGACATTTACTAGTACATAGCCCGAGGACATGTTCCTACCTACAGGGCACCTGCGAATCAAGGTTCCCCAATTCACTCAGTTCCTCGGCCTTCCCGATGAATAGATATCCGATGGCCCCCTCCTTCGAGGTCTATGGCAGATGTAGTCATCGTACGAGAGTGCACTCATGGACAGGTCAGAGTGCTGTTCGGAAACTTGACACAGGTCGAGGGGGATGTGATGGTCGTTCCTGCGAATAACCGACTCGCTGGGAGGGAAGGGCTGGATGAGCAGATGCATCAGGCCGCAGGTCCCGAACTGCGCGAGTTCTGTGCTGGAATCGCAAGAGAGCGCAGGAAGGAGAGTCTGCAGCCATGCGGAGTAGGAGAGGCAGTGACAACTCCTTCATTCAACCTACCAGCTGAGCATCTGGTTCATGTCGTCGGCCCGGATTGCAGAAGGCCTACTCAGGATAACTTCAGGAGAGAGTTGCTGAAGAAGTCGTACGACGCATTATTCGAAGAGCTTAGTGAGATAGAACCACGAACCACACTAGTCACTCCTCCTCTAGGAATGGATGTCTTCGCCTACCCTCACAGAGAGGGTGCAAGAATGACAATGGAAATCATACTAGAATGGATGGACGGAGAGGATGATCCGGGAGTCGACATGGTTCTGATTGTTACCAATGAGAACAACTTCCTGACCAACATGAAGACAGTATACAGAGAGAGTGAGGACAGGTTTCCCGGAGTCGACAAGACGAGAGAATACCGAAAGGGCAAGTTCCAGTAATCGCTCACCAATGTCCTCAAGAACCCTGAGAATGCGATAGTACCGTGAGCAGCGTATACGAACGCGAGCTTCGCGCCGTTCTAGCCGGAGAGATCAAGGGAGTCAGGGCGATTATCAAATCCTGCACTGAAGTAGAGAGAGCTAGAGCTATGCAAGTGGTTCAGAGACCTTTTCTAGTGGTCAGGGCACCTGGCAGTGGCTCTGAAGGTACAGGTGATTTACTCGCACTTCGGGGAGACATGTGCTTCCCGATTGAGGTCAAGTCATCGAAATCCCCGAAGCTGTATCTTTCTGGGCGAACCATGGACCAGTACGAAGCATTGCGCGTTACTGGTGAGAGATGCGGCCTTCTGCCACTCTACGCCTATCGCCTCAAGGGAGTCAGGGGGGATAGTTGGCGTATCATGCGCGTGGAAGTAGATTCTCTGACTGGTAAGCTCAGACATTTGTCAAGGAGCATTCCGAAACTCCCTCTGACAAAAAACGGTACTCCGCATCTGAACTGGGAAAGTGGCATGCCTCTGCATAGGTTCCTTGCACTCGTATGTCGCTCTGATGGGGCCCGCTCAATAGATGAAAGGTCGTCTTCACTTAGACTCAAGTCTATTCTTGAGTCTGCGAATTAGAGTCTCCTGGCATCTCGGACTCTATCCTTTCGAGCCTCTCGCTAAGTCGCTCTAGATTCTCCTTGACCCCATCCATGGAAGCCTGCTCAAGGATTCTACGGATACTATCTCTCTCTCTTCTAAGTGAGTCAATCTTTCTGCTATCACTCTTAGATCGGTCACCAGCAGACTCGGACATGAATCGGGGACGAGGGTTGAGCTCATTTGCTTAGTGTATCTCAGACGCAGGTTGAATAGGGAAAATACCGCCCCTGAGTTATGGAACCGGGACAACGGAGTTACCTGTTGCCCCTGATTACATTGTCAATACTGTATCTGTTCGGAATGCCACTGTGGGCCCTGACAGCAGTCACATTATGGTATCTAGCCCTGCTATGGCTGGAAGATGTAGGGAAGCTCGATCAGTACGAGGTTTCGAGAGTGCTCGGAGTGGTTCTGATGGTCAGAACCAAGCAAGGACAGGGAGTTCTTGAGAGAGTCTCTAGGAATCGAGTATTTTGGAGAGGTTTTGGTGAGTTCTCAATTTGGCTGTGCCTACTAATCATGGTCGGTGTGGTTGCTCTGCTATTTGCCTCGGCCATAACCACTGCCATGTCTCCTCCTGAGGAATATCTGCCAGCCAGTGATCTCCTACTGATTCCTGGTGTGACTAGTTTCGTTCCATTCTGGTGGCCGGTCCTGGCCCTGATCTTCGCCCTCGTCATTCACGAGTATAGCCACGGCATCCAAGCTAGGGCGCATGGAATGCGCGTACGCAGTTTCGGGCTGCTATTGGCCGGACCCATTCCTATTGGGGCCTTTGCCGAACCGCAGCATCATGAGATGGTCAGAGCCCCATTGAGAGAAAGGATGCGCCTGTATGCTGCTGGCCCTTCGATTAACATCATCGCGACATATCTGGCTCTGTTGCTTCTCTCGGCTGCGGCAACCGGCCTGGTTGCAAGTTCTCCAGGTGTGTACGCCTCTGGAATCATTTCCGATGAGGGTGCAGAGGAAGGAGGTCTGCTTCCATACGAGATAATCACTCATATCGATGAAGTGCCCATTTCTGGATACTCTGACTTCTCGGATGAGATGTCAACACTGTCTGCTGGCGACTCAGCAGTATTTTCTGTGCTCTCACATCCAGACTCACAAGGAGAGAGGGTTCAGAGAGAAGTTGGAGTCACTCTGGGAGATCGCTACGATTACTACATCGGCTCGTGTGAAGGAGATTCTGCATGCATAGAAGAAACCCAGATGCTTTTGACAGAATTAGGGATACAACAGGGTGATGCGTTCCTCGGAGTGAGTGGGCTACGCTCGGCCTCGACCACTGTTGACATGTATTCCAGTATCGTATCGTCTGACCGGGGGTTGTTAGAGAACACACTCATCACCGGTCTGGCCCCTCTAGGGATGATTGGGGTCCCAATTGCCTACGATGGTCAGACAATGTTGCTCGAAGAGAGGGGGATGCTAGAGGCAGGAGATGGTGCCATCGCTTCTGCTCTGGGGACTGAGGGTATGCTGATGCTGTTTGATTTCCTATTCTGGATGGTCTGGATCAACTTCCTACTCGGCTTCGCGAATCTGATTCCGATGGTTCCCTTTGACGGAGGCCATATTGTCAAAGACGGGGTTCACTCGGTTCTATCTCGATTGACCAAGGGATCGAATCCTCTGCAAATCGAATCAATAGCAGGTAGGATAAGCAGTATGAGTAGTTTCGTAATTCTATTCATCGTCATGCTGCCAATCATCCTGCCCAGACTGGTCGTCTAATCCGACTCGTCTTTCCTGCGCTCGGTAATTGCTTCCATCAGATATGGTGTTGCTATGATTGCCGCCACTACCATTCCAAGACTTCTCCAAGTTGAGTCGGTGACTTGCGAAGAGGTACCGGAGATTGCTAATTTGGCTGCTCCAAGCCAGGGAATCTCATTTGCGGCTACTCCGGTAATCCATTCGTCCTTGACAGCGAGAACCGGGTTACCATTCTCGTCCTTCAGTCCGTTGCCGCGGATGTAGGTCTCGCTGGCATCTGGATTGGTGGCCCTGAGTTGGTCGATATTGCATCCATTACTGTCTGGGTTGTCTCCGGTGGTCAGGTATCCCTCATGCGGCGGTTCCCAACTGTCTATCTTCAGATCGTAAGTACCACCATGGTAATAGCATTCGTAGTCAAGTGTCCATGTGATGCTGTCTACGTTAACCAGAGGAGTTCCTGGGACATCCCAACCACCTGATAAGTTTGCAACTGCCTTTAGGAGAGCCCTGTGGATTACAGGAGTATCTGAGCCTCCGTTCTTGCGGTAGATGATTACATCCCCTGCCATGCCATGGGACTCATAACCAAAGTTCTCATTTCCTTCCTCTGTAGCCTCTACATAGGTCACTATCTCGACTCTTTCTGGATTCATCACAAGAACCAAATCGCCTGGATCGATGGCTCCGACAGATCCTTCGTCTTCGTGCATCATCGATCCCGACTCTACTACAACTAGCGGAGGAAAAGATCCTGTTGCGACCCACATTGAACCTAACAGGATGGTCACTAGACCAATTGCAAACGTTACCTCCCTAGCGAGCACTGTCATCTATTCCTCCTCCTCGGAAGAAGAAGATCTCGGTCTAGAAGAAAATAACGTGGCAGCACAGACCAGAAGCAGTAGAATACTCACAGCGTCGTAATAGGGGGACGGTACGTGAATCGCCGAAAACTCGTATAGTGAAGTTGTAATATCCAATGTTTGATCCATCTCGCCGCTCGGCCCTCTGAACATTCCGAGCGCTGAGTTAGCTGCGAGAAACAGTGCGAATAGCGAAGACATGATGATGATTGCCTGATTGACCATTGGATTCCTGAGAGCGAGTAGTCCTGGCAGGGTTTGTGAGAGGAGAGAATCAGTAGTGTTCCACCAAGTGTTGTCATCGGCTGGAAGTGAGTTAGCTTCCTCACCTGTAGCAGCGAAGTGTGGGCGCATTGGTGTAATCGCATCGACTCTGTATTTCTTCCCGATGTTGATATTGTGAACCTGATAGAGCCCCATGAGACGAGCCTGATACCTAGTTCCGAGCATATCGGCTGCATCCTCGGCCTCCTTTCGGCGACGCAGGACCTCTGGCCTAGAGTCGATTAGGAGGATATTTTCCAGAATCTGCTTCTGGCCC
>Ga0310342_100000518_pt1 | contig 21784 bp, 19 predicted proteins | sample S15DNA20500_MG_FD_206155 | JGI IMG/M metagenome (GOLD analysis project Ga0310342, IMG submission 206155) | Marine microbial communities from station ALOHA, North Pacific Subtropical Gyre - S1503-DNA-20-500_MG | ecosystem: Environmental > Aquatic > Marine > Oceanic | place: Pacific Ocean: North...
ACCGGATACGCCGGTGTTACCTCTCCAGTTACTTCCTGACATGCTCGTCGCAGAGCGCGGTGGGTTCATTCCGGAAGGCGTCGAGTACGACATGATGAACGGCCGTCTCCTGACGGGGTCGCTTTCTGAGGGCTCGATCTTTCAGATCCACGGAGACGGTCAGGTAGCCGCCGTGGTCAGTGACCCTGACTTGGTTTCATCGGTCGGGATCGAAGCTGATGAACCGCGGGATCGCTTACTGGTGGCGAACTCCGACCGGTCGGTATTCGAAGGGGGCGGCGTGGGTCAGGCCAAGCTAGGCGTCTACAATCTCACCACTGGTGAGCGGATCGCGATGGTCGATCTCGCGTCGGTAATTGCAGACGCACAGGATGTGGTGCACTTCGCGAATGACGTCGCGGTTGCAGACGATGGCACGGCCTATGTGACAGACACACGGGCAAACGTAATTTACCGTGTCGGCACCGACTACGAGGCCTCAGTTCTGCATCGATTCGAGGATTCTGATGGCGCCGGGCCCAATGGCATTGTCCAGCACCCGGGTGGCTATCTCCTAGTGGCGCGCGGATCGGCACTTTGGAAGGTGCCGCTCACCAGTCCGTCTGGGGCGACCGAGGTGACGCTCCCCGAGGAGGTGCCTGGGCAAGACGGCATGGTTTGGACGGCTGGTCGCCTGGCCATCGTTAGTAATTCGGGGAATCGCGTTGTCGCGTTGACGAGCGACGACGCCTGGGTCACAGCCGAGCTCGCTGGGGTTGCGACGTACGAGACACAAGCCACAACGGCCGCAGTCGTCGGTGATGACGTGTATGTGGTCCATCCACACTTTGCTGACGCGGACCCACCGAGTTTTGAGCGTGTCGTATTCCAGTGAGTCCGAGCGTGGTACTTGGAGGTGCGAAGTGTCTCGACACACCGTTCGTAATAAGTCTGTCAAAGCATGACGACTGCCATGCACTTTTTGACAAACTCAGGATGAATGGCACTGCCAAGAAGCGTTAAAGACGAGACACTAGGGTGTGACGGTGACGGTAACATCAGCGGGCGTGAAAAGATAGCCGTCGTCGGCCATCACCGCCAGTATCAGTCCAACGCCGCGATTATCACAAACCGGACGACTGCCTGTGGCGTTCATTTTCCACCTCCACTCGTGAACCTTATCCGCACCTCACAACCCAAGGCCGACGAAATTAGGTGGAAGCCCAACGTGTATTCTCCCATGTCGCTGTTCTGCGAACTAGAGGTTCTATCCTAACCCGGTCATTGGGTGTTGTTACGAGGACCCTTACATTTTTTCGGTAATCGAAAGTCGACTCAATCGGAACCTGATTACGGAGCAGGCGTTGGCAACGGTAACTGGCAAGACGTAGAACAGGGTGTCCAATCTCACGGCTCTGATTCTTGCTAGTTTCTTGGTGGGTAGTCCCTTCTGTATCCGTTGCGACTATTCGTCACCGCGAAGCTGCCGTCACTTTGTGCCGAGAGTTTGATCCAATGCGCGAGTCCCATGTGGACGGGAAGAGTCCCCGGCGTTGTGGGTTCGGTGCTGCTACCGTCGTCAAGATTTGCGATGAAAGACTCGGGCATGTTGTATTCGTCGCCACCAGCAACCGAATAGTGGTTCTGCCAAAGATGTTCAAGACTACTCGCGGCTTGGAGGATCTGAAACGTTTGTACCGCGCCACCCTTCCGCGGCCCATTGTTCATGATGGCAACGCGCGGCTGAAGTGTGTGAACGAGAGCTTCCGAACCTGATGTTTCAGAGCCGTGGTGAGACACCAGATACGCATCGACGGCGCCTATTTGGTTGTTGGGGCACATTAGTTCGTGTTCTTTGTTCCAATTGAGATCACCCATGATGACCGTGCTGAATTGCCCGTAGTTGATGAACGCGCTCAGCGACCGATTGTCTTCAGCGTCGGCCGCTCGACTGGTGATCTCTTCTCCATGAAACTCGAAGCTTTCACAGAGTGGATTGGGCGCACCGGCACCGGAGAGCGGCGTGCGAAGGACGGATCCACCGGCTGCGATAATGTTCACTTGCAGTCCGTCGATCGGAATCGTGTCGCCGGGTCTGACTGCGAGGTGGACCCCGTTACTCCGAACGTCCGCGTAAGATTCAAAGGCCGTAAGGGACAGGTATTGATCTCGACCCGCAGGTCCGTTGATCGATCCACGGTCGACAAAGTGCCGAATGGGAAGGCGTTCCATCAGCTGCATCGTGCCGCCCATGTGGTCTGCATGGAAATGCGTCACGATCAAGTAGTCGATCTGACTCACACCCGCTTGCATGGCGACCGACGCGATGCGGTCGGCGTCGCGCCCATCGAAGCCTGGCCACCCGGTATCGACGAGCATCGATTCACCGGACGGTGCTACGAAGAGTGTCGCCTCACCACCTTCGACGTCAATAACGTAAATATCTAAGGACGCATCGGTTAGAACTTGCACGACGGGCGACGCTGGCACGCCTATGAGACACAGCAGCGATACGGCAATGATGCGCATGACACACTCCTGAACTTAATTTCCTGGCGATCGCTTGACTGGGCTTCCCGTTCGGATCTTAGTCGTAGAACCTCACCCATGCTGGGTCAAATCGCTCTTGACTCCGACCACTTTATTTTCATCGCAACCACGATGACCACCGTAAGGAAGATTGTAAGTAATAAGTTAATTCCCTGTTAGATACCATATAACCCTTAGGTACAGACAGGGACTTGATCAGCGCCACGTATTACCCATTACAGATGTCGAACGTGCGTAGCTCGCCAAGAATTCCCGATGAAGGTACGCACCCTACCCGCATCTTTGGGACTCTTGACCGACTGCGGCGGCTCCCGAACTGCAGGTAAGAGCTAAGACACCGGAACTCGTATTAACGATTCAACGCCAAGACGCCGCCAAATAGTACAACTCCTACCATGTCGAACATCGGAACCTCAAGGCCCGCGACCGCAGCTGATGGGCCGGGCGCGAGGAGAAGCGCTGCCGCGCCGAACACAGCTAGGCGGAGGTCGAACGAGAGTGGATTGCGAAGCTGGCCGGCTATTCCAGCGGCGAAGCAGGTCACGCCCAGCGTAGCGATGGCCGTCGGGATCACCATGGAGAGCCAGCTCGCGGCGTCCCCGGTCGACGTCAGCATGAGAAGTTCGGGTCGATAGATGAACATGTACGGGAGGGTGAAGCCGACGAGGGCGAAGCGAAACGCCGCGGCCGCAGTCGGCATGATCCGGGTGCCTGCGATTGACGAGGCAGCATACGCTGCGAGGGCTACCGGTGGCGTTACCATCGACATCATACCGAAGTAGAAGATGAAAAAGTGTGCGGCGAGGGGAATGATCCCCAGGTTGCCGAGCACCGGCCCGATCAGAGTCGCCATCAGGAGATAGCAGACAGCCGATGGTAGACCCATTCCCAAGATGATGGACGAGATCATGATCAGAACCAGCGCAAGGAAGAGACTTTGCTCGGCGAGCGGCAGAATGGTTGCTGGCAAGCGCGTGCCGATGCCGGTGAGGGTGACGACCCCGATGATGATCCCGACGCATGCCGCCGCGGCGATTAATGGCACAACGTTACGTGCCGCCGCCACGAGTCCTGTCAGGGTCCTGCCGGCCATTAGCCGCGTCGATGGATGAAAGCTACTGGTGATGATGATGGCTATTAACGACAATGACACAGCACGAAACGCTGTATAGCCCAGGACCAGGAAGAGGATAAGACTGCCGAGAGCCGTGGTGAAGACGATGCCTTCGAAACGGGTGCTATTGGTAGGATGGACGGTGCTGGTTGTCTCTGTTGTGGATGTTGTGGCGCTCTCCATACGCCGGGCGTGGAAGTGCACAATGAGCAGTAACGATAGGTAATAGAGGACGGCCGGTATGATGGCGGCCCGGATGATCTCGAGATAGGTCACGGGCGGCTCGATGATCTCAAGCATCATGTACGCGCCCGCTCCCATAACGGGTGGCATCAGTGCACCGCCGGAACTCGCGGCCGCCTGAATGCCCGCGGCGGTGACTGGCTGAAAGCCTGCGCTTCGCATCATCGGAATCGTGAACGTACCGGTTGTGGCGGTGTTCGCCACGGCACTGCCTGAGAGCGATCCCATCAAGCCGCTGCTCAGTACTGCCACCTTGGCCGGACCACCAGGGCTCCGCCCGAACACCCGCTGAGCGAAGTCGACTATGAAGCGCGTGGCTCCGGTAGCCTCGAGAAACGCGCCAAAGATTACGAACAGGAAGACGTAAGTGAACATGACGTTCAAGGCCACACCGAAGATACCCTGGCTATGCAGAAATGTCTGCGCGATGATGCGCGGGATGGTGTAGCCACGATGGGGAAACAGCCAATCCGGGAAAGACCATCCGAGATATGCGTAGAGTAGGAATGCCCCTGCCAGGAGTGGTAGCGAGAGACCGATAGAGCGCCGTGCCGCTTCGATGACGAGTAGGAGGCCGATGAAGCCGACTGTTGTATCGAGCGCAGTTTCGGAGCCGGCCCGGTCGCTTAGCGACCCTCCGTCGACCCACCACGCTTGGAAGAGTCGGTCGGTCTGCAGCACGATGTATGTACAGCACGCCACCGCGAGCAACGCGAGGAACACGTCGGTGGCACGTGCGATCGGATGGTCCTTCCACTTCGGGTGACCTGGGATATTGAGGAAGCACAATACCAAGCCGAGCATTGCAAAGAATGCCAGGCGACTCTGTGGTGCGAGGAGCGGGTAGTTAACCTCGATCAGCGTGAAGGTGCACAACAACACACCGATCGCTGTGGTCACGAGATGGCGGGTGTCGATGGTCTTACTGTAGGGTGAAACGGTCACGACGTGGTCCATGTGCAATAGGTTGCTGAGGCCAGATCCCGATCTCCCGGTAGAAGCGGATGGCACCTGGATGGAACTCCGTGCCGGTGTCGCGCACCACGTTAGCGGAGTTGATCGCACGCCCGGCCGCGTGCTTTTCAACGACTAGATTTCTGTTTTCGTACAACAGTCTTGTGACGGTGTAGACGAGGTCGTCCGGTGCGTCTGCCGACGTGATGAGGTGCATCGAGCCGACGTCGAGCCCGTCGAATGCCTCCGGCTGACCGCGATACGTGTCGGCCGGGATGGTTGCAGGTCGGAAGAACAGATATTCGTCAACGAGACCCTGTTTTTCCGCATCGCCGAACGGGATGAACGTGATGGTCATTGAGGCAGCTGCCTGTGTAATCGACGCGGTCGGAAGGGCACCTCCAAGAAACGCGGCGTCGACCGAACCGTCCGCTAGCATGTCAACGGCTGCCTGTTGCGTCGCCTCCAATGGCGAGAAGTCGTCATATGTGACGCCGTGGGCTGCCAGTAAGGGTCGGACGAAGTATTGGAAGCCGGCTCCGGGTACTCCGACCGTCACTCGCCGTCCTTTGAGGTCCTCAAGCGTTTCCACACCCGAGCCCGTCTGTGTGACAAAGAGTGCGATATTGGGGGCTAGCGTCATGACTGACCGCATGGGATACGCGCGGTCCCAGCCTTCGGTGCCTTGTACGGCGAAGTAAGTGATGGCCGAATTCGATAGGGAGAAATCGAGCTCACCGGTTGATAGACGGCGGATATTTTCCTGCGAGCCGCTCGTCGCCTCCGCCGTCGCGTTGAAGCCCTGGGTCGTACCGGTTTCGTTGATCACCTCAGCCAGGGCACTCCCAACGACGAAGAAGGCCCCGCCTGGCGGTGCTGTTCCCATGCTGAGAAAAACCCGTGACGTGGCGGCGCTATCGGGATCGCCGCCGCCACCACAGGCAACGAAAACAGTCGAGAGAACCACAGACGAGAGTAGAACGACGCGTTGCATGGCGACGACAGCCTCCGACATGAATAGGAATGGGTAGTCTAGCCTTACTTTCGAAGCTTTATGCTATGTCCTGAGCCGCGTACCATAAGCCAGGATAGTAGGACCTATGGTACTACGCCTTGTGTTCTGACCCGAACTCACGTCGGCAGCGCGAGACATCTCGCTGAGATGCTGGATGACGGTCTTTGTGTCAAGAAATCTGAGGCTTGAACCTTGATTGCGAACCCAAGCGTGTTCGGGTAGAACGTCAGAGAGTGTGCTAGTGTGGCTGTCCCCAAGCATGATATTCGGTCTCTCGGAGAGCTTCATAGTTCACCTCGACTCTTTCCACCGTTTTTCTCCAGGATGAAGCGTCGAGCCTTCATCTCGAAGCGCGGGAGCGTGCCGGCATCGACCGTGCTCACGGGAACTGCGAGACCGAGTGCCTCTTGCAGTTTCGTGGCGACGCCGTCTGCTACAAGATCAGGGTCTGACACCGTTGGCAGAAGCTCGATCTCGATCGAGAGCGTACGCATTGAACTGCCATACGTGACTGTCGAACGATACTCGATCACCTCATCGAAGTTGCGGATCACAGACTCGATGCACGATGGGTAGACGTTGACGCCACGCACAGTCACCATGTCATCGACACGCGACACAATCCCTCCGACCAGCCGAGCCAGCGAACGGCCACAGGGGCACGGGTCCATCGTCCGTACGACGATGTCCCCTGTGCGGTAGCGGATGACGGGGCTGGCAGTACGTCCAAGGTTAGTCACGACCAGTTCGCCTTGTTGCCCATCCGGCACTGGCTTTCCGGTTTCGGGGTGGACGACCTCGGCGATGAACTCGCCTTCGTTCACGTGAAGAAACCCTGGCGCATCCCAGCATTCGAAGGCTATCGGCCCGACTTCGGTCAGACCATAGTGATCGATAATGCGCCCTCCCCAGCCTTGCTCGATTCTCGCGCGTGTTGCATGGATGCTTCCACCCGGTTCGCCCGCGACGATGAGAACGCGCACGGAACTTTTGAAGAGTTCAGAGGCGGTTCCATCTAGCGCTCGCGCGACGTCGAGCAGCCGCAGAGCATACGTCGGTGTACAGCAAATGACCGTCGGTTTTAGTGTCTCGATGAGCGCCAGCCGTAGCTGGCTCGACATGCCACCTGTTGGTATGCAGTGAGCCCCGATCTGGATGCCCGCGTCGAACGCCGTCCAGAATCCGAGAAACGGACCGAACGAAAACGGAAAAAGAATCCGATCCTCACCGGTTACTCGCGCTGCCCGGTAGACGGCCTTCCAACACACTAGCATCCACTGCCAGCTCTCGGTCGTGTCGAGCCACCGTAGCGGCCGACCCGTGGTTGATGAGGTCTGGTTATAGCGCGTGTATTGGTCGAGCGGTTCCGTCAAAGCGGTCCCCCATGGCGGCGTTGCACTTTGGTCGGCCACCAGCTCGGACTTGGTCGTGAACGGGAGTAATAAAAGATCCCGCGGGAAAGTCAGGTCCCTGACGCGAATGCCAGTCCGCTCGACCTTGCGGGTATAAAACGCGTTATGTGAAGTCAGCTTCCCCAGTAGGGTTGTGAGCCGCTCAGCTTGATGCAAAGCGATCGCGTCGCGCGCCTGACATTCGGCGGCAGGGGCCGCCATGGCGTCTGGAGCCATCGTCTATGAATGACCCTCAGGTTCCACAACCTCAAAGCGCTCACTGATTGTTGACGGGATCTCGGTCGCTTTGAGGGGTTCGCCCTGACGTTTTCTGACGCAGGCGACCGTCAGCCTACCGGTGGCTATGTGGGTGTCGTTCATAGTGATAGCGGTCGAGTACCGGATGGTCTTGGCCGTTATCTCTTCGATACGGATATGCACTTCGAATTCGTCATCGAATTGTAGTGGCCGATGGAAGTCGAACGACGCCGCCACGCGAGGGAAGCCGATCTCGGCGCCCGGCGGCGCGATGCTCAGCCCGGCCTCGCGCCACAGCGCGTGTTCCGCCTCCTCCATGTAGCGATAGAAACAACTGAAGTGTACGATCCCGGCTGCGTCGGTTTCATAGAACTGTACGCGGCGTCTCAAGCAGTACTCACTGGGCACGTTTGTATTCTATGCCCTTGCGCTTGTTCCACTCTTGGACGTACGCGCGGAGAATTTTTTGAGGGCCTTAAAGAGAGGATCTAGGTCGGCGAAGACGTTTCCAACCAGCGCATTGACCAGTTGCGGATGGAGGTCCGGGTGGGCCTGAATGAATTCGTGAAAGCTGAACGTCTGTTTGTAGAACGACAGGACAAGTTGGCGGAATTGATCGAGCGCCCACCGTAGTTCCTGTCCATAGTCAACGAACGTCGAGGCCGTGACCTGACCCGCATCTAGTCCGCGATGGATCGCATCGGCCGCTAGCTCACCGCTCTTAAGTGCCATAAACACGCCGCTCGAGAACACTGGGTCTAAGAATGAGAACGCATCGCCCGCGAGACAGAAGCCATCCCCACCCACCTCACTTGACCGGTAGCTGAACTCGCCGGTTACCCGGATCGGTCCTAGTTGCGTACCTGGTTGCAGATGGTCTTTGACCCAAATGCAGTTATCCACCTCCCGGAAGAAAATCTCTTGGGGATTGCGCGAGCTTCGATAGAGGTAACTAGCTTCGGCGACGACCCCCACGCTGACGATATCGTCGGCTAGCGGGATGTACCAGAACCATCCCTTGTCCGGGATATAGGCGACCGTCGTCGCACCTTCATCCAAGCCTGGGTCCCGCTTGGCGCCCTTGAAGTAGGTGAAAATCGAGATCTTGTTGAGAGCCGGGTCGCGCTGCTTCCAGCCGAGCTTTGAGGCAAGGAATGTGTCTCGACCGGAGGCATCCACGATGACGTCGGCGCGAAACGTTTTGCTGCCGGCGCCCATAACGTCGGCACGTACCCCGACTGCCCGGCCATTTTCTGTGACCAGCTCGCGTACTGCTACACCTTGGCTTACTTCGGCGCCCTTAGCACGAGCGTTTTCGAGCATCATCCGATCGAAGTCGCTCCGGAGTACCTGCCAGGTGGTGGCACAATCGTGTTTAATCGTCTCGGAGAAATAGAATGGTTGGGATACCTTGCCCGCGGTCGACACGAACTGCACGCTGTATTTTTTCGGGCAGGCAGACTCTTTGAACCAATTGAGGACACCCAGACGTTCAAAGGTGAACCATGTATAGGGCATCAGAGACTCGCCGATGTGATAGCGTGGAAACACTTCGCGCTCGAGTACCAGTACACGCCGGCCGTGCTGTGCAAGGACTGTCGCTGTAGTGGAACCGGCCGGGCCGCCACCGATGACGATCGTGTCGTAGTCGCGTCTAGTCACTATCGAGACACGCTCGGTAACACCTCAACGATGTCACCGATCTTGACGTTGTCGTGAAGAATTTCAGTCCGTCTCCCATAGAGCGTGAGCGGCTCGCGCATCCAGAACACGCCCATCATCTCGGGGTTTGGTGTGATAGCGAGGAAGGCTTTCGCGTGGCTCTTGTGCTGAAAACGATTGTCACGAAGAATACGCCCGAGCGGAATCTCATTCTTCAGAATCTTCGCGCGCAGCCGATGGGTGAACGCGTCGATCTTCATCCGGATCGCACCCATCTCGACCGGTTGCCCGGAGTACTCCTGGGCCAGTAACACGCGTCGAAAGTATGAGCCGCGACTGGTGAACGTCGACAGCGGACGGAGCACCACCCGTCCGCCGAAATGACGTTCGAGTGTCGGCGTCATGTCGTCGTCGTGCACTAAGAGCCACCGGTAGGGCAACGGAATCTCATCTGGAGAGACCACCTTGACCCGGGGCATCTCGACCCCGGCTCGCGCGTAGACGAAGTCGAGCGGATAGAGGACTCCACCGGCGGTCGGACGCGTGCTTGTCTGCGGCGTGTCCTTCTTTGCTCGAATAGTTCGACTGGTATTCGTCATGCGTGACGTGTAACTACGTGTAGCGGATATCCGAATGGTTAGGTAGAAAGAACCGTGGTAGCAGGCTGTCGATTCGCAACAAACCGTTTCGTGAAAGTCTGACGACGTCGTCGGTTTCGTCGGTCAGGTAGCCGGCAGAGGCTAGTGATGTCAACGGGTTACTGAATCGGGTCCGCACGTCGACGCCGTATTTGTCTTTGAAGTACGACGGCCTGATGGAGCCGAGCTTCAGCTGAAGCACTAGCTCGCGGATGAGACGTTCCTCATCGGTCGGCCGGTACGCACGATTAAACGGCAGCTGTCTAGCCCTGACAGCGGCGGCATATGTGTTCCAGGAGTCAAAGTTCTGGACATGGATGCCGTTGATGTGGCCGAAAGAAGCAACGCCGAGCCCGGCGAGATCAGCACCCTGCCAGAGGCGATCACGGTAGACGAACTTAGTCTGAGCCTGATCTTTCACCGCCGTATAGGCACTGCCCACAGTGTAGCCGGACTCCTCTAGTTCTGCGAAAGCCTGATCGACCCAACGGCGTTTGGTGGCCCAGGACGCGACGGTCTTGTTGAACTGTCCGGTGCCTTGCAAAATGTCGCTGCTGATCGTCGTGTTGTACGGCAGCTCCATCTGATAGATCGTCACACTGTCAGGGGCAAGCGCAATCGTCTTACGGATGCAGGTTGTCCAGTTGTCATCGGTCTCCCCCAGCATCCCCGCGATCAGGTCGATATTGATTTGCGGGAACTCGATGGACCGCGCGAAATCGTAAGCGCGGAAGATATCGGCCGAGCGATGTGCGCGCCCATTAATTTCTAGAATCCGGTCGTCGAAGTTCTCGATACCGAGACTGAGTCGGGTGATACCCATCTGGTGGATGGATGCCAGCTTTGCCTCGGTCAGCGTACCCGGTTCGCATTCAAATGTAATCTCGGCGGCGGTCGACCATGGTGTCACGTCCGTCAGTCGGCGGACTAGGCTGTCGAGCTGCCTTACGGATAGAAACGACGGTGTGCCGCCACCGAAATAGACGAAGTCAAGAGGGCGCCCGGCAATTGCGGGCTGTTCCGCATACAGTTCCCACTCGGAGGTGAGCACGTCGAGATACGATTGGACTTCGGCGGCGTTCTTGTCGGTATAGACGCGGAAGTAGCAGAAGTGACACCGCTTGCGACAGAATGGGATGTGGAGATATAGACCAAGCGGCACGTCTGCCGGTGGCGTGGCCAATGCCGGCCGTGCTGCGTCGCCGACCGCGTCGGTGGTCCAGACGGAGAACGGCGGATAGTTAGCAACGAAGTAACTACCGACTTCCGTGTTGTCTACGGTGGCTCCGTGCGATGTCTTACTCATTCCATTCACTATACCTGGTGCTAGGGGTCTGTTCACTAGCCGAAACAGTAGAGGACACCGTCCTGTGACCCGATGACGACCTTGCCGTTGGCAATTGCCGGGGAGGCTGAGAGCGGCGCACCGGTGTCGAACTCCCACAGGTTCTCACCTGTTTCGAGGTCCAGCACGTACAGACGTCCGTCGCCGGAGCCGATGTAGACTCGCCCACCAGCGGCGGCCGGCGACGAGTCAACTCGTGCCCGCGTCGTGAAGGTCCATAGTGCTTCGCCGGTTTGCTCGTCGAGCGCATGGACCATCCGGTCGCGCCCGCCGATTATTACTTTGGCGTCGATGTTCAAGGCCGAGGAATAAAATGGAAAGTGACGGCGGGGGTGTTCGTAACGCCACAAGATCTCGTGCGTTGTGAGATCGAGACCTATTACATCGTTGTCGAACGTACCAAAGTAGGCGCGACCGCTACGGATCGCGGGTGAGGCGGCCGTGTAGGCGCCGGCCGAGACGCTGAAGACCTCTTCGCCATCAGTGATGCGTACGCCGTGAAATGTCTCGTCACAACCTCCGAAATACGCTATGCCGTTAGCGACGGCCGGCGTGGCGTGTACGTAATTTAATGTCTCGAGGCGCCAGACCAGGTTTCCTGTCGTCGCGGTCAGGCCGTAAAGATAGCCGTCGTAGGATCCGATCAGGACGTGGTTGCCTGAGAGTACTGGTGAGGATTTAATTTCACCTTCGGTCGCATAGGTCCAGACAGCTTGTCCCGTGTCAACGTTTACGGCATGCAGAACGCCGGCCAGATCTCCGATGTAGACCAGGCCGTGTCCAACCGCGGGTGACGACTCGCCGATTCCAAATTCTTCGCTCGCTCGGTATCGCCAGCGGAGCGTGCCCGTCTCGAGGTCGAGAGCGATCAGTTCCCCAGTGTATGTACCAACGTAGACGGTTCCATCGGCAATTGCCGCTGACGAGTCAATCGATTCGCCTGCCTCAAACGTCCACAAAAGATTCAGGTCCGGTGGGACTTTCGCCGCCGACACACCAGTGAGCGGCGGCGTGCCCCGAAATTGCACCCATGCATCGGTCGGTGATGTTCCGTCTGGTGTGGATGTCTGGCCAGCGGCGACGCGTCCAGATCCAGCTGAGATCACGATGACCACCGCCACGGCGGCCGAATACCGTATCTTTAATAGGCGCACTGGTAAACCTCCAGAGCGTCGGTTGCGCTCAACGTTCTTGGGTTAAACGTGCCGGTCCATTGTCTCCCGGCGTCGTCGGCCAGAGTGAGGAGGTCCGCTTCCTGGACACCCACGTCACGCAAGCTCGACGGGAAACCGCCGGTTTTACCTATTTCTGCGAGGCGATCTGCCAGTTGATCTCCGGGATGACTATCTCCCGGTATATTCATCCCTTCGGTCACTAAGTCGCGATAGAGCTCGCCGCTGACCGCGGCATTCCAGCGGACGACGTGCGGGAGAAGAATCGCTAGTGCGGTGCCGTGGGTTAGTTGGTACCGCGCAGTTAGTGGGTTTGCACATGCATGGGCTGCGCCTAGCATCGATTGCTCGATGGCGACCCCTCCGTAGAACGCGCCGAGGTGCATCGCGCTACGCGCGGTAAGGTCGTCTGGATCCTGGATGACGCTCTCGTAGTTACTGTTCAGCAGGCGAAAGGCTTCGCGTGAGAAGAGGGCGGAGACGTCCGTACGTCGTGTCGTGACGGCGGTTTCGACGGCGTGCGCAATCGCGTCGAAACCAGCTGCTGCGGTCACAGCGAGCGGTTGGGACAACGTGAGTTCGGGGTCGACAACTGCCGCAGCGAACGCCAGTTTTGGATCGCCGCACGCCATCTTTAGGTGTGTGGTGGCATCGGCGATCACCGCGTAGCTCTGCGCTTCAGAACCGGTGCCCGCCGTCGTCGGTATGGCGATCATTGGGAGCAGTGGTTTGCTCGCATGGCCATAGCCTCGATAGTCAGCGATTTGCCCGCCGTTGGTCAGCAGTAAGTTGATGCCTTTAGCGCAGTCGAGCGAGCTTCCCCCACCGAGACCGATGAACGAGTCGCGGTCGAGTGGTGCAGCGAACGCAACACCTCGGTCGACCATTGCTGAATTTGGGTTAACCGCGAACTGGTCGAACACTTCGACGTTAAGACCAGCGTCGTATAGGAGTCTGAGCGCGCGATCGACATGACCTGCGTCGCGAATTCCCCGGTCCGCAACCAGCAGTGGTCGGGTCATTCCAAGGTCACGCGCGATACTGCCGATTCGGTCCACCGTTCCGGGCCCGAACACGAGGTGCGTGGGCAGTCTGAACTCAAACGGCTTCATGGTGTTGATATCTTGTCTCGTAGGGCTGTGACCGATTCCACCACTCGATCCGTTGCTGTCGTGATTTCCTCGGAGGTATTGAACCGGCCGAGCGAGAACCGCACGCTCTCCTTAATCTGTTCGTCAGGACAGCCAATGGCGCCTAGCACATAGCTGGGCTGGAGCTGGGCGCTGGTGCAGGCAGAACTAGATGATACCGCAATGTCCGGCATCCGTTTCATCAAGGCCTCACCATCTACCCCGTGGAAACTCAGGTTCGTTGTGTTGGCCAGTCGTTTTGTCCGATGGCCGTTCATTTTGATCCCATCGAGGCGAGAGTAGAGCCCTTGCTCCAGCTGGTCCCGTAGCGCTCGCATCTGGTCGTTCGCTGGTCGTAAGGTCGCGGCAACACCCATGCCGACGATGCCTGGTACGTTGAGCGTTCCCGAACGAAGGCCGCGTTCATGGCCGCCTCCGTAAATCAACGCTTCACAGCGGACCCGGGGGTCTCGGCGGCGAACGTACAGTACTCCGATTCCTTTTGGTCCGTGAATCTTGTGAGCACTCGCGCTCAAGAGGTCAATGCCCATCGTGTTTACGTCGATCGGTTCTTTCCCGAATGACTGTGTGGCGTCCGTATGAAACAGGACCCCCCGCTCCTTGCAGAGCATGCCGATGTCCGCGATCGGGTGGAGTACGCCGGTTTCGTTATTGGCATGCATGACAGAGACCATCAGGGTCTGATCGGTGATCGCTCCCGCGATCCGATCCGCGTCGAGACAGCCGTCCGAATCGACACCGACATAGGTAACATCGAAGCCACGCGTCTCGAGGACTTCGCATGGATCGAGGACAGCTCGATGTTCTGTTACAACCGTAACAATGTGTTTTTTCCTGTACGCGGACGACTGGGCTACTCCTTGAAGTGCGAGGTTGTCTGATTCTGTTGCGCCGCTCGTCCAGATGATCTCCCGGGGATCAGCCCCGATCACGGACGCCACCTGTTCCCGGGCCGTTTCGACGATTTTCGCGGCATCGCACCCGAGTGCGTGATGCCGGCTTGCGGGATTTCCAAATTTCTTTGTGAAAAACGGCGTCATCGCGTCGAGGACCCGCTGGTCTATCGGTGTCGTCGCATTGTGATCGAGATAGATCATTTCAAAGCCGAGGCTGTAAAAATTAGTGGATACAGCTTTTCCGAGTACCAGAGTTTTGCAAAATATAAACCGATCGGTGACGGTTTGAATTCGGAGAGTTCCTTAAGCCAACGCCTTCCTCGTTCGTCGTTGAGCGCCGTGACAGCGAGAGCGGTATCCTCGATCGTGCCGAAGCTTCCATCCGGCTTTTGGATGGAGTATAGAAACTGCGTCGCCCGTTGCCGAGCATCTTTGGGGAGCAGGTTGTCACATCGGAGGACCTGCGCTGTTCCGTACACGGGGTTCGTCTGGTCTGCGGTCCACGGATTCCCGAACCAGAGTGGAATCCAGGATCCGTCAGGTTGCTGAGATCGAAGAAGATAACGCACGCCGCGATCCATTGCGGCATCAATGCGCGGATTGAGCGCCCGCCACCTCTGCCACGCTCTCAACGCGTGTGCTGTGAGGTCCGGACTGCTTCGATCAAAGGGGAGTTGTCCCCAGCCGCGGCAGAACGTCGGGATGCCACCGTCGGTGTTCTGCAAATCGATCAACCACTTAACGCCAGCCGCCGCCGCGTTCTGGATCTCCGGGTCATCACCGAGAACTGCTAGCGCTAGAAGCGCACCGGAAGTATCGTCGCCATCAGGGACCCCGCCGCTGCGGTCGGTCCACGCCCAGCCGCCTGGCGCTGACTTGGTGTACGGATGCACGACGTTGTGCTGCTGATCCAGGAGCCAGTGCTTTAGGTAGTTTCGTTCTTCCAACGAAAACGCGTCGGCACCGAGTGCGCTAATGGCTAGTGTAGTGACCCAGGTCGAAAGATTTGTGTCGATCGGCCAGCTTCCATCCTCACGAACGGACGTCGTTAGAAACTCGACGCCCTTCTGTGTCACGGGATGGTTAGCAAGATCGCTACTGGCGAGGCTCATCGTGACGAAGCTTGTCAGTGGGGTTGCTTCGAGAAATCCTCCAGACGGAGGTTGAAGAGATTCCAGGAGACGCAGCGTCTTTCCCTGTACTAGTTCTCGTAAGTGGCGACGGAACGAGTTTCGGCTCGGATGGTGACGATGTTGTGCTATCCCGATCGCGATCAGTGCCGGGAGTGCGTAGCTGACTACCGGAAGCCCCACTAGCTTGAACGACGCATGGGGTAGTGCCGCAAGCTCGAACGGGAGTGCTGGGATGTGTTCCCAGGCGCACCTGCCGGCCAGTGCGCAATGCGTGAGGATTGGTACTGAAAACGTTCGGTCTTCTCCATACACACGACTGATGGCAGTTGCCATCGACTCAGCGGTGAGCTCTCCCACGCGCTCCTTGAGCCAGTCCTCTGCGTGACCGGCGGCCGACGAACCGTGCATGGACAGGGTTGCCCACGCGAGTGTCGTGGTGCTGATGTTGCTCGGGCAGCCATCTGCATCACCAAATCCTCCGTCGTCATTCTGATGCTCGTTGAGCCAGCGGATGCCATCGCGTACGAGCCCATCCTGTTCCCGAACGATCATCAACGCGCAGACTGCTGTCGCTGTCGCAAGCGCGCTCGACGAGAGTTCGCCTTCCCAGTGCCCAGCGCGCGTACGCTCCGCGAGCAGCCGCTCACGCAAGGCTGAGATGTCCCATGGCCAGGAGTGCGTAGTAGGTGTATTCGCAGTCGGGCTCATCATCGGCCCAGCTGCCACAGAACGCCTTCCCTGTCCAAAGTGTGTCGAGGAAGTCGAGAGTGTTCTCCTTCAGATGCTCGAATGTGACATGTTGTCCTGAGAGTGCGTGGAGCGCCGTCGCCGTTGACAATAGGTCCGGCATCGGCGCATCCTTCGTCGCACAAAATCCACCTGCCGGATGTGCTCGTGCTAGGAGCCAACTGACAGCGTTCTTAGGGACCGGCGACTGCATCTGACGCAGGAGCGTAACCGTGGCGGCGGCTGTCGGCGTCGTGTCGGCCAGTGAGTCATCCTGCAGAACGAACGGTTCTGGCTTGCAGCCCAGATCCTGAAGCGCACCCCAGGCGAGGAAGCTGTGATATACGCTGCGGCGGTTCCAATGGGCTAAAATCCGGCTCGTCAGATCTGGTCCTGTTTGCTTCAAATTAGCCCAGCACCGTGCGAGGCAGCATAGGTGCACGAGGTCTAGGTTTTCTCCGTCTCCGAAGCTCTCAAGAAACTGTCGTGTGTGGGGAGGGGGCTCGTGCTGTAGTGCGGTGAGTCCCTCCAAGGCAAAGACTGTGTAATAGAGGTCGCTCTGGCCGGCGCGGTCTATCGCCCCGCCGTCGTCAGTGAACTGGGAGAGGAGAAAATCGGCGACTGGATTAGCGGCTTCCCGCAGGAGACTGGGTGCCAGTCGCGCGACTTGCAGCATTTCGAGTCTCAAACTCACTGCAGTAACCCTCGATGAGTTTCTCGCCGAAGATCTTGCCGACGATACGACGCATCAGTCCCTTAAGGGTTGGACTCGACAGGAATCGCAGCGACCGAATGGCATCCTCCTTATAGGCTTCGAGGAGGTCCTCGGTCTTGTCGAGTACCCCGCACGTGTTCACGATGCGGTGAATGTCATCCTGGAGTTTAGGGGCGCCAGATCGGATCATCGATTCGACCCTGGTCTTGTCGGTACCCTCGGCGCGTTTGTGAGCGATAGCGAGAATCAGCGATAGACGAATTTGTGCCAGGTCGTTGAAGTCGCCTTCGCCCTTGAAGTCCTCGAGATCATCCTTGATCTGGTAGGCGATACCGAGCGATTCACTGTATTTGCACAGGACGTCGTGCGTCTCAGCGTCCGCACGGCCCAGGATTGCGCCCAGGCGTAACGCCACCTCGAACGCCGCCGACGTTTTCTGTCGGAAGATACTTAGGATCTCAACGGAGGGTAGGGGTTTGGGATTCCGTGTCCACAGCAGCTCGCGACCCTGGCCCCGGCTAAGCTTTACATGACCCTGGGCGGCGACGGCCGTCATTTCTGGATTGTCGAGATCCGCGAGCAGTCGATAACCCTCTCCCACTAGGAAGTCGCCGATGTTGAGTGCCACGGCGATCCCAACCACAGTGTGCAGTGCTGGGCTGTCGTAGCGCTGGTCGTCACCATCCTCGATATCGTCGTGAATCAACGACGCTTTGTGGAAGCACTCGATCGCGACGGCAGCTTTCTTTACAGCATCCGTGGGCGCGGGCTCTCCGCCCTGCCTGTCGCTTTCGAGCGCCATATAAGTGCAAGCGGCGAGGTAGGGGCGCCAGCGCTTGCCACCCTTGAGCAGCCACTCACGCGCGATCTGGGCTGTTTCATCTTCGGCCTCGCCCATGACGGCATCGAGCGAGTCCTTCGCGAACCACGCTCGGACCTCGGCCTTGAGTGTGTCGAGGTCAAGACGATAGGTCTTATCGTCGGATGTCAGGTGGATCAGGTCCCAGACCCAGTCGAGGTCGACCGTTGTATTGACGCAGTCGTCCTGTAGAAGCGGAATGGCCACGCCAGGGATGGCCGCTGCCTCCATGTGGGGGAAGCATTTCTCCAGCACGTTAATGCAACTGACGCCGACGATCGCCTCGATTTTTCCCGTCTCGATCATCGATCGCACGATCGCCGAACCTTCCGCCACCAGCACTGCGTAGCCTAGGCGCTCCGCCTCGACAGTCAAATCCTGAATGGAGCAGAGGCCGCACTCCTTGCAGAGAAGACCGAATTCGTCAAACGGGGCCGGGCACCGTTCTTCTATTCGCAGGCACTTCGGAATCAGCAAGAGCCGCCGATCATACGGAATCTGTGCGAGCGAATCCCGCCAAGCCGCGTTGCTGACCAGAATCGAAGCGTAGTCGTTGTAGATCGGACCGAGTCCGGCCTCATCCAGGACCGCGCTGGTGTGCTCCTTTAGCTCATCCAGCGTGAGCGGGGGAATCGCGTCGACCTTGTTGACGTAGTCTTCGGCAATGCGCTTCAGCCGGGTACGCACCTGCTTATCGTCAGGGATGTTCGACTGCGCCTGTCGGTATGTCTGGCGTGGCACCCTGGCGGGGAGCTGTAACGACACGATGCTATTCTCGAGTTCCTCTGCGGTGTTCATTCGGTTGACTGATTCCTATGTGTACGCGCCAAATCCGAAGAACCAGTGTTTCTTCGCGAAACGATAAACCCAGTTCTCTTCCGGAATCTCGTTACCTGGATTGTACTGGCTAGGTCGGGACTGTAGTCCATCCAACTCGATGGTTGCGGTCTGGCGAATCGTGGTGTCCGCGCTGCTGTGGCGCGCAACGAGTTCCTTCAGGAGATCAGGTCGTTCCAGCACGATACACCCGCGTGTCGCGTCGGCCGCCGTGCGGCGAAAATCCTGCAACAGTGGCGATTCCGTCATGGTCTTGTAGAGGTCGCCGTCGTTGTCTTGAATCTTTTCATTGGCAAATTGAATGATTGGGCACGGTTCTACGTCGCCAAACGGACTGATGTGGTGGCTGATACCGGTGGCTGCCGGACAGAGCGCCTCGCCTTTGTCATCCCAGTAGGCGTCAATAAGGGCAATCGATTTGCGATTCCGCATGTCCATGACAAACCGTCGGACCTTCAGGACCTGTTCCGGGGTGAGCGCGAGCTGTGGATTTGGTACTGGCCCCACGACGCGGTAGGTGTGAAACCAGCAATAATGTACGCCCATTGCGATCAACTCGTCGATCCACTCTTCTCGCACGAGGTCATCGATGTTGGTCTGACAGACGCTCGTGGCGACGCCCGTGATCAAGCCGTGCCGGACGCTGGCGCGGATACCATCAAGGGTTCGATTGAGGACGCCAGTCCGCCCCCGCCGTGTATCGCTAATTGATGCCGTTCCTTCCACACTGATAAGCGGTGTCGCATTACCCGCGTCGTGTAGCTCACTCGCCATCGCGTCTGTGATGGGATGGCCGTTCGTAAAGATCTGGAAGTAACAATCCGGGTGTTCCTTGAGAATCCGGATCAGGTCCGGATGCATAAATGGTTCGCCGCCTAGAATGCCGAAGAAACTATTTCCATGTTGCTTCGCATTGGTAATCAGCTTGTTCATGTCATCAAAGCTGATCAGGTGCTGCGGTTTATCCACGTCTACCCAACACCCCTGACACCTGAGATTGCAGCTATTGGTAATAGAGATATAGAGGAATGGTGGAAAGCTAATGCCTTTGCGAAGACGTCGTTTGAAGCGTTGAACAGACCGCACACCTTTGTAGCCGAAGTTGTAAGCAAACTTCCAGAGCAGGCGCGCATCGGTGGACCGTACTGTCCTGTAACCAAGAGCCATCGTCGCGTTCAACATGATCAAGGTCGTTTGGGCTAGATGCCCCACTCATCGACAGACGGGGCAGGCGGCGCATCCTTCATAGTCTGGGACCGGGCTTGCCGCCTGGCAAGCTTTGCCTTGGCCCTGGCGGCACGCTCCTCAATATCCTCCGCCGACGGGAGGGTCATCAGGACCTCTTCCGGGATGTCGAGTTCCTTCTTCAGTTTACCCAAGCACCGCTTACGTTCCAACAGCGCTTTAGATTCATCGCGTTCGGTGGAGAACCGCTTTCGCGCCTCGCGCTGGCGCGTGCGCAGTGACCCATAGAGATCGCCCCCGAGGAGTGTCGTGATGTCGACCTTCATTGCCTCGCGCTGAATGTCCTGTTCGCGGACAACGTCCCCGTTGATCGGACCTTTCGTATATTTCGGGAAGAGAATGGCTACCTCTGGGCAGACGCGTGAGCAGGCAGGACAATCCGTCTTGCAGTTGTCTTGGTTCTGGACCGTGATGTTCTGTTGCTTATCTACGCCATAGACATCGAACAGACAGAACGTCAGGCACTGCATGCAGTTCGTGCACCGATCGAAATCGATAACCGGGAACCAAGGCTTCCAGGCGGCGAGCGTTCGCGCGCCGGTCTCCTCACGGATTTCCCGTGCTGCATCGAGCGCTTTCATATCGGCCAGATTCCGGAAATGCACTTCGCCGTCGGCCGCAAAGGCCGGTGGACGATCCAAAAGCCCCAGAACGAGCAACGGTGCGTTATCCGATGGTGCTACCGCCTGGCCCACAACGGGTCGGGTGACTTCGAAGCCATCGTCCAATAGCGACGTTAGCATCTGATAGCGGGCCTCGTTCCCGAGCGGAGTACTCCCTGGACCTTCATAGAGGATGACGCGGAGGTTCTTGCCTTCCGTGCGGCTCACTTTACGAGCTCCCTCACGATGTCTGCTGCGGGGTCCTCACGCATATTCAAAATGGTGACATCATCGTCGCAAAGCGGCGCATCAGCTGCGTGAAACAGCCATTTTACTGCGCGCGGATAGCATGCGGCAATCTTCGTACACCCGCCATTAGCAATTTTCTTTAGGCTTGGATCGCGCCGCGCCGACATATCGCACAGGTCGGCCACCGCGTCGAAGGCCAGGCCCGAATCACTGAGTTGTCGCAACACCGCCTGCTTCACGTCGGTCGGCACGACTTTCGCGTATGTGCAGTTGCAGTAGAGGATCTTCATCAGGTCATCCTGTGCGTTGGCATCGGCCGCGCCGGCTTGAACTGCTCCAAGTGCTCGATGCTCGCCTCGATTCCGGAAAGCGTTGCCATAGCGCCACGTGTTGCCTCTTCAAGCATCACCGGATCGGCTTCGGCCCGAAGGTTAATGATCAACGCTCCCCCCTCGACTCGATCGAGCAGCGATTCACGCAAATCAGGTTTGCCATCGTTTCCAACAAGGCTGACGACTGAGAGCGTGCCGGTCCCGTCATCGGAGTCAAGTGTCACCTTAAGATGGGCGATGTTTCCACCCCGTGCGGCGACACGGTCGCGGATGTCATCGACCAGAGCCACGAGTGAGCGGTTACCGTCGAACGGGTGTTTTGATTTTAGGCGCACGGTACAGTTGAGCCATCCGAGGAGCGCTTCCCCCTCAGCATAGGTATCGTAATTTATCTCCAGCGACCGGGAAACATCCCCTTGTTCGGAAAGCATAGCCGTAAACCACCGTTTGAGCCCGGCGCCGTGTTTCGCTGAACAAATGAACGTTTTCGCGTGGGGAAACGTTTTCTCGACCGCAACGACGATGCGATCGAGCATATTGCGAGAGTGCATATCGCACTTATTAACGACGATAAAGTCCGCTTCCTCCATCTGCTTGCGGTACACGTAGGTCACCTTTTCGGAGAAATTACGGCCTTCGGTTAGGCCGAGAATACGCGCGGCGCGGGCCGGATCGATCAGTACGCTAAGTGGCGCGACCGAGAAGTGCTCCCCATAAA
>Ga0310342_100000519_pt1 | contig 21782 bp, 14 predicted proteins | sample S15DNA20500_MG_FD_206155 | JGI IMG/M metagenome (GOLD analysis project Ga0310342, IMG submission 206155) | Marine microbial communities from station ALOHA, North Pacific Subtropical Gyre - S1503-DNA-20-500_MG | ecosystem: Environmental > Aquatic > Marine > Oceanic | place: Pacific Ocean: North...
TCTTGAATTCTCAACAGTCCAAAACTGGCATTCCTTCAGCAGGCCTGCGCCGAGTACAATCTGCCCCGCGCCGGAACAAAGACTGGACGGGGAGTACCCTACAAGTGGCTCGGATCTTATGTGTGGCGAACCAGAAGGGTGGCGTTGGTAAAACGACCACGTCAATCAATTTGGCCGCTGGATTGGCCAGTAGTGGTCATTCGACGTTGCTTGTCGACCTCGACCCACAATGCAATGCCACCACAGGCCTGGGCTCTCGACCTACTCAAAGGCACGGTTTGGTCGTTCAACAACCGTTAAAAGATTCAATTGAGTCACTCGAATGGGAAAACCTGGATCTCTTACCTGGAAGTCGATCATTTCAAGACATCGAAACCTTAGCCAGTGGCCAGCAGGGATCCTCCAGTACGTTACGCCGTCATTTTAGCGGAAAGATGACACCCTATGATTACGTAATCATCGATTGCCCACCATCACTTGGCCATTTAACCCAAACTGCTCTTTCTTCCTCAACTGAGGTTCTTATGCCAATTCAATGTGAATACTTTGCCATGGAAGGGCTAACGCAAATGATCGAAACGATCCGGCGAGTTCGCAACGAGCAGGATAGTCGTCTGGAATTCGGAGGAATTCTCTTGACGATGCACGACGAAACACTTGAGTTAACCCGTGAAGTGGAAGCAGAAGTCAGAGAGTTTTTCGGAGAAATCGTGTATGACGTGGTCGTCCCACGTGATGTGGCTGTTTCAGAAGCCTCGAGTCACGGATGTTCGGTATTGGAATATGCCCCTCGGGCGCGCGGCAGTCGTGCGTATCTCGAATTGTGCCTGGAAGTTTCCAATTTGTAACGGGAGTACCAAAAGGTACACCTGAAACTTTTCCAACCGTATTGATACGGATTGAAAAAGAACGACTCGTAGACAAAACAGTCGGAAAATTTGGATTTGTTCAGCCTGGCTTCTTACTTACCATGGTTTTGAAATACTGTCAAAAAACAGGCAATTGAGTTTGTAGCACCCACCTGGAATACGGATCGACTCATGGAGGTTCCATTCCATCGTTGGATAGGTTCACAAACCGGCTTAAACATTTCGTATCAAGGAGAACCTGAACGTGACGCGAGATCGACGACTTGGACGAGGACTGGCAGCCTTACTCGGTGAAACCGACACCCCTGTTGACCAGTTCAACGCCACGAATGTTCCTCCTACATTAAAAAACGATTCGACAATCGAAAATGGTGGGGAACCAGCCATGGCTAACCCGCTCACCACCAACGATCCAACAACCATCTTACTGAACGTTTATGAGATCGATGACAATCCGTTTCAACCCCGGCGAGACTTCAGCGAGCCAGAAATCGTTTCACTTTCTGAAAGTCTGAAGGAACACGACATGATTCAACCGATTGTCGTACGTAAAATGGGCGAACGGTTCCAACTGATTTCTGGCGAACGGCGACTGCGAGCGGCGATACACGCAGGTTGGTCTCAGGTTCCTGCACGAATTCGCGAGGCAAATGATCGACTGGTCGCAGAGTTGGCGATTGTTGAAAATCTGCAGCGGAAAGATCTGAATCCGATTGAAAAAGCACTCTCTTTTCGCAGGTACATCCATGAGCACAGCTGCACCCAGGAGGATTTGGCCAAAAGAATCAAGGTCGACCGTTCTACCATTGCAAATCTAATGCGACTCCTTGAGTTACCTGAGCAAGTGCGTGATGCATTGGCCTCAAATGCTATTTCGGCTGGACACGCACGCGCCCTGCTACCCTTGGGAGATGCACCGGAACAGATCGCCTTTTGCGAACGCATTTGTCAAGAAGGATTAAGTGTTCGTGATACCGAACGGACAGTTCAAACAATGATTCGCGAGTCAGATGAGGAACCACTCGGCATGGTCGGTTCCTCGGATAATCCCCGGCCGGAACGACAAAACAAGTCTCAAATAGAGGTGCTGGAACAAGAATTGCGAACGGCTGTAGGTACGCGCGTCGATATTCGGCAATCCGGAAAAGAATGCGGACGCATCGTGATTCATTTCCGCAGCCGGCAGGAGTTCGACCGGATTCGAGTTCACCTGACCGGCCAGGATTCAAGTAGTCCCACTGGGGCAAGTTAAGCTTTGTTTGAAAAATTTCAAAAAGCGATCGCGTCACTTGAATCGCCTAGTCTACTTCGTTTTCGCCGGTCGAACCTCAACAGCCACCCCACAGCTTGTCATCAACCTCCAGGAGTGATACGCTAGACAGATTACCGTTCGGGGCGTGGCGCAGCCTGGCTAGCGCGCCTGCTTTGGGAGCAGGAGGTCGCGAGTTCGAATCTCGCCGCCCCGACTTTTCAATCATGCGAGAAAGCGTAATTTCTAGCGGCCAGTGAATGTTGGCTCATCGTGGGTTACCGGATGAGTCCTCCGTGCTCTTTTCACCAGGGCCATGTCCAGCTGGAATTTGATGGGTCACAATTAATTTGTGGACGCCGCCCATTGAGCATTGAAATCAAATCCGCAGAATGCGCCAAGCTTCCCGCTTGGTCGCCTCGAGGATTTTTTCATGCCCAGCGGATCGTGCCTGACGGCTATCAATTTTGGCCTAGGCACGCAGAACACGAGCCTCTGCCTTGGCAAGCTTGAGCCTTGCCAGGGCAACACAGGCCTCTCTCAATGATTCAACATCGCGATGAGCAGCATCAACGATAGCTTTTGCCGCAACGACTTTGGCTTCTCTGGTCTTGAGCCTGGCCTCTGCTTTGATCAATTTCACCTGATGCTTGGTTAATTTGAATTCCGCACGGGCAGCCCGTCAGGCCGAACGATTAGCGAGTCGTTTTTCAGATTTCATTTTTATATCTCCTCAAAAAATTATTCTAATAATTTCATAGTTTCACAAATTTGGTCCCAAGCGGTGGAAATACCTTGTAAATAGCCTTTGGCTGCTGCCCAACGCCAACCAGGATGGGACTGGTCATCATATCCCTGATCACACGCCCGTTGAGTAAGTTGTTCCAGCTGGTCGCCGATCGCGTTCTCGACGGTCGCTTGATCTTGGGCACTGAGCAAATCACACGAGCCAAGATCCAGCAAAGTCCGTATGGTTGCCGAGTCGAGCTGACACTCCATCACCTGGCGAGAACCCAACTGGAATCCGAGATCGACCATAGGTGACGCTGATCCGGCCAACTCGCGTCGGTAATGTTGAGCAGCCGCCGTCAACTGATCATCGCCCGCCGCAGGCATTCGCGAACGCTGGTGAATTTCATCCATCAGCGCCTTCATAAAGACTTGCGAAAAATTAATTGTTTTCCGCCACTTCTCAAGTTCTTTCATATCCTTTTTAGGAACATAGATGGCAAGTTTGGGCACCGTTTCTGGCTCCTATATGGGCTTACTTTTCTTATTGGGTCCACTATAATAATTTTTATGGCCATAGTCAAAAACAACATGGCCATATATGCCGATTTCCTTCAAAAGACCCGCTGGCACCCAATTCAAGCTAGGCATGCTAAAAACGGCTCGTAAGAATCTGCTAACTGCCCTCCCTGTCCCGGTTCATGACTGCGTGGAAACTCCAAATTGCCCGATCCTCCCCTACCATTGCTGATCACCGGGATTGCTGGAGTGCCTGGATTCAATGCCCTGAGCTACTTTCAATCTCGTTACCAGGCAAAGGTGACGGGAATTCGACAGCAGAACAACTGGAAACTTTCTGGCCCTGGAATTGTGGCCTGCAATGCTGAGGATCGCGATCGGCTCGAAAATCTGTTCAAGCAACATCGATTCGCAGCCGTTCTCAACTGTGCGGGCAACTGCGCACTGCGGGCGTGTGAGCTTGACCCGGAACTCGCATGGAGAACCAATGTACAGGGCATTGAAAACCTATTAAGGGTAGTTTCCGACAAAGTTCGATTGGTCCATCTATCCATCGATTTAGTATTTTCCGGGCGTGGTCAGGGCAGAGGTTATCAGGGGTATGTTGAAAGTGACGTCCCGGATCCAGTTACCGTTTATGGAAAAACAATGGTCACGGCCGAGAATTTAATTATCCAACAACGCCCCGACGCTTGCGTTTTGAGAATTTCCCTACCAATGGGCATCAGCTTCAACGGTCACGCGGGAGCGATCGACTGGATCCAATCCCGGTTTCGAAACTCTAAACCTGCAACGCTGTACTTTGACGAAATTCGTACACCAACATACACCGATTGTTTGAACCGCTTGTTTCATAACATGTTGGCTAACGATCTAGCCGGGATATTTCACGCTGGCGGTCCCCGGCGACTGAGCCTGTATGAAATCGCTCAAATCGTCAATCGGATAGGCGGTTACGACCCTGAGTTATTAATGGGTTGCCCACGTGACGATGCAGGACCAGTCCCCCCGCGAGCTGGAAATGTTGCAATGAATTCTCAGCTGCTCGCCAAAGAACTGGGCCACAATCCATTTTCATCCTGGCCCTACGACGACCGCTTTGTTCCCACTGATCGTAACTGGCACCGAGACCGTCCAATTGGCGAAAACGGATCATTGGAAAAACTGAAGATGATTCTTTATCAAAACCCACTCCGAGAATCGACCAACGACTGATAATACAACAGACCTGCCAATGATTTGGCATCCTGAATTTCCCCGTTTCGTATCATCTGTCGTACTACATCCGACGAAACAATGACATTTTCGATCATTTCACCAGGTTCTCGTTGTGGCTGTCCCTCGGTTAATCCGGTGGCTAAATAAAGATACATTTTCTCGTTAAGTATTCCGGGGGACATATAAAAGGAACACAGCAATTCAATGCTGTCCGCTTGATAGCCCGTCTCCTCCAGCAATTCCCTTTGGGCACAGTGAGCGGATGCCTCACCTGTCTCCAATGTGCCAGCCGGCAATTCGATCAAGGTCTGCTCGATGCTGAGCCGATAATTGCGGATCAAGCAAATCCTTCCGTCTGGAAAAACGGGCAGAATCGCCACGGCTCCGGGATGTAAAATGACATCACGGGCAAACGGTGATCCATCAACCAGTTCGATCTCGCGATGCACGACCTGAAAACGTTCCGATTTCCAAACCGTCCTATCTACACGTTTGTCAACCACTGGAATCCTTAATTACAATGTTTTCAAAAACTACTAGCAACATAATCCCTTAAAATAATGACGTTTGATAGTCGTTTTCCCTCTACTAAAAACGGTCAACCGTAAAAATATTGATCCGCTCCAGGCCCAATGCTAAGATATCTGATAGTGTCAATTTGCTCTACTATCAGCGACTTCTGTACATGGGTCGACTGCCACCATGTTTCGCCAATCGATTTGGACTATCAGTCTTGGGCGTTGGGGCTCGGTGCGCATTTCACTGCACTTTTTTTTCATTCTCTTCGCACTATTAGTGATCTATCAGGCTTCATTGGAGGAAATGCTTTCGACTGCGGCAGTCAGCTTGATCGTGTTGTTGACTAGCGTACTGCTACATGAATTGGCCCATTACTGGGCTGCCAACCGCGCCGGTGTCATGGTGGAGCAAATCGTTTTAGGGCCCTGGGGAGGACTCGAGCCAATCCCACTGGCGCACATGCCCCGGCGCGAAATGACTGTCGCCCTGGCAGGTCCCTTGTTGCACCTCGTCGTTTGTACGCTGTTGACTCCTGTCGTCGTACTACTTCACGGCAATTTAATCGGATTATTAAATCCGGTAAATCCACAAGGCATGGCCGGGGCATTGACGTTTACCAATCTGCTGGCTCTTACATTTTGGATTAACTGGGTGCTTCTGCTCGTCAATTCAATTCCTGCATTTCCGATGGATGGCGGACGATTTCTAACAGCTGCGATTTTAGTCTTTTCGCCTAGCCTGGACAATCGTTCGGCTGTGATATTCGTGGCAACAATCGCAAAAGTAGCTGCTTTATGTTTGGTTGTCACAGCCGTGTTTACCTATGAACCGCAGCAACCGGCCGGGTTGGTATCGAGTTGGTTTGCTTTGGTCTTAATGGGAGTTTTTCTGTTTTTTGGCGCCAAGTATGAGATGAACCGTGTATTGACCGAAGAACAGGAGAACGATCATTTTCAATACGATTTCATTGATGAATATTCAAGCTACGACAATTTCGATGCACCAGAACCCTCACCTCCCAAACCTGGATTGTTCATTCGTTGGCTAAGGAGACGCCGTGAAGTTCGAGACCTGCAACGACAATCACAGGAAGCGGAAGAGGAACTCCAAATGGACAAAGTTTTGTCTAAATTGCATTCCAACGGCATCAATGGACTGTCCCGTGAAGAGCGGGCACTTCTAAAACGTGTCAGTGCTCGCTACCGCAGCCGTCAAAACAGTTAGATTTCTAGATAAATTTAGTGAGCCCGGGACGAGGAATTTCTCTCATACTGACCGGTGTATTCCAACCGTCGGTAATCTCTGGGACAAGGGTTTCTTTCGAATTCATCGCCATATCCCAAGTGATCTCCTGCCCTGTGTATCCAGCCGTTCTACCCATGATTGCCAACAATGTACTTTTCATCATTCGCTCGCCATCGTTGATGTGATCACCAGATCGAATGGATGCGAAAAATTCGTCGTGCTCGGTCTGATACATATTGTTTTCCAGACCACGATACTTCCAGACCAGATTGCCGGCGAAGTCGGTAATACGACTTCCCCGAGTTAAAGTAGCGTTACCTTTTGTGCCCATGACGTAGAGACTGTTCTGGTTGTAACAACCCGGAATCTGCCGTTGAGCCAGAAAAGCACGGGCACCGTTATCCCACACGTAATTGATTTCGACATGATCATAGATATCGCCACCGTGTGCAGGTACCTGGCGACCGCCAACTGCAGTGCAACTGACGGGTGAGGCGTCATTGAATGTCCAGGCAAGCCAGTCGACAGTGTGGCAGGCTTGTTCTACCAATCCGTCTCCTGAAAGCCACGCAAAATTGTACCAATTCCGCACCATCCATTCGAGATCTGTAATCCCACTTGGCCGCGTATCCGCTTGTGGCATCGGTTTTACGGGCCCTACCAAATACGTTCCGTAAACCGCGCGCACATCGCCAATTTCACCTTCATGTATTTTTTTAAACAGCGCTCGTTTCTGGTTGTCATATCTCCAGCAAAAACCGGCCAACACGGCTAGATTCTTCTTTTTCGACAATTCCACTGACTCAATCGCCAAACGAACTCCAGCACTATCGGAGGCCATTGGCTTTTCCGTAAAAACGTGTTTTCCCGCCTCTACTGCCGCCCGCAAATGAAGCGGCCGGAATCCGGGTGGCGTACACAACAAAACGACATCACAACTATCGATCACATGTTTGTAGGCATCCAAACCTGAAAAAACGTGGTCGCTATCCACCTGAACCTGTTGTGATATTTTCTCAGCAGCTTTCAATTGTTTGAGGGAACGTTCAGCCTGGTCCTGAAAAGCATCGGCCATGGCGACCAGTTTCGTATTGGGATCGGCACGCAGCGCCTGATTGGCCGCACCCGTGCCACGGCCCCCACAGCCCACCAGCCCAATTCGAAGCACGTCGCTTCCTGCGGCGTGCACTGGAGTGGTGATTGTCGTCAGTCCTGTTGTCACGGCTGTGCCTGCGACAGCCACTGAACTGTTTTTCAGAAACCGACGGCGAGAGGCCTTGTTATCTTGGCTCATCTTATAACTCCGGTTGAAATCGTTGACCCGCAGTCTGTAGGTTTATTTTAGCCAACGCGCCCATCGAAATGCTAGCCGATCCTGATCAGAGTACGCCATATTTGTCATACGCGTCGGTAGCCTTCATACCGCCCTTGATCGCATCGCGAACCACATTTTCAGCGTGAACTTTATCCCAGGCTCGGCCAATGGCTTCCTCTTCAACTTCTTGAGGAACGACAACGATTCCGTCGCGATCGGCAACCACCAAATCACCAGGCGAAAAACGAACACCATCTATCTCGACTGGAACGTCCATATCGACAACTCGTTGTCGATTCATGCTGTCATACGGAAGTGTCCCCCGCGCAAACAAGCCAAATCCCATTACGGTCATTTGCTCAATGTCACGAGCCATCCCATCCACGATGGCTCCAACCGAACCAGCGTTTTTAACAGCCGTAGAAAGCAATTCTCCCCAAATGGCAGAGCGAACTGAGCCACCAGCAGCAGCAATCATCACATCATCCGCCTGACAACTATCGACCGCTCTGAGCTCCAACTCGTAAGTGTTCGGATCCTCATGATAAAAATCCATCCATAGTGTGTTTTTGCAACGTCCAGCCAACTTAGGAATGCCGGTCATGGGAACCAATGGAATACGTGGTGACTGATGCTTAAAATCTAACGAATCGAGCGCATCGCAAACCACCGCGGTATAGAGCGTCGATCGTATCATCTCAAGCGTAATGGTCGATGGGCGTTCGGACATAAGCGTAAAACCCTTTCAGTTAAAATTGTGATCCATCAATCATCGTTTGATAAAACAACCTTTTTTGTGATAAATTGTGATAAATACAATTCAGTATATTCGATTTCGATGATTTACTTTGCCGGGGCTGATGATTGAGAACATACCACCCAATCCATACCCCTGGTACACCTCAAAACAATACGAGCCCGTCCTGACTGGCAATCACGGGTATTTTGGCCTGTCCTAACACATCGATGATTTCACTAAGCAAGTCGCCTTGACGCACAACTTCGCCAAGGGAAGAATCTTGTGCAATTGCCTTCCCGTATGCAAATCAATCAGAAAATCTACCTTTTCAATGAGGCCAGCGATAGCTGTACCAGCTTGTTCGGTTATCGAACCATCAACACGACCTGGACAGATGCGGGCCAAATCCAAACCATCCTTCGCCGTTGGCGCACTACCAGCAAACACGGCCTCATTACCCACGGGTACGAGCGTAACATGACCTCGGATCAGCTGATCACCCAGGAGACTGATCCAACGACGTGCTGCCACCATCGGTTCAAATTCATCACCATGTACCCCTGCCGATATCAACAGGTGAGGCCCCTCATTGGTGGCATTCAGCTCAATTGTCTTTAGCAAGATCTCCGACACTGTAGATCCCTGTTTTAAAGATCGAGTGGAAAAGACGTCAAACGTTCAATGCCATTGTTGGTGACGAGATAATTTTGTTCCAGACGAATACCGGCCTTTAATTCCGGCCCATACAAGCCCGGCTCGGCAGTGAAAACTTCACCTTCTTGAAATACGTCATCCCAATTCGGGTTCAAATGGGGAGCTTCGTGCGGGAATAAACCAATGCCGTGCCCCAAATGATGGCAGAAGGAATCAACACGGTATTGGTCAAGTATTGTTTTAGCTTCCTGAAAAAGATCAGCACACCGCACACCCGGCTGAACGGTTCGCTCTACCATCTCGAGCACCGATACAATCAGCTCCCAGGCTTTCAGCTGTTGGTCCGATGGCTTACCATCAACCGCAAACGTACGACAGTTGTCTGCATAATATCCGCGATATCCAGGGCCCAGATCAAGCACGTACAGCTCACCACTTTCGACCGGTCTGGGCCGAGGTGCACCTCCTGGTGAATTACATTGATAGTCATTGCCACACGCTGTCAATCGCTCACCGGCAACTTCAATTGCGGCAGCACGCAGCTGGCTGTAAACATCAAGTTCTGTAATTCCTGGTGCAATCACTTCGCGCGCTCGCACATACATCGCTTCGCTACAAGCGATCGCGCGGCGAATCATCAGCAATTCATCGGAGTCCTTTTTGCGCCGTAGTTGCCAAAGTTGTGGCTCGATATCAGTTGTTTGGCGAAAATCGCTCACGCCCACTGCTTCAGCGAGAAAAGGACCGAATCGTGATGATTCAACACCCATGCGAATAACGGTCGGCCGCTTATCCAGCAGGTCGATCAAGCTTTTGGATAAGGTTTCCATCTGCTCCTGACGGAGGGTCGCGATCCATTGCGCCGGATACGCCACCGCATCGTCAACAGCCGCCTGCTGGGGAACCTCGTTCGCCGAAACAAGTCCACACCATCCGTCTGCATCGAGGCATACAGCGCCGACAAAGAAATCCGATGGCAAACGGTAGCCAGTCAAATAGTGGACGTTTTCAGCTCCTACAATGATCGCCCGCTCAAGATCAGAGGCCTGTAAAATCTGGATCAATCGCTGCTGTCGCAATCGACAAGCTGCCATGTCCAATGAAAGAGAATCATTGCTCATTGTCACACCATGGAAATGCTACGGAGGAAAACACGTGGCCGGTAGCGTAACAAAAATGAATAACGACGGCAACCAACTATGCAATCTCAAATGGTGGACATCACGGTTATCATCAGGTTGTGGGAGGCACCCTGCCGGTGATCGGATGTCGGCCTTCCGAATCCATCAACCACCAAAGTTAAGCAAATCTCTCTACCTCGCACTGTCTTTTTTCGATCCCGTGAAACAGCAGATGACAAGGCTGTCCTTTTCCAGCGATCGACCGGGACGCGACCGAAAACCCCGAAGACACACGGGCAAAGGTCTGTCAAGCTACAACCGAGCCATGGGCTTTTTGCCCCGATCACCAACGGGACGTAATTTCAGCGCGAGATCATTACGCACTTGTCGGAACCCTGGAAAGCTTCCAACACGTGATCGATACGCTTGACCGCCATGCAAAATCCGTTGGTCGGCTGCAAAAAATCAAACATGGATTTCGCAACGAAATCAATCAGATGTGAATCAACACTCTATGGCGTACAGCTCAACCAACGGTCATCACTTTACGGCAAACAAATCAGCAGCTGCTAAAACAGGACTCTTCCCCTTCCAGGCAGCTACGAAGACAAAACTTTCTGGATTTTGGTGCGCATCACCCCCGGATCAGCATCGACTCCTGTCCAATACTTGATACTAATGACTCCCTGATTGACCAGCATCCCAATACCGTCAATGACCGTACAACCACGCTCGGCCGCATCACGGATCAGCCGTGTTTTGGGCGGATTGGGAATCACGTCCGCCACAACCATGCTCGCTGACAAGGAATCTATGTTAAGCGAAACGCGGGCGTCCACATCAGGAAACAATCCTATCGAAGTTGCGTTGATGACAATATCAGCTTCCGATTCAATAGAGTAATCGTCCACCCAAACTACCAGATCGGCATCAGCAGGCGTCTTGGTATTCAACAATTCAACCAATTCGCGACCACGATCTTCACTGCGATTGACAATCGTGATTTTGCCGACACCGGCTAACGCTGTTTCAACTCCAATTGCTCGAGCTGCCCCACCGGCTCCAAACATCACCATGGTTTTTCCAACTGGATCAACGTGCTCCCGTAGTGACTGAACAAAGCCCTTTCCATCGGTGTTTTCTCCGATGAACTGGTCATCACGCCGCACCGCGCAATTAACAGCACCAATGATCGCTGATGATTCCCCCAATCCATCCAAGTGCTCAATGACGGCAACCTTATGCGGCAACGAACAATTAAAGCCCGCCCAGCCCATCGCGCGAGCTCCTAACACCGCATTTTTCAGTTTTTCTGGCGACACTTCACAATTGATATAACGCCAATCCAGCTCATGATGTCGGTAAGCAGCCTCAATCATGGCCACCGTGGGGTTTTCTGCCGCAGGCTGAGCAAAAGAACCGGTCAGTTTGCTGAGAAAATTCATGATTTGTGATCCTGTCAATGTCAACGGACGGCGATCGGATTACCGGGGGAACCTGTCGCACCCTTTAAACGTAAAGGAGAAAAGACAAATGCAAACTCGTAAACTTTATCTGCCGCTAACTGCCCGAGATCCAAATTTTCCAGATGATAGACACCATTCTGCATCAGGTTCCACTGGTGAACAGGAAAAGGAACGCTGGGATCTTTCCCAGGAACGACCTCAATGGCCCACGTGTCGGTTCCAACCAATGCCACCTTCTGATCCGTCAAAAACCGGGCCGCTGGCATACCAATGCCCGGGTGACCTTGATTGTAAGTATCATTATCGACCATCCAGAGTCTGCCATGTCCGGTGTGAATCAGCACAACATCACCAGGACAAATTTTCGTCAAACCTTGGCCGTCCAAACAAGCCTGTAGATGTTCGGCGGTGATCTCAAATCCAATCGGCAACCGATCCATCTTGCGAAGTCCTGCAACGTCCAACAAAAGGCCGCGTGTAAAGAAAGGTCCAACATTTTCGACACCCAATTTTGTCAATCCATACGAATCACCAAATTCGTTAAGTTTGAAGCCGTTGTAGAAAACCGCTTCACCATCGACACGGCAACCGATGTGACCCAAGCCGTCAAATTGAGTTCCCACTTGTCCAATTTCACCGCTGACTAACTCGTCGTTGTATACCAACTGGTTTTCACCATCCACGCTACCAGTTGGCAGGCCTGGAATCGTCAGACTGTAATGTCGTTTACCAAATACGGGCATGCCGTGTTCGTAGATTCGACCGAGCTGATAGACCTGGCCTTCACGAATGAGTGAATTGGCTTCGAGCACTTTTTTAGGTGTCAAAAGATTTGCAGCACCTCGCTGATCTTCTGCACCCCACGGTGATGGCCACCAACGTTTTCCTACCGGTGTCTCGGAATCACCACGGTCGGCTGCCAATGCGCCTCCGATAGCGACCAAGCCAATTAAAAACACGGTTACCAAGCGATGACGTTGAAATTTTATGCGTCGTAATGACATGGCGTTTCTCCTCTTGAAACAACTGTTCGAACAATTCAAGACGGTCCTTGGGGGCGACCAGACAAACCTACCAACAGCGTAACCATTGACCTCGAGAATGAAAAGGTACGAGTCAACATCTCTTCACTTTGGTTTCTCGATAACGTAATTTTCCTCAACGACAACCTCACCACGAAACCAGATTCCTGGCGACTGTTCCCATCAAAAAGAACACAAAAAACGTGCAGAAGATTTGTACCCTTTTAAGCTCCGGAAACATTTCAACATCATCGTGTATCATCTAATGATTGCGAGTGATTCCGAGGCAAGAGGAGAGAGGACTCGCATCGGTCGACCAGTATCCAGAGTTACTTGGCCAGACAGGGCTACTGCAGCAAGGGCGCTCACACAAAAGCCGGGCCACTCACCTCATCACGGTGTTGCTGCAGCCTGATCCGTATTTTTCGGCACTAGCCCTTTGGCAATCGCTATTTCATTGTTGAAACGATCAACTTCTTTCTGAGCGGCTAAAATAGCTGCTTCCGCCGGTAGAACCGCTTCTTGGGAAACAACAATCGCTTCTTCAGCCATCGTGACAGCAGGTCTCAACTCGGCCACTTTTTTACGACTCTCTTCCACCGCTCCAAGAGCAGCATCGTGCTGCTCTTGAGCCTCACGGATTCCAGTTTTAGCTGTTTCCAATTCGACACTACTGGCCTCGACGCCTTGACGAGCGTTTTCAAGATCAGCCACTTTCGCCTCGGCGAGCGACTTAAGATCGTTAGCTGCTTTAGCCAATTGCTCATCACCGGCATTGGTTTTGGCTGCTTCCAGCGCCTTCGCTGCTGCCTCCGCCAAAGGAACAATTACCTTGGACAAAATGTCGACTTTCCCAAGGGCCCCGTCACGAACCTGCGTCACTTCTACCTCGACCGCCTTGGCAGCATCAACGTCAGCAGCCGCCTCTGCAGCGGTCTTTTGCGTTGTTGCCAGCTCCGCTTCCGCCGCCATGACACGGGAACCGGCTTGAGCAAGCGATTTTTGTGCTTTGTCAACAACTGCCATCAGTTCGGCATGCTGGATCTGACGCTTTTCCAATTGATCCAACGATTCACGGCGCTTTTGCTGGAGCTGGGCAAGTTTCTGTGCAAACTCGATACTGCTTTTCCAGTGTTCAAATATTTCTTTAGCCGCAGCAACAGCCGCTGCTGAAGGCTCAAAAGCCTGCTTTGCAACTGTAAGATTTTCTTCGGCGGCTTTGGCTTTGGCTGCAAGCTGGTCAACAATTGTCTTTGCCGTGTTATTGGCCGTATTAGCATCTTGAGACTCTTTGCCCGCTGTCGAACTCTGTTGCTGTGCCGCTTCCAAAACCTTGGCCACAACGGTAGCTTCTTGTCGTTTTGTTTCCAACTCCCGGGCACGAGTCTCAAAAACCGTTTTTATCCTGGTTGCCAGTTCAGCCAATTCCTTATCCTCAGGAAGCTGTTGTGAAGCTTCTTGGAGCCTGGCAAACGTTTCAGAAAGTGCAGGCACACTCAACTCCAGACTCGTGACAACACCGTTAATCGTCTCGATCTGCTGGCTAGCCTTGGTCAAAGCGGTCTTGGCAGATTCCAACGCCGACATGGCTTTACCCAGGCGATCTTTTGCGGACAAGGATGTTTTTTGAGCTTCGGCGTATTGTTGGCCAATTTGTTCCCAAGCGGTTTGGGCAGCCGTTTTGGCCGCGGCCAACGGTTCGTGATCGTTCTGTTTCTCCGCTAATTCTTGCTCAGCAATCAGTAGGCGATCGGCAAGTCTGGGCGGATTGCTGGACAATTCGCCAACACGTGCACCATCCTCTGTGTTCCAGAGACGAATAACACCCGACCAATCTCCGGCAATCGCCACATTGGATTCATCACAAAACGTGGCTTCTAGAGCCAAATCACTGAACTCTTCGAACTCGCGAATTTGTTTTCCATCCTGACCCCATAATCGGGCCCGACGATCCCGCCCGGCTGAAAATATCCGACCATCTCGGGTAAATTCCACTGCAGCGACGCCACCATGTGCACCCCAATTACGAATCTGACCGCCATTTTCCATTTCCCACAAACGAATCGAACCATCTTCGCTGCAGGAAGCTAAAACATTCGAGTCGGATCGCCAGGAAACATCTGTGATTGCCGCACCGTGTCCCTTCAAAGTCAAATATTCTCGATCTGTCCAGCCTTCCCAAACGATCAGTCCGCCATTGCGATCACCCGTGGCCAACAGGACACTGTCAGGGCTGAATTCCAATGTGTTTATCCAATCGGTGTGCTTGCGCAATTCGTACAGCAGTTGTCCGGTTTCGATCGAATAAACTCGCACCACTCGCTGTGGCCCACCGAGAGCCACCAGGGTGTGATCAGAACTGATATCCGCCGCCAGTACAGTGTCCAGTTCATCGCCCACATCAAAAATACGTTCACCCGTTTTGACATCCCAGATAACCACTTTTCCTTGCGCCGCACTGCGACCACCTCCAGCGAGTAGCAGACTGCCGTTGCGACTGAACTTGAGTACCTGGGGCACGCCTTCAGGAAAGGCCAGCGTTCCGAGCAAATCCAACGTTTTCGTGTGATAGAGTAAAATCTGTTGATGACCAGCCACGGCGACCAACGGCGACCAAGGGTTGGTCGCCAAAGCACTGACGGCGGTTGTCGATATGGAAAACGTGATGGGTTCAAGACTCAAACGAGGAGGCAGCGGCGGTACCTCCGGTCGTTCTGTCGAAGGACCAGCCAGGGCAAGGTCCAAATTCATCTTTTTCTTAAGTTTTGCCCGGCTGCCTGAATTTTCCAAAACTCCACCGTCAATCCACTTACCAACCGTCGCTATCATTTCGTCAGGCATCTTCGGTGCTTCCAACGGCATGAAAGGTTCACTCTCGTGTGTGATCAACATAAACAGATAACTATTGCTCGCATCACCTGCCTCAATGGAATCTCCAGAACTGCCTCCTTGCATCACACCGGTGTAGTTACTCAGGTCCAGATCGCCTTTTTTCATATCAGGATTGTGGCATGACACACATTTCTCACGAAAAATCGGCTGCACATGTTCATCAAACGTGATTTTCTCGGTCGTCTCTTCCGCCTGACCGATTTGCACACTGCAAAAAATCATCGCCAGGAAAACAGCAAGAACATTTCGTGACAATTTCATAATACACCTACCGTTCACAGAATGACTTATCCGTACCTATTGAAACTATAGCACTGCCAGCCAGGCGAAGTGGAAGCAAAAAAACAAGACTACTTTTTGCCCCACTTTAAATCTCGATGATTACAAAATGGACTCAATGATTAAAAACAAACTCTCGCGAGTTAAGCAGCCCCCAGAAGATATCCTCAAGGGCTTGTTTCTTGTCTTCGGTCTCATCCAGAATCACATTCAATTCCTGCTTTTCCTGGTCGGTCGAACGTCGACAAAGACAGGTCAAATAAAGTTCGTCAATGATCTGATCGGCGTTTTTTTCTGCTTCCAACCGCTTGCCAATAAAATCTCCCTCGGCAATCTTACCCTGCAATGTATCCCCATTAATCAGGTGGAGCGCTTGCGACAAATTAGGTTCGATTTTCACTTCACATGAACAAACCGTTCCCCGCTTGGCACGACCAAATGTCGTCAAAAAATAAGTACTCGTATTACCATTGGCTATTTGCACAGCACGTGCACCCAAAGGCAACCCTTGAAATTTGTTCTTAGTATCTGTGGCTTGGCTGATACAGTCGAGCAACACTTCGGCCCGGATGCGACGCAATGCGGCGTGTGAAAAATTGCTAACATCTTTCTCATTGGTTTCATTGGTTTGTGTACTCAACTGGTACGTCCGGGAAGTGCAAATATCGCGTACAAGCCGTTTAAAATCATAATCATATTCCGTAAATTTGAGCCCCAGTGTTTTAAGCAGCGCGTCGTTGACCGGTGGATTGCTGACTCGCACATCGTCGACTTCGTTGATGATCCCTTTTCCAAAGAAATGAGCCCACACAACATTGGCCAAGTTCGTCGCAAAATACGGGTTCTCTGCTGAAGCCAGCCATTCGGCCATCACCACGCGACGATCCTTGCCGCTCACATCCGGTACTTCTCCACCCAAAAACTTGGGAGGCATCGTACGGCCACCTATCGGATGATTCACCTCTCCACTACCACTATTAAAGATAATTGTCTCGCGTGGATCTTCTGCGCCTTTACGACCAATTTGGGAAAAGAACGCTGCAAAAGAATAGTAGTCGTCCATTTTCCACCGGTCGAACGGATGGTTGTGACATTGGGCACATTGAATGCGCATACCCATGAAGACCTGGGCAACGTTTTCGGCAATCTTCAAAGTGTTCGTTTCGTTCTGGTAGTAATTAGTTGCTGCATTGGTAAACAAACCGCCATTGGCCCCCAACAACTCTTTCACCATCTGATCAAACGGTACGTTGTTGGCAATCTTATCCTGCAGCCATGTGTAGTATCGCAACATCGATTTATAACTGATGTTGTCGGTTGTTCTGATCTGCAGTAATTCAGCCCACTTCATCACCCACATCTCGACAAACTCCTTGCGGCTGAGAAGATCGTCAACTAATTCATCTCTTTTTTTCGGATTATCATCCGCGGCAAATTTCTCATATTGCTCAATTGTCGGAAGCAGACCTGCGATGTCGAGAGACGCCCGCCGCAAAAATTGTTCATCGCTACATAGGTCCGAAGGTTGAATACGAAGTTTCTTAAACTTCTCGTACATCAACTCGTCAACGTAGTTATTAACCGGTACTTCCTGCCACTGAAACGAGAAGCCTTGAGGCAGCGTAATGAATTGGGTCCCAACCGTATGTGTTTCAAATCGAGCCATGATGAAAGATTCACCCCGATTCTGTCCGGTAACAACGCCCGACTGGTCGATCGTGGCGGAATTGTCATTATTCGACATGAAGTATGCCAGCGAAGTAACATCGCGATCGGTACCATTGGAATATTTTGCAAGGACGTTGATTTGTTGAGTGGCACCCTCACCATCAAGCACTGCACCCTCAGGAAAAATTTCCACTGACTCGACGCGCGGAACCTCGCCCTCATCGTTGGGTGCACCCGCGTCCAACCAGCGAACCAAAGTAGCCGCATATTCGCTGTTTTCATCAAACCGCTGGCCACCGGTATGAGGTACTTTTCCGGTCGCCTTTTCGATCATCAAACTGTCAGTCAGGTGTGCCAGGTTCAAACGACGGCCACTGATCTGCCGCGTTAACCGAAAATAATCTCCTTCAGGATCAAATCCGAACAGTGACAGCCGAAATCCATCCTTTCCCCGTGCAGCACCATGACAGCTGCCCGTATTACAATTGGCTTTCATGAAAACGGGCATGACATCCAATCGAAAACTGATTGCCGGGTCCACTGCAGCATTGCTCACAATACAGGGCACTTTGACCGAATGCCCGGCATATTCAACAATCACTTCCCCACTGCCATCAGCAGCAGAAGCAAGCACATTCCCTGCAAGGTGTACCAACTTTTCATCGCTCAAAACCCATTTGACATCAGCAGTCACATCTCGAGTGATACCGTCCTCGTAAATCGCTTGAACGATCAAAGCTTGACGATCACGTACCGAAGTAAGCTGAACTTCCGCCGGGTAGACACGAAGGGAAGCCGGAGACTGTGCCTGATCGGCCTCGGCGGTCGCCGACAAGAACATCCCGGTGCCCAGCAAGAGCATGCTGAGCGCTTTTGCGAAAATCGTTGAACATGATTGAATGCTCATCGTGAATCCCATCATCAAGGCCAGGGCTCGACCGATAAGAGTCGAGCCGTTTACGTGGTCCAAGTTCACCGTTCTCAGCTTGGCAAAGCCGGGCGAATATCCAACTATCCGCTGTTTTGAGTTTCTTTGAGCTGTGCGGCCCGAGCTTCTGCCCGCTGCTTGGCAGCCAAGCGTAATTTTTCCAAGCGACTCAGTGGCTTTGCTTTAGTTTTTTCAGGCTCGGCTGGCTTGGCTGCCTCTTCCGGCTGGGGCTCTGGTTTTTCCGGTTCACCTGCCGGGGCAGGCAGTGGTTTGTCAATTTGCAACTGGGTACCGCCAGCACGGGAAACAATCGGTTCATCGTTTTGAATGATGGTCAGCTGGCAGAATAAATTATTGTGTTTTCCCACCGGACTGTCGGCTACCGTTTTAAGATCGAAGGTCAACTCGGCTGTATCTTTGTCGATTTCCAGGAATTCTGCCGTTGTGACTTTGGGAGGCAGGCCAAGCAATTGCACTTTGGCTTTTCCGTCAAAGGAAGTGCTGTGACTAATCTTGCAGTAGATCTGAGCATCCTGGCCCTGCTCACAAGCAGCTCGTTGAACTTCAAACGTCACATAAGGCGGGGCGATTTCCAAAATCGACGGTTGTGATGCCACCCATGCCGTTCCATTAACATTGGCCGATCCCAGCGCTACGATTTTCCATTTCTTGACCCCTGCCTTGTCATTAGCATTGAGCGGATACAATACTTCGTTTTGATCGTTGGGAATTGTCATCGAATTGGCTGCACCAACGCCAGGTGGCCGGAAAGGCAATTCGACGTTGATTGATTCGTTGAACCCCTCCTTGCGATGAGCAACGATCTTTAACTGCATGGAACCATTTTGCACCAAGGGGACTTGGGGTTCGACAATTTCCAACCGAAATGGCAACTCGTCAACCACTGCCACGGCAAGCCGATTCACCGTCTTGGAACGATACAGCGACTGGCCCGGAGCCGAAATAATGTAATCGGCCCGATTTCGAAAACCACCACGAATGTTCTGGTTCGGATCGGCGTGACGAGCTGCAAAATCCACCAGTTTGCCACCGACCGGTGCATCAGCTGCCGCTTCAAAAACAACCGGAATGGCACTCATGCCCGCCGGAATGGGCTCGGCGTGAACTGTAATTCCTGGCGGCAGATCTTTTACATCCAAAACAAGATCGCCACCGAAATTGCCACGGCCAAAATTAATCAGTGTGCCCGACCGATTACCGCGGGCAACGTAGATTTGTTGACGATACTGCCCGTAACGTTCCACGCGCGGAATCCCCAGAGTCAGCGACGGTTTGATGGTTTGAAATTCGATACGGTACACATAATCCACACCACCGTTACCCAAATGGTCGGTGATACGTAACACGTATTGGCCATCCTCTGGCACACCCCACCGAAAATAGCTGTCAGGTCCACGAGAATCATCGTTGCCAGCTATTTCCTTGCCATCGGCGTGATAGAGGTTCACGACCGGATCAAGAGCCGAACGAACGCGACGAGCATAGCATTCCACCTCGAAGGTCTGACCTTTCTTGGCGGTGAATTTGAAATAATCAATGTCCCCCTTGGTTTCAATGATGCCATTGAAAGCCAGCGGCAACTCGACAGCTGTTGCCTGAGCCAGTTCGTTGTTAGGTTCTACTTCAAACGCATTGCCATGTTCAAACAAGCGAAATGCGTTAGGCGTCGGAGCAATTCCACCTTCGTCGCTGGCAAAAACACCAAATTCAGCATCAAGTTCGTTCGGTAAGGGAATTTTTTGTACCAACTCGCCACTCGGCAAGCCGAGAAATCGCACCTCGGTTTCTTCACCCAGCTTGCCTCCCGGAGGAAACGCGGCCGTCGGGCGTGGAAACGTACCAACATGTAGACGGTATTGATTGCCACCACCATAGGCGCTTTCACGAACCTCAATGATGTACCGACCATCCTCGGGTGCCACAATTGCTGCGAAACCGTCCTGTAATGCGAGGGCCGTATCATCGTTGGCTGACAGTTCAAAGCGGTTGCTGTCAAGAATCGCCACGTAGGGATCAAACATTGCGCTGGAGAGCCGCATTGCGACCACCTCGGTCGAAATCCGCTGACCTTTTTTGCCGTCAATGACAAAATAATCAACGTCCTCGCCACCAATATTACCATCCACAACGACACCCAATTCAATTGGTTGTGGCTCCGAAAAATCACTATTGGGCTCTTTTTCCGCGATCACCGGTAAATGTTCGACCCAAAACGTGCGAAAATCTGAAATGCCACTGGCAGTTCGTACCTGGGCCACATGTTCACCCAGGCGGCAATCGGCAGCAATCTTGACAGTTGCCTTGACCGCTCCACCCTCGGCCTCCAACTTGGTGACTTCGAAACCCTGATCGTAAAAGAAAATTTCCTGCGCATCTGCCAGATTCGAGCCGCCAAAAGTCATCACCAACTCGGCACCACGCTGCACACCTCGTGGTGAAATCCCACCCAATCGAGGCGAAGAAGCAAACAGACTGACAGCCGACAAGAACCCAAATAAAAAGGGCACTGCTTTGGCCCACAGTGCGACTCTTACCAAAGAAGGTTTTTTCATGTTCATCCGGCCTGTATCGAGGTTAAGCTTTCGAGATAGATATTCATCATCCTGCAGACACACCGATCGATACCGTAGAATCTTAGGTACCTTCTCGTTACGAAACCAAATTTAAACAATTAACTCCTTGCGTACCTTGCCACCTTTGACGATCTCAATGGGACGGTCACCCGGAGCCATCAATTCTTTGTCTGCGACAATACCGATCCGATCATAAATCGTCGTTGCCCAGTCTTCCACATTGAGCATGTCCTCTTCAGGTTCACTGGCAATTGAGTTGCTCTTGCCATAGACAACCCCCTTCTTAGTTCCACCGCCAGCCAACACGACACTAAAGACTTTAGGCCAATGGTCGCGACCAGCATTGCCATTAATTTTGGGCGTGCGGCCAAATTCACTGGCAATGCAAACCAGCGTCGAATCCAACATCCCTCGACCATCGAGGTCACGAATCAACGCGGCAAATGCCTGATCTAGGGGCGGCACCTGACCGTTAATAGCACCCTGGATATTACTATGCATATCCCAACCACCGTAGGTCGTTGTGACAAAACGAACACCGGCCTCAACCAGTCGACGGGCTAACAACAAACGGGCACCGGCGGCATTGCGTCCATATTCATCACGCAGCTTGTCGTCTTCCTTGTTGATATCAAAAGCCTCACGAGCCTGGGGCGAACTGATCATTGCATAGGCACGCTGATAGAACGTATCGACGGCATCCAAGGCATCCGCCTTTTCTTTCGCTGCAAAGTGATCATTCACGGCTGTGAGAAT
>Ga0310342_100000520_pt1 | contig 21778 bp, 17 predicted proteins | sample S15DNA20500_MG_FD_206155 | JGI IMG/M metagenome (GOLD analysis project Ga0310342, IMG submission 206155) | Marine microbial communities from station ALOHA, North Pacific Subtropical Gyre - S1503-DNA-20-500_MG | ecosystem: Environmental > Aquatic > Marine > Oceanic | place: Pacific Ocean: North...
AAATCGGTCAGGCCCTGGTGATGGTCATCAAGGACACCTTGTCCCAGCTCATTGGCCCCATTCCAGGTCACCCCGAGAATTCGAACACCACGCTCATGTAATTGTTCCAGGCGCGAAATATCTCCTTCAAGACAGCGTGCGTTTTCGATGGTTGCCAGCATACCGGTAGTCCCGGGCTCGAGATCTTGCAGGTCCGTTGGGCTTGTTATCGACCGAAAATCCTCTTCAGGATCTTTTGAAAGCCTGTCTTTCACATCCAGAAGTCGACAGCAATGTTCCCATGGATCTGCTCGGTTATCCTCGGTGAAAACTGCTGTACAGAGGAGACTTACTTTTCCTTCCCGACAACGATTCGCATCGATATGCAAATCGTCACGGTCAGGAGTCAGTCCGCCACCTTTCTCCTCAAGCCTCCATAAGGTGTCAACATGAAGATCAGCTCTCATTCGATTCTCCGATCCCGCCGAGACGCCATGAACCGAGACTGTAGACATCCAACAGCAACGCCTCTCGCTGACAACTAACCTGTTGCGGCTGATCAGCGGCCAGAATCTGGAGATCCGCAACTGTTCCCGGTTCGAGTGTACCCCACCCTTCGGGAAGAAAATTGGCTTTCGCAGCCCCTGCAGTTCGCCAGTGAAAAGCCGAGCTGAACGGAACTTTCTCACCGGGACTGTAACAACTCCCGACCCGGCCTCTTTGAAGACGATGCACAGCAGCGTCCAGATCGCGCCAGGGATCGACGCTCTCTATCGGTGCATCCGTTCCCAGGACAATTGGTATCCCTGCAGCATCGATGCTACGAAGGGCAAAAGCATTGGTAGCTCGTTTCCCCCATCTCTTGTCCAGTATTTCCCGATCCTGATATAAATGGCACGGCTGAAGTGACGCTATCGTGCCTGTATCTCTGATCTGTTTCAGATCTTCTGGATCCGCCAGCTGGAAGTGCTCGATGCGATCAGGAAGATCTTGTTCCCTGACAGACCGAGTTATTGAAATTACCCGGTTCGCTTCTTTGACCGCAGCATCTCCGATGGCATGAATAGCTAGAGCCCAGCCTCGCTGACCCGCATTCCGGGCAATTCGTTCCAGGTCGTCGGCACTTTTCCGTATGACACCCACGTTTCCAACGTCATCTGAATAATCCGACTTCATCCACGCAGTTCTCGACCCAAGCGTTCCATCGACGAAAATTTTAACCCAGGGCATGGCAAATGGATCCTGTGGTTCACCTACCGGGGAACAATCCACTCCAGACTCCAGTGCTGAGCTGAAAAGATCCTCAGGGAATCCATGACGGATTCTTATACCAAGTTGGCCTTCAGAATTGGCCTGGCCCAGAACACGAATCGACTCCTCACGATCGAAGGTCGTCGCAGCTGTGATGCCATGTCCCAGTAACCAACGTGCTGCATCGCTGGCATAGTTCTTTTTAACTCTGGGAATGGCGGTCCAAATTTCTTCGGCGTCTTGTTCTATCACGATTCCAGTGTGAGATTTGGTATCAACTCCTGCCAGGCGCAGAGCCTCTGAGTTAACCAGGGCTCGGTGGTGATCTGAATTCCAAAGAAAAACCGGATCGTCTGAAACCACAGTATCCAGGAACCTTCGTGGATCAGGATTCATATGTACGGGTACAGGATCCTTCCACCCGTGTCCGATTCGTGGTCCTGAATTTTGATTGGAAATCGACGTTACAATCGCTTCAACGGGCAATCCAGCCAACTCGTGCTGATCAAGATGCTCCATCGAATACAACAGATGAATATGGCTATCAACGAAGGCTGGCAGGACCCAATGATTGTTGAGATCGATGACCCGAGCGGAAGTAGAATCTCCCTGACCTAACGACGACCACGAAGTGATGCGATCACCGTCGATACGCAAATCGTATCTACGATCGGGATCTCCCGGATACCGTTTCACGCCCCTCAGTAACCAGGCGCCCACAGGCTCCTCCCGGAATTATAAAGGGGCCCGATCCTGATCTGGATCGGGACCGGGCCCCTTTAGAAGCTATCTAACGACGAGGACCGCGGTCTCTTCCACGATCTCGACCTCCGCCTCCGCCACCGCCACTGCCACCGCGTCGATCACGGTCTCGACCGCCGCCACCGCGAGGACCTCTATCGTCATCGCCACCTGTGGCTGGTTGGAGTTTTCCTTCATCGATCAGTACAGCCTTGTGAGAAAGACGCAGACGACCCTGGGGATCGCTTTCCAGCACTTTAACCCGCAGCGCATCGCCCCTCTTCACAACGGAAGATACGTCCTCAACATAATCCCCGGAAAGCTCGGACACATGAACGAGACCCTCCTGCCCGGGCAAAACTTCGACGAAACAGCCGAAATCTTTGATGGAAACGACCTTGCCGTCATAGGTAGCACCCACCTCAACATCCTGAGTGATCATCTCCACTTGCTCACGTGCAGCTTGGGCGCTCTCGGTATCTTTGCCCCAGATAGTGATGGTTCCGGAATCTTCGATCTCGATGGTGGCTCCAGTTGCTTCCTGGATCCCCTTGATGACCTTGCCACCCGGGCCAATCACCAAACCGATCTTTTCCGGGTCGATAGTGATCCGCATGATCTTGGGAGCTAGCGGAGAAACTTCTTCCCTTGGGCGATCCAGCTTCTTTAGCATCTCACGAAGAATATGAAGTCTTCCCTCACGTGCTTGTTCAAGAGCTCGCTTCATCAAATCGCGGCTAAGTCCAGAAATTTTGAGATCCATCTGGAGGGCAGTTATTCCATTTTGCGTACCAGAAACTTTGAAATCCATGTCTCCGTTGTGGTCTTCGCTTCCGAGGATGTCCGACAGGATATAGTGATTATCTCCATCTTCGATCAGGCCCATGGCAATCCCGGCAACTGGACGTTTCAGTGGTACACCAGCATCCATCAGGCTCAGAACTCCACCGCACACACTCGCCATCGAAGAGGAACCGTTCGATTCCGTGATGTCGCTCACAACGCGAATCGTATAAGGAAAATCATCGTGATCGGGAAGTACTGGCTTGATGGAACGTTCGGCTAGAGCACCGTGCCCGATCTCACGTCGTTTCGGTCCACGGTTGGGCCAAGATTCACCTACGCAGTATCCTGGGAAATTGTAGTGGAGCATGAATTGCTCGCGTTTTTCATCGATGAGCCCGTCGATTCGCTGTTCATCGAAAGAAGTACCGAGTGTTGCAGTCACGATCGCCTGGGTTTCCCCACGCGTAAATACAGCCGATCCATGAGTCATTGGCAGGAATTGAAGTTCCGTATCGATATTACGAATATCGGTAAAGCTACGACCGTCACTCCGAATCTGGTCTTCTATGATCAGATCTCTCTCGACCTGTTTCTTGACCCCCGAAAGCATTCCCTTGACGGCCTTCGGATCCGGGCAGGTCTCTGCTTCAATTTCATCTTCAGGACAAATTTGTTTGAAAACCTCATCGCAGACCGAATCCATCGCTGCCTTACGAGCAAACTTGCCATCGGTACGAATCACTTTGCGGAGTTGATCGTAAGCCATGGAGTGGATCCTGGATTTCAACTCCTCATCAACCTCAGGAGCAACAAATTCGATTTTTGGTTTACCAGCGAGTTTTGCAAACTCGTTGATCATGTCGACAATCTGAGCGTTGACCTCGTGAGCTTTCTCGAGCGCGTCGATGATATCGGCTTCGGCTACCTCTCGGGCGCCAGCCTCAACCATCACAATCGCATCTGCGATACTTGCAACAACAAGATCGATATCACCTTGATCGCGCTGTTCGTGGGTCGGATTGACGATCAGTTCTCCATCGACACGTCCGATCCTGCTTGCTCCAATTGGCCCCTCGAATGGCAGTTCAGAAATGGAAAGTGAAGCCGAAGCTGCGATCATTGCGAGGATATCCGGGTCGTTCTCACGATCTGCTGACAGAACAGCAGCAGCAACGGAGACATCCTTCATGTATCCAGCCGGGAATAGTGGCCTGACAGGGCGATCGATCAGGCGTGCCGTCAAAATTTCCTTGGTGGTTGGTCTGCCCTCACGCTTGAAAAATCCACCAGGAATTTTTCCAGCAGCATAGTTGTTTTCCCTGTAATCAACCGTGAGCGGGAAGAAGTCCCCACCCCAACGTGGTTCACCCCAGGTCACAGCACACAGTACCGCGCAGTCCCCACATCTAACGATGGTGGCTCCAGCAGCCTGTTTCGCTATTTCTCCTGTCTCGATCGTGAGGGTGCGCCCTCCGATCTCACGTGAAACGATATGTTTCATCTAACCTCCTGACAGCGTTCGCTGTCGTGACGCCCATGCGTCTTCATCTTGATTCACTTACCTTAAATTACTTCTAATTTGATGTCATTTGGACAGGAAGGAGCCTCAGAGGCAACACTCCGGAAGGAGCGCTTACAGGGAATCACCGAGGAAAAACCCCGGGATCTCGGAAAAGAGACCATCTCGAAAGCCAAGCAAGTCACTCGAAACTACCGCCGTAGCCCAAGAACCTCGATCAGCCGGAGATACTCAGAGCGATCCTTGCGGTGCAGGTAACGGAGTAGCCTTTTTCTCTTACCGACCAATACGAGAAGACCTCGACGGCCCGCGAAATCCTTCTTCATGGCACGAAGATGTTCCGTAATATTGCGGATCCTCTCGGTGAGGATGGCGACCTGAACCTGTACAGAACCCTTGTCGTTTTCCGAGGTACGAAACTGCTCGATCAACTCGGTTTTACGTTCAACAGTTATGCTCATGAGTACTTAAACCCTGTCTCTTGATGGCAGCTCCCGACGGGAAACACTCCACGTCAGTCGATTCCACCGATCCAAGCAAGGATGCTACAGGGCAAGCCTGATAGGGCAAGACAATGTAAGGCCCAGGAATGGAAAATGGCCCAATAAGGCTCAAATTTTCCCATCTGCGGCCTCGATCAGTCCCGGAGGATCCGGTTGGTCTGGGGTTCCAGCGTCGAGAAAGGACTGTAACAAGATTGCGGCCGCTTTTTCATCCAGCCCACGATTCCCCGCCAATCCTTGAGCATGCACAGATGTAAGACGTTCATCCCACAGAAGAACCGGGAAATCGACCTGGTCTCGCAGCCAACGAACCAGCTCGAGTGAACGTATCGCCATCGGTCCAAACGAACCATCCATGTTCCTGGGCATCCCGACCACCACTCCCGCCAATTGATGATCTTCATCCGTCTTGAGTAACCAGACGACAAGTTCTTCGCGAGTACTCAAGACTCCTCTCGGAGTAGCCAGCACTCCAAGCCCATCTCCTCGAGCACAGCCGATTCGCTTCTCCCCGGGATCAACCCCGGCCCAAACGCCCACGAGTGTCCCCTTCCGATCTCGAACTAAGTGTTCCCAGGACTTCCCGTATTCCTTCGGAAGATATTTCATCTTCGGAAGCAACCAGTACCACATCTTGCGTAATCGCTACGAGTCCCCCACGCACACCATGGATGGACATTTGAATATCACCCTGCCGAAAAACCAGTAGATCAGCACAATCCACCAACCCGTCACAATTGGTCGAGCTATCACCAGCGGCGATTTTGATATGATTCTGAGTAACACTAATGTTCGCCTGATTAACTCCCACGCAAATTACCTGACGACTGCCGTCACCGTCGATTTGAATCCTATCGGAACGAATCAACATTGGCTCGCCAGGTTGAATCCGGTCTACGTCTTCCTCTGGATCTAGATCGTTGATCATCACGTTTCCATAGGTATCGGATTTGAATACCTTCCTCAACGATGACCATGTACCAAGGTCAGACCACCGGTAGTCCATCTGCCTGACCAGCAATCGATCCACAAAGTCATTTCTTTTGATCAAAAAATGGTCGATGGAAATGGCTGGAATCTGCTCTGTTTCCAATGTGCTAGTCGATTTCGAATCTTCAATGATTCGTTTGAATTGCTCGATAAGAAAAGTGGCTCGAAAGCAGAATATTCCGGTATTTCTCAGTGCACCTTCTCGCTGTAGTGAAACCGCCAATTGTAGATCTGGTTTCTCCTCGAACCGTGTGACCCCGGCAACCTCCTGTTGATCCTTCGGAATAATGAAACCAAAGGAACGATCCAAAGGTGAATGTGTTCCGTGTAACCAAAAGCGTTCGGGGTTCTCGATCACTGCATCGATGGTTTTTCGCATTCCTCTGCGAAAAGGGTCGGTATCAAACACCATATGATCTGCTGGAAGCACCAGGATTGTCGCTTCCTCATCGGAGTTCTGAATCTGACGAGTTGCATGGTAAATGGCGGGTGCCGTGTCTCGAGCTTCTGGCTCCAGTATCCAGTGGAATGGTCCCACATCACACTTCACATCGGCGGTAGCAACTATGTGAATCCTGTCTGGAGGAACCAGGCCCAACGCTCTTTGCAGAGTTGACTGGAGAAGTGATTTGTCTCCCAGTATCGGCAGGAACGGTTTGTATCTACCCTTTCGACTCCAAGGCCAGAGACGAAGACCTTGCCCTCCAGCAAGGATCACTACGTGGGAAGATTTATTCATCCAGGTAACCCAGAAGGGCTTCTCGGATCCGTTCCAGGCCACGAGCTTGAGGTTGAAGGCGCAGGACTTCATTCAGATGCCGCGCAGCTTCTACCTTCATCTCCATCTGCAGATAGCAGTGGGCCCGTTTCTTGGCCACCTCAATGCGACCCGTCTTATCGAGCCCAAGTAATTCTGCTCGCCTGAGATATTCCAAACCTACTCTTGGATCGAGGTTAATATTAGTCCGTTTTAATAACAACCTTCGCGCTCTATCCCTGGCTTCAGGATAACAAGGACGATTGTGGTTTCGTTTTTCCTCAATCCGAATCAATTCCTCATACCATTCGAGTGCATTGACCCAGTTCTTTTTCCCCTCAAGCAATTCGCCGACGAGAAAACAAGCATCGACAAATTCTCCCGTCGTCAAATGTTGCCTCAGGAATAATCGTCCCCCTGGCTTCAGCTCCGCGATCCGCTCCAGGGCCTCATCGCCTCTCTCTTCGAGAAGCAAAAACAGTACGGAACGTGCCCTGGCAGCTGGGCGTTCGCTTTCGGTAACATGGGGAATCGCAGATGTTAAATTCGGGCCTGAAGATGAAACTAATTTCCAGAGTTTGTCGTAAGCATCTCGCATGTCGAGGTTGGAGAGAACGTCATAAGCCTCAAGGACTGTTCGCATCTCTTCAGGGTCTCTAGGATGAACAGATTTGTCTGGATGAATCTCCAGTAATCTTGCCCGAAATGCATCGCGAATTTGTTCTTCATCCGCATCGGGATCGACACCCAAGTTAAGATAATGATCCTGGAACCCCTCGATCAAGATAACGACTCCCTATCTAGCCAAAGCGTCACCGGGCCATCATTGATCAAATGGACCTCCATGTGCTCGCCAAATCGACCCTGCTCAACAGCAGAATTACCTTCTTCCGACAACTGACTAACGAATTTTCCAAACAATTGGTTCGCAACGACTGGTTCCAGCGCTGAAACAAAAGATGGTCGGCGCCCTTTTCTACAATCCCCATAAAGGGTGAATTGGCTCACTGCCAAGATTGCACCATTCGTATCCTGGACACTCAGGTTCATCTGCCCAGCGTCATCTGGGAATACACGAAGACCAGTTATTTTTCTAGCCATCCAGACTAGCTCATCCAGGCCATCTCCATCGCAAAATCCAACCAGAAGCAGTAGACCGGTGCCTATGGCACCGACCGTCTCCCCGGCAACGGAAACGTGAGCTTTCTGAACTCGCTGAACCAACACGCGCACGCTTCCCTCCTTGTCGGCATTCCGACCAATTCCTCATGGTATCAAGAATCGAGGGCGCTAAGGATGAAAAGGTGGCTCAATCTCAGGATTCAGTCCCCTGAATAACGTCGTGGGCGAAGGGTACAGTTCCATCTCTAGAAATATCCACAGGCCGAATTGATGAGGCCTTGCCCGTTTCAGGATTAACAGACAGTAAAACACCACATAAATGGACATTTTCCTCAGCGACGGTAAAGGGAGCGTGCATGGAGGTAAGAAACTTGTGCAGAACCGGTTTCGCCTCCCTTCCGATCACAGAGTCATATGGTCCGGTCATTCCCAGATCAGATATGTAAGCGGTGCCCTGGGTGAGAAAACGCGCATCCGCGGTCAGCACGTGTGTATGAGTCCCGACAACTGCGGTAACTCTGCCGTCGAGATACCAACCCGCAGCCTGTTTTTCACTGGTGGCTTCCGCATGGTACTCAACGATGCAAATTTTAACATCAGCAGGCAACTCAGCGAGAATGGAATCAACGCACCGAAGCGGACAGTCGACGGCATCCATGAAGACTCTGCCCAGAACAATGGCATGTGCAACCTGAATACCATCGGCGGTAGCGACAACACCCCATCCCTTTCCAACGGCTTCATCAGGGTAATTATGTGGGCGTAAACAAAGTGGTTCATTCTTGAGAACTTCAAGATTATCTTTACGTTTCCAGGCGTGATCACCAAGAGTCATCAAATCAACTCCGGCAGATTGCAGTTCAGAAAATATTTTCGGAGTGATACCAGAACCGGCTGCAGAATTTTCAGCATTGGCAATCACTAGATCGAGTCCGAGAGATTCCCGCATTCCAGGAAGCATCTCCTTGACGATTTCGCGACCGACCTTGCCTACGATATCTCCAATCAACAGTATTCGGATCTCTGGACCGTCAGCGTGCATATTCAACCACGCGAGTCTCGCGAATCAGAGTGATCTTGATTTCACCTGGATAGGTCAATTGCTCCTCGATCTGCTTGGCAACTTCGTGAGCCAGACGAACTGCTTTTTTGTCGCTGACCTTGTGCGCGTTGACGAACACACGAACCTCACGACCGGCTTGAATTGCTTGAGCGTTTGAAACTCCAGCGAAGGAAGTCACGAGGTTCTCCAATTTCTCAAGACGTTCGACGTACCTGTCGAGAGATTCACCACGTGCACCAGGTCGGCTTCCACTAATTGAGTCTGCTGCCTGAGTAAGAACCGCATACACGCTCTCTTGCGGAACGTCATTGTGGTGACTAGCTGCGGCATTAATAACCTCTTTGGCTTCGTCGTACCTTCTGAGGATCGTCGCTCCAATTTCTGGATGCCCACCCTCATACTGATGGTCAACTGCCTTACCGATGTCATGGAACAACCCGCATCTCTTGGCAAGATCCTGATCAAGACCAAATTCCGCCGCTGCCATTCCGCAAATACGTGCGCACTCAACGGAATGCGACAAAACATTCTGACCATAGGAGGTTCTGTATTTCAATCGCCCTAGCATCGTCACTAACTTCGGGTGCACCCCAGGAAGGTCAAGATCGAAGGATACTTGTACTCCTGCCTTCTGGATTTCTTCATTGAGCGACTTCTTTGTTTCGGCAACAACCTCTTCAATTCGACTCGGGTGAATTCGACCATCCTGAAGCAATTGGTTCAGCGCACGACTCCCCATCTCGCGACGGATCGGATCAAAACACGAGAGAGTTATCACACCGGGACTGTCATCCACAATTACGTCAACACCGGTTGCCTTCTCGAAAGCTCTAATGTTGCGTCCTTCACGACCGATGATCCTACCCTTCATATCATCGGAGGCGATTTCGATGCGAGAAACGGTCGACTCCTGGCAATAGGTTGAGGAGATCCTTTGCAGGGTCGTTGCGAGGATGTCTCGACAGCGATCCTCGCCGGTCTCCTTCACCCGTTCAACCATGCGCTGGATCATGATGTCACCTTCATGATCAACGTCTCGTTGCATCTTCTCGACCAAAGAAACTCGAGCCTCTTCACGACTCATATCTGCGATTCGCTCCAGGTTCTCTCGTTCCTGATCCAGCACCTCATCGAGGTCTGTTTCACGAATCCGAAACTGCTTCTTCTGATTTTCCAGATCGATCTCTAACGAACCGAGATTCTTTTCCTTTTTGCCAAGGAGGTCCATTCTGCGCTCAAGGCCGTCTTCACGTTTCCGAAGTTCTCTCTCCGTATTCTTGGTCTCCTCGCGACTTTCTTTCAGCTCGCTCTGGAAATCGTCGCGCTGTTGCTTGATCCACTCGTGGGTCTCGCTGCGAGATTCCTTTCGGAGTCGATCCGATTCTGCGCGAGCTTCATCGAGGACGACTCGACGTTCGTTCTCGATACGAGAAGTAGACCGTTGAAGCATAATTAGACTGGCGGCTACCGCAGCAATCAGTATCGCTGCCGGAATGATGTAAGGCTCAAAATCCACTGATTTCCTCCCGCAGAAGGAACTGCAGGGGAAAAATCACAGGGGGAGGTTACCGCAACCGGTTACCGTGAAAGAATCTCGATCTTTTGAATGCGTATGAGTCGCGCTCCTGTGCTGGGCTCCTGTTCTTCAAAGGTGCCCACGATTCCGACTCTCTTGTTGACGTATTGATCGAGTTTAATTTCACCACCATCGAGGTAATAGAGGAGTTTGTTCCCCTTTAGCAACTTGTGAGTAGCCTCGACGACCCTGTGTTTCCCCAGCGGAACGACCCAACCGATAGCCTGGAACTTAACCTCCGGCTTACCGCTGCGATGTCCCGTCCTTCTCAAAACTTCGTCTTCTCTAACACGGACAAGCTCGCGTTTCGTGCGAGCTTCTTCTTGTTGTCGCTGAATCTCCACCAATCGGCGATGCAGCGGCATGAAATGTTCTTGAATTGTTTTCGAGAGATCACGAGCGATCTCTACTTCTCCGACATCCTCACTGGTCACTTCGATACTCTTCACCTCGCGAAGGATCGCACTGAAATCCCACTCGACAGGATTCTTTTGCGTCTCAACGCGAAAACTTTCGAACAAAGTCTTGAGCTTCGGTGATTCGAAAGCCGGTATCTTCACTGTATTCGGATCGAGCACCTCTGTCGGCGAATCTGTCACTTCCGCAGCTGAACTATCTCCAGAATCGCCTGCTCCAAGTTCACCAGCTGTTTGCGTAGAACCCGCGGGAAGCTTGATGGCACTTATGCCCCCTTGCCCCTTGAGGCTCTGGTGCAAACTAGCGAGGTGAAGAGGATCAACCTTTTGATCGGTTCTACGAATGTAGTCACCGTGAATCCATGCATGGGCATTGAGGGGCGCAAGCACCTCAACCCAAGATCCATCTTCTGAGGACTTACCCGTGGGTACAAGAGCTTGCCCAGGTTCGGACAGACCGAGCGGGGCATGATTTGTTCCTGCCGAGGCGCGCAACCGCACACGACTTCCCTTAACCCGAAAGTAATCCCCCTCGGAAACAAGATAATCATTGTGTATCCATACTGGACGGTTTGCTGGCACCGCAACTTCGATCCAGTCACCCTGTCCACCCACCGAGATGAGAGATGTCCCACCTCTCAAACGAAGGAACGCAAAGTGATTCAAAGAAGGCCCGGTCCTGATATTGACCACGCTTCCTTTCACTTCACCCACCCAGGGCTGAAGAGTAGGCTGACCCCGTAATGGTGCATCTTGGCCAGCGACCGGAAACCCGCCGAAAATTACACTAACGAAAATTATCCAGAGGGTCGACTTTTGGAGACAGGAGGTCACTCTTTGACATGAGAGAGCTTTCCAATAACTTTCGATCTTAGCAGTCACATCTCGATCAGTGAGATTTCGCAAGGTGATCCTCCTCTCTAATTCTTCGCTCATAGAGGCGCAACATCTAGCGATACACGTTGCGCCAAACGCACCTCAGATGAAAAACAACTAGTAGCCGCTCAGAGGCCGACTCAGGTCGTGGATTCTGAACCCCAACGTCCAGGACCGGGCCCCTCGTTCCCGCATATCTGAATCCAATCGAACTCAGACGGGGGAACCGCCGACGGATCATAAATGCTAGAAAGAGCGTGTCAACTTCGGCGCCGGAAGGATCAGAATTCCCCGGCACGAAACTCAATCGATCCGGATGAACAGCAAATCGCCAATCCTGCAGCTCTGACTCGCAGCAGTGACCGGGCACTTGGCCCGTAATAAGGAAAATACCGGCAACCCACGACCACTGAGCGTCTGATAGTGCGACGCGCCCTTGGCCACGATCACATCGGCACCGTCGATCGCCTCGCGGAGGGTCCCGGAACAGTCATCGGGTACCAAACCAAGGCCCCCGCCCCTGTTGCAAAGTACCTCTCTGGAGCCAATTTCACCCTCAAGGGCGACTTTTCGTGCATCTGGCTCACATGCCTTCAGAAGTAACGGCTGATAATTGACGACGCTACATACGGAGATACCGGGTTTTTGACGGTGCAATTGTTCAATCAAAACCTTGTCAGAAGGCAGTTCAGGAGCGGTATCGTGCAAGAACAGCAGGTTTTCGGCTTCCGAAAGGGCGGTCTCGAATCGCTCTCGATCGTCATGCACAAATTCTTGATCGCACGGATCGCCCTGGCGTATGCCCAACCTACGCAGATCTTCCCGGATCGACTTCGATTGGAGGATTTCGTTGGCAAAGACGTTACAGCGGGCTGAAACCAGTAAAGCCCGGCCCAGCGGATCCTGGTCCCCCTCTACCAAAGATCTCATTCCAGACTCTGCTTCTTGCATCTCCGAGAGCCAGCGTTCTCGCTGTTCCCGCCAGGGATCAGCGCTTCCCAGTACCTCCTGAACAGACCTGAGCAGGTCACCCACCATTTCAGCGGGGACAGATCGCTGCTCAGTTTCTCTCAGAAACCGCATCGACTCGTCGACTACTTTTTGCTGGAGCCACTCGTCATCACTGACCCGTTCGGCAGAGCAGAGCGCTCGGCGCAAAACACATGGGTAACACTGGGGCACGATACGAGACAAGGTTTAGATTCCACTACCGTATTTTTCGAGTTCTTCCGGAGAGAAAACCATCCTCGTGGGATAGGCATCCCGAAATCGAACTCCGAGATAAGGGCGAAGACTCTGAAGCTCGCGTAAGGCAGAGCGAGCCTGTTCTTGCTCCTTGAAGGGACCGACAAAGACACTGAAGGTTCTACCACCTCGGGAAGTACTGACACGAACTCGCGCCTGCGAGAAAGACAAACCGGAATCGACATACCGAACCAGTTGATCGATCACCTGCGGATCCTTGCTCAGGTGCTGACCAATCATCACAGACCAGAGCGTCCGCGGCTGCGGAGCCACCACCACAGGGTTGACCGGAGTACCCTCATCTATCTCGCCGGTATCGGCAGCAGCGACAACTCCATCCTGCTTGACATTCCGAATCGCTGGTCGAAGCTCCGGTTCCGGATCAAGCACCGGCCAAGGTGCTGCAGCCTCAAGCATTTCATTCATCCCCGGTGGAGGAGAAACTACGGCAAACTCCCTTCCAGCGATGAAGGCCACAGCTATGGCGATAAGAGTCGCGATCGAAAAAACGAGGATGGTCGCAATACGGATCTCCACGACCTCGGAAAGAAATGACCGATACGGGGAGGAGTCCGCACCGCTGTCACCAGAGGAGGCAGATGTTATCGAATCGGAAATCGGTGCAAGTCGTCGAACTACAGGAATTCTTTTGGCACGATCATCGAGAGCAACTTTTCGCCTCGATCCATGCGTGGCGCTGGAATCCTGATCTGCAGAAACAGCCTCTTCTGCAACTTCTCCGGATGTTCCTTCGGCAGGATCAGCTGGTTGCGACCGCTCCGTATCCCTCAGCAATTCAAATAAACTCACTTCGTCTCTACGTCGCCCCACGATATTCCCCCTCTTTCGACCAAAACGGCAGTGGTAGGGAGAATAGGTGAGCACCCGCGGAGGGTCAAGAAGGCCGCGTTGCACTCGAGGGGCGAACCCCTCATCATGGGGTCGGAACCGCTGCCGCAAGAAAGGAACTAGATGTCGCACCTGGCCCTGATGTGGATCTGCATGTTGGCGTCGCCCGTCACGGTCACTGCCCCACCTCCAATCAGCCTTTTCGAGGTTTCCAGCCAGGATATCGTCGATATCGAAACCATCGATGGTCCCCTGCGATCAGAAATCCCCACCATCGGTATGGAAACGTCCGAGATTCGCCTCCAGGAACGAAACTATCCGATCCGAGACATCCTCTCGCTTCGCTTCCGAAACGATCAAAATGAGGCCCAGCCTCGTGATCTGATCATTCTCAGGAATCAGAGTCGCTGGCGGGGAAAACTTCTTCTGAGCCCTGATCGGCCCGCAGACACTCTGCAGTGGATCACCCCGTCGCTGACTTCACCCCTCCTCGTTTCACTCGATGACCTGCTGCAGTACTCGACAGCCACCGCCCCGTCGGTGCCATTCCCCCAGCCCGTTATCGATTCTGACCAACTATTGACCAAGGAAGGAGCTATGCTCAGCGGAATCCTCGAAGAACTACGCCAAGACGGCATTCGCTTCGACGATCCGTCACTGGGATCTCTGGTGATTCCCTGGCCCAAGATTCTCGCTTTCCGCCTCGTAGAGGTCCCTATCGAGCAACCAGTTACGCAAAATGGCCACATCCCTATCTTGATTCGTACCCTCGATCAGAGTCTTGTCCGAGGCCATCTCATCCAGATCGACGCTCAAAAAGTCGTCTTCACGCGCATCTCTGGCCTCGAGAAAGAGATTTCGCTCGAAAGAGTCGTCGATGTGCATTTTGAAATGGGACGGGTCGTCCCTCTGGCACAGAGAGATCCGGTGGCCGTAACCGAAGGTGCCCCGACCACCACCTGGTTCCCGTGGACCTGGAAGAAGGACCGGAATGTACTCGGCAACCCACTTCAAATCGGAGGGATCAGTTACGAAAGAGGCATCGGAGTTCATTCCAAATCCCATCTGACCTACTCGGTCGACAAGGGAGATCAGTTCCTCATTGGAATCGCAGGTATGGACATCAGTAGTCGACCAGCCGACCAACAAGAGGGAATCGGTTGTGCCGAATTCCGCATCCTGGTCGACGGTACGGAGCGGTGGAACGGTGGCGTACTGTCATGGAAGAGCCCTGGAAACCCATTCCGTATCCCCCTCGAAGGCGCTCAGAGCTTCACATTAGTTGTTGATCTCGGACCCGGTCACCACATCCTCGACCGGGCCAACTGGGCGCAGATTCGCATCATACGTAAATAAGCTACGAACCCGCTGAAACAAAGAATGCCCGCATCGGCATTACCGATGCGGGCATTTTCAATTCACAACAGAACCTGATATCGAATCAGTCTCCTGGATTGTCGGGGGTCAAATTGTTATCGACCTTCATGTTCGTGTAGGTCCCGCCGGTAGATTCCGCCAGGCGCTTGAGCCACGTATTTGCTGACGCCAGGCCGGGCATCTGCTGACCTCCCTGGGTGAACGGATGGAATCCGAAACAGTGGATCTTGATCTTGCGGAACCGATTCATCTCGAACACCTTCTCGAGGATTGGCTCGGTCGGGTCATTGACCTTTCCATCGACGGAAGGCAGCCCATCGGAAAGAAAGAAGATGGTGTTGGTCCGGGCATCCTGGCCGAAGGCTTCCATCAGTGAATCCAGGGTATTGGTGTTTCCGTTGTGCTTGAGACCATCGACCCATTTGAGCGCAGACTTCTTATTTCCGGAGCTGGCCGGAGTCGCCTTTTTCTTGAACTTGCTGACGGTGGTATCGAATCGGACGCAGTTGAACGCGGCGTCCTTGGACATCTTCTTGAGGACCTTGCGCAACTCGCGTTTGGCCATCTCCATACGAGTCCAGAATTTCGCCAGTCGCTGCTGTTCCTGGGTCATCTGGCCGCCGCCAGAAGATCCTCCCCCATCGGAACCGTCTCCTCGGGCCAGCCCGGGAATATCATCCTTGTGGACATACCTCATCGAACCCGAGGTATCGATCACGAACACGATATTCTTGGATTCGACGGGCACTCCCCAGAACTCGGGATCGTTGCCACGACGCGCACGTTTGACCCCGGTTTTGCCGGCGTGGCTCTCTTCCATCGGATCGAAACTGTCCTTGCGTGGCTCCCACCATTGATGCCATTCGTCGATCAGATCGAAATCCTGGCCAGTGAGCTCCCACAACGCATCTCGGACCTGATGATAGAGAACATCCTTGCGCTTCTTGACCAGTTTTTGGAGCAGTGTGATCAGCGGTTCAACACCGATCGAGCTCTGGCTAGTACGTAATGCCTCGACCGCGGCACCCTGGACAAATGCGGACTTATCGTCGAGCATCGTCGTCAGGAGTTTCAGGAAATCATCATTCTGATTCCCGCGAAGACGATCGAGTTGTGTCTTGAGCTTGTCGCGCTGCTGCTTCAAACGATCCGGTATCGAAGGATCGGCACCAGGAGGAAGTCCATCTTCCTCGATCTCGGCGATACGCCTGCCTATCTTGAGGATCTCGTCGTTGAGCTCGCCACGTTTCTTGGTCGGAAAGGCGAGGATATCGGAGAGATAAACCCGCTCGCGAAAGTCACTTTTGCTGTCGATTTTGTCGTAACGTTCAGTGAGGTACTCAAGAATCCCATCGATGCGAGACAGTTCCTCGCAGATCACAGTGTAAACGGACGGGATGGTCGCCTCCTTGTAGCCCATGTCATACAGGGCCTCCATCGCATCCTCGGTGCCGTAAATTGAAATCTGCCGGACGATATTGATGGCATTATCAGATTCTTGTCCTCGAACTGCTTTCGAGAAACTCTTGGCAAGTTTTTTGATCTCCTTGGCATCGAAGCCCGGCACCGATCCCGCAAATATCTGCGGACCAACCAGGTTCATAACCAAGGTGGCTACTAGTGAAATTATCAGCAGCATTCTCGATCGCTGCAGGTAACTGGTCATCAGTCCTCCATCTGTTCCTGAAACAAGCCTGCGCCAGGCTCACTCCATCAGAGTGGCTGAAAGGGCACGATCTACGGCCCTTCCGATCAGGGTCCAACCGGGCAAATTTCGCCCCTTCAAGGTATCATGGGCCACTGTCTCGTTCCATCAGGATCAATCGTAGTGGCTTTTTTAGCGCCGATGGTGACGGATAGGAGCGATTTGCTTATCTTGGACCTGGGAGGAAATGATGGCCCAGCAACATAATGACAATGACCGCCAGTATCACATCGGCCTGGCCCGTGGTGACGTCGCTGGAAAAATTCTGATCGCCGGAGATCCTGACCGAATTCGTCGTGCCTCCCAACGGCTCGATAATATCGATGGTGAATGGACCTGCAGGGAGTTCCTTACCATTTCCGGAAGTTGGAGTGGCGAAAAGGTCACCTTGATGGCGACGGGTATCGGTGCCAGTAACATCGAAATCGCCCTGATCGAGCTTTCGGCCATCGTCGAAGATCCTGTGATCATCCGTGCCGGTTCCTGTGGTGGCATCGATCCCGCCATCGAACTGGGTGACCTTGTCGTCAGCTGGGGAGCCGTACGGATGGAAAACACCTCCACCACCTTCGTTCCGGAAGGCTATCCAGCGGTAGCGCACCCCGATGTGATCCAAGCTCTGTTAGCCTCAGCAAAGAAAAAAGAACTCCCGGCCCATCTCGGCATCACAGCCACGGCTCCCGGATTTTATGGCGCTCAAGGTCGAGAGATCGCTGGTTTCCCACCCAGAAATCCTAACGTCATCGACGAACTGGCGCGGATCGGAGTTTCTAACATGGAAATGGAAGCTTCGACCTTGTTCACGCTATCTTCGCTCAAGGGGTGGAGGTCCGGCTGTGTTTGCACCGTCTTCGGTCGGCGTCATCATGATCAGTTTGTCCCCCACGATGAAAAGCCGGCCCTGGAAGATAAATGCGTTGATGTGGCGCTCGATGCGTTACTGGCGGTTGCGGCGCGTTAATCCAGCGATTCTATCGCGGCCCGAACGACCCGAACCGTCCGTTGCTGTGACTTCTTACCTGTCTCCAGTACTTCTGCGTGGTTCAATTTTTGGCCAGAAATTCCGGCTGCCAGGTTGGTCACCAACGAAAAAGCTACCACGCCCAGGCCTTCTTCTCGGGCCACCAGAGCCTCGGGTACCGTCGACATGCCGACCATATCCGCTCCCAGTTTTCTCAACATGTTGATCTCGGCCGGGGTCTCGTACACCGGCCCCATCAGAGCCGCGTAAACACCTGTCATTAACGATTCCGAGGAAATCTCCTGGTACCGATCACGAGTTCGCTCCAGCCAAGTAAGGTCGTAAACAGGAAGACCATCTGCTGGAACATGATGTTCCAGTCGAGGGGCCATGGCGGTGATTCCCTGGAGCTGCAGGTGATCGGTGAGTGCAACCAGAGTACCTGGTACAAATCCTGCACCAATACCGCCAGCTGCATTGGTCAGGATCAAGGATTTAGTTCCTAGTCCAGCAAGGACCCTGATCCCACGGGTCACCTCTTCGACATCATATCCCTCATAGAGATGGACTCTTCCGCCGAGAACCAGCACCTTCTTCTCGTCGACACGATATCGAATCCAGTCGCAACCGTGACCCTCCACAGATGGTCGGGGAAGCCCCGGAATCTCCGTAACAGGAACTCGATCTTCTTCATGAAATTGATCATCGAGAAGCTCGATTCCTGAACCGAGCACGACCCCAACATCGGGGACCCAACCATCCCAGCGTTCCCTGAGCCAACTGATTGCAGCCAGTTCAGTTGCTTTGTCGTTCACGGAAGCAAGATACCTGCGACACAACCGGTCATCAGTGCTGCGACCGTTCCGCCAAGCAATGCACGCATCCCCAGTGCCGAAAGACGGGGTCTCAACTGCGGCTCCAGCGACGAGATTCCACCGATCTGGATCGCTACGCTGGCGAAGTTGGCAAAACCGCACAGAGCATAAGTAACCAGAGTTTTCGAGCGTTCCGAAATGGTCCCCTCAAGAGAAGAAAGCTCCATGAATGCTATAAATTCGTTAAGAACTGTTTTCATTCCGATCAGAGAAGCCACTGTCGGAACATCCTTGATATCAACGCCCAGTAACCACGCAAAAGGATAGAAGAGCCAACCCAGGAGGTCGGTCACGTTGAACCAGGGAGAAGTTTCCAGAACAACTTCAGTGCTACCAAATACCGACAATGTCCAGTACGAGATGTGCTGGGTAATCCACCCGAGACCGGCGTTCACCAGTGCTACCAGGGCGACAAACGCAATCAGCATCGCGATCACATTGAGGGCCAATATCAATCCCTCACTGGTCCCCCGACATGCAGCATCCAGAACATTGGAGTCGGTACGATGGATCTCTAACTTTGCAGCACTAGGATCTCCCACCTCTTTCTTTTCTGGATTGAGAAGTTTAGCGGCGACAAGAGCCGCCGGTGCCGACATGAAACTGGCAGCAAGCAAATGACCGGCATCGATCCCCATGCCGACGTAAGCAGCAAAGACACTACCCGCCACGGTTGCCATCCCACCGGTCATCAACGCCATCACTTCCGAATCCGACATCGTCTTCAAGTACGGCCGAATCACCAGCGGGGCCTCGGTCTGCCCTGCAAAAATGTTGGCCGCGGCCGCCAAAGATTCGGGACCACTGGTTTTCATGGTCCACTGCATGACGCGCGCGATCGCCCACACCACCACTTGAAGCAGTCCGATATGATAGAAAATCGCCATCAAGGCCGAGACAAAGATGATGGTACCGATGAGGACAATCCACAGCTGGAATCCTGCACCACCGACGGCCCCGGTTGCCAACCCTCCGAAGATAAAACTGGTTCCCTCAACCGAATAATCAAGGATCCCTTTGAATACTTCTTTGGCACCCGATGTAAAAGCTAAGCCCATGTCTGTACGAAGGATCCACCAGGCCAGCAATAATTGCAATCCGACTCCCCATTGAATGGTGCGCCATCGGACTTCCCGACGAGAACTGGAAAGCAACCAGCAGAGGCTGATCAGAACCAGCAAGCCCAGCGCACTTCGTGACCGGTTCCATCCAGAGGTTGTGGGTTCACTGTCGGTGGATTGGGAATAAACCCGCTCGGAGATCGATGCAAATATTCGATCATCGGAATCGTTCTGTTCCAGAGCACGTTCAGTCGCATCCAGTACCGACATACCACCATCTTCTTGAGGCGCAGATGCCAGCAGCCCCCAATCGTCTCCCCCGGTCGCCAGATAATCGTTAGTCGCGACCCTGATCTGCTGCTGATCGCGAACCGGAACAGCTCCCACCAGGATCTCCGCAACCTCAACTTCTCCATCAGAGATCCCTGATAGCTGTATCTGAACACCGTGGAAATCGAGCGAGCGTCCTTCAGAGGAGATGGATTTTTTCACCACCTCTTTCAACTGCATGCCAGTCAAGGTAACGACCGAAATGCGATTCCCGAATGGCGAGATCTCGAACAGATCCCGATACAGGATATCCCCCTCCGGAAGACCATCACGAATCCCGCCATGGTTGTGGAAAGAAACAGGAACACCGGCAGCATCTGCCATCGAATCACAAATCCAGCGTCCCAGAGGACTGGAAACGGCTCCGTTCTCCTTGTGTCCGGTCGAATTCAGTGCCACCGGCGAATGACCCACCTTGCGGTCCATTGTTTTCCCGACCTTGCTCTCGACCGAACTGATCAACTGCTGGAGAACCGGATCGGCTGCCTTTTCCACCGGTGAAACAGCGATCACGCTGCAAGCGACCTCGACTCCATCGCCGCCACGGGTGAACTCGATACGGCCAATATGACGCGTCTTGGCCCCCACTTGAGCCACTACGGTTTTATGCTGTGGATCGATCCAGGGCGGATCGATCAGCGTGTGAGAATGACCTCCCACGATCAGATCGATGCCAGAGACTTCACTGGCAAGCTGGCGCTCCTGTTTCAAACCGCTATGAGAAAGAACGACAATCAGATCTGCACCCGCTTGGCGTAGACGATCTCTCGCCGCAATCACCACCGGAGCCACAGGTGCGACCGTCAATTCCTTGCCGACTGCAGGTGCGATGATATTGGGGGCATCGGGAGTCAGGATGCCGACCAGGCCGACACTGAATCCGCCTCTCTCAATGATGTGCTCCGTGAGGGTCACGCCCTTCAATCGACCACCGGAATCGGTCACGTTGGAGGCCAGGATGGGAATCTTCGTTGACTCGATCAAACGGACCAGGTTGTCCATTCCATAATCAAAATCGTGATTACCAACGGTCGATGCATCAAATCCGAGAGCTTCCATTGCACGGATGATATGAAGCCCACCGCCATCGGCTCCTTCAGGGGTGCCCTGGAACCAGTCCCCGGCATCGAGAAGAAGAAGCTGGTCGGCCCCGACCTCATGGCGAACTTCAGAAACGATTTTCTGAATCCCTGCCATGCCCCCGACCGATCCCGAACTGCCTTTCCTGGGCAGTAATTGGCCATGCATATCGTTGACATGCAAAACGACCAGTCGATCTTCGGTGACCGCAGTCGCTGAAATGAGGACCGAAAATCCACAAACGAGCAGAATCCGGATCGATCTAGACAACATGACGACCCACTTCCCGTAAAACGGAACCGGTGCGAGAGGATAGCGGATCTTTCTCCGTCAGGACAGCAGGAGAGCTTGCCATGAGGGGGTTGAAGAATGCATCCTGCGGCCAGGAAACGGGAGTACCGATGAACTTACCGGATTTACCCCAGAGCATCTTTCGAACCTACGACATCCGGGGCATTGTCGACAAAGATCTGACCGAGGAGATTGTCGAGCAGATAGGACTGGGGCTAGGAACCCACCTTGGCGCTGAAGGTGCCAAGGTTGTCACCGTCGGCCATGACATTCGCTCCTCAAGTAGACCCTTTGCCGTCAGCGTCCGAGAAGGCATCAGGAAAGCCGGTCTTGATGTAATCGAAATCGGCGAAGTGCCTACTCCTCTGCTCTACTGGGCCGTACAGCACCTGGGCACCGATGGTGGTGTCATGATTACCGGTAGC
>Ga0310342_100000522_pt1 | contig 21768 bp, 15 predicted proteins | sample S15DNA20500_MG_FD_206155 | JGI IMG/M metagenome (GOLD analysis project Ga0310342, IMG submission 206155) | Marine microbial communities from station ALOHA, North Pacific Subtropical Gyre - S1503-DNA-20-500_MG | ecosystem: Environmental > Aquatic > Marine > Oceanic | place: Pacific Ocean: North...
CTTCACGGGGTGCCGATGGCCGGACGGCTCGAGAAGCTCCTCGAGCGGGGCTACAAGGCCAGGGTCTATGTCCCGTTCGGAGAGGACTGGTTCGACTACTCCATTCGCCGCCTGCGCGAGAACCCCCGAATCCTCGGCTACGTCCTGAAGAACCTCTTTCGCCGCAGGCGCGGACCGGCGCGGGCTGCGGCCCCACCGGCGAAGGAGCCCCAGCGGCAGGACGACGAGACGGTGCATGCCTGATCCATAACGACGCCGCGCGAGACTCCCCCTACCTGCCGGCGGCGGCAGGCTTCTCCTTGCGGCCCACGAGGTACTCCACGAGACCGATGAACTCTTCTGTCGTCATCGTCTTCTCGAGCCCGAGGGGCATGAAGGTCTTCTTCTGCGGAATCTTCAGGGCGATGGAAGAGGCGGCAACGGGAACCACCTTGCCTCCCTGCTGGCGCAGCATCACCTTGCCATCCTTCTCGGAATCGATGAGCCCGGTGAGGAACTGACCCTTCCTGGTCTGCAGCAGCACACCGAGGTATTTCTTATCGACCACGGCGTTGGGATCGAGAATCGACTGCAGGATCTGCTCCTTGCGGAGACGAATACCGACATCGGAGAGGTTCGGGCCGAAATTGACGCCCTGGTCGCCCACCTGATGACACAAAACGCAGTTCTTCTCAAAAACCAGCTTTCCCTTGCCGGCATCCCCCTTCATCTTCAGCAGCTCGCCCGCCGGGGGAAGCGCCTGGACCTTCTTTGCGACTGATCCCGCCGATGCCGGGTCAACCGCCCTGAAGATCCCCAACTCGTGGATCGACCAGAACTTCCCCGGCCTGTGCCCAGTCTGGGTAATCCTGATGTAGCGAGCGATTGCCGGGGCGAAGGCGATCTCCGTCTCGGGGTAGCTTCCGCTGCCGCTGGCGAGCACCTCGCTCCATTCTTTACCGTTCTCGGAGACCCGGACCTCGTAGCCGACCGGGTGATCCTCCCTGGAGCCGGCTGAGTCCAGGCTGAGCCCGCGAACCAGCTGCGTCTTCGACAGTTCGATCTGGAACCACATACCGGGCTGCATGGGCGTGTTGGTCGCCCAGCGCGTATTCGACCTCCCGTCAATCGCCGAGCGGGCAGCGTTTCCCCCATGGCTGGCGGTCAGCTTCCACTTCGAAGATCCCCCCAACCGCGGATCAAACTTCAACAGCTCGGCAAGCGTCCAGGGGACCGTCCGCCCGACGCCGGCGCTGCGGGCAGAGGCGACATCATCGGTCGAGACATAGGACGCCTTGTTCGACCACGTATTCCTGACGTAGTTGAGGGCCGCGGAGATCCAGGCATCGTCATTCGAACCCATCGGCACCATCTGCTCCTTGTACTCCTTGCCGTCCACAGGCCCCTGCAGTCCATGGAGGAGAATACGGATCGCCCGGCTCTTCTTGCCGGTTACCCGCGGCGAGCCGGCCAGCGGCGGGGCACGCATCCGCTTCGCGTCATCGGGCATGGGAGCGCCCTTGCCATCCTGTCCATGACAGGTCACGCAGAGGGTCGCGTAGACGATATGCCCCTGGGAGTAGGACTTACCGAATTCCTCGTTCGCCCTGCGCAGGGCTTCCTCGCGTCGCCGCAGCTCGCGCTGCTGGACCAGCCGGGCCGTAAAACCGCGGAGGACAGAGCGAACGGCATCGCTTTTTTCATGCCGGCTCAGCGCCGCCTCGGCCAGGCCTTCAAGCTCGTCCAGGGCGGTATACTGGGCCGAGAGGATGACCTGGATCGTCACGTTCGGATCCGCGTCCTTGACCAGCCCGGCCATGTCGCCAATCACGTCCTTGTCTTTCTCGACCAGCAGGGGCTCGCCGATGCGAATCGCGCCGGCCCGGACCCTCGCGTCCTTGTCGGAGAATTTATCTCTCAGGAGATCCTTGTCGATGGCATCCATTCCCTCGAGGGTCCAGAGGGCGTGCAGGCGCGCCAGCGGCGCGGCGGCCGAACGAGCCATCTTCTTGAGAGCCGGCACCACCGATTCGTCGTGGCGAATAATGACCAGCTTCTGGGCCTCGTCTCTCCACCAGCCATTGGGGTGAGCGAGGTGGCCAACGAGCGTGCCTGTCTTCTCTTCGAGCATGCGCGGCCTCGGGCCGGGCTTGAACCCGTCATGCACGACCCGGTAGATTCGTCCCTTGCCGATGTTCTTGTCCAGCCCATAGGCGGATACGACTCCCCTCAGATAGGAACCTCTCCTCACCCAATTGCCCTCCTGGATGATCCCGCGGTACATGTCGAGGATATACAGGCAGCCATCGGGGCCCGTCTTTGCCGCCAGCGGCCGGAAGTTCGGATCCTTCGTGACTATGAACTCCCTGCCCTTGTAGGCGTTTTCCAGCACGGTCTTGCCGGCCACGTTGGTAATCTTCGCCCGCCGCACGAGACGCCCGACGGCCTCGGGAATGAAAAGATCCCCACGCATGTCTTCAGGAAGCCTGTCACCGCGAAAGACGCCCTGGCCGCCGCAGCCGGTAAAATTATTCAGCGTATTGTTGCCCCGCACCCGACCGCGACCGCCCTGGACATCGGGAACGTCGTCGATCGGGAAGACCTCCCGGAAGCCCGGCGCCAACTCTCCACCCATTCGGATCCGGCCGTAGATCATCGGCTGCTGGAAATCCATCGCCGGCTGCTCGCCGCCGGCGGTCGAATAGTAAAGCTTACCGACATCGTCATGGGTAAGCCCCCACTGGCCTGAGCCGGCGGGAAGACGTTGGCGCTCAACCTTCCCCCTGGTGAAACGGTAGCGATGATTTGAATAGGTGGTGTAGATCCAATTGTCAATGTTCCAGAGCAGGCCGCTGGGCTGATGCTCGAGGTTGCCCCCCCGCCCGCCGCCCTTGTGCCAAAGCTTCTTCTCATCCGCCACGCCGTCACCGTCATGGTCAGTGTAGGCCCAGAGATCGAGAGTGTTGGTCTCGCGAATGATGACCTCCTTCTCCAACGGCAGGATCATCCGCGGCAGGACGAGCTTGTCGATAAAGACCGAGTGCCTGTCCATGCGACCATCCCCGTCGGTGTCCTCCATGCGCACCACCCGCGAGATCGGGCGAAACTGGTCTCGCCCATCGATATCCTGCATATAGGTGCGCATCTCGGCAACGTACATACGTCCGTTGCCGTCCCAGGCCAGGGCGACCGGCTCCTCTATCATCGGCTCGCAGGCCACCAGTTCCATCCTGTACCCATCGGCCACCACGAAGGACTTGAGGGCGGCCTCGGGAGACAGCATCGGGACCTTATAGGGCTTGAGCTTGTCCGCCGCGGTCGCCTGCAGGCACAACAGAAGACCAACGCCAATACAAATCACAGAACAGGGGGTTCGCCGGGGGAGCTTCATTCTTCACCTCGTTTCATAGTTTGTTTTCCACCACAGGTGAGGCCATTCTCTCCAGATCTTCCCCCCGAGACAAATCATTCCCATGAGACTTTGAATCGGTCCAGTTAAACAACCCGGCCTGCCCCCTCCCGGGTTAGGATACGGATTCCCGTTCAGGCCAACGACACCCCAAGCCATACCAGGAGAAAATCATGCCCAGCGAACACGGAAAAAGGAAGCTCACCCGCCGGCAATTGATCGGCTCGACCCTGGCCGCCACCGGGGCGCTCGCCGCCGGCGAAGCCATCCTGCCCGGCTTCGCAGCGGAGCTCGATGCCGCCAGCCCTGTCGCCCTCGAGGGAGAGAATAAGACGATCCTCTTCCAGGGAGACTCGATCACCGACGCGGGACGCAACCGGCGCCATGCCGGCCCCAACAACTCGGCCGCCATGGGACGCGGGTACCCCTTCCTGATCGGCTCCTGGCTGCTGGCCACCAAGAACGACCCGGAGTTGAAGGTCTACAACCGCGGGATCTCCGGTCACAAGGTGCCCGACCTGCAGAAGCGCTGGCAGAAAGACACCATCGACCTGAAGCCCGGCATCCTGAGCATCCTCGTCGGCGTCAATGACATCTGGCACAAGCTGAACGGGCGCTACGAAGGCACCGTCGCGGACTACGAGAAGGGCTTCAACGAGCTGCTCGAGCAGACCCGCAAGGCGCTGCCCGAGACGCGCATCGTGATCTGCGAGCCTTTCGTGCTGCGCTGTGGGGCGGTCAACGACAAGTGGTTCCCCGAGTTTGACAAGCGCCGCGCCGCCGCCAAACGCGTCGCCGAGAAGGCGGAGGCGACCTGGGTTCCCTTCCAGGAGACCTTCGACAATGCGGTAAACGACGCGCCGGCGAAATACTGGGCCGGCGACGGGGTGCACCCCTCGATGGCGGGGCATATGCGGATGACGATAGCCTGGCTCAGGGCCATCAGAGACTGAAGCTCTTCCGGGCGCCCGGCAACACGGAGATCAACAGTTGGTGTAGGACTCGCAGAGGAGCCCATCATCATCGCCTTCGGGATCCGCCTCGCAGCCACCGCCGACCGTAGCCGGACCGGGGGGCGCGTCTCCACCAAAGAGGAAGACAAGGACGTTGATCGCATCGCTGAGGCCCAGCCGGCCGTTGTTGTCCGCGTCGGCGGCATCCATGCAGGCCGGGGCGGTACCGCCGAGGAACATCCAGGTCAGGAAGTTGATCGCGTCGGTCACCTCCAGCGCGCCGCTGTCATTCACGTCGCCGCGGCGAAAAGCGACAAAGGGGACATCCAGCCTGCCGTGAACGACGGTCTGGGGGCTGCCGCCGCCAGCGCCGACCTCGATCGCCACCCCGACCGCAGGACTCTCAGGCAGGGGCCGAAGCTCGTCGGCGACGAACCTGACCATGGTTCCCGTACCGGGAACCGTGCCAACGCGATAGGTGAGCTTGGCTATGGAGTTGAGCTGTCCGACCGGCAGATGCGCCGGGGCGACAAAGGACAGGATGACAGCGGAGATGAATCCCGCCTCGGAGCCCTCCGCCTCGCCGACGATCGCTGAAAGGTTGTAGAAAGGATCAACGACATATTCAGCCGCATCGGTTCCGCAGAGAAAGCCGATCCTTTCCTCATCGCAATCGTTCTCGAGCAGTGTCAACACCGCGGGATCGTGCCGCAGGCCATAATACCAGCCCATCACCATCTCTGAGCGGGTGTCGAGAAATACGGTGGCCCCGAGCTCCCCCTCTTCTCCATCAAAGACGAGTACCGACTCCCCGTTCTCATCCCATCTGAAAACAAAGCTGTCGGGAACGCAGAGCTCTTCGCCTTCACAGAAGATCTCGGCATTGTCCTGGGCGAAGCCCGACGCGCAAACGCCTGAAATCACCAGGAAAACCAGCAGGCAGAAACCCTGTGCGATCGAGGCGCGAGGGGAGTTCAACAAAGGACCGAATTCTTGTGGTTTCATACTTAAATATTAACAGGAAATTTCCAAACACGCATGGAAAGCCAGTTTAGCCGTATTTCGGACGTTGAATAATAATTTTTTCGGCCCTCGTTCGACTTACCATCTTTTGCCCTCAGAATACCGGGACCCCTCGAGAACGCGATGTTGAGTAAATCTTAGGGTGCCGGCCGCGGCGCCCCGTAATGTCGTTTTACACCAAAGGAGTGAAGACATGCTGTTTCGAGGAGTTGTTGGAGTATTGGTGGTCCCCCTTCTGTGCAGTTGCGTTTCCTACGAGGAATACCGCGGCATCCAGGATGAACTTTCCAGGTCAAAGAGAAACAATAGCGACCTGATAACCCAGTACCAGAGAGATCTGCTCGACCGCCAGAAAACACGTAAGGAGATCTCTTCGAGGGAGGGAGAACTCCAGGTCGAGATGGAAGAGCTCAAAAAGCAACTCCTGGTGATGGAGAGCAAAAAGGAAGGGCTGGAAAAGATCGATGGAAGGGACTTCGAAAAAGAAGACCTCCCCGCCGGAGCGAAGATCGAGTCCGGCGGCATCAGCCTGGGCTCCAACCTGCTGTTCAGGTCAGGCCAGGCGAGGCTGAAAACACATCAGTTTCCATCCCTGGACCAGGTGGCCAGGCTGCTGAAGGGAAAATACTCCTCCTACGAGGTTCTCATCGAGGGTCACACCGACAACGAACCGCTCAAGAGCACCAGGCAGCTGTTTGAATACAACATAGTGCTCGGATACGAGAGGGCATCCAATGTCTTCAGGTACCTGATCAAGAAACACGGTCTTCCCGAGAAACGCTTCCAGGTCACGAGCTACGGGATGTCCAAGCCGCTGAACCCGGCGAACGCCAGCACGTCCCAGGGCCGCAGCGAGAACCGCCGCGTCGTCTTCCGCCTGAAGCGCAACATCCACTGATGCTCCGCTGGAGGCTGAAGCGCGGAAAAACAACGACACGCCGACCTCACTCGCAGGTGGGCGCCATCCGTGCGCAGTCCAGCCCGTCATCACTGTCATCTCCCCCGCAATCGCCGGCCGGGTAGCCCGGGCTTGTGGGAGATGGCGGCTGGGGAACAACGCCACCCGTGAACAGCCAGCTGAAGATGATGATGGCATCGGTGATCTCGATATTCCCGGTGTCGTTGGCGTCGGCCGCATCCATGCAGACCGGCTCGGCGCCTCCGGAAAACAGGTAGAGCAGCGGCACCACCCCATCGGTCAGGTTGATGGCGCCATCGGAGTTCCCATCGCCTCTCACAAAGAGATCGCCGGCCGGCTCCTGGCAGGGCACCGCCGCGGCGCAATCGTCATCATCGCAGTCGGTGAGGCCGTCAAGATCGTCATCGATGAGGTTGCCGCAGATCTCGGCGCCCGGGCAGGCGTTGTGCCGCGCGCAATCTGAATCATCGCAATCAACGAGGCCATCGAGGTCATCGTCCGCGCCGTTTTCACAATCCTCGGGCGAGGCCTCGACACCCACGGTGATGACCTCCCTGCAGACACTGTCCTCCGCCGCGTCATCGCACCGCCTGGAGTCATCCGCCACCACCGTCACCTGGTAGACCCCATCGGCTCGAATAACGAGGGAGACCCTGCCGGGGGCCCTTGGCCCGATGACCTGCGGCTCGCCTTCTTCTGCCTCCACCGTGATCGTGACCATCACGTTGTCGCCGGTTTCATCCTCCGCTGTGACCGTCAGGTAATGGGACGGCCCGAAGCGGTTCCCCGTCGCCTCGACCTCCAGGCCTGTGCAATGGGTATCGGCGTGGTCCGGATCGCCCTCCACCGGGCAGGGCGGCGGGCCCTTGCCCTCGAACGCCTCCACCCCGTCATCCATGATGGCGAAGATGTCATCCTCACCCAGCACCTCGTCCCAGAGGCCCACATCATCGAGATCCCCCGCCCAGCGGTACTGGTCGCCCATGTCGCCGCCTCCGCCGATGTGGAGCGCCCGCGAGACGTCGGTCACCGGCGCGTAGCCCTGCGCGGCGGTGGTGGCCTCGAGGAAGCCGTTGATATAGAAGCTCTTCTCCTGGGTTTCAGCATCGAATGAGATGGCCAGGTGCTGCCACTCTCCCTCTTCCACGGGCAGAGCCTGCAGTGAATCCCAGCCATCAGCCGCGCTCTCGCCATCGCCCGTCCAGAATTGCCATATATTGCCGGGATTGTTGTAGATGATGAACCCGTCGAGATTTCCGCCGCCGGCGACGAGGCCGTCGTAGCGGCTGGTGAGGGGCGAACGGTGACCGCTGCCGCCAACAGGTTTCGCCCAGAGGGTGATGGTGAAGCTCTCGGGGTTGAGCTCCGGGGCGAAGACTACATCGATCACGCCGTTCTGAAAAGAAGCGGCCCCGCCGGTGTTGTCGTTCGCGCCAATGGCGTCAAAGATCACCCCCCCGATCTCGAGACCATCGAAGCCGCCGATGATATCTTCGCCTGACTCATCCAGCGGCCAATGCGCCACTATGTCTGCCCGTGTCGGTGAGAAAACAGCCAGGAGAACGGGGAAAACGAAAACGAGCGGGAACCTGCGCATGAGACCTACCTCCCTCAACCCGAAGAATTTGATCCGAACCCAATCTCACCAGAATACAACACCGGCGGCACCCTTGAAAGAAAAGCTCCACGGCGCCTGCCGTCCGAAGCGGGAGCAGAGACCCCCCTGCTCAGTTTTCCCAGGGGTTCTCACCGGCATAGGGCACCACGGATCGCAGGTAGACCCTCCCCTGGGCCTCCATTCCCTCCTCGCCCTTGAGCTCCTGCCGCTTCGCCCAGCGCTTCTGCCAGAAGAGAAGGCTGTAGAGCCAGATCGAGAGACCGAGGCAGGGCAGCGCCGCAATGACCAGTATGCCCAGGCCGACTCCCTGGTGCTCGGCGGCGCTGTGATCATGGTCCGCGCCTGAGAAGTAGATGCCCACTCCAAAGAAAGCGGCAACCAGGGTGATGACCAGCCAGATGCGAATAAAACGACGCAGAGCGTAAAGAGAAAAGGCCTGGGCATTACAGGCCTTGCACCAGTGGTTACTCCGCAGGGTCTTCCCCGCGAACCAGACGACAGGTTCCTTACGACAGGGAGTATGCGCCCTGCACTTGCGGCACCAGGGTTTCGTACTGTCGGGCTTGAAGGGGTTTTCTTTCATGCGACCTCGACCTCAGAGGGCATCCGGCTTATCGCCGTCATAGGGAGAGACCGAGCGCCAATAAATCTTCCCCAGCTCCTCGATCTGTTTCTCACTTTTTCTTTCCTGTCTCTTCATCCAGCGATTCTGCCTGGTGAGCACGTAGGTATGCCAGGCAACCAGGCCCGCGCTGGGCAACCCGCCAAGAAGCCCTATATAAGCTCCAACGTCCTTCGCGGCTTCATCTCCACCCCCACGCGAATCCGCCAAAAAGAACAGGAGCCCTCCAAGGCCCAGGGTGACAACCGCGACCAGGGTCCAGAGGACGTTGTTCTTCCTCATGACGGTATAGCTGAACATGTACGAGTTGCACTGCTTGCACCGGATGGAGTTATGGGCTTTCACAGGTCGACCCGCGAAGTAGACCTCGCCCCATTCGTTGGTGGGAGTGTGAGCCCTGCATTTGCGGCACCAGGGCACCTTCGGATCGGGCTTGAAGGGATTGTGCTTCATTGGACGTTCAATACATCAGAGGCTGCCACGAAAAGACTACAGATTACAAAATAAGGGCCCCTGCCAGGCTGAAAAATAGACCGCAAAACGATTCAGCTGGTGGCCTCCCCGCTTTTTTTCGAGTCCCGAGCCGATTCGATGGCCTCGATGAAGCTCCCGGGATTCCTGGCCCACCAGAAAGACAGCCTGTTGCCATCTCTGCCAACCACCTCGACGACCTTCAGCCAGCCCCAGGCCAGGTTTACAGCTCTGATCTCCTCCAACTCCATACCCTCGACCTCCACGATCTTGAAGGCCCCCGGGAAACCGCGCTGGATCGGTATCTCCGGTGTGGCGCCCTCGATATACCGACCCCGCGTCGGCCTTGGCGTGTCGGGATCCGGCCGCATATGATAGCGGCCCTCGCTCCTTTTCATCACCCGCGCGCTGGTCACGAGGATCTCCGAGCTGGAATAAAACATCCAGGCCAGCGCGGCGGTGGCCGGCGCGAGAACCAGGACCGCGTTTGGCGTACCCATGAAAAAAAATAAAACTGAAACCGCCAGCCAGGGGACGAGCATTCTCCAGCTTACACCGGCCGTATAGAGAACCTCCTCCCCCTCTCTTAGATCTTCCGGCGGTTTCTTCTCCGGCATTTGATCTCCAGCGTTCAGGGCAGCTTCACCCGCTTGTTGTGGAATTTTCCCGAACTGAGCAGCTTCCCCTCGCCCCACCACTCCCAGGATGTCTCCGACCTGTCGCTCCCGATCAACCTCGTACTCACCTTCATCCTGTGACCCGCAGGCACCTCGGGCGAGACCCGCCTCTCCTCGATCGTCCGGGTGGCAGGATGAAAGCTCCGATGGGTGATCTCTACCGCCGTATGCGCCGTACGATCCCCGTAGCGAGTTGTCTTTCGGGCGATGATGAGACCCTTGCGCGGGTGGTACTCCTGTTCCTGGCTTATGTCTATTTCCATGTTGGCCCCGGGACCCTCCCGCAACCTGATGATCGATACGACTGATTTACCCCTCTCCTTCCAGTTGGTAAGCACGTGGAAGAGCTGGCGGGTCTCTTCCCCGTCAGGCCCGGCGGACAACATGGTGGTCTCCCAGGCGCCGACCTCGAAGGACAGCAGCTCGGCCGCCTCCAAGGCGGTCATCTTCCGCAGGGAGGGCTCCCCCTGGCGGCAACCAGCCGCCGTGATCGTCAGGATGAGCAGGAATACACCGGGGAGACCGCTCTTCATGGAATCGCCTTCTAAAAAAACCCGCCTCTTACAAGCCCGCGGGCGGAGCCCGAAAACGAGCCGGACAAGACTACGGCTTGCGGAACGAGAACCCGCTGCCGATGAAGAAATCATCGGCCTCATCGTTGAGCCCGAAACCCACCCTGATGTCGAATTGGAAATCGTCCGTTATGGCCCAGGCCAACCCGCCGTTGAGGTACTGCTGCGCCCCGGCTGTATCGGTCCCACGCGGGAAAAAGGCGAACCACTCGGCGAAGGCGCCCAGGCCGTCACTGAGGCCGCAGGCGACGGTCCAGGACTGGGCGAACTCGACATAGCCTTCACCATTGTCGTCATAGCTCCGGTTCACCTGTGTCGAGCCGGCGGTGGCGAGAGAATCGTTCAACGTCCAGCCGTAGACCAGGTTCACACCCGGCTCGAATCTGTCGGAAGAGAACGACGCGCTACCGGTGGGAATGTTCATCTGCGGGATCACGGCCATCTCGGGCAGCAGGCCTTCCTGTGGAACCAGGGCGATCTTGAGACCCGTATAGAGATCCGTCAGGCCGGCTGTCGATCGGGAGACTCCGGCAGACTTGGTCTGTTCGAAAGCGATGGGGAAGCTGAAGTCGAAATCATCGACGGAATTCATCAGCAGGCCGGGAATCATCCCGAGGCGAAACTCTATCCAGTCGGCATAGAACCCGGCGCGAAGGAGCTGTTCACCGACCGTCTGTGTCCGGACCGTTACGCCCTCCGACGTGCTCGAGGTGAAGGTATAGCCGAACTCGACCTGGACCACGCCCCGGCCGACAGCCACCGAGGACTCGGTAAAGTCGGGACGATCGGTAACCAGCGGCTCGTCGAGCCGCGGACCGCCGGTGTTTTCACCTTCGGAATTCCAGCTGAAGAGAGTACCCCGCGAAGGGGGCTCATCCTGCGGGATCCCCGCCGCCGCCAACGAGAGAAGAGGGCGAACGGGCGCCTCGAAACCCGCGCCGTAGCTGAAAGCCAGCCCCTTTGCGAGAAAGCCCCCAGCCTCCGCGCGCTGTTCAAAGAGATCTCCCCCGGGGGGTGGCTCCTGGCCCGTGGCCAGGGAGCAGAAGCAGATCGCGGCGGCCGCAAAAACCAGGCGGCTCACTGCCGATGAACGGGGCGTCTTTATCATCTGGAAATTATTTTCCTACTGGATGTCAGGTCCTGAGTTTTCGTACCGGCGCCCACCGTAGCCCCCGGGAGTTCATCTTGCAAGTAAAGCGCCCACGATCAAAAGAGCCCCCGGCATCTGCCGGGGGCTCAGCCCGGATCACCATCCAGGCCTCTGCAAGAGTCAGCACTGCTTCCGTTTAGTTCCCGGGATCGGGCTCAGGTTCAGGCTCCGGTTCCGGCTCAGGTTCCGGCAAGCCGGCCTCGCACTCGACCAGGCTGGCATTGGCAGCTGCAAGCTCGGCCTGCAGCGCCGCGATCTCCTCATCCTTGACGGAATTCGCGGTAGTCGCCACCACCAGTGAATCATTGGCCGCGACAAGCTCCGCCTCCAACCCGGCGGCCTGTCCGGCCAGGGTCTCGTTTTCGGAGCTGACAGCGGCTAACGCGTCATTCGCCGCGGACAGGGCCCCCTCCAGCTCCGTCACCATGGCGCCCAGGTCCTCAGGGCAGATGATGGCGACGGGATCCGGTCCTCCGCGAAAGAGCCAGCGCAGATAGTAGGTGGCATCGCTGATGTCACGCTCTCCATCTCCATTGGTGTCGCCGTTGACGACCTCCACAACATCCCCTCCAAAAGCCACCGGCGATATGGAGGAAACCATCAACAGGCAGAGACTCAACCCCAGAACAGCAGCAAACAGACGAACCATAGAAGCCTCCTTCAAAGTTGTGCGGGTTGCCCCCTCCCGCGCTGAGAACAACAGGCTCTATTGACTCGAGTGCAGCGTAAACCAGCGCCCACCCCAGGCAAGAGAGCCCAGTGAAGTGAGATCGCTCTGGCCAGTTCCTGGCCCCACAAACAAACCCATCGTGAAAAACGACTTCGGCAACAGACCCGCTGCCGATGGAGAGGCGCCCCTGCCCCTCCCTTAACAACTACCCTCAAGAGTAAGGATCAAATCATCCCGGCGCACCTAAAATATAGTGGGCATTTCCCGGAGGTCATTCGCCCCGGCCGGGAGGCTCCTGCCCGGGGGTGTCCCCGGGCTTGATGGCCTGGCCTCCACCACCATCGGTGGGCGTCCTCTTGTCCGGGCTCCGCAGGCCGCCCCCATCCCCAGCCTTGCTCTCCATCGGAGGCCGGGCCGGGGCCTTCCTGTTGAAGCCGTTCCTGCAGCTTCCCGATGAGATCCCATAGATAATGAAAAACACCGTTGCCAGGACATAGATGAGAGTGCAGCCGTATTTGGCGGTCCAGGCGGAGACCTCCTTCCCGGAAGGCGGCTTCCATTTCTTCTTCGTGGCCTTCTCGCCGTCATCGTAGAAATCCCACCGGGCATCATCGCCGGATCTCCAGGGCGCGCCCGTCGCGTAACCAATGGAGCGAAACGCGTTCCAGGTCAAAAGTGCCGCAAAGAGGAAGAACATGGCCCTGGCGAACCAGAAAGGCGTTGCCAGGCAGCCGACAATAAAGGCAGTCGCCAGCGCCAGCGAGCCGAACTTGCTGCGGAAATCGCCCTTTGCTTCAGCCCCCGCCCAGACCAGCTTCCGCCACTCTCTCCTGTTCTGCCAGCTGGGATCGCCTTCGAGGAAAAGCTGCAGGATCTCCAGCACATCGGGAAGGGTCAGCTCTTCGGTGAAAAACTGGGCGTGCTTTTTCCCCGGGAAGCTCTTGCAGTATTCGACGTGGCATAAATCCGCCGGCAGCGCTTGTGAGGAGGTCTCTTCCTCCTGGTATTCTTCCTCGCCGTTGTCCTTTACGTATTCCTCTTCCCCTTCCTCTTCTTCCTCCTCTGGCACAGGCGGCGGGGATGATCCCGGAGAGTCCCGGCGACCCTTTATCCCATCGTTGGTAAAAGGCGCGGCGGGTTCCTTCTTGTCCAGTATATAGAACTGAACGAAATCTCGCCCATTGGCGTGGACAAGGACAGCGACCGGGTCCATCTCCGACTTTTCCGCCATCCGGAGCAGGGCGTGCCTGATAGCCTCATCATCGGGATCCGCGATGAGCTCCTTGATGGTCGGAACGGAATAAGAATCCCCGTCATCATCCTTAACCGCGTTCTCGTAGTCTTCAAAGTACAGCCGCAATTCCATCGTACGAAAAGCCTCAAAGATTTATTTCATGGCCGCCGTCAATATTCCCTGCTCCACACCGTAGAATCATCTGACGATACTGGCAAGCTTTTCGCCGTTATTCACCCGTCGCGCCGGACAACCTGCTCCCGTGAAGATCGGGAAGAGGGCTTTGGCTGTCTACCGACGCGATCGCCTGCTACCCTGAACGGCAACCTTATTCACCGCAGAGGCATCGATCTTGGCTCGAGTCGCGACATATCTGTCACTCACGGTTATCCTGCTCAGCTCTTCGTGCTCCGCGCCTTCTTCGCGAGCGAAGGAGCCGGGAAACGAGGCTGAGGCCAGGGCTCATTACGACCGGGGCAAGGCCTTGTTCCATGCCGTCGAACGCAAATTCCATGAAGCCATCGAAGACTACGCCAGGACCATCGGCCTGGAACCTGAAAATGCCGTTCCTGAAAGATCCCAAGGAGCGTACGATGAAGCCATCGCGGAGCTCAGCCGGGCGATACGCCTGAGGCCGGATTACCCCGAGGCCTACAGCGTCCGCGGCTACGCCCATTTCCACGCCCGCAGGTACGCCGAGGCCATCGAGGATTACAGCCGGGCCATACGCCTCGATCCGAAGACCACTCCGCATTGGCCATCGCCATATTTGCTCCGGGGCTTTGCCTACATTTACGAACGCAAATACGAAAAAGCCATCGAGGACTACAGCAGGATCATCGACCTGGAACCAGAGAATGCCGTGGCCTGGTACAACCGGGGCCTGGCCTACAAGTTCCTCGGCAAACAGGCCCGTGCCGAGGCCGACATGGCCAGGGGCCGTGAACTCGGCTTCCAGGATTGAGGACACATCGCCCTATTCCCCGCCATTGACCAGCCAGTTAAAGCCAGGCTCCACGACAAAGAAACCCACCCGGTGGCCATCGGTTCGCGCCTCCCACCTGTGCCCGACGTAGGAGCGGCATACCCAGGACTTCCCGGGAGCCAGCTCCGGGCGAGGCACATCTTCGGAGTTTAAGCCGATCCAGAAGATCTTGACGTTCTTTTTCGTGCCGTTAGTGACCTTGAATTCGCACTGGGGCCCGGTGACGGAGGGAATCCGCTCGTGCTCCTTGAAGGTCACTGTCTCGAGGTCCCGGCGCAGCTCGAGACGCGCCTCGGGGCCGACGCTCTTCGCCCCGGAAAAATAAACGGTCTTCAGGGTCGGCAGCTCTTTGAGCAGGGCGATATCTTCAGCTCCCCCGCTCCAGGACTCTCCCACCAGGACCGAGGTGACCACATCGACGATCTCCGGCTCGAGAACCTGGAGCTCGTTGATCGACCACCACAGGGACTTCGCGCCCGTCTGCACGATGCGAAGAAATCTCCCTTTTACCGACTGGAAGACGGCCTCCGTCACCGGCGTGGAGCCTACTCCCTTGGCCAGCGTCCCCGACCAGTTCACTCCATCCATGGAAGTGTAGAGCTCGTAGCCCATCGGGTGATCGTTCGAACCGGGCGTCAACAGCCGAACCCCGCCGAGGAGGGTCGGCCCCGGGAGCTCGAGGGAAAACCACATGCCCGGATGCTGGCTGAAGTTCGAGGTCCAGCGGGTATCGGGATCCCCGTCGATGGCGTTGCGCGGGGTGTCACCGGCAGGCGCGAAATGGCTCGCGGTCGCCTTCCAGAGGTCCCTGCCGCCGAGGACCCTGGGCTGCGCGGTGAGAAGCTTTATACCGTAGTTGAGCTCGGCTCCCTTCCGGTAGAGCTCCAGGGCGGTCTTCTTTTCCTCGAAACCGAGCGCCCCGGATTTCAGGATCCTGGCAACCGCCCGCGTCAGCTGGATGTTCTCGCCCCCGGCCTCGGCAAGGAGGGTCGACAGCTCATAGACCGCCGATGGGCCATGGGTGATGGAGAGGTCCCTCCAGCAGGTGAATTCCCCGCCGGGCCTCTGGGTGATCTCCACCGTGATCGGCGCCTCCTTGTTGATTCCCAGGTCGTAGAGCAGCGGGATCGGCCCCACCTGCCAGGTCTGCCTGCGCGGCAGCGAGGCGGGGACGAGCTCTTTTCCTCCCACCCGGACTGCCAGGATCGAGGGATCAGGGCGCAGGCTGTTGACCGGCCCCATATCCACCTGCAGCCATTTTCTTTCTTCCGACGGCTGCACCTGGCGGCTCAGGACAAGGGGAGCATCCCGCAGCGAGAGGGCCGGGAAGAAATAATCCTCCACCCTGTTCTCCAATACGAACTTCCATTCACAGCGAGCCTTCGTGCCGAGCGCCGGATTCCAGCCCCTCCAGGCCGATACATTGAGATGGATACGCTTGCTGACGACCCCGGCGAGGCGTTCGCGGTCGAGCTCGAGCATGGGCTCGAGCCAGTCGACCATGTCCCTGATATCGAACGGATCGACGGCGGAGATTCCTTCATCATGGGCGGTATCGGCCTGCAGGATCAACCGCCTGCGACCTCCCGCGGCGGCGGGCAGCGCGAGGCGCCCGGTATCGACGGCCCGGTGGCTGCCGACGAGAAAAGGGCTCTGGTAGAGCGGCTGGCTGTCGATCGAGCCGAGGAAGACCCTCCCCGCCGCGCAGCCACCATCGCCCACCTGGCGGTCGAGCCCGAGACGGGACCTGAAACCGGTCACCAGATCCGCCAGGTCAAAGTGCAACTCGCTGTAGGCGTGCACGGCGAAACCCCAGCCGTGCTCCCTGCCCGCGCTGGCGAGAAAAGCGTTCCTGCTGTTTCGATTGAGCCTCCAGCCGGAGGTCTTGGCCAGGTAGTGCCGTTCCTTGAACCCGGCCGGATACAGTCTCGAGAGGGGAACCTCCCGGGGCGTGAAAAAACTACAGGTGTGGATCCTGTTGAAGGGCGTCCAGATCGGGTCGAGGGACCAGGCCGGCTGGACCATGTGCTGCCAGGTGTCGGGGTCACCCCTTTCCTGGCGAAGCATCCTCAATCTCTCCTTCACCCTCTCCATGCCCTCCAGCCAGTTGTTGTATTCATTGACCTGGGCGATGAGCTGGCCGCCTGTGTTCGATCTCCTGAGCCTCTCGAGCTGGTTCTTCTGCAGAACCTTCATCCTGTCAAGCCTGCCCTGGTCCTGCGCCTGGCGCTGCCGCCTCGTTCTAAGATCCTCCTCGGCATTCTGCCGCTCGATCTGGGCTCGCTGACGCTGCCGATCCTTCCTGAAAGCCTCCAGCTCAGCCTTCCGCTTTTCTTCCGGAAGCTTCGCGAGCTGCCGCGCCCTGCTTTTCTCCAGGTTCGCCGTCAGGCGGTCCTGCGTGTCCAGGCGTCGCCTGTGCCGCTCTTCCATCCGGGTCAGGAACTGGGCTGTCCCCTCCAGCACCTTGTTCGCCTCCCTGCTATCTGCCTCGACCGTAGCGGCCTGTTTTTTCAATTCCGCATCCAGCTTCTTCTGCAGGGCATCGATCCTGTCGAGGCGGACCTTCCTGTTCCTCTCGAAATTGTTGAGCTGCCCCTGCAGCGATGCCATGACCCTGCCGAATTGCTCCCGCTGCTGGGCCGAGCTGAAGGGGATGGCCTGGAAGCGGGACCTGCTGGAGGTCGCGATCAATCCCTCGATGGTCTCGATCCGAAAGAGCAACGATTCGAGACCGGGACTCAGGACAGCGAGATCGTCATAGCAGGTCTCCCAGGGATCGCCGAGCATGGGGTGGAGTTCAGCCAGCTCCCCGAAGGCAAACTCCCTGACACCATCCCTCAGCAGGAGCGAGATCGTTCCCTTCCCCCAGCGCAGGCGGCGAAACTCGACCGCTTGGCCGCTGCGAAGATAGGCGAAGCCGGGAGTCAGCTCCTGCCGTTCGCTCCTTCGCCAGGCGATCCGCTGAACCTTGGAGGGCAGCACGCGCAGGAACTTCCGCGTCTCCCTGCCCGGCCTGGCGAAGACGTCCCCGGTATCAACCAGGAGAGACGACGGCATGGCGCCCGGGGTCTCGATGCTCGCGCCCACCACCTTGCCCGGCAGCCTGTCACCGCCGACAAACTCGACAAAACTGGCCGGGGTGTCCTTATGCGCCTTCTCCCGCAGCCTCCGATCCCTGATCCAGCGCGCCTGGTTGGCCGCCGAGATGAGGCTCACCCCCTCAAGGGTCGGTATGCTGCCCGGCTCGTGCCAGAGATGGAGCTGGTTGCCCTCGAGAATGTTCCCATCGGAAAAGACCGCGATATACCGATGCGCATCGGCCGCGAAAAAAACAGGTGCCGCCAGGATCGACAGCATGAATGTCGCCACGACTGTGGCAACCGGTCTCTTCATTGGATCTCCCTTGCAAATCCGGCAACGGCTTCATTTTAGCCGCAAGTCCCCGGGGAAGGAAATGGTGCGCGGACCCAGATTTGAACTGGGGATACCTATATTTTCAGCAGGCTGCCTCAAGAGGCGTCGCGGTCATAAGTCCTTGCGCCACAACGTAGGCTCATCCCACCACTCTTGCAAGTCTTTCACCGCGTTGCACGGGGTAACGTATACGGTATACGGTTTGGGGAACTCGACAGGTTCGCACCCTGCTATTTCCGCTCAAAGCGGTAGTAAACCTCAAGGGTTCTGGCCCCCAATGCAGTGGAATAGACCCGGCCACCGCGGATGCCCCATTCACCAATGGGATCCCAACTGCCGTCCACCTCGGGGGAATCGTCCCGGTACTCGGCCCTCTGGGTGTCGACCAGGATCCGCTGCATCTTCTGATCCCATTCTTGCCAGGGCTTGCCACCAATGGTGTGCATGGCATAAGTACCGTAGTACCAGTAGTAGATGTTAATGCTGGAGAGCGAGCGCCCTTTCTGCTCGCGCCACATGGGCGGCTGCTGGTTCAGGATATCGACGCCCAAACGGATGGAATAGTCCTCACGGCTCTGGCCTGCAAAAAGGCGACCCAGTACTCCTACCGCCGTCATGCAAGGGAGGTCCTTGGAGAAAGGGTAGGGATCCGGGATCCCGGGCCCGGCGAGGCGGGACCCTTCATCTCCGGGTACGTTGTAGCCTGTCCTGCCGCTGGAGTTCGTGGTGGATTCGAACCACTTGAGAGCTCCCGCGAAGGCGTCCTGAAACTCCTGCTTCGGCACTCCCAGGTGGCACTGCTTGGCGGTTTTCAGGGCCTGAACCATCCAACCCGTTACCGAGGTATCGTTGTCACCGGGTTTGATCCCGTAGCGCCAGCCTCTTCCGTCGTTCTGGGCGAGCAGGCAGAGCTTGGTGGCTTCCTTGACCGAGCGCTTGAGGTTGAAGTCGTTGGACATCAAAAGCAACTCGGCCATGGCCATGGTGGCGATCGAGTGGTTGTAGACATTTGACGCCGTTCTCCACCAGTCGGTAGCGGTAGGGCCGTAGCAACCATCCTTGCTCGGGTCGCCGGTGCGCATCGTCTGCTGTTTGAGCATGTACTTGACAGCCTTCTTCAGGCAGTCGACGAAGTGGTCGTACTCGCCGTCCATGTGGGTATGACCGAAGCCGGTAAAGGCGAGGATCGCCAGTCCAGTGACCCCGACATCGTTCGCTGCCCAGCCGGTATCCTTCGGGTAGCGCTTGGCATCCCTGTTTGCGCTGGGCCCGCGTCTTTCGCGGACACTGTCGTTGTTGAAGTCGGCGGCCTTCCAGCCGCCATCGGCGTCCTGGTGGCGATAGAGCCAATCGAGAGCCGCGAGGACAGCAGACTCGGTTCCTTCGCTACCGCCTTCGCGGACGAGAGAACCTCGGCCAATGAAAGTAAGATTTGAAATCATTTCATGCGACCTGAACGATCTCATCAGCAATGCTTTCCACTCATTCTGGACTTCGGTCTCTTTATCGATTCCTAGGCCCATTGTGTATTTCTCCACCGGCGCATCCAACACTTCAGCCCGCAACTTCCCAGTGGGAAGGCCATTCCTCCAATAAGCGACCTCTGGAGCCCGACGGTACGCTTCGTTAACATCCTTGAGCGCCCGGTCGTAGTCACCTTTTTCAAGATAGGCCAAGCCCCGGTTGCACCAGGCAGAATAAAGGTCAGGCTTCAACCTGATAGCTTCGCTGCAGTCCTTGATCGCCTGGTCGTAGTCGCCCTTGTTGTAATAGGCATTCCCTCGGCCATACCAGGCATCTGCAATGTCAGGATTCAACTCTATCGCTTTGCTGTAGTCCTTGATCGCCTGATCGTAGTTACCTTTGTGGCGCCAAGCAAAGCCTCGGTTGAACCAGACAGCGGGATCGTCAGAATCCAACTCTATCGCTTTGCTGGAATCCTTGATCTTCGCTGTGTCGTCCTTGATCGCCTGGTCGTAGTTGCCTTCCTCCAAATATTCATTACCCCGATAAAACCTACCCGTAGCCACATCCGAACCCAGATCGATGTTCATGGCCAAATGAATGAGGCCGAAAGCGGATAGAAATACCAAGGCTATAGTAAGACCTTTTTTCCACCTACCTATATCAACAGCTTTGAACCAAGCCTTCGCCTTCTTACCTGGAGATTCTTTACGCTTACCTGGAGATCCTTCCTTCTTCCCCGGAGATTCCTTCTTGAGCCCCATCAGGCTTCTTAACTTGTCGCGATCCCTGGCATCGTAGGCCGCATTAATCTCGGCCATAATCCGAGTGAAGAGCTCCCTCTCCTTAACATTGCGAGCCTTGTCAGGGTGATAAATTAAACACGCTTCCCTGAAAAGCCGTCTAAGATTGTGATCATCTTTGCCTGATGAGGACATAGTCAGGAGACCGGCCAGAGGAATACCGCAAAACCTGTATGATTCTATGCGCCGATCGCCTCAGGAGGGCGAAGAAATGGTGCGCGGACCCAGATTTGAACTGGGGACACCTATATTTTCAGCAGGCTGCCTCAAAAGGCGTCGCGGTCATAAGTCCTTGTGCCACAACGTAGGCTCATCCCCCCACTCTTGCAAGTCTTTCACCGCTTTACACCGCGTTGCACGGGGTAACGTATACCGTATACGGTTTGGGGAGACGTTGAGTGAGCGGGCTCAAACCGATGGAACAGAATCCTCAGGGCTTGCTCTTCGCTCTGGCCTCGAGTTCTTCTGCCTTTAAGAAATCGGCCTTGGCCTTGGCTTCGTTCCCCAGTTCGCGATAGGCAATCCCTCGGTTGTGCCAGGCCATGGTATCTTCAACATCCTCGGGATCCAACTCGATCACTTCACTGTAATCCCTGACCGCCTGGCCGTAGTCACCTTTCTTGGCATAGGCAATGCCTCGCCCCCCCCAGGCTCTGGAAAAATCAGGCTTCAGCCTGATCGCTTCGCTGTAGTCCTTGATCGCCTGGCCATAGTCACCTTTGTTGTAATAGGCGAGACCCCTGTAGAACCAGGAACGAACGTTCTCAGGATCCAGGAGGATCGCCTCGCTGAAGTCCTTGATCGCCTGATCGTAGTCACCTTTGCGGGCATGGTTGAAGCCACGGTTGAACCAAGCATAGGCGACTCCAGGCTTCAGGCGGATCGCTACGCTGGCGTCCTTGATCGCCTGGTCGTAATTACCTTTCCTGCCATAGGCACTGCTGCGGTTGTGCCAGTTATAGGCATTGTCAGGATCCAACCTGATCGCTTCGCTGTAGTCCTTGATCGCCTGGTCATAGTCACCTTTGTTGTAATAGGCAAGACCCCTGTAGAACCAGGCAAGAACGCTCTCAGGATCCAGGCGGATCGCCTCGCTGAAGTCCTTGATCGACCAGTCGTACTCGCCTTTGTCCAAATAGGCCATGCCCCGCCAGCGCCAACCATCGGGGTTTTTCGGATCAAGGAGGAGCTCCTCGCTGAAGTCTCTGATCGCCTGATCATAGTCACCTTTCCTGCCATAGATCCGTCCCCGGTTGGACCAGACTCCGGCAAAATCAGGCTTCAACCTGATCGCTTCGCTGTAGTCCTTGATCGCCTGGTCATAGTCACCTTTCCTGCCATAGATCCATCCCCGGTTGTACCAGGCTCCGGCATAGTCAGGCTTAAGACGGATCGCCTCGTTGCTATCACTGATCGCTTGGACGTAGGAGCCTTTCTCGGCATAGGCAGCGCTCCGCATATTCCAATTCTTTTCGTCCTCAGGTTCGAGGAGAATCGCCCTGTTACAATTATCGAGCGCCTGATTACAGTCACCTTTCTCACGATAGGCATTCCCCCGCCATCTCCAAGCAACATAGCAATCAGGCTCAAGGAGGATCGCTTCACTGAATTCCTCGACTGCCTGATCATAATCGCCTTTCTCAAAGCTGCTCCTGCCCTTGCGAATCCAGACGTCGCTCAGCCCGCACTTCTCCAGCTTCGATGACTTCACCTCTTCGCCAGCCCTGGCCAGCTCGCTCTTAGGGCGCGGGACCAGGCTGCCGTCGTCGGGTTGGTTGTCTTTGTCTGGCGGGGGCATTGGGGGA
>Ga0310342_100000524_pt1 | contig 21761 bp, 15 predicted proteins | sample S15DNA20500_MG_FD_206155 | JGI IMG/M metagenome (GOLD analysis project Ga0310342, IMG submission 206155) | Marine microbial communities from station ALOHA, North Pacific Subtropical Gyre - S1503-DNA-20-500_MG | ecosystem: Environmental > Aquatic > Marine > Oceanic | place: Pacific Ocean: North...
CGGTGCTGATCCCGTTGCGGTTCGGGCCCAGGAACCCCGGCCAGTCGCCGGCGGTGGCCGATGAGGTGACGACCGCAACCAGCAGCAACAGCCCCCGGCCAATGGCCGGTTGCCGACGGACATCCGAGGAAAAGTGGCCGGTCATTGTCTGCTCCCGTTGCTCGGTCAGAGTCGATGACGGAGTTCCCGTCGCCCTAGGTGTACCCGAGCCGAACGGGTCGGGCAACGCCGTACCGGCCCGGGCCCGACATGCCTGACCTTGCCTGCAGCCGAGGGGAAGCCGAGAATCAATGGAGATTCCTCCGGCACAGGGGGAATCCCCGCCCCCACGCACCCACCTCCCACTCTCCTGGTTGCCCCGATGCGAATTCTGGCGGTTTCCACGCTGTTGATCGGCCTCCTGCCGTCGCCCGCCCCGGGGGCGCCACCCGCGTTGATATTCGAGCGCGATGTCCGGGGCATCTTCAAGGCTCACTGCTTCGAGTGTCACGGCGATACCGACAAGCTGAGGGGCGGATTGGATCTCCGCCTGAAGCGGTTCCTGGTCGCCGGCGGCGAATCGGGAGCAGCAATCGTGGCGGGAAAACCCGGCGAGAGCCTGCTGATCGATCGTGTGGCCGCCGGCGAGATGCCCCCGGGGAAGGACAGCAAGAAGCTGACCCCCGAACAGATCGCGGTGCTCCGTAAGTGGATCGCCGCCGGAGCGGCAACGGCCCGACCTGAACCGAAGACACTGGCCCGGGGATTCCAGTTCACCGACGACGATCGTGAGTTCTGGGCCTTCCAGCCCATTGGGCGACCACAGCTGCCGAGAGTTCGAAAGACCGAGAGAATCCGCAACCCCGTCGACCTGTTCGTCCAGGCACAACTCGAAGCCGCCGGTCACGATCTCGCCGGATCGGTGTCCAAGCCGACCCTGCTGCGGCGGGCGACGTTCGACCTGCTCGGACTGCCACCGACTCCGGCTCAACAACGACGGTTCCTGGCCGACACGGCCGCGGGAGCGTGGGAGCGGCTGATCGACCGACTGCTGGCCAGTCCACACTACGGCGAACGCTGGGGCCGCCACTGGCTCGACGCGGCCGGGTACGCCGACAGCGAGGGGGTGACCAACACCGACCCGCAGCGGAAATGGGCCTGGCAATACCGCGACTGGGTCATCGCCGCCCACAACGCCGACCAGCCCTGGAACCGCTTCCTGGTCGAACAACTCGCCGGAGACGAACTGGTCAAGCCCCCCTACCAGAACCTCACGGCTGAACGGATCCGGCTGCTGACGGCGACGGGATTCCTGAGAACCGCGCCGGACGGCACGGCCGGTTCCAACAATGCCGCCAACCGCAACCAGGTCGTCGCCGAGACGCTCAAGGTGGTCTCCACCGCGATCCTCGGACTGACCGTCGGTTGTGCACAGTGTCACAATCACCGGTACGACCCGATCCCGCAGGTCGACTACTACCGCCTGCGCGCCATCTTCGAGCCGGCACTCAACGTCGCCCGCTGGAAACGGCCGGGGGGCCGCCTGATCTCGCTTTACACCGATGCCAACAAGTCCGATGCCGCCAAGATCGAAAGCGAAGCCAAGAAGATCGACGCCGAGCGGACCGGAAAGCAGAACGTCTTCATCCAGCAGACCTTCGACAAGGAGGTGGCAAAACTCCCCGAGGGAATCCGGAACCAGGCCCGTGAGGCCCGCAAGACCGACGCCAAGAAGCGGACTCCCGCACAACTTGCACTGCTCAAGAAATTTCCCAGTCTCAACGTCTCGGCCGGATCGCTGTACCTCTACGACCAGAAGGCCGCCAACACTCTCAAGGCGATCGCCAAGCGGGCCGCCGATCTGCGGACCACCAAGCCCGAGCAGACCTACATCCGCGTCCTCACCGAGGACAGCGGAGCGGTGCCGGTGACCAAGGTCTTCTTCAGAGGCGACATCAGCCAGCCGCGCGAACAGGTCACCCCGTCGGACCTCTCGATCCTGGCGGCGACCACGACGGCTCCGGTCGAGCTGCCGGACAACGACAAGGCGATCACCTCGACCGGCCGCCGGCTGGCCTGGGCAAAACGACTGACCGACGGCAAACATCCCCTGGTCACCCGCGTGATCGTCAACCGCAGCTGGATGCACCACTTCGGTCGTGGCCTGGCTCCTACCCCCGGCGACCTCGGCATGCTCGGCATACGGCCCACACACCCCCGTCTGCTCGACTGGCTCGCCACCGAATTCACCCGCCAGGGCTGGAGCCTCAAGCAACTCCATCGGCTGCTGATGACATCGGCCACCTACCGGCAGCCGACAACCGGGCCGGCCCAACTGCTCTCGACCGACCCCGACAACCGACTGCTGGGCCGGATGTCACTGAGACGGCTCGACGCCGAGAGCCTCCGGGACGCGGTGCTGGCCACCAGCGGTTCGCTGGTCAATACCTCCAACGGCGCACCGGTTCCGGTGATGGCCGACCGTGTCGGGCAATGGGTCATCGGCAAGGAGAACCTCAACGCCGGCCGGCCCGGCTCGGTGATCGACATGCGGGGTGGCCAGTACCGGCGAAGCGTCTGGGTCGAAGTCCGTCGCAGTCGACCGCTGGCCGTGCTCGATTCGTTCGACCGGCCGGCGATGGAGCCCAACTGCACCGAACGGGTCTCGACGACGGTCTCCAGCCAGTCGCTGCTGATGATGAACAGTGACTTTGTCGTCACACAATCGGTCCGCTTCGCCCGCCGACTGGAAACCGACGCTGGCAACGAACGCGATGGCCAGATCGGCCTGGCCTGGCGACTGGCCTATGGTCACCCGCCGTCGGAGGCCGACGTGCAGGCGGCCAACGGATTCCTGGATCAGCAGACCGAGTTGTTCATCGCCCAGGCGGCCACTGCCGACAAGAAGAAAGGCGATGCCGCCGCCCGGAAGGCACGACGCGCCCAGGCCACCGGACAGGCCCTGGGCGTGTTCTGCCAGGCCCTGCTGGCCAGCAACCGATTCCTCTACATCGACTGACCACATCCTCACACACGATTCCCTCCCATGCCAAGCTCTCCCACCACTCTCCACTCTCGACGCCACTTCCTGGCCTCGGGATCTCTCGGCCTCGGCTCCCTGGCAACCGCCTGGCTGGCTCAGCAGCAACAGTTGCAGGCCGCCCCGGCGCGGCCGGAACTCGAGCCGACCCACTTCGACACTCTGCCCAAGCGGCCCGCCGGCGAACCCCGCGCCCAGGCGATGATCTCGCTATGGATGCAGGGCGGTCCCAGCCACATTGACCTCTTCGACCCCAAGCCCGTCATGGCCAAGTGGCACATGAAGGCTTTTCCGGGAAAGATCAAGTACGACAACGCCGCCCAGGCCAGCTCGAAAGTGCTCCACAGCCAGTGGAAGTTCCGGCCGCGGGGAGAATGCGGGACCGAGATCTCCGAACTGCTGCCGCACACCGCAGGCATCGTCGATGACCTCTGCCTGGTGCGATCGATGAAGACCGGGGTCAACAACCACGGCCAGTCGATCCTGGCCCTGCAGACCGGCAAGATCACAAAGGGACGTCCGTCACTGGGCAGCTGGATGGCCTACGGGCTGGGAACCGAGGCCGACGACCTGCCGGCGTTCCTGGCGATGATCGACCCCGGGCAATTGCCCGTCGAGGGGGTGGCCAACTGGTCCAACGGCTGGCTACCGGCCATCTACCAGGGCACGGTGATTCGCGCCTCCGAACCCCGCATCCTCAATCTCCAACCGCCGGCCCACCTGGCCGGCAGCGTGCAGAAGTCGTTCCTGGACTACGTCCGAAAGCTGAACCAGCGGCACCTGGCTGCCCGGCCGGCACAGAACGATCTCGCCGCGAGGATCGCCAGCTACCAACTGGCGTCCAGGATGCAGACCTCCGCCCGCGAGGCCCTGGACATCTCCAAGGAGACCAAGGCGACCCAGCAGATGTACGGGATCCACGAAACGGCGACCGCCGACTACGGGACCCGCTGCCTGATCGCCCGCCGGATGGTCGAGCGGGGCGTCCGCTTCGTGCAGGTCTACACCCAGAACCAGTTCTGGGACCACCACGGCGGGATCGCCAAGAGCCTGCCGCGTGCGTGTAAGAAAGTCGACAAGCCCTCCGCAGCACTGGTCACCGACCTCAAGCAACGCGGCCTGCTCGATTCGACCGTCGTGCACTGGGGCGGCGAGATGGGCCGCCTGCCGGTGATCCAGAACGAAAAGAACATCGGCCGCGATCACAACACCCACGGCTTCAGCATGTGGCTGGCCGGGGGCGGCTTCCGGGGTGGAGTGGCCTACGGGAACACCGACGAATTCGGCCACAAGGCGGTCGAGAAGGTGGTCAACCACTACGACTACCACGCCACGCTGTTCCACCTCTTCGGACTCGACGCCGAGAAACTGACCTTCACCCGCAACACCCAGGACAAGACGATCCTCGACGGCCAGGCCGGCAAGATCGTCCACGACCTGCTCGACGTGTGACCGGGCCGGTCACTCGAGGACGATCGGGGTCTCGAACACGTCGTCTCGACCGACGCGGCCGGCGACATCCGCAGCCGAAAGTGCCCAGCCCGGTGTGATCTCGACCACGGCCTCCGGATGCACCCGGGCCCCGGCGGCCTCGAGCCAACCGCGGTGCAGTGCCGCCAGCCCGGCCCGCGCCGATTCCAGTGAATCCGCACCGCCGGCCTGTTTGACCGGCAGAAAATCTCCGGCACGGTCCCCCTCGACCACCAACCCCACCTCGACCTGCGCCAACAGGTCGAAGATGAACCGTTCGAACTGCCACGCGTTGGGCCCACCCGGCTCGACTGGCCGCTCGCAGCCGTGACCGGACACGTGAGCCACCGTGCGGCCGACCCGGTGCCAGGGCAGTCCGGACGCGTGAGCCAGGACCTGTCGATCCAGCACATGCACACCGATGTTGCCTGCCTGGAGCCGCAGCCGGCCGGTCGCATCGGTCGCCGCCGCGGCCGACCGCGGCAGGTCGACGTACTCGACAACCCGCGTCCGACCGTCCACCGGCATCACCACACCCATCGGCTCCTCGGCCGAACGTCTCGGTACCACCCGCGTCGTCATCTGCGATCCCCGCAGGTGATGCCACCCCACAAGCAGCGGATCCGGCGGCAGCACCGCAGGATTGTCGACCTGGTGGTAGAACAGCGTGTCGACTCCCCGGTCACTCAACCAGTCGAACAACTCCGCCCGCCGCATCGCCTCGACCAGCCCCCCGTGTCCATCCGGGCTGGTGGCCACCCGTCCCGGTGCGGACAACAGCACCCGCCCCGTCTCGATTTCGACCGCCGGCAACGTCCCCTGTCGAAACAGCACCACCTGCTCGGAATCGAGACCGAGGTGCTGCTGCTGTTCAAAATACTCGCGGATCGGGGCGTCGGTTTCCGGACTGGTCATCACCAGCCACGGAATCGCCCGACCCGCCCGCCGACTCCGCTCGCCGATGCACGCTGCGAAGTGCTCGAAGAACGTCCGCCCGCTGACCGGCATCACCGGCAACAGTCCCTTGGGCCGGTCCGACCCCAGGCGGCTGCCACGCCCGCCGGCCACCGTCACCACGGCCACCTGGCCGTCAGCGATCCTCTGTTCCCCGCACGCGCGGGCCTGTTCCGAATCGGCCTCGGGGTGTCTCACCAGGTGGGGCAATTCGGGCACCGATTCCGACCCGACCAGTTCGGCCACACGGGCACCCAGCCGGTCCGGCGTGGCCTGCTCGGCCAACCGCCTCCCCAACGCCGGCCAGTCGATCGACTCGAGTTGCTGCTCGAACCGCTCGCGAACCGCCTCGTCGAGTGACCCGACGTCCTCGAGCAGGTGATCCTGCCCGCAGTCGACCAGTCTCTGGCTCAGCGATTCGTTCACACCAGCCCCCGGCTCCGCAACAACAACAGCAGGCTGTAGATCACCACGACCGACACCACGCAGATCGCCAGCCGCAGCACCCATTGGGCCCGCCGGGGACGGCGGCGGGCGATCAACTGGGTCAACACCACCACCACCGCCACCATCGTCATCTTGAAGTAGACCATCCCGTTCATGTCCCAGTGGTCGTAGAAGAACTTCGCCACCGGGTTCGACTCGTGAAACCGACCGGTGCGGATCAACCGGTGGGTCATCACGATGTCAAAGACACTGACAACGATGAACAGCGTCGTCTCGTAGAGGAACTGGACGGTCGATCGTGGGGAACGCGACATCCTCAGGACCCTACGAAATCAGTTCGCGCAACCGCCTGAGGTACCCGGGAATTTCGCCCAGCGGGTCCTTCTCCTCGTACTCCAACACCACGTACCCGCGGTAGTCGGCATCACGGAGAATCTTGACCACCCGCTCGAGATCGGCCGCTTCCTTTTTGTCGCCGCGGAAGATGGACACCTTGACCTGGGCGTTGATCGCATACGGAGCGATCAACGCCATGTCGCGATAGGGGTCATCGGTGCGGAAGTTGCCCCCGTCGAGATTCACACCGAAGAACTTCGACTTCCGCACGCCCTTGATGATCCGCATCATCTGGGCCGGGGTCGAGGTGATGCCCCCGTGGTTCTCCAGCGCCAGGAACACGCCCCGCTTCTCGGCATGGTCGAGCACCTGATTGATCCCCGCGACACACCGCGCGATCGCCGCCGCCTCGGTATCGCCCTTGGGGACCCGCCCGGCAAAGATCCGAATCACCGGGGCCCCCAGCACCGCCGCGTGGTCGATCCACTGCCTTGCGTCGGAGAGTTGTTTCTCACGTCCCTTCCCCTCGGCCACGCAGAAGTCGTTGCCGATGGCCGTTCCCGAGATGTCCAGACCCAGCCGGAAGGTCAGTTCCTTCATGTGCACCAGGTACTCGTCGGTGACCGTCTTCGGGAAGTAGTAGGTGGTCGGTTCGACCCCGTCGACATCCTGGTCGGCACAGAACTTGATGAAACCGTCCATGGTCATCTTGGCCGACTTCTCCTGTGCGGGCGTGGGCCGCGTGGGCAACAGGCGGCTGAACGAGTAGCCGGCCAGGCTGAGCTTCATGTGCGACTTGCCATTGCGGCCGGGCGGATCGGCGGCGGGTGCAATCGAAGAAGTCGTCGCGGCAATCCCGGTGGCCAGACCGCCGGCCAGGAAGGCTCGCCGCGAGGCGAGGGCGTTGGTCGACATCGGCAGGAATCCTCTTGTTGGCAAATGGGGAGACCATCAATAGACTATCGCGCCCCGCGTCCGGTCACGACCAACCCGGCGATCTTCGACAACCTGCCGGACATCACCGGCCCTGGACCACCCCACCCGGGAAACACCATGCCCCGTTACGACCCCGCCCGCATCGAGCCCCGCTGGCAGGCCCACTGGGACGAGCACGAGACCTTTCGCACCGGCCCGTTCGAAGCCGGCCGCGACAAGATCTACGTCCTCGACATGTTCCCCTACCCCTCCGGCGACGGCCTGCACGTGGGCCATCCAGAAGGCTACACGGCCACCGACATCGTCTGCCGGTACCGCCGCATGACCGGCGCTCAGGTGCTGCACCCGATGGGCTGGGACGCCTTCGGGCTGCCGGCCGAACAGCACGCGATCAGCACCGGCACGCATCCCCGCGATACCACCTACCGCAACATCGACACCTTCCGTCGCCAGTTGAAGATGCTCGGCTTCAGCTACGACTGGAGCCGCGAGTTCTCGACGACCGACCCCGACTACTTCCGCTGGACCCAGTGGATCTTCCTGCAGCTGTTCGACAGCTGGTACGACACCGGGTGCCAATGGACCGGGCCCGACGGCCGCGAGCGGGTCGGTCGTGGACGCCCGATCAGCGAACTGCCGATCCCCGAGGCGGTTGCCGCCGAGGGTGAAGAGGCGGTCCGGCGGTACCAGGATCGACATCGCCTGGCCTACCAGCACGAGGCGCCGGTCAACTGGTGCCCGGAGCTGGGTACGGTGCTGGCCAACGAGGAAGTCATCAACGGAAAGAGCGAGCGGGGCGGTCACGCCGTCGAGCGACTTCCCCTGCGACAATGGATGCTGGCCATCACCCGCTACGCCGATCGGCTGCTCGACGGACTGGACCTGGTCGACTGGCCCGAATCGATCCGGTTGCTGCAGCGGAACTGGATCGGGCGGAGCACCGGTGCGGAGGTCGATTTCTTCATCGGCGAAGCCGGTGAACCGGCCGACGGGCTCGAAGCGGGATACGCCGCCTGGCAGTCCGTGCGCAGAGAATCGGGACTGCCGACCGAGCCGGGCGGGGAGGTGCTGAGGGTCTACACCACCCGGCCCGACACGCTGTTCGGAGCCACCTACATGGTGATTGCTCCCGAGCACCCCTTCGTCGAACGCCTGACAACCGGGGACCAACGCGAGGCCGTCACCGCCTACCAGTCCCAGGCCGCCGCCAAGAGCGACCTCGACCGCACCGACCTCGCCAAGGAAAAGACCGGCGTCTTCACCGGCTCCTATGCCGTCAATCCGGTCAACGACCAGCAGATCCCGATCTGGGTCGCCGACTACGTACTGATCAGCTACGGCACCGGGGCGATCATGGCGGTCCCCGGGCAGGACGAACGCGACTGGGAGTTTGCCGAGGTCTTCGATCTGCCGATCATCCGCACGGTCGAGCCGCCCGAGGACTTCGACGGCCAGGCCTACACCGGAGACGGCCCGGCGATCAACAGCGGGTTCCTGGACGGCCTGGAGATCGACGGAGCCAAGAACCGCATCATCGAACACCTCCGCGGCACCGGCCAGGGCGATTCGGCGGTCAACTTCAAGCTCCGTGACTGGCTGTTCAGCCGCCAGCACTTCTGGGGCGAACCGTTCCCGGTCTGGCACGAGCTCGACGACGAGGGACACCTGACGGGACTGATGCGGGCCGAAGCCGAAGAGAACCTGCCGGCCGAGTTGCCCGAGAACTTCGAGTTCAAGCCGCACGGTCGGCCCGACCCTCCGCTGGAAGAGGCCCCCGACGAGTGGCTGTTCCGGACCGACGCGGACGGGACGCGATTGAAACGAGAAACCAACTCGATGCCACAGTGGGCCGGGTCGTGCTGGTACTACCTGCGGTTCGCCGACCCGAAGAACGCGGACCGGTTCATCGACGCCGAGGCCGAGACCAACTGGCTGCCGGTCGACCTGTACATCGGTGGCGCCGAGCACGCCGTGCTGCACCTGCTCTACTCGCGATTCTGGCACAAAGTGCTCTTCGACCGCGGCCACCTCCGCACTCCCGAACCGTTCACACGACTGGTCAACCAGGGCATGATCCTGGGCGAGGCCGAGTTGACCGGGTACCGAGACGAATCCGGCGAGTGGGTCTCGGCACGGGATGTCGACTCCGAGTCGTTCGGTGGCGAGAAAGTCTCGCTGACTGCCGACGACGTGCAGAAGCAGGGCGAAGAATTCGTGCTGGCCGAGCACCCCGAGATCGTCATCGACAGCCGCGCGTACAAGATGTCCAAGTCGAGGGGCAACGTGATCAACCCCGACGACATCGTCGCCGAATACGGCGCCGATTCCCTGCGGCTCTATGAGATGTTCATGGGACCGCTTGAGGCAACCAAGCCGTGGAGCATGAGCGGGGTGGAGGGTGTCAGCCGGTTTCTGGGCCGCGTCTGGAGGATGATCACCGACGACCGGGCCGACGAGGTCACGCTCAACCCGGCGATCGCCGACGCCGATCCCGACCAGGAGCAACAGCGGATGCTGCACCGCACGATCAAGGCGGTGACCGAGGACATCGAGAAACTGTCGTTCAACACAGCGATCAGCCGACTGATGGAGTTCACCAACGCGCTGGGACAGGCCGAGCCGCGTCCGAAGTCCCTGATGGAGCCCTTCGTGCTGCTGCTCTCGCCCTTTGCTCCTCACCTGGCCGAAGAACTGTGGAACCTGCTGGGCCACGGCGAATCGCTGGCTTACGAACCCTGGCCCGAATGCGACGAATCGCTGCTGGTCACCTCGACCGTCGAGATCCCGGTGCAGGTCAACGGCAAGCTGCGGGGTAAGGTCGTCGTGGCAGCCGATGCCGAGCAGGACGCGATCCAGGAGGCGGCCGCGGCCGACGAAACCGTCGCCCGGTTCCTCGAGGACAAGACGGTGGTCAAGACGGTGGTCGTCCCTGGCCGACTGGTCAACTTCGTCGTCAAGTGACCCCGCGACCATCGGATCATCCGGCATCCTGCAGGGGAATGGCCATCGATGCCGATCATTGAAGTTGAAACACCCCCCCACATCGGCGATCATTGACCGCGGCAACGGGTCACCTTTCGGCCGACAGGACCACCTGATGAACTGTGCAACGCAGACACACCGACGCGGCTGCAAGGACTTCAACGGCCTCTCGCGACGTTCGGCGCTGCAGACGGGCGGGCTGTTCGGCCTGACGCTGCCGGCGTTGCTGCAGCAACAGACCCTGGCGGCCACCGAGGGCTCGGTCGGCCAGGCCAAGTCGTGCATCATCCTGTACTGCTGGGGTGGCCAGAGCCACATCGACACGTGGGACCTGAAGCCCAAGGCTCCCACCTCGATCCGCGGCCCGTTCAAGCCGATCTCGACGAACATCCCCGGAATCCAGGTGGGTGAGCACATCCCGAAGCTGGCGTCGATGACCGACAAGCTGGCCATCATCCGCTCGATGTTCCACACCGATACGGCTCATGGCCGCGGCATGTACTGGAACATGACCGGCCACAAGCCGCCGCAGAACCGCCCGGGCAACATTCCTCCCAAGCGGAGCGACTGGCCGGGCCTGCCGGCGATGATCTCGCACTTCCATGAATCCCAGACCGGCGTGCCGCGTTCGATCCGACTGCCCTACCCGATGGTCGACAACGGCACGCTGCAGGCCGGTGAGTACGGTGGATTCATGGGCGGAGCCTACGACCCGATCGTGGTCAAAACACCCAAGGGCAAGGCCTACGGCGGACGCTCGCGGGATCTCGGTTCCCCGGTCCTCGATCTCGCAGCAGGCATCGACCGCGACCGCTTCCGCCGTCGCCGGTCCCTGCTGGGGCAGCTCGAGCCCGCCACCGTCGGTGTCGGCGGCGCGGCCGCCCGCTCCTACGGTCACTTCCACGACCTCGCACTCAACATGCTTGTCAGTGATCGGGTCCAGAAGGCCTTTGACCTCGACGACGAGACCCCCGAGTTGAAGGCGCTTTACGGCGACCACCTGGGTGGCCAGAGCTGCCTGCTGGCCCGGCGGCTGATCGATGCCGGCGTGCCGGTGGTGCAGGTGCTGATGTCGGCCAGCGACCTCAACGGTGGTGCGGGTGACCACTGGGACACCCACGGGAACAACTTCAACCGGCTCAAGGACCGGCTGCTGCCGATCTTTGACCGTTCGGCGTCGGCCCTGATCACCGATCTCGATCAACGAGGGCAGCTCGACGAGACGCTGGTGCTGATGATCGGCGACTTCGGCCGCACGCCGAAGGTCAACGGCAACGCCGGCCGTGACCACTACCCGTTCTCCTACACCACCGTGCTGGCCGGCGGGGGCATCCGCGGCGGCCAGGTCTACGGCAGTTCGGACGCCCATGCCGCTCACCCGCGGACGCTGGCTGCCGGCCCGCACGATCTGCACGCCACGATCTTTACCGCGATGGGCATCCGCCCCGACGCGCAGATCCTCGACAATCTGAACCGGCCGCACATGCTGACGGTCGGTCGGGTACTGCCGCTGTTCTAGGGTCACGGCCTCTAGCGAGTCACGCCTGGCTTCGGCCTGGTCGCCGTCCGTGCCGCCTCATCGCCCAGCAGGCTGCTGGCCGCGCCCAGCAGGCGGAAGATCATCGATGCGTCGGCTGTCGCCTTCTTCGGCACGTCGGGCCACCCGGGTCCGGTCAACCACGCCGTCGCACGGGCGTCCCCATAGGCAATCGTGATGTTGAACCGGTCGAACCTCGCGGTGACCCGCTGGCGACGACGGTCGACCCGGATCGTCGTCTCATCGAACCCCGGCTCGGTGATCCGCGGTCGTACGAGGCGGAGTTCGAGCCCACCATCGCGGCGAACCACCTCCAGCGGGTACCAACCCCGGGCAACCGTCAAGTGCTTCCAGACCTCGACCCGCCCCCCCTTCTTCGACAACCAGTTCGAGGAGGTGATCAGGCCGGTCAGGTCCTGCAACGCCGTCGGCTGATCGCCGAATTCGACCCCGACCTGGACCTGGAACTTCCCGTCGTCACCCCGGGTGATCGAAAACCGCGGCTCGGGGAAGATCGCCCGACCGTCCAGATGGTAGATCACCGGGTCGCTGGAGGAAAACAGGCGGCTGCCCTGAGGAGCCGAACTGACTGCGACGACCAGGCCACCGTTGCGCGAAGCTGTCGCCTCGAACCGTTTCGCTTTCGCGTCGAAGGAGGCGAAAGCGTCCAGCTTCGATCCGGCTCCGAGCGAATAGCCAAGTCGCACCTTGATCAGTTGAGGCCGGTTGGCCTTCCATCCGTCGAGGATTTCTCCGAGTTCATCGACCGAGGTGGCCAGCCGGACACGATGACCGGCAATCGCGGCAGCCAGCTTCGAGGCCGTTGTGGCCCACGTCGAATTCTCGTGTTTCCTGGCAAACGCCCTGAGACTCGAAACGGCCGCCCCGATCTCGATGTTGTCACCGGTCACCGCTTCGGTCCACGCCGACCAGACGACCACCTGGCCGTCCCCGGGTACGGTCTTCACGAGTCGATTGAGCATCGGCCGGGCCTCGGCAAACCGGTCGCCGGCCAGCAGGTTGCCGGCCACCACGCGAAGGATCTCGGGGTGTGACTGGCCTGCCTCGGGCAACCGGCCGTAGAAATGCCATACGAAGTCGCTGGCAGCCGGCAACGCCCCGGCGAGTTTCTGCAACGCCACGATTCTCTGGATGTGATCGATCTTCGGATCAAACAGCAGTTTTGCGGCCTCGGTCACCGGAGTCTTGTCCCGGGCCAGTTGCGACAGGCACTGGAGACGGCCCTGCTTGTCGCCGGCGACCTCGGCCGCCAGCGCGGTCCGCAGCAGGAAGCCGTCGTCGGTCATCACCTTCCGTCCCCAGAAACCCACCGCCCGGCGAACGGCCGCCATGTATCTGCGGGCCACCGGCGATTCCAAGCCCGCGAGCCGATGCTGGATCATCTCGTCGAGCAACCCGCGGCACGCGTCGGCGTCGTTGAACCCGGTCAACGCAAACCGGCCGGCCAGCGAATCGCCGTGACCCAGCAGCAGGATCGCCTTCATGTCCTTCTCCGCCGCGGTCTTACGATGAACCGCAGCCACCATCATCGCTTCCAGGGCCACCCGGGCCGCATCGGGAGCATCGGCATGCTCTTCGAGATATCCGCCGGCGGCGACCAGGTACTCGTCGACCCGGCCTGCAGCCAGCATCGCCGTAGCATCCGGTGGAGTGTCGGCGGCCACGGCGGAAGCCATCCAGCAGCCGCCGCCAGCCAGGATCACCAGGCACAGGCTCACTCGGTGAATCGTCTTGATCGATTCGGTCATCGCTTTCCGCTCCTGGTGATCGTGCTACAGAGAACCCCGGTTCCCCCACAGCGCATCCGAGTTGCGGGTTTGTAGGACGCGAGTTGACTTGCGATCAAGATCAAGTCCGACCGCGGTGGCACAGCCGGTGTCCACGGATCACCTCGACCCCACTCGTCGCAGTGTCTATGCTCGAATTCGTCCCCCAGCGACCCAGGTGATCGATGCTCCACGCGGTGGTCATGTCCGGCGGCAGCGGCACGCGGTTCTGGCCTCAGAGCCGACGCGACCGGCCGAAACAACTCCAGCCACTGGCCGGAGACACCAGCCTGCTTCGGCAGGCCGTCGACAGGCTCGAAGGACTGGTGCCCGTGGAAAGGACCTGGGTCGTCACCAACACGCTCCAGGCCGAGGTGACTCGCGGGCAATTGCCCGAGGTGCCCCCCCGGCAGGTGCTGGAAGAACCCCGCGCCCGCAACACCGCCCCCTGCCTGGGCCTGGCCGCCCGGCACCTGCTGGCGGTCGATCCCGACGCGGTGATGCTGGTCATGCCGGCCGATCACGTGATCGATCCACCCGGGACATTCTGTGACGCCGCACGCCAGGCCGGTGAACTGGTTTCCGAAGACCCGCGGCGACTGGTGCTCTTCGGGGCCCCCCCCACCCGGCCCGCCACCGGTTACGGCTACATTCGCCGCGGCGATGCCCTGGGTGGAGACCACCCGGGTCATCACGTCGCGGCGTTCCACGAAAAACCCGACCGGACAACCGCCGAGACCTACATCGCCTCGGGCGAGACTTACTGGAACTGCGGCATCTTCACCTGGCGGGCCGATCGGTTTCTCGAGGTCCTGGCCCGGTACCAACCCGAGCTGTCCGTCGGACTCGAACAGGTCGGTGCAGCAATCGGAACCGACGATTATCTCCAGGTCCTGGGATCCACCTACGAGGCGATCCCGTCGATTGCGATCGACCACGCGGTGCTCGAACACTCCGACGACACCTGCCTGATCGAGGCCCCCTTCGACTGGCACGACGTCGGCAGTTGGCACGCCCTCTCGGAAGTCTCCGGAACCGACTCCGACGGCAACACGCTGCGGGGCGGCGTCACCGTGGTCGACTCCAGCAACTGCATCGTCCGCAGCGACGGGGACCACCTGGTGGCAGCCGTCGGAGTCGAAGGCCTGGTGATCGTCCACACCGCCGACGCCACGCTGGTGGCCCGGCGTGATGACGAGGAGGGGTTGAAACGTCTGGTCAAGCGGCTTGAGGAGGAAGGTCGTGACGACTGCCTCTGAACCGATCCGCGACGAGATTCCCGAAACGGGGTCTCTGCTGGGGCTCGACTACGGACGCGTGCGGGTCGGCGTGGCCGTGTCGACTCCCGAACGGACCCTGGCGGTGCCACTGGAGACGTGGGAGCCGACCGGCGACCTTGACCAGGACACCCGCCATCTCCAACAGCTGATCGCCGATCAACTGGTGGTCGCTTTGGTCATCGGCTTGCCGCTGCACGCCGACGGGACCATCAGCGAGTTGTCTCGAGAGGCCGAGAACTTCGGCGAGTGGATCCGCAAGTCGATCGGCAAACCGGTGACCTTCTGGGACGAACGCTACACCTCACGCCAGGCCGAGGAGTTGCTGCTGAGCGTCGACATGAGCCGCAAGAAGCGAAAGGCTCGACGCGACATGATCGCGGCCCAGATGATCCTGCAGGGGTACCTGGACCATGGCTGAGCCCAGTTCGCCCGAAACCGCTCCACCGCGACGTGGTCCCCTGAAACGGCGGCTGCTGTTCCTGGTCGTTCTGCTGCTGGGACTGGAAATGGCCGGTTGGCTGGACGACTACATCTTCAACCACCGCCAGCGGCTGCTGTCGGCGCTGGTGATGATGCGACTGGACACCCAGCCCATCCCGGCTCTTGCCGACACCTCCAACAACCACGAACTGGTCCTCCGCGATCCCGCCGACGGACCCGGAGCAGCCGAACCGTATCGGATCGGGGGGGTCACGATTTCCGGAGCAGGGCCCTGGATCGGCACGCGCAACGTCGTTCCCGCCGACGTGGTTCGTGACGACGAGCATCGCGTGTTCATCATCGGGGGTTCGGCAGCGTTCGGGTTCCCCTACCGCTACGCCGACACCTTCTCGGGAATGCTCGATCGGACGTTCGCCGGTGACCGCCTGAAGATCCTCAACACCGCACAGGTCGGATGGACCAGCGGCGAACTGGCACCCCTGGTCGACCAGGCTGTGCGGTTCTACCGGCCGACGGCGATTGTGCTGATGATCGGCAACAACGAGTGGTTCCACTGGCAACCGGTGTCGAAGCGCGAGACCCACCAGGTACCCTCGGACCAAACACCGCCACGGGAAGAACTCAGCCAGACCAGCATCAACGTTCTCAAGACACTGGCCCACAGCCGGGCCCTGGCCGCCGTTGAATACGGGCTGGTGCGGTGGATGGTTTCCAACCGCCAGGCCCAACAGGACGAGGCCCGTCGGTCAAGAACACGGGACCGTTTCGAATCGCACCACGAGTTGACCGGGTCGGGCTATGCCGTGGCGATGCCGCTCTCACCCCGAGAGTACGATCCGGCCGAGTGGTTGGTCGCACGCAGGAAGTACCTCGACACGTTCCGGGCCAATCTCCAGCAGATGATCACCGTGGCCCGAGACGCCGGGGTGCCCATCGTGCTGTTGACCGTCCCCTTCAACCCCCGTCTCTCGCCCGCCTGGAAGCACCGCCAACCACACTCATTCGATCCCGAACACCGCCAGGCGGTCACCAAGGCGATCCAGGTCGCGTCGCGTTCCATCTCGGATCGACAATTCGCAGCCGGTCTCGAAGCCGCCACCGCCGCCCTGGCACTCGACCCGCATCCCGCCGTTCTGCACTACCTCAAGGCACAATGCCTGGAGGGCCTCAAGCAACACGAGGAGGCGGAACCGGCCTACGCGGAAAGTCGCGAGCGAATGGTGGGCAACCTGGGCTCGCGGCTCAGCACCAACCGGATCATCCGCGAATTGGCCCAGCAGAACACGGTGCCGGTGGTCGACGTGCAGGTTTTGTTCCAGCAATACGGCGCCCGGCGACAGCGGTACTACAATGTCGACCTGATTCACGATGACTGCCATCCGACGCCGCTGGGACACCAGTTGATCGCCGAGGCACTGGTGCCGCTGCTGCGGCAGGCCGTCGCGGACAACAGCACCCCATGACCGATCCGGTCCCATCCACCGAATCGCCGCCGCGCCGATCGAAACGGCGGGTGTTGTTCGTGCTGATCTGCCTGGTCGGAATCCCGTCGGCCCTCTCTGGACTCGACCACCTGGCCGGCTGGATCCTGGCCACTCCGCCACGACACCTGCTGTTCCCCTCGGGGAGCCAGGTGCGACACGAGAGCGGAGAATTCGATGTGCAGGTCAAGATCTCCAGCCAGGGCCTCCGCGACCGCGAGTTCCCGCCGATGCCGCCGGACGAACGGACCCGGGTGGTGGCCATCGGCGATTCATTCACCTTCGGCTGGGGCGTGCGGGCCGAGCAGTCGTGGCCGAAGGTGGTCGAGAGCCTGGCGGGAACATCGATGGAGGTGATCAACTTCGGGTTCCCCGGAGCCTCGCCCAACGACTACTCGGACATGATCACCGAGGCGCTGGACCACTTCGGCCCCGAAGTCGTTCTGGTCGGCACGCTGCAGGGTGACGATCTGATCCAGTTGGTCGAACAGGAGCCGTTGGAGGTCGGGTGGTCGGCGCGGACCCGCGAGACACTCTTTCCCACGCTGACCGGGTGGCTGAGCCCGACTCCGGCAACGATGGAGTCCTATCGCAGTATCTTCCGGAAGTCGCAGGCCTACCTGAAATCGACGCTGACACCCCAACAGCAGCAGCGGTATCAGCGGTTGTCACCCGGAGTCCGCACCGCCTTCGAGGCGGGACTGCTCAACCCGTCACTGGTCCACACGGCCATGACCAACCCGAAGCGGTTCGTGCAGCCGGTCGAGGAGGCAGCCGAGTGGCAGGGCGCAGCGGAGTCTCGATTCCGGAAATCGCTGCGTGCATGGGCGGCACGGTGTCACGATGCCGGTGCCGAGTTGATCCTGGTGATCATTCCTGACGGGCCGTACGTCTCGGAGGCCGCCGCCAGGGGAATGCGGGCGGTCGGTTACGACGTCCCGGCATCATTGCTGACGACGACGGTCTGCCAGGACGTGGTGACCGACATCTGCAGAGAACTCGATGTCCCGGTCATCAATCCGGTGGCCGAGTTCCGCAAGGCGGCCGACGGGGGAGACTACTTCGAACTCGACGGCCATTTTACACCGCAGGGTCAGAAACGGCTGGCGGCAGCCGTGGCCCGGAAGATCCGACCAACGATCGACTGACCCGGCTGGCTTGCCGGTGTTCGACGCGCGGGTTAGAACCGATCCCTACCAGGCCATCTGCATTCCTGACCACGAGACCAGCATGAGCGATCTGACCAACCGCACTGCGGTGATCACCGGGGGCGGCTCGGGCATCGGCGCCGCGGTGGCCCGCGCCCTGGCCGATGCCGGTTGCCGCGTCGCCATCACCGGCCGTCGCCAGGAGCGACTTGATGACGTCACCGGAAACTACGCCGGTTCGGTGCCGATCATCGCACGGCCCAGCGATGTCGCCGACCGCGAGGGAGTCGGCGAATTCTTCGATTGGGCCCGGGGAGAACTGGGGCAGATCGACATCCTGGTCAACAGCGCCGGCATCAACACGCCCGTCCGCGCCGTCGCCACGCTCGACCCGACCGACTGGGACAAGTTGATCGCCGTCAACCTGACCGGAGCCTACAATTGCATCCACCAGGTGCTGCCCGAGATGCGTCAACGGCAGGACGGGGTGATCATCAACATCTCGTCGGTCGCCGGGCTGCGGGCCGGCACCGTCGGCGGCGTCGCCTACAACGCCTCGAAGTTCGGCATGTCGGCACTGGGGATCACCGTGGCCGAAGAACACCGCGAGATGGGGATCCGTGTCACCAACGTCTACCCCGGCGAGGTCGAGACGCCGATCCTCGACGATCGCCCGGTGCCGGTCAGCGCCGAGCACCGTGCGAGAATCCTGCAGCCGGAGGACTGTGCCGAGGCGGTGATGATGGTCGTCCGGCTGCCCACCCGGGCCAACGTCCCCGAACTGGTCATCATTCCGACCACCCAGTCCTACAAGTAGTCCCCACACACACGGGCTCCACCGATCCATGCACGATCTCATTCTCCACGGCGGCACGGTCATCGACGGCACCGGCGGCAACCGGTACGCCGCCGACGTGGGACTCTCCGGAGACCGCATCACTTCGATCGGCGACTTGTCCGCAGCCGAGGCGGCGCGCCGTGTCGACGTCAGCGGGCGGATCGTCGCGCCCGGCTTCATCGATGTCCACAACCACTCCGATGGCTGGCTGCTGAAACGGCCGCACTTTCTGCCCAAGACCTCACAGGGCTTCACCACAGAGGTCCTGATGCTCGACGGGATCTCCTACGCGCCGGTGAGGCCCGACACCGCGCGGCAGTGGCTGTTCTACCTGCGGGGCCTCAACTCATTGCGGCTCGAGGAGTACCGCGGATGGGAATCGATCGGCGAATTCCTGGCCGAATTCGACCGGGCGGCGGCACAGAATGTCGTCGGCCAGGTGCCCTACGCCAACGTCCGCTCGCTGGTCTGCGGCTTCGGCAAACAGTGGGTCGATGACCTGCAGATGAAGATGATCCAGACCGAGGTCCATCGTGGGATGCAGGACGGAGCCGTCGGCATCTCGACCGGGCTCGACTACATCGTGCAGTGCTACACGACCACCGACGAACTGGTCGAAGCCTGCAAGGTGATCGCCGAGTACGACGGTGTCTACACGACACACGTGCGTTACAAGAAGGGAATCCTCGACGGGATCCGTGAGGCGGTCGAGATCGGGAAACGGTCCGGCTGCCGCGTCCACATCTCGCACGTCAAGGGCCGCGACGAACAGACCGTCGAAGCGCTGTTGACGCTCTTTGACGAGGCCAGCAGGGAGGTCGAGTTCTCCTACGAGTGCTATCCCTACCAGCCCGGCTCGACGATGCTCAACTACCTGCTGCCCTACGAGGCGTGGGACGACGGACCGCTGGGAGCCATGTCGCGGTTGCACGACCCGACCGTCCGGGACCACTTCCGGCAGGCACTGGAGAGCTACCCGCTGAACCTCGACCGGATGACCCTGGCCTGGGTGCCCGGCAAGGAGAACACCGCCTTCCAGGGCCAGACACTTGACAAGTATGTCGAGCAGGTGGGACTGCCCGTCGAGGAAGCGCTCTTCAGCCTGCTGATTGAAGAGCGGCTCGCTCCGCTGATCGTCTTCAACGAGGGCGAGGACAGGGAGATCGAGCCGCTGCTGCAACACGACCGGTGCGTGATCGGTTCCGACGGAATCTACCAGGACGGTGGCACCGTGCATCCGCGAGTCTACGGCACCGCACCGCGGATCATCGGTCCGTGTGTCCGTGACCGGAAACTGTTCACTCTCGAAGAGGCCGTTGCCAAACTCACCGCCAAGTCAGCCGACGTCTACGGCCTCAAGGACCGTGGACGGGTCGTCGAAGGCGGACTCGCCGACCTGGTCGTCTTCGACGCCGACACCGTGACCGATCGGGCCACCTACGAAGACCCGCACCAGACGGCCGATGGCATTGACCTGGTCGTCGTCAATGGCGAGGTGATCCTCGAAAACGGCCAGCCGGTCGATTTCGACGGGCCGATGCCCGGCCGGACGCTCCGCTACGAGCGATAGGCCACGAGCAGTCTCTGCGCGTATCAAAGTGATACATCTGTCGCGGAATGCGCCACAATCGGCCTCAAACGGTCGTGATGCAAGTGTTGTTATGACAGCATGTTACATCATTATGTCGTTTCGGCATGCCGCTTGCATATTCTCTGGCAACTGCCCGGAGTCTCCGGGCCTCTCTCCCTTCAACTCTCCCTTTCATCGACCTGCCGGAGGAACACATCATGGCCCGCCAGCAATACACCCCGTCGCCGACAGAGATACGACGCGAGTGCGAGCGGATTCGTTCGAAGTGGTCCGAGGACACGCTGTGGAAGCGGGCGGGACTGGAGCACTGTCGGCACTGGATGCCGCCGACGGTCCACATGCCGCGGACTCACGAACTGATCGAGACGATCACCGATCCGTAGCCGTCCGTCCGGAAGGATCCAGATGCACCTCCTTCTCTCCAACCACGCGTTGCACGTCATCAAGTGGATGGCCGAACAGCTTGGCCTTTCCGTCGTGCATCAGGTGATACCAGAGCCGGGCACGGACCGTCAGCGGTTTGACCCCGGGATCGGATTCGAATTGGACCCGATAGGAGTAACGACGGGTTTCCCCCGGTCGGAGTCGGGTGTCGGGTGCGGGCGGAGCCTGGGGATCGCGGCCGTGCTCGCGGTTGCCCATGTGCCGCCGCAACGTCTCGATCATCGGCCACTCGGATAACACGTCCCGATCGACCGCATCGGTCGCCTCGTCGCGAGGGACCGGTGCGGGAGTCCCGACCAGGTGGCCGTCGGCCGTCAGCACCTCGGTCCTGACCGTCAGGAACCTCAGTTCCTCGCCCCCGGGCACGCGGTGCCCGACCCGTCCGGTCCGCAGCGTCACCGTGACCTCGGCCACGCGACCCGGCTCGATCCAGTCGGCAGCCAGGTCCATGCCGACGGCCTGTTTGACCATCTTGTCGTCGTAGCCCCCCGGCATTCTGTGCCCGCCGCGGGGCATGTGGCAGTCGTGGCATCGCGTCTCGATCCCTCCCCCGGCACGATACTCGAGAAACTCCTCGAGACTCGCCTGCTGCAGCGCGCCGTGGAAGCGATCGGGCAGGTCGAGATCCTTGAAGGCGAACTGGTGGCACCCGGCACAGAACTCGGCCCGCCCCAGAGCCGGCTCCTCCCTCATCGCGTGCTTTTCGAGTCCCTTGTCAGTGACCCGTGTGGCGACGACGACCCCGTCGCGCACGTGGCAGGTCAGGCAGTCGACTCCGCCGGCCAGCCACTCGGGTTGATGCAGGTACGCCTGGTCCAGTCCGGGAGGTTCGGAGGTGGGCAGCCCGCGAACGGGGATTCGTGGGGCGTGACAGTTCAGGCAGTACTGCTGCCGCCCGCTGCCGTCCTCAAGACATTCGACCGCGAAGTTGTGAGTCGATGCGGCAACGTTGTGGCGGCTCCCCTGCCATTGCTCGTACTCCTGCTTGTGACACGAGCCACACCAGGCATTGGTCCAGCCGCTCGGGGCATCGGTGACAACCGGGTCGAGTCCCTGATTGAACAGGATCG
>Ga0310342_100000525_pt1 | contig 21749 bp, 17 predicted proteins | sample S15DNA20500_MG_FD_206155 | JGI IMG/M metagenome (GOLD analysis project Ga0310342, IMG submission 206155) | Marine microbial communities from station ALOHA, North Pacific Subtropical Gyre - S1503-DNA-20-500_MG | ecosystem: Environmental > Aquatic > Marine > Oceanic | place: Pacific Ocean: North...
GTTTAAAAAAAATGAAAATATTGGTGTGTGTGGAGCAACATCAACCCCTATGTGGTTAATGGAAAATGTTAAAGAAAAAATAATTACTATTTAGCGAGTTTAGGGGGTCCCGGTGGGATTCGAGGATTGTAAACTCTATCCCCTTTATTTTGAATAAAATCCTTTTTAATCGATTTTATTAATTCAGGATCTTCGAATAAATCAACCATGGTCATAGCTAAAGATTTAGCAGAAAAAAGCATTCCTTTATGACCTATAGACATGCCAGTGCATGCCACTACCTGCCAAGAATGCCAAGGACTTCCTTTTGATGCAGCAGTTGCAGATAGACTTATTACTGGAACAACCTGACTGACATCACCAACATCTGTAGAGCCTCCTTGAGCTGGCTCTGTTTTTCTTAAAGGTGTAATGGTCCCATCTAGTCCTAATTCTGGCTTATCAGAAGCTTTTAAAATAGTATTAGCATAGACAATCTCTTCATCTGTATAATTAATAGGACCAAGGAGTTCTAAATTTTTTTGTAAAATTGCTGCTCCAGTTCTGTTCACCATTATCTCATAGATTCCAGAAATTAGTTCTATAGTATAATCTACTTCAGCCATCATAGCACCTGCCTCAGCAATTTTTTTTGCTCTTTTATATAGAATATCTAGATTTTCCCTATCATTTTCTCTAACTCTAGTCCATATCTGTGCTTTTTCGGGGACAACGTTAACTACATCCCCTGCTTTTTCTATATAATAATGAATTCTTCCTGTCGGTTTAATATGTTCCCTATAATAATTTAATCCTGTAGTATAAAGTTCCATAGCATCAACTGCACTAAATCCATTCCAAGGATCACCAGATGCATGCGATGCTTTTCCCTCATATTTAACTCTGAAATCTACTAATGCTTTACTGCTCTGAGTATTGGCTTCTATATTATCACCAGGATGCCAATCCATACAAACATCCAAGTCATCAAAAAGGCCCTCTCTTACCATCCAAACTTTTCCAAAAATAGTTTCTTCAGCCGGAGTTCCATAAAATATTATAGTTCCCTTAATTATCCCTTTATCCATAAGCTCTTTTATTGCAATAGCAGCACCTAAACTAGCAGTACCAAATAGATTATGACCACATCCATGCCCAGGGGCTCCTTCAATAAGGGCTTCTCTTATCGGTTGTACCTTTTGTGAAATACCTGCGTTAGCGTCAAATTCTCCCATTATTCCGATATGAGGTCTTCCAGAACCATACTTTGCAATAAATGCAGTTGGCATCCCAGCAACTCCTATTTCTACACTAAAACCATTCTCTTTAGCATATTCTGATAGATATTTAGAAGATTTAAATTCTTCAAGTGAGGTCTCAGCAGCAGTCCAGATTTTATCACTGATTTCTATCAATTTTTTTTCATGTTTCTCTACAGAATTTAAAACAGACTTTTTACTCTTAGACCATTTTTTCTGTGAAAAAGCTGTTTGATTCAAAAATAAAATGACTAAAAAAAATTTTAATACCTTTATTGAAATACCTAGGAAGATATATTTTTTTGTAACCATGAAACTAAAATTTAATTAGAGTTAACTAGAAACTGTTTATAATCTAACAACATTCAACTAAAAAGAAAATATTTTTTATCGATTTATAAAAACTGATTTGACATAAATTAAAATTTTCCATTCATAATATTTGTTAGTTTTGCAATTATTTAATCATTTAAAAATGAAAAGTAAAAAAGAGAATGTAAATATTATTACTCTAGGTTGTGCAAAAAACATTGTTGACTCAGAAGTTTTATTAACCCAATTAAAAGCAAATAATATAGCTGTGAATCACGAGAGTAATAAAAGATCAGACACAGTGATTATAAATACATGTGGATTCATAGGAAATGCTAAAAAGGAATCAATAGATACAATTTTGAAATATGCAAAACAAAAAGAAATAGGAAACATCAAAAAATTATATATCACCGGATGCTTATCTGAAAGATATAAGAGTGATTTAATAAAAGAAATTCCAGAAGTTGATGAATATTTTGGGACAAGAGACTTGCCAATTTTATTAAAGAAATTGAATGCTAAATATAAAAATGAACTTTTAGGAGAAAGAATTCATACCACACAACATCACTATGCTTATTTAAAAATATCTGAAGGATGCGATAGACCTTGTTCTTTCTGCGCTATTCCTTTAATGAGAGGCAAACATATTTCTAAGCCTATGGAAATATTAATAGAAGAAGCAAAACATTTAGCTATAAATGGTGTAAAAGAACTTATGATAATTGCACAAGACTCCACATATTATGGTATTGACTTATATCATAAAAGAATGTTGGGAGAGTTAATGAAGAGATTATCTGATGTTAAAGGGATTGAATGGATCAGATTACATTATGCTTTTCCAACAGGATTTCCAATGGATGTTTTAAATGTAATAAAAGAAAATAATAATATATGTAATTATTTAGATATACCTCTTCAGCATGGATCCTCTAGAATGTTAAAAATCATGAGAAGAGGAACTAATAGAGAAAAAACTGAACATCTAATAAAAGAAATCCGGAATCGTATTCCGGGAATTGCTATTAGAACCACTTTGATTGCTGGACATCCTGGAGAAACAAAAAAAGATTATGAAGAAATGTATGAATTTGTAAATAAAATGCAATTTAATAGATTAGGAATATTCACATATTCCCATGAAGAAGGAACCCACTCTTTTTCATTGAGTGATGATATAACGGAAAAAATTAAAAAAGAAAGAGCAGACTCAATTATGCAGCTGCAACAAAGAATATCATATAAACTAAATCAAAAATTGATTGGTAAAAAACTTAAAGTTATTATTGATCGTAAACATGGAGAAAATTATTATGGAAGAACTGAATTTGATTCACCAGAGGTAGACAACGAAATAATAATTAAGGGACATAATAAAACTATTAAAGTTGGTGATTTTATTGATGTTATTGTAAAGAACGCAAAAGAGTATGATTTAACATGTGAATTAACATAATGGATATAAAAAAAATCAAATTTGAAGATACTGGTAAGTTTTCAAAAATATTTTTGGATTATATTAATAATGAGACACCTTCATTAAAAAGTATTAATTCCAAAACAAAAGAAATCTCATTTACAATTAAGGAAAGAAAACTAATACAAAACAGAATTAGAAATCAATATAATAATCTAAAAAAATCAAACCTGGTTGAAGAAAATATTAATCATCTTATTGAAAGAAATACATTCACAGTTACCACTGGACATCAACTTAATATTTTTACTGGACCTCTTTATGTAATTTATAAAATTGCTACAACAATAATCTTGACAAATAAACTGAATAAAATACATAAGGATAAAAATTTTGTTCCAATATATTGGATGGCATCTGAGGATCATGATTTTGATGAAATAAAATCATTTAGGCTTTTTGGAAAAAATTACCATTGGACTATTACTCCTTCAGGTCCTGTAGGAGATATAGATCCAAAAGGATTAAAAAGTATTCTCAAAGAACTTCCAGAAAGAGTAAAACTTTTTGAGAATGCATATCTAAAAAGCAGAAGCCTTTCAGAAGCTGTTAGAATCTATATAAATGAGTTGTTTGGTAAATATGGTCTTTTGATACTTGACCCGAGGGATAAAGAATTAAAATCAGCTTTCGTTAAAATAATAGAAGATGATATTATAAATAATTCTATTAAAAAGATAGAACAAAAAAAAGATACAAACTGTAAATACAAACCTAAAGTAAATGTTCGTAGAATTAATTTTTTCTATGTGAAAAAAAATATGAGAGAAAGAATAATAAAAAATAATAAAGGATTTGAAGTAAATAATTCATCAATAAAATTTTCAGAGCAAGATATTATTAAAGAAATAAATCAGAATGCAGAATCATTTAGTCCTAATGTAATCATGAGATGTTTATACCAGCAAACTATACTTCCAAATGTCACATATATTGGAGGTCCTTCTGAAATTGAATATTGGTTACAATTTAATAGATTCTTTAAATTTTATAAAGTTCCCTTACCAGTTCTTATACCAAGAAATTTTGCAATCTTAATTAAAGATAAAATCAAAAAAAGTATTGATAAGCTAAATATAAATTTTAATGACATTTTTCTAGAAAAATCACAATTAGAAAAAAAGGTTTTGAAAAACCAATCAAAGAACATTTTAGAATTAACAAAGGAAAAAACAAACATTGAAAAAGAAATGAATGAAATTTTATCAAAATCAAAAAAGATTGAGATGTCAATGAAAGGAAAGATTCTGGTTCTCAAAAAGAAAACATTGAAAGAGATAAATAATATTGAAAAACAACTGATAAAGCAAGAGAAAAAAAATCATCAAAATAGCTTGAATGAACTAGAAAAGATTCACTCAAAACTTTTTCCAGACAATAAACTTCAAGAAAGAAAAGATAATTTTTTAAATTATTATTTATCAGATAAAAATTTTATTGAAGATATAATAAATAATTTGGATCCACTAAAATTTGTTTTTAACATAATATTAAAATAGAATGAAAGAGTATGATATCTGCATTATTGGAGCAGGACCTGTAGGCCTTAATTGCGGTATAGAAGCAATTCGTTCGGATCTATCTTATATTATAATAGATAGAGGATGTCTAGTCAATTCATTATACAACTATCCTAATAACATGACGTTTTTTTCAACATCTGATAAATTAGAAATTGGCAAAGTACCTTTTATCTCTCACAACTCAAAACCCACAAAATCAGAAGCAATGGAATATTACAGAAGGGTTGCATCATCATGGAAATTAAATCTAAATCTTTACGAAGAAGTGAATGATATAAAAAAAAATGAGTTTTTTGAAATAAAAAGCTTAAAAAGAAATTATAAAACAAAATTTGTAATTATTGCTACTGGATTTTATGATTTACCTTATAGTCTAAATATTTCTGGAGAACAACTGAATAAAGTAAAACATTATTATGATGACCCGCATCCCTATTTTGGAATGAAAGTTGCTGTTGTAGGTGCTGCTAACTCTGCGGTTGATGTTGCATTAGAAACTTATAGAAAGGGAAGCAAAGAAGTTACAATGATTGTAAGAGAACCTAACCTTAGTGAAAGCGTGAAATATTGGGTAAAACCAGATATAGAAAATCGAATTAAAGAAGGTAATATTAAGGCTTATTTTAATTCACATATTACAAAAATAGAAGAAGAAACTATAGAGTTAAAAACTCCTAAAGGAAAAATCAAACTAGAAAATGACTTTGTCTTAGCTATGACAGGCTATCAACCTGATTTTAGTTTTCTTAAGAAAATAGGAATAAAAATCGGTTCGGATAAGTATAAAACTCCAATTCATAATACAAATACTATGGAAACGAACATCCATGGAATATATTTAGCTGGAGTTATATGTGGAGGATTAAAAACTAACAAATGGTTCATTGAGAATTCAAGAAATCATGCAAAAACAATTATAAAAAATATGAAAAATGAAAAATGAAAACATATGGTATAGAATGGTAATTCTACTATTAAGAAGACCTTAACAACACAACACAGTAAGCAGCGATAGCTTCCTCTCTACCCACAAAACCTAAATTCTCTGTTGTAGTCGCTTTAATAGAAAGTTGTGAAATTTTTATATTCATAAGATCAGACAAAGTTTTTCTCATTTTATCAATATATCTATTCAATTTTGGCTTTTGAAGAAGAATAGTAACATCAAGATTATTAATTTTATAATTTTTTGATTCATACAATTTTATTACATCTTTTAGTAAAATCTTACTATCAATTCCCTTATATTTTTTGTCAGTATCTGAAAAGTGAGACCCAATATCCCCAAGACATAAAGCCCCTAATATAGCATCACAAATTACATGAATAACTACATCAGCATCCGAATGGCCTAAAGCACCTTTATAATGTTCTATTTTTATTCCTCCTAATGTAAATTTTTTATTTTTTTCTAAACAATGAACGTCATATCCATGTCCAATTCTATAATTTATTGGCATAATATATTTTTTTAACAAATTTAATCTTCTTAAATTTAGTATGAATAAAATATAATAAAAATGAAAAAATATCTACTACATTTTTTTGATACAAATTGTTGCAATGCTATTGGATTATTAGTTCTAAGGATTGGCGTTAGTGCTTCGCTTATGACACATGGGTATGGAAAATTCACAAATATGATGCAAGGAAATATTTGGGAAAGAACTCATTTATTTTTTAGCGCTGAAATTACAATGGCTTTAGTAATTTTTGCTGAATTATTTTGTGCGTTTTTCGTTTTGATAGGTTTTGGTACCAGAATTTTTTCTATTCCTGTAATGTATAATTTTATTATTGCAATTACTGTAGCTCATGCTGCTGATACATTTGGGATGATGGAAAAAGCTGTATTGTTTTTAATCGTATTTACAACTTTTTTTATTCTAGGACCTGGAAAGTATTCAGTCGATTATTATATTTCAAAAAAAATCAAGTAGTCTAGAACTTGAAAGTTAAGTTTTGTTTAATATCAGGATTCAAACTTTTTGCAACAGGGCAGTTTTCAGCTACAGACATCAGCTTATTTTTCTGAGCATCTGTTAACTCAGATTTTTCAAATGTAAATTCTATCATTATCTTAGATATTTTTCTTGGATCAGATCCCATTGTTTTTGTAATTATTGCAGAGGAATTTGGCATAGAAAAATTTCCTTTATTGGCACATATTCCCATCACTGTGCTCATGCAACTACACAGTGCTGAAGAAACAAGATCTGTTGGAGCAAACGCCTCACCTTTTCCATTATTATCTACAGGAGCATCTGTTTTTATTTTGTCTCCTGATTTAAGATGCTCAGAAATTGTTCTCAGATCTCCAATATATTTATTTACAATTGAATAATTATTCATTGCTTATAAAAATAATGAAAATTTATTTTTAAACAAATCTCATGAAACATATAAAAGCTATTATTGCATAATACATTAATATAATTATATGCAATTTTTCAAAAAAATATTCTTTTCTTTAGCTCTATGCTTAGCCTTTTTCCGAGAGACATATGCTCAAGAATTTGATGGCTTATTAATTAGTGATTATTTTGATTATAATAATGAACTTTTGTGGGGTATCAATAAAAATACTAATGGTGGACTTATTGGAGGTGTAATATTAAAAATGGGAACAAAGATTAAAGACAATTTCTATAAAATTTATGGAATAGAGATTGTAAATATTAAGCATCCCAAAGAATTTAAGTATACTTCACCTTTTGGTGGAGATTCATTTATTTGGGCAAAACAAAATAGCTTATATGCCCTACGTTTACAATATGGAGTCGAATGGTCACTTTTTAATAAAAATGATCAAAATGGAATTCAAATAAATGTTCATCTAGGTGGCGGACCTACTTTAGGATCTCTTGTCCCCTACCATATAAAATACAATAGAAATAATAAAATGGTAATTGAAGCTTTTGATCCAAACATACATAATTTCAATAATGTAATAGGATCTGCAGGAGTTTTTGAAGGCGTAGAAGACGCTGTTTACCGCCCAGGCATACATCTTAAAACTGCTTTGAATTTTGAAGTTGGAACAAGTAAAAAGAGTGCTGTAGGAATTGAAATAGGATTTTTAGGAGAAGCATTTTCTAAAAAAATGATTATAATGCCAACACTAAATAATAAATCTTTTTTTACTTCAGCTTTTATTTCACTTTTTTATGGAAAAAAGTGGTAACAAAAAATAAGTATCTATTAAATTACATAAATCTTAAAATAAAGTAGAATTAAAATTGACAACTATAATATCAAAACCAAATTGGCTGAGAGTAAAATTACCTGTTGGTGAAAAGTATAAAAATGTCAGAAAAATAGTTGAAAAATATAAACTTCATACAATATGTGAAAGTGGAAATTGTCCAAATATGGGAGAATGTTGGGGTGCAGGAACAGCAACATTTATGATATTGGGTAATGTATGTACAAGAAGTTGCACATTCTGCGCAGTAGCTACAGGAAGACCTCCAAAATATGACAAAAAAGAACCGTTAAGAGTAGCTAAAGCTATAAAAAAAATGGGTGTAAAACATGCTGTAATCACATCAGTAAATAGAGATGAACTAAAAGATAAGGGAGCGACAATTTGGTATGAAACTGTAACTTTAACAAAGAAAATTTCTCCAGATACAACAATAGAAACTCTTATTCCCGATGTAAAGGGAAATTGGGATGCTCTTTATAAAATAATAGATGCTGGCCAAGAAGTAATATCTCACAATATAGAAACAATCAAAAGACTATATAGAAGAATTCGTCCTCAAGCAAAATATGAGAGGAGCTTACAACAGATTAAACTCACAAAGGAACATGGAAAAAGGACTAAATCAGGAATAATGGTAGGTCTTGGTGAAAAAGAAGATGAAGTTTTTAAAACAATGGATGATCTGGTAAATCACGGATTGCACATATTAACAATAGGGCAATATCTTCAACCTACAAAAATGCATCTGGAAGTGAGTGATTTTATTAAACCTGAAGTATTTGAAAAATATCGTGAAGAAGGTTTAAAAAGAGGACTTAAATATGTTGAATCAGGACCTTTAGTCCGATCATCTTACCATGCAGAAAGACATGTAAATGTCCCTATCTAATGAAAAAGAATTTACTTCTACTATTTTTCTTTCTAGCATATATAAGTTATTCACAAATCAACACTAACAATATTGAGATTGTAAGAGACTCTTTTGGCGTACCACATATTTTTGGTAAAACTGATGAGGAAACCGCCTTTGGTCTCGCTTGGGCTCATGCTGAAGATGATTTTCAGACCATTCAAAAAACGTTTTTACCCGCTAAAAGTTTATCAGGTAATAAAATAGGACAAGATGGTCTTTTTCTAGATTATGCTGTTGAACTGTTAAGATGTAGAGATGTCGCAAAAAGAGAAATAAAGAATCTTTCTCCTAAAGTTAAAAAAGTAATTTCTGGATATATAGAAGGCTTGAATGCCTATGCAAATAAATATCCAAAAAAAGTATTAGTTAAAAATAGTTTTCCTATTAATATGATTGATTACTTGACAGGATATAATCTTATTCTTCATCTATTTTCAGATACCGGTGATGTGTTAGATAGGTTACTTAGTAATAATATTGATCCAATTGAAAATCTTAATGGTGTCAACGAAATTAAAAATGATATTGGATCTAATGCCTTTGCTTTTAGCAGCAAAAAGACCTTAGATGGAAAAACTTATCTAAATATTAATACGCATCAACCGTTAGAGGGCCCTTTTTCATGGTATGAAGCACATTTAATTAGCGAGGAAGGATGGAATATGCTTGGCGGATTATTTCCTGGAACTCCCTTCCCAACTATAGGAACTAATGAGAATTTAGGATGGACCCATACTTACAATTACCCAGATTTAGTTGATATCTACCAATTAGAAATTAATTCTAATAATGAAAATCAATATAAGTATGATGAAAAATGGATAGATTTTGAAAAAAAAGATATTATTCTTTATGTAAAAATTTTTTTAGGTATAAAGAAAAAGATAAAAAAAACGGTACTTTGGTCCAATTATGGACCAGTAATAAAAAATGATAAAGGCTACTTTTCTTTTTATACCCCTACCCTCAACAATATAAGTTCTGTAGAACAATGGTATAAGATGAATAAGGCAAAAAATTTTAATCAATTTGAATCTGCTTTGAAATTAATGGGAATTCCTAGATTTAATATTGTATATGCAGACAAAAAAGACAATATTTTTTATATGAGTAATGCCAGGTTGCCTATAAGAAATAAAGAAAATGACTGGACTAAACTTTTGTTGGGAAACACATCATCCTTAAAATTAATTGCACATCATCCATATGAAGATTTACCCAAATTACTAAATCCAAAATCTGGTTACCTTTTCAATACTAATAATTCCCCATTCAATTCAACACATTCATCTGAAAATTTAAGAGAAAATGATTATATATCAACTTTCAGTTTTAGAGAAAAAGAGAATAATAGAAGCATAAGGTTTATGGAGCTGATAAAAAATTATGACAAAATTAGTTACGAAGATTTTCAAAAAATCAAATATGACCAAAAATATCCGGACTCTTTAGTTTATTCTTATTTTGACTTGAATAATTTTTTTTCTTTAGACAAAGAAAAATATCCAGAATACAAAAAGCTCATAAGTTTAATTCAAAACTGGAATAGAGAAGGGGATATAAACAATATCGGTGCAGCTCAATGGAGAATTTATTATAAATTCATACATGATGTGCTTAAAGAAAAAAAATATCAAAAAAAGGATTCATTTAAAGAAGAGTATCATATAGAAGCCATGAAAAGGACACAGAAGTATCTCAAAAAACATTTTGGAGGTCTTAATATCAGGCTTGGGGATTTTCAAAGACATACTAGAGGAAATATGAATTTTCCTGTTTCAGGACTAAACGACATGATAGCCCCATCTGAAGTAGGAGGTTACAAAAAAGGAAGGGTTCGGGCAGTATCAGGCGAATCATATATAATGTTAATTAGATATTCTAATGAAAAAATAGAAATTGAAACTGTAACCCCATATGGAAACTCAAACAATCCAAAAAGTAAACATTATACCGATCAAATGAGAATGTATATTAATAAAACCAGAAAAAAAATGACATTAAACAAAGAAGAAATATATAATAATGCAATCAGAATTTATAATCCTAAATAATTAATCCTATTTTTTGTTTTAGCTTCTTTATTCTATTAAAGGATTCATAAATTCTATCTGCCTTTATTGTACCTGTTTTAACTTTTTCCTTTATTATTGAAATTACCGTATCCAACATTACTTGATTTTTAGGCAATTGATTATTGGAAAACAAAAGAATATCAATTCCTGCATTAATTGATTTTTCAATAGCTTGTTCTAACCCGTAATATTTGGTAATGGCTTGCATTTGCATATCATCCGAAAAAACAACCCCATTATAGCCTAAAAAATTTCTTAAAATACCATTAATTATCTTTTCAGATAATGTACCTGGTAACATAAGTTCATCTAATTGACTATTTACTATATGCGCACTCATAATAGCATCGACTAAACCTGAATCTATAAGAGATTTATAAGGAAACAATTCTTCAATTATCCAAGTTTTAGAGATATCAGTTACTTCCATATGTGTGTCTTTGCTAGAGCTCCCATGTCCAGGAAAATGTTTTATTACTGTTATTACACTGTCCTGTCTATGAGGCAATATAAATGACGAGGCATGAGAAATTACGAGATCAGGATCCCTCCCAAAACTTCTCTCGGCTTTGTAAATCACGGGATTATTTAAATTAACAGCAAGATCCACATTAGGAGCATAATTTATATTAATACCTAAATTTTTTAATAATTGACTAGTTTTTTTTGAATAATAATAAGTTGAATCTAAATTATTTTCTTCCCCTAAAGATTTCGCTGATCTTGTTTTGTGAAATCCATATTTTGACTTCAATCTATTTACCTTACCTCCCTCTTCGTCTATTGCAACAAACATAGAAAAATTTGATACACTCTGAATTTTTTCTAACAAGCTTTTCAGTTCCAAAAAAGAATTTTTGGGATTAATATTTTTTTCAAATAAAATTATTCCTCCTAAGTTTTTTTTAGACAACTCTTCAATCAAAGAATCAGATTGTTCAATTGAATTAATATTACCTATGCCAAACATTAACATTTGGCCTATTTTATATTCTAAAGAATCTTTTATTGATTGAGAAAAAATTTCATTCGACAAGTCAAAGAAAAGGATTATAAGTAAAATAAATTTATTAATATTTCGCATTAATATCGATTATAGATTCTATTAACTCACTGAAATAACTTCCATTATTAGGGCCAAACCAATTCATAGTATAAGTTTCATAAGTATTAATATCAGTCTTATCATACCATTCATCCTTGGTTATGTATCCAACGTACCCTCCATTAAAACTATTTATTATTAAGTTAATATTTTTCTTTGAAGCAATAGCATCCAATGGTGGCGCCAGTTCGCCAGAAAAATCACATGGAGTGCCTACCATCAAAGTATTTCCTAATTTCAGAAATGATAATTTTTTTTTTGTATCTCCAATTAACCAATTGAAAACCCAGGGTCTAACAGCAAAAAATTTATTTAATTTAAATGAAGGATTCATCATTTCAATTTTAAGATTGCTGACAGTTAATTTTTTCTCGTAAAATGTAGAAATAGAGTCTAAGTGAAGAATAATTTTATTAGAAATTCCTAACGCCATTTCATCCACTCTGTCTTTCCCGTACTTAGACTTGGTAAATGGAGCCATGCTTCCCACAGAACCAGCACCATATATTGCAAAATCAATATCGGGTAATTTTTCTAAGATTGATATAGATTTTCCAGGATAATCTGAAGAGATTTTCAATTGATTATCTCCATAACAAGTGGCATGAGCAGAATAGGTAAACAATAAAGCCTTTTTCCCACTTTTTTTTTCCACTTTTATTACTCTTATCCATGGATCAGAAATACCCAATGAATCTCCAACTAATCTGTTTGTAATAAATTCACCGGCGTTGATTTTGGTAAAACCAATTCTAGCTATTTCTAAATTTTTAATAGCATTCATTAAAGCTTTACGAATGGAATTAGAAATAAATGGAATGACTTTAGGATTGTAATCCCCAGCAAATAATTTTCCCGCTAATCCAGGAAGAAACCCTCCAATGCTAGAATGAGAATGTGAAGCCGTAAAAAAAATTTGTGAACTTTCTATGGGAAGGCTATCAACTATGCTTTCAATATTAAGCACAGAAGGAACAATTAATAAGTCTAATGAAATATATGCTGCTTTACTTATTCCATTATCAAAAACCATAACACTCGTCCATATTGAATCTTCTATTCCCTGGTATTTAGCTCCTTTTCTACTACCGTACCCAGCGAGTGGAGTTATAAAATTGGGGATTAAGGAACTCCTACCCCAACCCACTTTCAGAGTATCTCCCTCTATTGTCAATAGACTTTTTTCTAATGAATCCAATCTATTTATAGTGTTATAATAGTAGTTTGTTTTTTGATAAGGCGTCCTATCCAAAGGAACTAAAAACACAAAAAATGGTGTGAAAATTAGGAGGAAAAAAAAGGAAAAATATCTTATTTTTTTTCTAGTGATCATCTATAAGTTTTAATAATAAGAATTAAAAATATTAATTTAGAACATAAATTATTAAATACAAATGAAGTTTTTTATATCTCAAAAAGATAAATACTAGAAAATGTCGCAACTTAAAGTGTCAATATGTATAATCTTTTTGTTTGTTTATAGTATAGGTATATCTCAAAACATAAAAAAAGCAAACAAACTATTAATAAAAGGTGAAATAGATAGATTTCAAGAAACACTTCAAAAAACTCTAGAAAAAGACAGTTTAAATCCTGGAATAGATTTTCTTTATGCTAGCTTGTATATTATGGATAGTTATGAGAACCATAACATAGATAAAGCCAAAAAATACATTCAAAATTCATCTGAGAAATATAAATCTATCGATGAAAAAAAATTAAGTGAACTAGAAGAAATTAATATTAATCAGTTTTTTATTGATTCTTTAAATGTAGTAATAGATAGTTTAGGTTATGATATTGCAGCAAAAAAAAATAGCGTGGACAGCTACGAACACTACATGAAAAATTATCCAAATTCTAAAAATTGGAATTTAGCCTATGACAAAAGGAACACCATCGTGTATGAAAGTATAAAAAAATTAAATACGTGGCGTGCATACCAATACTTTATACAATCATATAAAGGAGCAAAACAGATACAAGATGCGAAAGCCAAATATGAAAGGCTTCTATATGAAGAAAAAACAAAAGATAAGACACTTGGCTCATATAGACTTTTCTTATCACAAAATAAAAATACTCCTTATAGGGATGAAATCGAAAAAAATATTTTAAAAATTTCTACTCAAAGCAATGACCCCAAAGAATATATAAATTTCGTTAAATCTTATCCTAATAGTAAATGGTTAATCCATGCTCTTGAATATTTATATTATGTTTCTAATAAAGAGATTACAGAATATGAACAATATTTCAAAAATGCAGGCATATACGATTCATTAAACAATCTAAAAAGATTAGAAAGTATTCCCCTACTTCCTTACTATGAAAATAAAAAATACGGATTTATTAATTTGAATGGAAAAACGATAATAGAATCCAGTTTTAGGTCCATAAAAAAGGAATACTTATGTCAAATTATTAGGGATGATTTTTTAGTAGTAGGTGATAAATTAGAAAAAGTTATTTTAAATAGAAATCTTGATACGCTATACAAAGGAAATTTTTTCGATGTAGAAGATATAGGAGGTGGTATTTTAAAAATTATCAAAAAAAATGAGATGCAACTTATTCATAAAAGTGGAAAGAAAATTTATTCTGATAAACTGGAAAATGCGTACGTCATATATAAAAAATTTATTTTAATAGAAAAAGGTGATAAATATGAATTAATTTCTTTTTATGGAAGTAAGTTATTTGAAATCTCCTTTGATGATGTGATGCATGAAGGGGAATTTATAATCTTTGAAAAAAACGGCAAATATGCTATCAGTAATTATCAGAATTTATCTAAGATTGTAAGAAACTCAAAAGAAAAATTAAAATTTATATACGATGAGTTTGAATTAATAAATGAAAAATTTCTTTTGTGTTTTGCAAATGATGAAGAAGAATTAATTGATGATAATTTAAATACAATAATTAGTAAATCTAAACAAAATATTTATCCCATAAATAAAGGATGGATCATTAAAAATGACTCTGGGTATCAAATTCTTAGTCATGTTTTTGATTTCAAATTTTCAACACTATTTGAAAAAATTCAAACTAACAATAAATACATTTCAGGAAAAAAAGAAGACAAATGGGATGTTTTTTCAATAATAAATGGAGAAAAAATTTTAGAAAATTATGATTCTATAAAACTACTTACTGACTCTGTAATATGGGTAAAAAATGAAAATCAAGAAAAACTATTTTTTTCAAATAATAAACAAATTGCTATTGATACCAGTTCTGTAATAAATATTTTACAAACCAATCAAGAAAGTAAGGATTTCAGGAAATACATCAGAGTATCAGATAACAAAGAAGCACACATCTATTCTGAAACAGGAGAAAAACTACCAAAAATGGAATTTTTCCATATTGTAAAACGAGGTGATACTTTCAACAAAATTTCAGCTCAATACAATATGAAACCCTCTGAAGTCTTATCGATGAATAATAAAAAAAATACCACTATACTGGTAAATGAGAAAATCAAGATAAGAGGATATACTCCAAAAAAATTGGTGACAGATGATTTGTTTGAAATTGAAGAAGCAAACAAAAAAGGTCTAGTAGATAAATATGGAAAACTAACCTTAGAGAAAATATATGATGGAATTAGATTAATTGATGATAATACTATTTCTATTCTTAAAAATCAAAAGTTTGGTGTTTATAACACTCAAACTAGAAAAATTATTGATCCTGAGTATGACTCTGAATTAATAGCATATGATTCTGTAAAATACATTGCCAGAAAATTTTTCAGATATGGCATCATATCTGATGAAAATTCTATTTTACTTCCTTTTGAGTATAAGAGTATAGAATACTGGAATCCAATTGCTTTGCTGGCAAAAAAAGATGACAAATATTCCATAATTAACATCGAAACGAAAAAAGAAGAAGTTTCAAATATAAATAAGTTTACAGTTGTTCATAAAAATAAAGAAAAAATACTGATAATCTATACTGATAATGGTATTGGTATAATAAGCAATTCTGGTAAAGAAATTCTTTCTCCCATTTACAATCAAATTGATATCATACCTAATAATGATTCTCCATTATTTATTGCTAAACAAATATTAAATGAAGCAAACCTTTTGATTAATTTATACGTTGATTTAAAAGGAAAAATAGTAAAAAATCAGGCACTAAAAATAGATGAAAAAATAAAAATAGAGTGTTTTTAAGAATGATGATACAATATTTAGGTTGATTTCATTAATTCTGGCATAGTTTTCTCTTTTTTCTTATCTTTGTGGCTCTAATTACTTAAATGATGAAAATGTTTTACGTAAAATTTGTCAATGGCATTTCTTTTTTTATTTTGTTATCGTTAATATTTTTGAATGTTAATCTTTTTTCTCAGTCACCATTTGCATTTAATTATCAAGCTATAGTAAGAAACCCAGATGGGAGTTTAAAGTCGAATCAAGGAGCTATTTTCAAATTTGAAATTATGAATTCCTTAAATAATGTCCAATATACAGAAACACATTCTGTTGTCACCAATGAATATGGTCTAGCAACCGCACACATAGGAAGAGGATCTACTGTAGATGATTTTTCTTCTATTAAATGGGGAGAGTCAGCATATTTTTTAAATGTATATATAGACGATATTGAAATGGGCTCTAGTCAATTATTGAGTGTCCCTTATGCACTCTATGCTCTAAATGCTAAGACTCCGGGACCCGAAGGACCAATGGGACCGCAAGGACCTGAGGGTCCAATTGGACCAATTGGACCAACAGGGATTCGAGGACCTATAGGAGCTTCTGGCCAAATAGGGCCAGCAGGACCACAAGGGCCTAAAGGAGAAAAAGGAGATTTGGCTAGTATCACTGGAGCTGCAACCAGTATCTTAAATAGTGATCTAGCTCCAGATAGAGCTGTTGTGAGTAGTGGTCAAGGAAAAGTTACTGCTACATATATAACTTCTACCGAAATCACTCATCTTGCAAATGCACGAGATAATCTACAAGCACAAATTGATGCAAAATCAGCTGCCATCACCGGATCTGCTACCACAATAGATGATGAAACTATTGATGCTGATAGAGCTGTAATCACTTCTGCTCAAGGGAAAATTGCCGCCTCTGATGTAACTGCTACTGAAGTAGGGTATCTGGATGGTGTGACTTCTAGTGTGCAAACACAACTTGATGCTAAACAACAAAGTATCATCGGATCAGCTACCACAATAGATCTTGAAACTATTGATGTTAATAGAGCTGTAATCACTTCTGCTCAAGGAAAAATCGCAGCCTCAGATGTCACTTCTTCTGAAGTAGGTCATTTAGATAACGTGACTTCAAATATTCAAACGCAACTTAATGCTAAACAAGCTACCATCATCGGATCAGCTACCACAATAGATCTTGAAACGATTGATGCTGATAGAGCTGTAATCACTTCTGCTCAGGGAAAAATTGCCGCTTCTGCTATAACTGCAACCGAATTAGGTCATTTAGATAACGTGACTTCAAATATTCAAACGCAACTTGATGCAATCCCTATTCCAGCAACCTTAACAGCTTCAAGAGCTGCGATAACGGATGCACAAGGAAAAATCGCAGCCTCAGATGTCACTTCTTCTGAAGTGTTATATTTAGATATAACTACAGCAGGGACTGTAGAAGCAAGTAAAGCAATTGTAACAGATGCTAATAAAGATGTGTCTGGCATAAGAAATCTTACTACAACAGGAGATGTCACAGTCAATACAAATAAATTGACGGTCGCTGCAGCTACTGGAAATACAGCTGTAGCGGGAACTATGGGTATTGGAGGCAACACCACAGTAGGTGGAACGCTGGGAGTTACTGGGGATGTCGCTGTTAATACGAACAAATTCACGGTCGCTGCTGCTTCTGGAAATACTGCTGTAGCAGGAACACTAGGAGTTACAGGGGATGTCGCTGTTAATACGAACAAATTCACGGTCGCTGCTGCTTCTGGAAATACTGCTGTAGCAGGAACACTAGGAGTTACTGGCGATGTAGCAGTTAACACTAATAAGTTTACAGTTACTGCTGGTTCTGGAAACACAGTAGTAGCTGGAGATGTTACAATGAGTGGGACTGGAAAAGTTGCTGATTTTGGAGGCAATGCTATCAAAGGATATAGTGCTACCTTAAACGATCAAACTGGAACAAGCTACACTCTTACTGCTGCAGACAATGGAAAAGTTGTAACACTCAATAATGGCAGTGCAATAACTCTTACAATTCCTTCAGGATTAGTTGCAGGATTTAATTGCTTGTTAGTACAAAAAGGAGCTGGCCAAGTTACAATAGGAGCTGGAGGTGGAGTAACACTTTCTAATAGAAGCTCACAAGTAAAAACAGCTGGACAACATGCAATAGTCACGCTAGTACATATAGGAGGTGAAGTGTACATCCTTTCAGGAGATACTGGAGCCTAATTTTTTTATTCAATTTTCATTTAAATACTTTGAAAATTCTCTTAGATTTAAATTACCCACAACTTTTCTACTATTAATAAATTTTTTATATAAGATTTCTTTAGATTGTGAAAACAATTAAAATCCAAATAGAGAAATTATAATTGAGAATTAAAGAACTTGAAAACTCAAGAGATGAGTAGTGAATATAATATTGAGAAGTTTATTAACTTTACACACTTATGAAAAAATTACTTGTATTTATTTTATTGATTCCATTTACTGAACTGTATTCTCAACAACTTGTCTCCACATCAAGTGCTTATGTAGAAAAAGATGGAATAAAGATTACATGGTCTATAGGTGAAGTAGTAATTGGAACGGTGAATGGAACAGCAAATGATATTCAACTGACTCAAGGATTTCTTCAACCTCTACTTATAGATATTTTTCCAACAGGAATAGAAGAAATGTATAGGCTCGATATGATAGCCTATCCAAATCCTGTATTCGATAAGGTACTTTTTAAAGGAGAAGATCCTATGGGTGAATATCATATCAGACTAGTAGATAAAATGGGGAAAGTGCTTCTCGAAAAAAAATTAGATTATAAAGACCTTTCCGTGGACATGAGTAAATACAACTACGGCACTTATTTTATAGAGGTAGTGGAAAGTGGAACCTATAAAAGAAGAGTGTTCAGTATCATTAAAAGCTCCGAGAGATAGGAATTATCTGAATTCTTCTAATCCCTTCTCAAAAGAAGTTGGAATATAGTCTAATTCTTTAATTGCTTTATCCAAAACGAAGCCTGTCACTTCAGGTCTTTTTGCTTTTTGATTTAGTTTTGCTGTTTTTGTTTTTGTGATTAGTGACGAATCCAAAGAAAAATAATCTGCAATTTTTAATCCTATATCATAATAAGTCATCATCTCATTTCCTGAAACGTGGTAAATTCCTGTTGCCCTTTTATTGGCTGCAACATCACATGCCTTTGCAAGATCTCCAACCAAGGTAGGCATCCTATACTGGTCATCTACAAGCTTTACTGGGTTCTCATTTTCTAAACTTTTTTTGACAAATGAAACAATATTAAGTTTAGTATGATTTCCATATACAAGAATGGTTCTTATAATAGCGTAATCAATAGTACTATCAATTAAAATCTTCTCTCCTTCTAGTTTACTTTTTCCATAATAACTTATGGGATTGGATTGATCCGTTTCTTTATAAGGCCCACCACTTCCATCAAATATATAATCCGTAGATATATGGATCAGATGACTATTATATAGCTTACAAGCTTCAATCAAATATTTCATAGCCGTAACATTGGTCTTCCAGCACAAATCTTTTTCCACTTCACACATATCAACATCAGCAATGGCAGCAGTATTAATCACGACATCTGGTTTAAATGCATTAAAAACGTGGGAAACTTCTTCTTGTTTTGTAATGTCCAGTTTCGTGGTGGCGAGACCCTCTAAATTTCTTGATGTAGGAATTATATCATGGCTAGAATTTGCATATAATTCAAAAAGTGTGCTGCCAACTAAGCCGTTGATGCCTGTAATTAGAACTTTCATTGCAAATTAGGGTATTGATAACCATAATTTTTGGTAATATAATTTTTTTTTACCATCGTAATAGAAATTGTCATAGCAACATCTTCTGTTGGTTTATTATTTGGTCCTGTCTGCACTGAAGCAATTTTATCAATTACATCCATTCCTTCAACAACCATTCCAAACACAGTATATGCGCCATCAAGATGTGGACTCCCTCCTATAGTAGAATATGATTCCAATCTATTAGAAGGAATATCAATTGAACTTTTAATACCATATTTTTCTTCTACAAGATCCTTATATTTAAAAGCTAATTCCTTGTATGCCACCAAATTATTTTGCAATGCTAAAAATTGATCTTTTACCTCTTGGTATTCTTCTTCTAACAAGAGAAGTTGAATCCCTTGATATAATTTTTGAAAATCTGTAGAAAGCTCTTCCTTACTAAAAACACGACCGTCAACTATATAAAATTGACAACCACTAGATTCTTGTTTTGGGTTTACATTATCCGGCATTCTTGCAGCAGCAATTGCTCCTTTACTATGAAAGAATTTATCGTTGAATTCAGCTGGCATTGTATAAGTAATAGAGTTAGCTCCTTCTTTAGCATTAACATCTCCACCTTGGATCATAAAATCTTTCATCACTCGATGAAAAATTGTTGAATTGAATTTTCCTGATTTCGTTAATTCAACAAAATTTTTCTTGTGTTCAGGGGTTTCATCAAAAAGAATTGCCTTCATCTCACCATAAGGCGTACCAATAGTAATCAGTACATCTTTTTCCATAGAGCAAGAAGTTATAGTAAACAGTAATATAAATATTAGTTTTTTCATTTATGCAGTTTGCCTAATTTGTTGAAATACATTAGCAATTTCAATAGATAAATCTAAGAATATTATTTTTGGATTAGCATTTCTATCAAGATATCTTATCGCCTCATTAATTTCTACAATAATTTTTTCTATAGCTTCATGATTCAAAGTTTTAGCAAATTTTTCTATAAACTCTAATTCTGCATTTACTACTTTGGATAAACTGGAATTTATATTTTGAATGAATGATTCACGAATTAAATTTAAACTATAAGAAAGGAACACTTTTTTATTAATTGTAGTCTGCTCATTAAACCATTCTAGATCAGATTGTATTTTAGAAAAATCATTCATATAACAATTTCGCATCCAAGTTTTAAAAGCTTGTAATTTATCATCGCTGGTAGAACTGATAATTTTTTTTGCATGATTTAAATTGCCATCAATAATTAATATGATTTGATCTAATTCTTTTTCTTCAATGTTTTCCTCTTTTAGTAATTCCGCTTTAATTTCTTCATCCAAAAAATTTCTGGTTTTAAACATCTGAACTCTCGAAAGAATGGTTTTTAATAATTTTTTGTAATCATTGGTAACCAGAAAAAAAAACGTATTTTGAGGAGGATCTTCTAATATTTTCAAAAGCGCATTAGAAGTATATATATGCATATACTCAGGAAGCCAAATCACAATAATTTTAAATTTAGATTCAAAGGGTTTCAACGTTAATTTCTTGATAATGTTCCTTGATTCATCTTTTGAAATATTAGGTTTTTTATTTTCATAACCATAAAACTCAAACCAATCATTAATATTTTGATAAGGATCTCTAGAAATAAATTCTCTCCACTCTTTTATAAAAAAGTCGCTAACTACATTTTTGTTTATAGTTTTTGTAGGAGCAACAGGAAAGATAAAATGGACGTCAGGATGTATCATTTTCTCTGTTTTCATGCAAGGGGCACATTTCCCACATGAATCTTTTGTCGTTTTATTTTCACAATTCAAATAGGATATGAATGCAAAGACCAAAGCAAGGTTTGGAGAACCTTCCATTCCAAAAAAAAGTTGAGCATGCGCAATATGATTGTTTGTTAGAG
>Ga0310342_100000526_pt1 | contig 21742 bp, 19 predicted proteins | sample S15DNA20500_MG_FD_206155 | JGI IMG/M metagenome (GOLD analysis project Ga0310342, IMG submission 206155) | Marine microbial communities from station ALOHA, North Pacific Subtropical Gyre - S1503-DNA-20-500_MG | ecosystem: Environmental > Aquatic > Marine > Oceanic | place: Pacific Ocean: North...
CCCAGCGCTCGGGCGTTGCACCGAGCGCCGCCTGTGCGAAGCCCGGTCCCAGCCGCGACGCGAGGGCGCGCTCCGATGAGAGCGGGAGCCGCGCCGGCACCAGCGAGGGGTCGGCGCGGCGGATCGCCTCCTCCGGCGGCGTGTCGGCTGCAACGAGCTCGGCCTCGAGGGCGGCCGCGTCGCCGACCAATCCGTCGCCCCGGCGGTCCCGGGATAGGAAGACCTGGGTCAGCTCTACGAGGGCGGGGCGCCGGTAGCGCTCCGGGTCTGCGGCCAGGATCTGGGCCAAGGTGCTGTCGGTCGGCTCGCGATCGAGCGCCGCCGCCGCGATCGCCAGTCGCATGCGTTCCGCGAGGCGGCGGCGCACCACGAGGTCGGTGCGGTCCATTCCCATCTCGAACGCGCGGTCGACCAGCTCCGCGTCGGTGACGGCGTCCACTTCGGACCCGGCGAGCAGGAAGCGCTGGTTCTGTGCCAGCCGCATGTGCACCACGGGGTCCGTGCGGTGCCAGCGCAGGGCGCGTGCCTCGCGCAGCAGCAACTCCTCGTCCACCCAGGCGGCGATCCGCCCGTCGATCTCGGCGGGGGTCGGTTCGCGTCCGAATTCGCGGCGGGCGATCGCCTCGAGTTGGGCCAACTGTTGCGGCGTGACGACGATGCGCTCGCGCCGGACCGCGGTCGCGTCCGAGAACAGGCCCTGGAGCGCGAAGAGCGCTCCCCCGATCGCGATGAAGTGGAGCAGCGGGGAGCGGAGCCAACCCGGACGTGCTTCGCCGCGGAGCCTCACGGAGTCACCCTAGGGCCGTCCCGCCCGGGCCGCCACGAAAAGACGTTGCCCAGTCGCGTCGCCACCCGGCACGGGTGGTTCGCTACGCTGGAGTCTCCGCCGGGGGTCCGACGTCGATGTCCGAATCCGCGAGGTCGCGTCGCAGGTCGGCTGGTTCACGGTGGTGGATCGCGGCGGCGATTCTCGCGCTGTTCGGCTACCGCGGCCTCCTGCGGAGCCGGCCGGAACGCGCCCTGCCCGATGTGATCGAACAGTGGTTCTTCATTCCGACCGAGACGATTGCGCCGCTGGTCCTCGGGATGGCCCTCTGGCTGCTCTACCGCCGCTGGGGCCGGCTGCGTGCGCTCCCGGCCCACGCCGGCGCACTTCCGGTCGGTGTAGTGCTGCTCCTGGGGGGGTTCGCCGCCGCTCTCTGGGCCCGCCACACCGGTTTACCGGACCTGCTCGTGTTCTCCCTCATGCTGAATTCCTGTGGCGCGGCGTGGCTGTGGCGGGGCGCCCGGGGCGTTCGCACCGTGGCCTTGCCTGTGGCCTTCCTGGTGTTCACGCTTCCGATCCCCGCACCGCTCCTGAACGAACTGGTCTTCCGGCTCCAGATCGGAACGACCGAGATCGCGGGCTTCTTCCTCTACCTGCTCGAGATTCCGCATTTCGTGGCCGGGGAGCAGATCCAGCGGACGGCTGCGACGTTTTCGGTCATCGAGTCGTGCAGCGGCCTGCGCTCGATCGAGATTCTCACGATGCTCGCGATCCTGATGGCCGACCTCTTTCGGCGGCGGGGTCTGCACGCGGTTCTCGTCGTTCTCGCGGCCACGCCGGTTGCCTTCCTGCTCAACGGTGTCCGCGCCGTGCTCCTGATCCTGAACCCCCATTCGGAGTTGGCGACGATCCACAATCTCCAAGGCGTGGCGATTCTGCTGACCGGGCTGGTGATCCTATTTCTCTGGGATGGGCTCCTCGCCTGGCTCCCGTTCTCGAGGAAACCCGCGGACCTTTCCCGTGGGGATCGAGGGGGCACCGCGCCGCACCGCCTGGTGGCGCCGCTGGTGGCGGCTGCAGCAGCGGCCGTGGTGGTAAGCCCCCTCCTGTCGTTGCCGTCACGCCCTCCGGACTATCCGACCGGCGCCATGGACCGTCTCGTGGAGGGCCTCGGGCGCTCTCACGAACTCGACCTAGACCGGCGCTTCCTCGGGAGCGTCCGCTTCCGGGGGGTACTGCAGCGCCGGGTCCGCTCGGGCTCGGTCGAAGTGGTCCTCTTCATCGGGGTCGGCGACCGCTACAAACGGGACCGCAGCCCCCAGTCTCCCAAAACGGGCCTCCCGGGCAGCGGCTGGGTCACGGAGCAAGAGTCGCTCGAGTGGCTCGGGCCGGATGGGCCGCGTGCCACGGTGCGCGTGATGCGCTCGGGAAGCCGACGCTGGCTTGTCTACCACTGGTACGAAGGTGCCGGCAGCCTCCCCATCGAGTCGTTTCGGGCCCTGTTCGGCCTCGACCGCAGCCGCCTCCGCTCGCGGGGTGAGATCGTGGCGGTTCGGGTAGAGGTGCCCCTCTCGGGCCCGCTGGAAATAGCGGAGCCCGCTGGGAGGAAAGTATTCTTGCGATTTTACGACCTGCTGCGACCACTTCTCCTCGGATTGACCGATGCACTGAGGGGGAAAAACTTTTCCTGATATGCCGGATTTGGGAAAATATTTTCAGCCGGCCCAGTATTCCGAAATGAATGAAGCTGTTAAAAATCAATGGGTTCTGTCGTTTCAAAGAACCGGCATGGGACTTGCTAGATTAGTGGCCTGGGAGCAGTTTAAGGCTCCGGGTAAGACCTGATTGTCAGCGAGCACGGAATTTATAGGGCATGGCCGGGGTGCCGCAACGTAACCGGAACCTTGGCCCTAATGCCTGCGTTCGAAAAAGCCGAGGAGATCAGTCAGATGAAGGTCAGCTTGATCGCAATAGTTTTCGCATTTCTGCTGGCACTGGGCATCCCGACCACGGGATATGCCGGGCCTTTGAGCGGGGGTGGTGATTTGGACGGTGACACCATCGAGAACGCGTTTGATAACTGCAGCACCATCGCAAACGTGGACCAGGGAGACCTCGACCACAGTGGTTGTGGCAACGTCTGCGCCATCAACGCGTGCGACCCCACCGGGGATGGCATTATTGGCGTTCCCGACTTCCAACTCATGGTCACCCAGATAGGAAACGACTGCAGTGCGGCATTCCCCGTGCGTGAAGAGTTGTGCAAATCGGATTGCACCAACGACGGCATCGTGGGAATCCCGGACTTCACCAAGCTTCTGGGTCAAATTGGTGACCCGGCATCGAATTTCCCGGGTGGCCCGTCTGGAATCGCCAACGCAAGCTGCGACCCTGCTGTTTGCGACTGCACCAAAACGCCGTAAAGAATTTTAACTTTGGGACTTTGTGTTGAACACTAGATCGACTCTAGGGAAAACGAGGAGATAGAACGATGCGAAAGCTCGCATTTGTAATAGTCGCGCTCGGCGCTGCATTCCTTTTCGCGGGGAACGCCAGTTCAAGTGTGTCTCTCGACCTTATTTGGGTAGACAGCGGCACACCGACGCTGACGGTGAGCACAGGCGTCGGGACAAACGTCGGTGGCGGCTGCAACCGTAAGCCGGCGGGCACGAATCACGACGGCCACTGCCTCCAGCTCATCCTGACCCTTGGGGAAGGTGCGAGTGCCGTTGCGACGCACATCGGTTGGGACTCGACCGCTTCAGGGATCGTTCCGGTGGTTACTCTCCCGACCAGTACACCGACAGAGCCTCTTGCATTCGGGAAATTCAATAACGCGCTGTCCATTGCAGGGGCTGCCCCTTCGGGTCCCGCGGACCGCATCGCCGCTGCCACGATTTCGCAGTGCCAAAGCCCGGATCCCGTGGCGAACGCCACGTTTAACGGGAGCAATCCGACTTGTAACAAGGTGTATGGCACCTTTGGCGCGTTCAAGAACGGGGACTATGGCCCGGGCACCTACACGCTGGGTTCGATCAGCTTCGGCTTGGCGGCTGTGAATGTCGGCACCCACACGCTGATGAACTTCTGGGTCAATGGCGTCGACGGCGCTGGCAACTCAGACGGCGTCAACCTGAACACCCTGGCCAATCCTGGCACGCTGATAGTTAATCCGATTCCGGAGCCGGGTACCGCATCGCTGCTCGGTCTGGGCATCGTGGGCCTCGTGCTCGCAGGCAGGCGCCGCAACCGCTAGCGCGGCTACGGCCTCCGCCAGTACGGCGATAACCAAACGCCCCGGGTTCTGCTTGAACCCGGGGCGTTTGCATTTTCCCCTTCTATCTAGTTCTTCGACCGGGTACCGGACGGTCCTCGTATGTCATTTCAGCCCGCCATCGTGAGGCCGCCGCTCACGCTCAGGACCTGTCCGGTCACGTAGTCGGAGCGGTGGCTCGCAAAGAAGAGGATTGCCTCGGCCACCTCTTCGGGGCGCGCCAGGCGCCGGAACGGAATCGCGCGCTCCAAGGCGCCGCGAAGCTTTTCCGGCAGCGATGCAAAGAGCGGCGTATCCGTCGGGCCTGGGCAGACACAGTTCACGTGGAGGGGCGCACGGGCCGTCTCCCGGGCCACCGATTTGGTGAATGCAATGACGCCGCCCTTGGCGCTGGCGTAGGCCGTTTCGCCGCTCGAACCCACGCGTCCCGCGTCGCTGGCCACGTTCACGACTTTTCCCCGCCCGGCTTCGAGCATCGCGGGCAGGAAGCAACGCGTCACCTTCATGCACCCGAGCAGGTTGATTTGGACGATTCGCTCCATGAACTCGAAGTCGCTGTCCACGAAGGACCGGATCTCGTCCCAGCCCGCGGCGTTGACGAGCACGTCGGGTGCACCCGCGCGCGCCAGGACCGTCTCGGACAATGTCCCGATCGCCGCGTCGTCGGTCACGTCCGTGCGGATGAACTCGCCCGGTGCGTCGGATTCGTTCAGGTCGGCGACGAACAGGCGGGCGCCCGCAGCCTCGAGCAGTTCGGCCGTGGCGCGCCCGATCCCGGAGGCACCGCCGGTCACGACGGCGACGCGGCCCTCGAGGCTCGCGTCGACGCGTTCTGCCATCGCGCGACTCTAGCTCAGCGACCCGACAGGTCGTTGAGTGCCCAGTCGTAATCAAAGTAGTCGATCCGGAGTCCATCGGGTGGGTTCGCGAGCCAATTCCGCTCGTTCTGCGGTGCGTAGCGCGCCGCGAAGACCACCGGGCCGCCCGCAGCCTCGAAGTCTTCCGCGAACCAGTCGAAGATGCGCGACAGTCGCACCCGGCGCCGGGCGCGGTCGACTGCGAGACCCTTGCGCGTGTTGGCTAGGAACTGCTGCGTCGCGTCATCGAACTGTGCGGAGATGCGTTCCGCGGTGTAGGGCTCGCGCCTCAGCGATGGGCACGAGGTCGAGGCGCAGACGAGGGCTGAGTGGATGCGCGGGTCGCCCATGGGTCGGAGCACTTCGTGCTCGATCTCGTGGAGTGTGACCGGCCGGCCGCCGACGCGGCCCGCATCGATCTTCCAGACGGGTGTAAAAAACCCGCCGAGGACGCGAATGCCGTCGACGGGGTAGTTGCGAACCACCAGGTCGATGGCGAGAATGTTGTAGGCGTTGATCCAGAATGCCAGCCGTTCGTTCGAACCGCGCAGTGCCGCTACGTCGACTCCATCGAGGCTGTCGACGAGGCGCCGCCAGTCGGACGATGCAGCGAGGTCCGCGTAGGCGACGCGGGTCCCTGCGAGGTCTTCGACCGCGCGCGTGTGGCGCTCGAGAAGCGCCGCGTAGAGGCTCTCGTCGAATTCAGCCCACGCGTCAGGCGCCGCCAGGAGGACCAGCAGGACGAGCAGGCGGCGCATTCGAAGTCTTTTTCCTCCCGGGGAGCCGTCCGTTGGCGTTCCCGGTTGCGCTACCGTGCAAGCTCCCGCCCCGGATTTCCTCGGGCGCCGGGTGCCAGACGATCGAAACGAGCGAGGCCGTGACGGCAGAGCGAGACGATAGCCGCCCGGTTGCGTTCGCGGGCCACGGCGGCGTCACGATTCGCGGCGAGGCCTGGGGCGACCCGGGCGCGCGTCCGGTCGTGCTGCTTCACGGGGGCGGCCAGACGCGCCATTCCTGGTCCGGCGCAGGCCGCGAACTCGCTCGCGCCGGCTGGCGGGCGCTCGCCCTCGACCTGCGAGGGCACGGAGAGAGCGACTGGGATCCCGACGGGGCCTACCTCCCGGACCAGTTCGCCGCCGACCTGTGCGCCGTTGCCCGGTCGCTGCCGGAGCCGCCGGTGGTGGTCGGCGCGTCGCTGGGCGGAATGGCGGCGCTGCTCGCCGAGGGGGAGGAGCGCGGGGTGCTCGCCGGCGTCGTTCTCGTCGACATCGCGCCTCGTATCGAGCCGCGCGGCGTCGAGCGCATCGTCTCGTTCATGCTGGCTAAGCCGGACGGGTTCGAGAGCCTCGACGAGGCGGCGGACGCGGTTGCGAGCTACCGGCAGAACCGCGGACGCCCCACGGACTTGTCGGGGCTGCGCAAGAACCTCCGCCACGACCCCGACGGGCGCTGGCGCTGGCACTGGGACCCGGCCTTCATCAACCGGGAGCGGCTCGGGAGCGTCGAGCGGCTCCGAGACCGCAAGACGGTTGGAGAATTTCACAACTCCGATCGCATGTTGAAAGCGGCGCGCAGCCTGCGGGTCCCGGTGCTCCTCGTCCGCGGGCGGGCGAGCGACGTGGTCGCCGAGGAGGGCGCGCGGGAACTCCTCGACGCGGTTCCCCACGCCCGCTATGTCGACGTTTCCGACGCGGGGCACATGGTCGCCGGCGATCGCAACGATGCCTTCAACGCCGCGGTCATCGAGTTCCTGGGCGAAGCGTTCGCTTGACCGGGCTCGCGCGGTCGAGCTCCGCGATTACCTCCCGTGCCTGGGCGCGCTCGGCCTCGAGGAAGCGCCCGACGGCCCCCGCGAGGCGCGGCTCGGCGAGGAAGTGCAGGCTGAAGGTCGGCGTGGCGTCGAAGCCTCGCAGCCACTTGTAGTCGCCCCCGGCCCCGGGCTCGACGCGGCCAATGCCCTGCTCGATGCACCATTCGACCGGCGCGTAGTAGCAGACGTTGAAGTGCAGGTGGCGCAACGGCTGGAGCGCGCCCCAGTAGCGGCCGTAGAAGGCGTCGCCCTTCACGACGTTGGTCGTGCCGGCCAGCACCTCGTCGCCGTGGCGCGCCACCACGAAGCACAGGCGATGGCGGAAGCGCTCGGCCAGGAGTTCGAAGAAGCGCCGGTTCAGGTACTGCCGGCCCCAGGCACGGGACCCGATCGTCGCGAGGTAGCAGCGGAACATGGGATCGAAAATCTCGTCCCCGATGTCGTCGCCGGTGAGCACGTCGATGCGCACACTGTCTTCGAGCAGCGCGCGCCTCTCCCGGCGGATCTGGTTGCGGCGTTTGCTGCGGAAGGCGCCGAGCCACTCCTCGAAGGATGCGTAGCCCCGATTGTGCCAGTGGTACTGGACGCCGAGGCGCTGCTGGAAATTGCTTCCCTCCGCGTCGGCAAGCTCTTCCTCGCGGCAGAAATTCACGTGCACGCCCGAGAATTCGTTGGCAAGGCACACCTCGCGGAGCGCCGACGCCATCCGGTCGATCGAGGCGCGGCGGTCCTGACCCGGCGCCACCAGGAAGCGCGCACCGGCGACGGGGGTGAAGGGCACCCCGACGAGCAGCTTCGGGTAGTAGCGAATGCCGGCTCGCTCGGCGGCGTCGGCCCAGGCCCAGTCGAAGACGAACTCGCCCTCGGAGTGTCCCTTGACGTAGACGGGGCAGGCGGCCACCAGGCGCCCGTTGTCCCGGACCACCAGCGGCCGGGCCTGCCAGCCCGTCTCGGGACCGACGCAGCCCGCATCCTCCAGCGAGGCGAGCCATTCCCACTCCAGGAAGGGGGAGCCATCTCCGACGAGGGCGTTCCACTCGTCGCGCGGCAGTGAGGAGACGCCCGAGGCGAGTTCGAGAGCGGACATCGCCCCAGTCTAACGCCCGTCGCTATCCTCCTGCGTATGGCGAATGAGCCCGAGGGGCCGGGACCGGGCGGACCCCCGGCGGGAGATCCGCGGCGCGAGGGCGGGGTGGCCACCGCGACGCGCAAAAAAGTGGCCCGGCCGCCGCGCTACAAGGTCATCCTCTACAACGACGACTACACTCCCATGGAGTTCGTCGTGGCGGTTCTGGAGCAGATCTTCGGAAAGGGGCCCTCGGAGGCGACTGCCATCATGCTGGCGATCCACAAGAGCGGGCTGGGCATAGCCGGCGTTTTCCTGCTGGAGGTGGCGGAGACCAAGGTCGTCGAGGTACACGCCGCTGCCGAGCAGCGCGGCTACCCCCTGCGTGCAGGCGTGGAGAAGGAATGAGTCGTCTTTCCCGAGAGATCCAGTTGACCCTGCAGGCGGCCTTTCGCGAAGCAGTGGCGCGGCGACACGCCTACGTGACGGTGGAGCACCTGCTCTTCGCACTGCTTCACGACGATACCGGTGCGGAGATCCTCTCCCACGCCGGCGGCAACCTCGAGCGCTTGAAACTCGCCCTCGAGCGCTTCTTCGGCGACGACGTGGAGGAGGTGCCCGGCGACGAGCCGTTCGAGGCCCAGCAGACCCTGGCCTTCCACCGAGTGCTCCAGGGGGCCGTGGTCCACTGCGAGGGGGCCGAGAAGGAGGAGGTCGAGGCGGGCGACCTGCTGGCGTCGATCTTCCAGGAACCCGACTCCTACGCCGTGACCCTGCTGCGCTCCCAGGGTGTGACCCGGCTCGACGTGTTGCAGTACGTCGCACACGGCATTTCGAAGCTCACGGGCGGCGCCTCGCCCGGCGAAGAGGTCGAGAGCGCGCCAGCCGGGCCCGAACGTGGCGGCGGAGAGCCCGGAGAGGTTCCCGCCGACCCGTTGGCCGCGTTCTGCACTCCGCTCACCCAGCGGGCCGCGGAAGGGCGACTCGACCCGCTGATCGGGCGGGGCCGGGAACTCGACCGCATCGTCCACGTTCTCGCGCGGCGCCGGAAGAACAACCCGATTCTCGTCGGGGAGGCCGGCGTCGGCAAGACCGCGCTCGCGGAAGGCCTTGCGTTGCGCATTCACGAGGGGCGCGTCAGCGAAGACATGGCCGACGCGGAGATCTTTGCGCTCGACATCGGGTCGCTGCTGGCGGGAACCCGTTACCGGGGCGATTTCGAGGCGCGCTTCAAGGCGCTGATCGCGGTGGTCCAGGCGCGTTCTCACCCGATCCTCTTCATCGACGAGATCCACACCGTACTCGGCGCAGGATCGGCCCAGGGAGGCACGGTGGACGCCTCGAACATGCTGAAGCCGCTGCTCCAGTCGGGCGAGCTGCGCTGCATGGGCTCCACGACCTACCAGGAGTACCGCCACTTCGAGCGCGACCGGGCGCTCGCGCGTCGGTTCCAGCGCATCGACGTGGTCGAACCGAGCCCGGAGGAGGCGACCCGCATCCTCCAGGGGCTGGCGCCGCGCTACGCCGAGCACCACGCGGTCCGATACACGCAGCCGGCGCTGAAGGCGGCGGTCGACCTGTCGGCGCGCCACCTGAACGACCGCGTCCTGCCGGACAAGGCGATCGACGTGATGGACGAGGCGGGCGCTGCGGTGCGATTGCGCCCGGGATCGAAGAAGCGCAAGACGGTGGGCGTTCGGGATATCGAGGACGTGGTGGCGCGCATGGCCAACGTCCCGTCCGCCCGCGCTACGAGTTCCGACCGCGAGCGGCTGGGCAACCTCGCCGGCGACCTGAAGCGTGTCGTCTTCGGCCAGGACGGCGCGGTCGAAACCGTGGTGCGTGCCGTGAAGCGCTCCCGAGCCGGGCTCGGCGGCCGCGAGAAACCGATCGCGTCGTTCCTCTTCGTGGGGCCGACGGGGGTCGGCAAGACCGAGCTTTCCAAGCAGCTGGCCGCGACGCTGGGGGTGCCCTTCCTACGCTTCGACATGAGCGAGTACATGGAGAAGCACGCGGTGGCGCGCCTCATCGGCGCACCGCCGGGATACGTGGGCTACGACCAGGGCGGTCAACTCGTGGAGGGCATCCGCAAGCAACCCCACGCGGTACTTCTCCTCGACGAAATCGAGAAGGCACATCCGGATCTCTTCGACATCCTGCTCCAGGTGATGGACCGCGCGACCCTCACCGACAGCCAGGGCCGCGAGGCCGATTTCCGCCACGTGGTGCTGGTGATGACGTCGAACGTCGGTGCCCGCGAGATGACCGAGAAGGCCATCGGCTTCGGCGGCGGCAGCCGGGGCGACGGAATCCGGGAGGTCGAGCGACTGTTCAGTCCCGAGTTCCGGAATCGCCTGGACGACGTGGTGCGCTTCGCGCACCTCACACCCGAGGTGATGGGCCGGGTGGTCGACAAGTTCGTCGCCGAGATTCGCGAGCAGCTCGCGGAGCGCAAGATCGTCCTCGAACTCACCGATGCGGGGCGCGGCTGGCTCGCCGAGAAGGGCCACGACCGGGACTTCGGCGCCCGTCCGCTGGCCCGGTTGATCGAGACGGAGTTGAAGGACCGCCTCGCCGACGACGTTCTCTTCGGCTCCCTGGCCCGGGGCGGCCGGGTCGTCGTCGATGCCGTCGACGACGGTCTCGTCATGAACGTAACGAATTAGCCCAGGCGCCCCGGCGGAAAGAAAACGCCAGCCAGGCGGCGCGGGCCATGTGGTCCACGAGGATCGCGTACCAGATCCAGATCAGGTCGAGCTTCCAGACCCACGCGAAGAGGCACGCCAGCGGCACGCGCAGCAGCCAGTTCCCGGCCACCGCGGCGTAGAACGGGGTCAATGTATCGCCCGCGCCCCGGTGGACGCCGCCCAGGGTGAAGTGGGCCTGGATGAAGGGCTGGGTCACGGCCAGGCAGAGCAGGAACGGCTCGAGTGCGGCGAGGGTCGCCGGATCGGAGACGAACAGCTGCGCCAGGGCGTCCCGTTGCAGCCCGCCGGCGATGCCGAGCACGACGGCGACACCGAGCGCCAGGCGCGTAGTGCGCCAGCCCGCCCGCACCGCGGCCTCCCGGTTGCCGGCGCCCAGAGCCTGGCCGACCAGGGTTGCGCTCGCGACGCCGAAGCCACTGCCCGGAAGCCACGAAAACGAGAGAACGCGGATCCCGACCGTGTAGGCGGCGACCGCCGCGGTGCCGTACTCGGCCAGTACGCGGAAATAGACCAGCAGCGCGAGGTTCATCGCGAGGCGCTCGCCGAGGCCCGGGAGCGAGAGGCGCACCACGTCGCGCATCAGCGGACGTGCGGCACGCCAATCGGGCCGCAGCAAGCCCCGGGCCGGAGCCCGCGCCGCGGCGATTCCGAACAGCGCGAGCCCCACGATCTGCGAGACCACCGTGGCGACGCCCGCGCCCACGAGTTCGAGGCGTGGAAAGCCGGCTTCGCCGAAGATCAACACCGCGTTGAGCGCGATCTTTACGGCCGCCACCACCGCGACGATTCGCAGCGGCGTCCGGGTGTCGCGATCGGCGCGCATGCCGAACTCGAAGGTCATCGCCACGGAGAGGAAGAGCGTCGATCCGATCACGAGTTCCATGTAGGGGAGCGTGATCGCAGCGACGCCGGGGTCGGCTCCGAGCAGGCGCAGCCAGGCAGCGCCCGGCGCGAGTACGAACGCGACGATCACGAGCGCCGAGCCGAACGCGACGAGAAGCGACGCGCCGAGCGCTCCGCGCGCCCGGCGCGGGTCGCCGGCGCCGATCGCGCGGGTCATGAGCGCCGTACAGGCGAAGCCCACCGCCAGCAGCACCGACTGGGACAGGAAGTGGAACTGCGTCGCGTAGCCGACCGCCGCCGTCGCGTCCTGGCCGAGCCGGCCCACCATGGCGATGTCGACGAGTCCCACCACGTTCGCCAGCCCCAGCGAGACCATCACGGGCCAGGAGAGTCTGCCGATCTCGCGGTAGGACTCGTGTTCGCCGGGCTCCAGCTCGGGCTCCGGCTCGGCGATGGCCGCCAGGCTACCTGCCGGTAGTGCCGGGGCGCCTTCCGGGTCTAGCTCGGTCGCTTCACCGGGAGGCGGGCGCTCCACTTCGGGCTAGCGGAGCGGGGGGGGAAGGGGAAAGACCCTGCCCTCGTCGATCTCGGGCGGGCGCTCGATCTCGATGCCGGGAGCGAGTTCGCGCAGGCGTTCCAGGACTCCCTGCACCAGCGCCTCGGGCGTCGAGGCGCCGGCGGTCAGACCGATCCGCTGCGCGCCGGCCACCCATTCCGGCTCGAGTTCACTTTCATCCTGGAGCAGGTGGGCGGTGGCGCCGCACTTGGCCGCGACCTCGGCCAGCCGGTTGCTGTTCGACGAGGCCGGTGAGCCGACCACGAGCACCACGTCCGCGTCCGCGGCGAGGCGCTTGACGGCGTCCTGACGGTTCTGCGTGGCGTAGCAGATGTCGTCGCTCTTCGGCAGCTGGATCGCCGGGAAGCGTCGCTGGAGCGCCGCGAGCACGTCGCGGGTGTCGTCGACCGACAGGGTTGTCTGCGTGACGCACGCCAGGCGGTCGGGGTTCGCGACCACGAGCCTTTCGACGTCTTCGGGGCTCTCGACGAGATGCATGCGCTCCGGCGCCTGGCCCATCGTGCCCTCGACCTCGACGTGACCGGCGTGGCCCACCATCACGATCTCGTGGTCCTGCCGGGCGAACCGGCGGGTCTGCTTGTGCACCTTCGTGACGAGCGGACAGGTGGCGTCGATGACCTGGAGGCTCCGGGCCTCGGCTGCGGCCACGACCGCCGGCGAGACACCGTGGGCGCTGAAGATGAGCACGGCGCCCTCGGGCACTTCCGCCGGGTCCTCGATGAAGATCGCGCCGCGGCGGCGCAGGCCTTCGACTACGTGCCGGTTGTGGACGACCTCGTGGCGCACGTAGACGGGCTTGCCGAAGCGCGCGAGGGCCCGCTCGACGATCTCGATGGCGCGATCGACGCCCGCACAGAAACCGCGGGCTTCGGCGAGAGCCAACTGCATGGAGGTCCAGCCTAGCGCAGGCCGCTGGTGTTCCTTCGGGGAGCGCTGTCCGCACGCTACACTGCCGCCTGCCTGGTACACGGAGGATCCCGCCATGGCCGATCTCGAGCGCTTCCGGGCCGAAGCCGCCGCTTGGCTCGACGCGAACGCGCCGAAGGAGATCCGCGGCATCGAGCTCGACCCCGACAAAGGGGGGAACTGGGGCGGCCGCCGCGCGACCTTCGATCCGCCGCCGATGAAGGACTGGCTGGACCGGTGCGCCGCGAAGGGCTGGACCGCGCCCGAGTGGCCCCGAGAGTACGGCGGCGGCGGCCTGTCGCCGGCCGAGGCCAAGGCCGTCGACCAGGAGCGGAAGCGGCTCGGGCTACCCGAGCCCCTGGTCGGCTTCGGGCTCACCATGATCGGGCCGGTGCTGCAGCGCTTCGGCACGGAGGAACAGCGGCACGAGCACCTCACCCGGATCATCCGGGGAGAGATTCGCTGGTGTCAGGGCTACTCCGAGCCCGACTCCGGATCCGACCTGGCCTCGCTCCAGACGCGCGCCGTGCGCGACGGTGACGAGTTCATCGTGAACGGCACGAAGGTCTGGACCTCCTACGGTGACCTTTCGGACTGGATCTTTGCCCTGGTACGCACGGATCCGGACGTCAAGAAGCAGGAGGGGATCAGCTTCCTGCTGATCGACATGCAGACGCCGGGTGTCTCGGTCCGCCCCATCCAGCTCATCAGCGGCAAGAGTCCCTTCTGCGAGACGCGCTTCGACGACGTGCGCGTCCCGGTGGCGAACGTGATCGGCGAAATCAACGGGGGCTGGACCGTGGCCAAGGCGCTGCTCGGCCACGAGCGCACCATGATTGCGGAACTCTTCGGTGCGCAGCGCGGTGGATCGCGCAGTTCCGGCTCTTCGCTCGGCAACCTGGCGCGCCACTACCTCGACGCGCCGGACGGCGCGCCGCTGCCCGACGCGGTGCTGCGCGACAAGATCGCCGCCGCGGAGATGGATACCCGCGCGTTCCACCTCACCGTCCAGAGGGCACGGGACGCCGCCAAGGCCGGCCACCAGCCCGGTCCCGAGAGTTCGCTCTTCAAGGTCTACGCCACGGAAATCAACAAGCGCCGCTGCGAGCTCGCCGTCGAGATCGCCGGGCCCCAGGGGCTGGGCTGGCAGGGCCCGGGCTTCGACGCGGAGGAGTTGGCGCGAACGCGCGCATGGCTGCGATCGCGCGGCAACTCGATCGAGGGCGGCACCAGCGAGATCCAGCTCAACATCATCGCCAAGCACGTGCTTGGCCTGCCGGACTAGAGGGACGACGTGCAGCTGCTCATGACCGAAGACCAGGAGCTTCTGGCCAAGACCGCCGCGGATTTCGCCGAGGCGCGTTCGCCCGTGGCGCGCTTCCGCGCGCTCCGGGATGCGGACGATCCCGTGGGTTTCTCGAAGGCGCTGTGGAAGGAGATGGCCGAACTCGGCTGGGTCGGAATTCCCTTCCCGGAGTCCGTGGGCGGCGCCGAAATGGGTCTTGCCGAGCTGGCGGTGGTGATGGAGGCGCTCGGGCGCCGGCTCGCCCCGGAGCCCTTTCTCTCGAGCGTGCTTCTGGGCGGCCAGGCGGTGTTGCTGGCCGGCAGCGACGCACAGCAGTCGCGCTGGCTCGGGTCCCTGGTGGCGGGCGACGCCTTCCTGGCGCTCGCCTACCAGGAGTCGCACAGCCGCTACGACCTTTTCCGCGTGGCCTGTCGGGCCGAGCCGGCCGGTGCGGGCTGGCGTCTCACCGGCCAGAAGATCCAGGTGCTCGACGGCCATGTGGCCGACGCCCTGGTCGTCGTAGCGCGCACGGCGGGCGCCGAAGCCGACGCGCAGGGGATCACGCTCTTCCTGGTCGAGTCCGGTGCGGCCGGCCTGACGCGAGAGCGTCAGCACCGGGTGGACTCGCGGGGCGCTGCGTGCGTCGGGCTGGAGGGGGTCGAGGTCGACGCCGATGCGGTGCTGGGCACCGAGGGGCAGGGCGGGGCATTGCTCGAGGCCGTGGTGGACCGCGCCACGGTGGGGCTGTGCGCCGAACTCCTCGGACTGATCAGCGAGTGTTTCGAGCGCACGCTCGGCTACCTGAAAGACCGGGTACAGTTCGGCGTGCCGATCGGCAGCTTCCAGGCGCTCAAGCACCGGGCGGCGGAGATGTTCATCGAGGTGGAGCTGGCGCGTTCCTGCGTGATGGCTGCCGCGCGCGCGGTCGATGCCGGTGCGGATGACGCGGCCCAGCTGGTCTCGTTGGCCAAGGCCCGCTGCTCGGACGCCGCGGTGCGCGTGACGAACGAAGCCGTTCAGATGCACGGGGGCATCGGCATGACGGACGAGCACGACATCGGCTTCTACATGAAACGCGCGCGCGCTGCGGTTCAGACCTTCGGAGATGCGGAGACCCACCGTTCCCGCTGGGCGCGTCTCGGCGGATACTGATGGCCGCCGCTTCGCTCGATCCGACCGAGCGCCTGCTCCGCGCCTGCCGGGGCGAGCCGGTGGACCGCCCGCCCGTGTGGCTGATGCGGCAGGCCGGGCGCTACCTGCCCGAGTATCGGGCGGTGCGAGAGGGTCTTCCGTTCCTGGACTTCTGTGGGGATGTGGAGAAAGCGGTCGAGGTTTCGCTCCAGCCGCTGCGGCGGGTGGGGACCGAGGCGGTGATCGTCTTTTCCGACATCTTCGTCCCGATTCCGGGCATGGGCGTGTCGGTCGAATTCGCCCCGGGACCGGTCGTGGCTGAACCGATCCGAAGCCGGTCGCAGGTCGAGAATCTCCGCGTGCCGGATCCGCGGGAAACGGTCCCCTTCGTGTTCGAGATTCTGCGGACGCTGCGTCGCGAACTCGCGGATGTTCGTGTTCCGCTGTTGGGCTTCGCGGGCGCGCCCTTCACGCTGGCGGCCTACCTGGTCGAAGGGCACGGCTCGAGCGACTTCCCCGTGCTTCAGCGGATGATCGCGGAGGAGCCGGCGACGCTTCGGGCGCTTCTCGCCAAGCTGACGGACCTGGTGGTGGCGCACCTCGAGGCGCAGGTCGAGGCTGGGGCACAGGTCGTGCAGCTCTTCGACACCTGGGCCGGGCTGCTCTCGCCCGAGCTGTACCGGGAGTGGGTGCTGCCGACCCACCGGGAAATCGTCGCCAAGCTCCCGCGGGCGCAGGCGCCTCTCGTTCTCTACGTGAGAGATAGCTCGCATCTTCTCGATTTAGTGCTGGAATCCGGTGCAGACGTGATCTCCGTGGACTGGCGCGTGGACCTGGCGGATGCGGCCCGGCGGGCAGCGGGCCGCGCGAGCCTCCAGGGCAACCTGGATCCGGGCCTGCTCTTTGCCCCGCCCGAACTCATCGCGGAGCGAGTGCGCGAGGCGGCGGCGGCGGCGCGCGGCGCCCGCGGGCACGTGCTGAACCTGGGCCACGGTGTACTGCCCGGGACGCCGGTCGAGGGAGTGTGCGCCTTCACGGAAGCGGCGCGTTCCATCGGGGAAGGTGAGCTGTGAGTCGCGATGTCTTCGCCGTCGACCTCGATCGGATCGAGGCGCTGTTGCCTCGCTACACCATGGAGGGGCCGCGGTACACCTCGTATCCGACCGCACCGGTCTGGGGTGATGACTACGGGCCCGGTGACTTTCGCCGCGATCTCTCGCGCGACGACGCGGAGCCGACGGACGGTCTCTCCGTCTACGTGCACGTGCCCTTCTGCCGATCCCTGTGTCACTTCTGCGCCTGCAACAAGGTGATCACGCGAAACGAGGCGCTCCCGGTCCAGTTTCTCGACACGATCGAGCGCGAACTGGACGCCGTCCGCGAAGCGGTCGGAGCGCCGCGCCCGGCCACCCAGGTCCACTGGGGCGGCGGTACGCCGACCCATCTCACGCCCGAGCAGGTGACGCGGCTGCACGCGGCGGTGACGGCGCGCTTTCCCGTGGCCGAGGGCGCGGAGGTCTCGATCGAGGTGGACCCACGGGTGACCACGTCCGAGCACGTGGCGGCGTTGCGCGAGGCCGGCTTCAACCGCATCTCGATGGGCGTGCAGGACTTCGAGCCACGGGTCCAGGAGGCGATCCACCGCATCCAACCCTTGGAAGAAACTGCTGCGCTGGTCGAGTGGTCCCGGGAGGCGGGCTTCGAAAGCGTGAACTTCGACCTGATCTACGGGCTTCCGTACCAGAGCGAGGCGTCGTTCGCGCGGACGCTCGATCAAGTGCTCGCGCTGCGGCCCGACCGCTTGGCTCTCTATTCCTACGCGCACGTCACCTGGGTGGCGAAGCAGCAGCGCGGGTTCGAGCGCAAGGACCTGCCGCCGCCGGGCGTGAAGATCCGGATCTTCCTGGCGGCGTTGCGGCGTTTCCTCGAGGCCGGCTATTGCTTCATCGGCCTGGATCACTTTGCAGAGCCGGCGGATGAGCTTTCTCAGGCGCTTGCGGATCGAACCCTGCGGAGGAACTTCATGGGTCAGACGACCCAGGCGGGTGTGGACCTGATCGGCCTGGGCCCGAGCGCGATCAGCGAGCTCCGGGGCGCCTACGCCCAGTCGCACCGGGAACTACCGGCCTGGCAGGAGGCCGTGGAGCGCGGCGGCCTGGCGACCCGGCGCGGCCACGTGCTGACGCAGGACGACGTCGAGCGACGCTGGGTGATCGGGCGGATCATGTGTCACGGCGAGATCCGGGCGCCCGAGTTCGAGACCGCTTTCGGGCGGCCCTTCGCCGCCGCCTACGCCCCCGAGTTGGCGTCGCTCCAGCCGGCCGTGGACGACGGACTCGCGGAGGTCGGCGGCGACGGCAGTGTCCAGGTGACACCGCTCGGCCGCTTGCTGGTGCGCAACGTCGCCATGGCGTTCGACGCCTACCTCGCCGACCAGCGCCGCGAGGGGCGTCCGATGTTCAGCAAGACCGTCTAGCCCGATGGTCCCTTGCTCTTCGCCGGCCATCCCCGCTCGACCGGCGTCGCGGGCTCGCTGCGTGTGAGCACTCCCGACGTCGGTGCGGTGGTGGTGGGGGGCGGCATCGCCGGTCTGGCTGCGGCCCTCGAGCTGGAGAAGTACGTCTCCGAGGTGGTGCTCTTCGATGCGTCGGATCGGCCCGGCGGCGTGATGCGCACGGACCACGCGGGTGGCTTCGTCGTGGAACGCGGCCCGAACACACTCCAGCTCAAAGGGCCCATGCTGACAGCACTGCGCGCGTGGGGTCTCGACGGCGCTCTGGCGCGGGCGCTTCCGGCGAGTCGGCGCCGTTACGTCTGGCGCGACGGTGCGCTGCAGGCCGCGCCGCTCTCGGCGGTCGGCCTTGCCACGACCGAGCTGCTTTCGCTCCGCGGCAAACTGCGGCTGCTGGCCGAGCCCTTCGTGCGCGGACGCGACGGCGGCGGCGAATCGGTGGACGGCTTCGTCCGCCGACGACTCGGGCCCGAGGCGCTCGAGCGCCTGGTGGCGCCGTTCCTGACCGGCGTCTACGCCGGGGACGAGACACAGCTCGGGGCCGAGGCCGTCTTCGGACGGCTCGTCGAATACGAGCGGCGCTTCGGTTCGATCGTGCTGGGAGGCGCGGCGGCCCTGCTCTCCCGGGGCGGCGAACGGGGGCTCTCGGGCACCTGGTCTGCACCGGACGGGTTGGGGCCCTTCGCGCGTCACCTGGCCGAGCGTCTCGCCGAGCCCCCGGCGCACGGGGCGCGGGTCACCGCGCTTGCGCGCGACGGCAACGCGTGGCGCATCGAGGTGGAGACCGCCGGCGGGGCTTCCGCGGTGCGCGCTGGCCGCGTGGTGCTCGCCGTGCCGGCGCCGGTCGTGGCGGGTCTGCTCGCAGGGATCGATCCGCGGGCCGCCGAGTTGCTCCGCGGGGTGCGCTACGCGCCGATCGTTTCGCTGCCCCTCGGCGTCCCGCGCAGCGCCTTCCAGAGGCCCCCGGACGGCTTCGGCTTCCTGGTGCCGCGGGAGGCGGGGGCGAGCCTGCTCGGGTGCCTGTTCATGAGCCAGATCTTCGCGGGCCGGGCGCCCCGAGAACACGAACTCTTGCACTGCATGCTGGGCGGCGAGCGCTGGCCCGGAGCGGTGGACGAACCGGACGACGTTCTGCGCCAGCGCGCCTGTCACGACCTCGACCGGGCGCTGGGACTTTCCGGCGAGCCCGCGGACCTGGGCGTGACGCGCTGGGCCACGGGCATTCCCCAGCCCGGTCGCGACCACGTGGGTCGCGTGGCCGAGATCCGTGCGAGACTTTCCGTTCAGCCCGGGCTGGGTCTGGCGGGGGGCTACCTGGACGGGGTCGCGGTCGCCGACGCGTTTGCTTCGGGTCTGCGAGCTGCGCGGGAACTCGCTGCGCCGTTATGATCACCGCGTGCGCTTTTGCTGCACCGTGCTCGGTTCTGCCGGCCTCCTCCTCGCCTGTGGTGGCGATCCCTACGCCGGTCAGCCGCCCCATGTCGAGCGGCGCCACGTAGCGCTCGAGGGCGCCTTCAACTTCAGAGACCTGGGCGGCTACCCGACCCGGGACGGGCGCAGCGTGCGCTGGGGCGTGCTGTTCCGCTCGGACGCCCTGGCGGAGCTCAGCGACGCCGATCTCGCGGTGCTCGGCGCGCTCGGCCTGCGCCTGGTCTGTGACTTTCGCAGTCCGGAGGAGAAGGCGGAAGCTCCGGACCGGCTTCCGGCGGAGGAGCCGCCCGAGGTGGCCGAACTCGAGATCACGATCGAGGGCGTCGACATGGCCGAGCTGCGCGAGCGGGTCTTGTCGGGGGACGTCGACGGCATCGACCTGATCGAGGGCAACCGTCAGTTCGCCCAGCGCTTCGCCCCACAGTACGCGGCGATGTTCGAACGGATCACCCGCCCGGAGAACCTACCGGCCCTGATCCACTGCACGGGGGGCAAGGACCGCGCGGGCTTCGGCGCCGCGATCATTCTGCGAACGCTCGGAGTGCCCCTGGACGCGGTGTACGACGACTTCCTCCTCACCAACGTCTACACGGCCGAGCGGATCGAACGGGCGCTCTGGGTCATCCGGTTCACCTCGTTCTTCCGCGCCGACACCGAGAAGGTGCGGGCGCTCCTTGGCGTACGGCGCGAGAACCTCGAGGCTGCGTTCGGCGCCATCGACGCACAGTGGGGCTCGTTCGACGCCTACCGCCGTGAGGCGCTGGGCCTCGACGACGCCGAGGTCGCGGCCTTTCGGAACCTCGTGCTCGAAGCGCCGGGGTCCGGCTCCTAGGCGCGGGCCCGCAGCCGGCTCGCGAGGGCTTCGACCCAGACGGGGTTTGTGTTCAGGCAGGGCACCAGGTGGAGGGCCTCGCCGCCGAGCTCTTTCCACTGGGCGCGCCCGCGGATCCCAATCTCCTCGAGTGTCTCGAGGCAGTCCGCGACGAATGCCGGACACAGGACGGCGAGCCGGCGGTGTCCGGCCGCGGCGAGCTGCGGGAGCACCTGGTCCGTGTACGGACGGATCCACTGCCCCCCGCCCAGCCGCGACTGGAAGGCGACCCCGTGGCGTTCCGGCGCCAGGGACAGCGCCGCGGCGATGGCCCGGGTGGTTGCGAAACACTGCGCCCGGTAGCAGAGCCGGTTCGCGTCCGTGGCCGCGTCGCAGCAATCCGGCCGGGCCAGGCAGACACCGCCCCGCGCCTTCGTTTTTGCGATCTGTCGGACGGGAAGTCCGTGATAGCTGAAGAGCACGTAGTCCGGCGCGAAGCCCGCGAGCTCCGAGCCGGCGACCTCGGTCCACGCGCGCACGAAGCCCGGCTCGGAGTGGAAGGGGGGCAGGCACTCGAGGGGCGGTAGCTCGGGGTGTTTCTCGAGCTCGGCCTCGAGCGCCGCAATGGTCGAGCCGGTGGCGGCCGGCGCGTACTGCGGATAGAGGGGCACCGCCACGATACGCACCACGTCGGCGCCCGAGAGTCTGAACAGGGCTCCGCGGATCGACGGCGTCCCGTAGCGCATGGCGAGATCCACCACGTAGCCCTCGCCCAGCGCCGCCGCGAGTTCTGTACGCAGGGCGCGCCCGTGGACGAGCAAGGGAGAACCCTCCGGCGTCCAGATCTTTCGGTACGCCGCCGCCGAACGCCGCGGGCGGAACGGGAGGATCACGAGCTCTAGCAGCGCTTTGCGCACCAAGGCCGGCATGTCGAGCACGAGCGGATCGCTCAGGAATTCCCTCAGGTATCGGCGCACGTCCCCCGTGCGCGGGGACTCGGGAGTTCCGATGTTCACGAGCAGGATGCCGGTGCGAAGTTCCACCGCTCTATTCCGCCGTCTTGCGCGCCAGACCGCCGAGGCGCCAGGAGAGCCAGAGGTACCAGGCGGGGAAGACTAGTGAAAGCTCGACCAGGTGCAGGGATCGGCCGAGCTCGGGGTCGAGGACGGTCCAGGACACGGCGGCAAAGCAGAGGATGGCGAGGGCGAAGGTGGGTGCGCGGTGGGAGCGCAGCTTCGAGGGGTAGACGTACTTCCAGGGCACGAAGACTCCCACCGAGAGCACGGCGACGAAAACGGTGGAGGTTGTGGGGGATGCCTGCATCAAGAAGAGGTAGATCGCCAGCACGTTCCAATAGGAAGGGAAGCCGAGAAAGAAGTCGTCCTCCGTCTTGGCGGCGACCTGGGAGAACCCGTACGCGCTGGCCAGCACCGGTGCCACGGCCCAGGCCCAGTGGGGCAGGAGCCCGGTCGCCACCATGAAGACCACCGGTACGATCACGTAGTTCAGGTAGTCGACGATGTCGTCCAGCCGCCGGCCGTCGATGCGCGGAGCCTGGTGGTCGACGTCGAGAGAACGCGCCAGCATTCCGTCGACCGCGTCGATGAAGAGTCCGGCGAGCATCAGGAGCAGCGCTGTGGTCCACGCCCCGTTGGCGATGGCCACTAGGGCGCCCGCGCCGACCACGGCGCCGCAGGCGGTGAACAGGTGTACTCCCCAGGCCAGGATGCGCCGCACGGATCTCCCTCGTCCGGTCCAAGGGTAC
>Ga0310342_100000527_pt1 | contig 21739 bp, 15 predicted proteins | sample S15DNA20500_MG_FD_206155 | JGI IMG/M metagenome (GOLD analysis project Ga0310342, IMG submission 206155) | Marine microbial communities from station ALOHA, North Pacific Subtropical Gyre - S1503-DNA-20-500_MG | ecosystem: Environmental > Aquatic > Marine > Oceanic | place: Pacific Ocean: North...
TCCCTGAACGGAAATCGGATGGACTTTGCCCAGAAAAATGCTACACGCATCCATTTGATGGCTTCCCAGTTCAGCCATCAGGCCACCACCTGTTTTATTGTACAGACGCCAATCCACTAATTGCTTTGCCGTGTCATATCCAAATCCCTGCAGCTGTCCCGACTTCTCCATATCTAACAAATATTCACGATCTCGCTTGGCATAACCATCGTACTTCCACTTGCGCCAAGCATCACGACCTTCAAAACTATTGTTGCGATGCCACTGGGCACGTATGAACTTGATATCACCAAGCAATCCTTTTTGAATCAAGTGATTAGCATTGTCATACAACACACTGTAGTGCCTTTGATGACCAACTGCTAATATCAAGCTATTTTCAACAGCTTTGCGAATCATCTCTTTACACTGTATCACGCTGCGGGCCATTAATTTCTCGGTCAACACATGCAGCCCGGCCTCCATACACTCCAAAGCTATCGGTGCATGTTGATTCAAAGGTACGCTGATAACGACTGCTTCCAGTTGTAATTTTTCCTTGTCGGCAAGAAGCTTTTTGTAGTCTTTGTAGACAGCAACCTTCGCGGCCGCGTCTTGGCCCAATTTGGCATCCAAGCCAATTCGGGCAACCGGGTGACTGCCTTTGAAGGTTCGTTCGATATTCGCCGGCCTTAAATCGGCAATCGCCACAATCTCCATATAGTCTTCCGGATGCTCGGTAATCAATACATTTCCTTCATCACCCGTGCCGATAAAAGCCACTCGTACTCGGTTTCCTGCCAATTTTGAGTAACCGAAATAAGCAGCCCCCAAACCAGCACCACCGGCAATCCCTGTTTTTATCGCATCGCGGCGCGTCAACTTGGAGCCAACAGCTTCATAGAAATTGTTACGGCCGATCGCTTCTTGTTCTGGTGTTACGATCATAATGTTACGCTTCCGATGTCAGGTTTCTAAACACTTTTACTTATCCGCAGCCGGCGAATGTCCTATCCAAGCAAGTCCCCTTGCAACCAGGCGATCCAGACCCAACCAATACCCACTGGGAACTGAAGCAATCGCCAACAGCGCAAAGACCTCAATTAAATTTTTATTCACAATCAAACTATGCTCAGGCCCGGGAGCCTCTGGCAATCCCGGTAGCGGCGGCATTGCCAAGTAAAAGGAAAACAACATGATTGCCGAAAAAACTGCAGCGATGCGTGTGAAAAGTCCAACAATCAAACAAAATCCAAGGATCGTCAACCCGGCCATTATCATCACATCAGAAATCCGCAACCCAGTCCAACCCTCGCTCAATTTTCCCTTTTTGAGCTGAGAGATCGTCAGCTTTTTCTGAGCAGTATCTTTAAGCTCTTTGTCCAAAGCTTTCATAGGCCCAACAAGCAATGCCCGTTCTTTTTGGATATCGGACCATAGCCTTTGCAAATGATCATACTGAAAGTCCTGCCGGGCAGATTCTGAGGCGATTCTATAATCGGTAAGCATATGGCGATATTTGTCAAGACTGCCGATGCGGTCAGAAGTGCCTTGCTTGTTCTTTACCCCAGCAACATCCGGATTTCCCAGCAGGTTGGCTTTTAGCCTTTCTCCATAACTGAGTTTTGCTGCCCGCTGGTAAACTTTGGTTAATTGTTCTCGAAAATCTTTAATCTGTTCTGGCGTCTCAGCGACCGGATCGGACAGGGGAGCCATAGCCAGCAATTTTTGGAATTCCCGCGAATTCATATGCTTTTTCCCGTCCACCTCCAGCCGTCCGGAATCCGATGCATATTTGATTACACTGACCTGATTCAAATCAACACCTTCTGGAATCGCCGAGAGCTTACCTTTGTCGGAATAAAAAGCCTTCGGACCATTGATCAATCTGTCTAGTTGAACTCGCTGTTTTTTATCCAACTGATAGTGCTGACTAAACCGTTGTTCCCAATCGTTCCATTTTTTACTAACTTTATGCCAGTCAAGCCAATCAAAATCATCGGGGTCTCCTACCAAGGAACGAAATGTTTGACGCAAGGGACCCTGTGAGTTCTTCAGGTATCCAGCGGAAGTCCAGGGCATCGGCGTATCAACCGTGCTGATCTTCCAGATACCTTCGTAAAATAATTGCCAACCGATAGCCACTCGCAGACAAACAATCAAACACACAGCGATTGTTGAAATGTGACGAAATTGCATTGCCAATTACCTGACAAAAACCAAGTGACACTCTAACCGGCTTCCGATGATAGCAGAAAATGGTTGCACAATGTAGGCGTAAGCCACGCTCCTGCGCACAACCACCGCCAGTGTTACTAATCCGCTAAGCAACCTCCACGACTACAGCTCGAATGGTAATCACAATTTCTTTTCAATCGGTCAGTAAAAAGCTGTGCGACCTGTGCTTGCTGGCAAATGACGACAAAGAGGATGTAAGGATTTCCAAATTCGAATCTGCTATTTAACCTGACTGCTATCCCAATAAATCCGTTGGACGTCAATTCCATACACCAATGGTTCCACGCGACGGTCGGATGTAGGCAGCGGCACCACGATCGCACCAATCTCAGAGTGTTGCAAACAATACTCCCGCGTACGTTCAGCCCCCATGACATAGAAAGCGGTCGAAAGTGCATCGGCTTGCGCCGCCGATGGAGCGATGGCCGTAACCGATAACGTACCGTCAGCGGGCCTGCCCGTTCGCGGATCCAAAATATGACCAAATCGCTGGCCTTGCACACGAAAGTATTGAATATTCGACCCACTGGTTGAAATGGCCTCGTCTCTCAGCACAATCGTGCCCAATCGCTTATTCGTGAATAGCGGATTGCCAATCCCAACCGGCCAGCCTCCACAACGATTGTGATCACCCCGCGACAACACGCTGCTACGGCCCCCATGTAATAAAACATCCCTGAGGCCACGATCGTGAAGTAACTCACAAGCCCGATCCAATGCATAACCTTTACCGATCGCTCCCAGATTGATCGTGGTATCTTTACAAGCAAACTTTACGGTTTTAGCCGTATCGTCAAGTTGGATGTGTTGCATACCAACATCGCGCAAACATGACTGAATTTCATCATTATCGGGAACACAAGCCTCATCACGACATCGTCTCCAAAGACGAATGAGTGGGTCCGTTGTCAAATCAAATGCACCACTGGTCGCCTCTGAAAGGTTGCAAGCCAGTTGTAACAGTAAAAACAAACGGGGCTCCATCGGCATGGCAGCACGTGCCGCCATAGAATTGATTTTCGTTACCTCACTGTTCTCACGATAAACAGTAAGCTGTGTTTCAAGTCGCTGAACCATATCCAAGGCTTCAGAAGCTGACCAAATGTGATCATGCTCACCAGCATTCATAATCACAGAAAATTCACAGGCCATTGCACGGGCCGACAATCGCAGCGTATCACCACTCGGAGGAGCCGTCATTGATTCCCCAGACGTTAGCGGGATCGAGAAGCTAACGGCAGTTGTTTCGATCTGCTTGCCACTCAGAAACTCACGGCGGTGGGGACCATCATTGGCCATTGGAATACCATTGATCGTACAGGTCATTACAAAAATTTACATCTAACAAACTGGAGATGTCTTCCACCGCACGTCCTTAAAACACGGCGAAAAACAATCAACATTGCGTTCAAAGCATCTCCGACATAAGGTTCTCTGGAAAATTTATTTGATGGCTAAGAGCCATATCTTACCGTTCCGAAAACGGACAGGTGCTACCTATCAGAGCCAAATCTATCCGTGAAAAAAACTATCTATCTATCTTTTTCAGTACATACTCGACTTTTACTGTGGTTTTAAAACGCTGACTAGTTAATTATATCCGATGGATTCGAGATTCAAATTGGAGAAAAGAACATGACTAACGACGAAGCGCACCTGGCAACACAAGTTGTTCACGCTGGTGAACCAGAAGAACGAATCGAAGGCGCGGTTAACTTGCCTGTATTCATGTCCTCGACATTTGAATTCTCTGGAGAAAATAGCTATCACGATCTGCGGTATATCCGCCTTAACAATACACCAAACCATCGTGCATTGCACACAAAAATTGCAACCTTGGAAAACGCCGCAGCGGGGCTGGTGACCGCAAGTGGTATGGCGGCTATCTCAACAACTCTCATGACTGTTTTAAGCGCCGGGGACCACTTGCTGGCCCAAAGTTGTTTATACGGCGGCACCTATGATTTCCTTAACAACACCCTGCCACATTTGGGCATCCAAACTGATTTCATTGATGGACATGACCCAGAGTCGTGGAAGTCAAAACTCAAAAAGAACACAAAAGCGATCTACGTAGAGACAATCACAAACCCTCTTCTCCAAGTAGCGCATTTACCAGAAATCGTCGAATTCTCCCAAGCACACGGCCTCGTGTCGTTGATTGACAATACGTTTGCAACGCCCGTCAACTTCCGGCCACTCGAGATCGGATTTGACGTTGTGTTACACAGTTGTACAAAATATCTCAACGGTCATTCGGATATCGTCGCTGGCGCTGTGCTCGGCAGCCAGGATTGCATTGACAAAATCACCCATCGGTTGAATCATTTTGGCGGTTCGCTGGATCCTCATGCGTGCTTTTTATTGCATCGCGGCTTGAAAACGCTGGTCCTGCGAGTTCAATGTCAAAATGACAATGGCTTGGCAATGGCTAAATTTCTGGATTCACACCCTGCCGTTAAAAAGGTCCATTATCCTGGATTAGAGTCCCATCCTGATCACCGGCGAGCAGCTGAACTTTTCACTGGTTTCGCAGGTACCCTGAGTTTTGAACCAAAAGGTGACGCTACGGCCGCTCGCCGATTTCTAAAACGCATTCGTTTACCCATCGTCGCACCAAGTCTTGGCGGTGTTGAATCCCTCATTACCCGACCTTGCGAGACTTCGCATGCAGGGCTTACCGACGAACAGCGAAATGTGCTGGGGATTAGTAATGGACTGATTCGTGTGGCGCTGGGAATTGAAGCTATCACCGATCTGATTGACGATTTTGACCAAGCGCTTGGCTAAACCGGTACTTCATCGCTATCGATGTCAAACCAAGCAGGACTGAATTCGATCCTTCGGCCGGAGTGGATTGCCCTGTTCGCCGTCAGTGTGGAAACCGCACTTGCCAGTGCAATCTGGGAATGACAACGGGGCTGGTCCTCTGCTTCCGGATTTCGAATGCAATACGCCAGATGTTCGAGCTCTTCCCGATAACCACGGCTCACGCCTGTTGATAAGAGCGCCTGTGCATATCCCGAAGCAGTCGTCGGTGCGTCGGGACTTTCAGACGTGTCGAGCACTGGTTCATCTGCCGGAGTGCTCGTGATGGTTAACTTAGTATCACGTGCAGGTGCATTTTCACCCGGTGCAGGCTCCTTGAACAACATCACCTCCTGATCATCTTCCACAATCAAAGTACCACGTGTTCCCATAACTTGTTCACCGAACCGATCGATAGAATTTGTTTCAATCGCCGAATAAGAAACAACCACGATGTCATTTTCCCTGGTTCCACAATTTTTCCCCAGCGGGTGATTGAAGCCCGGAAATTCAAACGTCACAAAGACATGATCATCGACCTCGCGTTCATCTTCACAATAATACTTCCCGCCAACGCCGCTGACGGCCAGCGGATGAACATTGCCCAAAAAAATGCTGCAGGCATCAAGTTGATGGCTACCCAACTCCGCCATCAAACCACCGCTGGTTCGCTTAAATAACGGCCACCAGCAAAGCTCTTCAAGCGATTTGTAGCCAAACCTCTTAAAATCCGTCTGAGCATCTGCCCCAGATATTTCTCGGCGCCAACTGTCTTTCAACTGGACTTTCCCATCGGTCTGTTCCATCTGCCCATTTTCCATTCGTGGCCACGAATGGTTGCGGTGCCATTGCGCTCGTATATGATGGATGTCGCCTAATAAATTGTCGTTGATTAAAGAAAGCGCATTGTCGTAAAGCACATTGTAATGGCGCTGATGGCCTGTGGCTAAATACAGGCCCTTCTCTTTGGCCAGACGCGCCATTTCCTTACATTGGCTCACCTCTCGAGCCATCAATTTTTCACAAAACACATGCTTGCCGGCATGCAAAGCGTCCATGACAGCCTGGTAGTGAGCATGCAGCGGCAAAGCAATGACGACCAACTCAATCTCCGGATTGCCAAGCAATAGATGGTAGTCGTCATAGAAACGGATTTCACGTTGGAACTGCTCTTCGCTCAGCTCGTATTTACGTAAAAAGCCGATCCGGCTGGAACTGTCTGGATCACCATGCTTGATCCGTTCGATTTGAGAAGGACGAATATCGCTATAGGCCACAAATTGAAGAAAGTCAGGATTGGATTCCGTCAGGAGCAAGCCTCCCTGACTGCCCGAACCAATCAGGCCGGCTCGCACAGGGTTCCCAGCAGGCTGCTTGTAAGAAAAGTAAAAAGCCCCAGCCACTGGTGCCACGGCAGCAGTCTTCACTAAATCACGACGGGTTACTCCCAGCGCGTTGAAAAAATTATCTCTTCCCACTTGCCGCTGTTCGGATGTTAAGTTCATGGATGAGCCTCTCTCACTCCTGCAGCGCATAAAGTATCACATTCACACCGATCCGCGCCGCATCGTCAATTGAATAACCCGGGCATTCTAACGAAGAAGTCTGCTCCAATGCACAACTCAGATCGAAAGGTGAAAAAATCACGCCATACCTGTCGTCTAATTCAATGGCTTCCAAGTGGGGTATTGCACGGACCATGCGGACGCGAAGGGGCCCTCCTTCGCCACGTTCTTCAGGCACTCGACGTGCGACCCGTGCCAAATCAAACCCATTGTAGGCCCGGGTGAAAATGGAATCGTTATCAGGAATCCTTTCCAGTGTCTTCTCAGGAAAAATCGCTTTCAATTCGCGACGCAAAGAATCACTGAACTCGCTGTTAGCACAAATTGCGTCAGCAAACACAATGCCACCACGCTCCACGTACTGGCGGAGCGCCTTTCGCTGGGCTGAAGTAAAATGAAAATGCCGCCGTCCATGTAAAAATACCAACGGATAGTCGCCCAGGCGGCCATTCGTTGGATCCAGCAGCTCGTGTCTTGTAGAAACTCGGATGTGCCGTTCACGGTGGAGCACATCGAGCAAATTGGCAACTGCATTGGGGGCGTCATCACTGCCGCCTTCATGACTGATTTTTGGAACTTGCAGAGTCCCCCGCTCAATCGGGCGTTGGCCATCCGAAGAGACAACCAAGGGTAAATCCAATTTGCCCTTTAATTCCCGACCTGTAGCATAGGCCAAAATGTTCGCACCGATCATCAGCCTGGCTTCTATTTCCTCCTGTATTTCCAAGGAAATTTTGGCTTTTTGGTCGACTCGTGCACGACTCAACTCCCAGTAGCATGACAGATCTTGTGGACAATAGACGATGCTTGTCCGACAACACGCATCGACACCATAAAGTGGCACGACATGCTTGGGATTGATCGGTGATTCCGCATGCCAGATGGGATGGTCCGCAGGCAATAGCCTTAACTGGCTTTGGGGAAACATCTTCGTGACCAATTCACGAAAATCACGATCAAAACGCTCACCATCACAACATGCTTCGGCAAACAAAAAGCCACCATGTTCAATATAACGCTGCAATTTGTCGATTTCTTCCTCGCTGAAATCCAGACCATCTCGACCATTGAGAAACAATACAGGAGTTGTCAGCAAATCGTTCACTTGCGCAGCCTGAGAGTCAACCACTTGCCATGTCATCTCCTTCTGCCAGCGTTGCTCGATAAATCGAGTTAAATTGGCAATATCATTTCGATGACGATTCCAATCATCAACAGGATTGCGCTGCAATTTTGAAATCAGAACAGGCCTTCGTCCCTTGGAAAGGAACAAAAGAGCCAGGGACGTGGCAATGTTCGGATAGTCTTCGGCATGCCCATTTCCCTTCCATCCGCCAAGTTCGGTCTGTCGGTCGATCAATGCATCGGCACCACTTCGATACCAATCATGTGAACCAATGAAACGGCTGCCAGTCAATCGGCCGACTCGTTCAACACCATACAGATAATAGTAGTACCAGAATCGTTGCCGCGTTGTATCATGGCTAGGATTATGATCCACTGAAAAACGTTTTCCCAACCAGGCAAGTGCTTGCTGAATTGCTTCGTCTTCTTTTTGAAGACCACAACAATGAACATGGTTGCCTTCGACGCTGGCATCACCTGCTGTCAATCGACCGGACGTAATAACCAGCGACGTAATTCCGGCACTCGTCATACTTCCACTACCCGATTGCGAAGGAAAGTAATTCCAGGAACCGTCACTTTGCTGAGAGTTCAACCAATACTGTTGCGCCAATCGCCATGTTTGTTCTTCGACTTCAATGCCTATTTGCTCGGCCTCGTTCAGTGCCAGCAAGGCAAATTGCGAATTAGAACGATCACCGTTTCCCTTGTTATCGCTATATCCCCAAGCTCCTTTATTTTCCCCAACAGTAATTTGCATCGTTTGTAATTGATTGACATTTTTGCGAATCAACAGGCGATCGCGCACCGGATCGGCCCGGCAAAGCACCATGGTCTGCAGGGCCAGGGTGTAGGTCATCGTCGGACGTTGATTGCGCAAATATTCAAGCGATGATTGCAGATGGCTATCACCAGGGTCGTCCCCACAATTCAGCAATGCCAGAACGGCCAGGGCAGTAACGCCATCGACCGGTAAATCTCCAGCCACCCAAGTACCCCGTTGTTGCTGATTGCTACGGAGGTAAGCCCGGCCAAGGTCGATGGCCCGATTGACCTGACCTTCAGTGATCGCACCCTGGGCAGGCAGGGCAGCTACCTGGAGCCCAACAAGCAATGCTACGAACCCAATTGCAACCTCAGGCCGCCAGCCCCGCCGTCGTATGAAGCTCATTTCCATTGCCCTGGTTCCCATATCTCCATTGTATTCGCCAACTGTCCTCTAACCAGATCCAGCATCAGGATAGCGCAAGTGTCTCGACAAACTGGCGTTAATTCAACCTCAAAAATGCACTTCCGTTGCTGCCGCAGGGGTCTGCCGATAGAATCAAACGAGAACTCACACGAAAAGGAGCAAACGTGTCAACCAAGCAACGCAGTCTGGGCGATGTTCTGGAGGATTTTCGTAATCATCGCCATGTGATGCAGCGAGAATTGCAAAAAGTGATCATTGGCCAAGAGGAGGTCATTGAACAACTTTTTGCGGCAGTTTTTACCGGCGGTCACTGCCTACTAGAAGGTGTACCCGGCTTGGCCAAAACGCTGATGGTCAGCACGTTGTCACAAATTCTGGACGTTGCCTTCAAACGGATTCAATTCACACCTGATCTAATGCCATCGGACATTACCGGCACCAATGTGCTCGAGGAAGAAGAAACTGGACGACGGGAATTTCGATTCGTGCAGGGACCAATCTTCACCAACGTTCTTTTAGCCGATGAGATCAATCGCACGCCTCCCAAAACTCAGGCTGCTCTACTTCAAGCAATGCAAGAACGCGAAATCACGGTTGGCAAAATTACTCATGATTTGCCAGAACCTTTCTTTACGATTGCGACTCAGAATCCGATTGAACAAGAAGGGACCTATCCATTACCCGAAGCGCAGTTAGACCGCTTCATGTTCAATATTAAAGTAGGCTATCCAACGATCGAGGAAGAAGAGCAAATCCTGGCATCCACAACACGCAATGAAAAAGTAACGCCACAAACAGTACTTTCGGGAAGAGCTATCGTCAACCTTCAAAAGTTGGTTAACAGTGTTGCGGTTTCAGAATTTATCGTAAAGTATGTCACTCGACTCGTACGATCGACACGCCCTAAAGATGACTTGGCACCGGAAATTGTAAAAGAGCTGGTCGATTGGGGCGCAGGACCTCGAGCTGGCCAATTCCTAATTAATGGTGGTAAAGCATTAGCTGCTATGGATGGACGATTTTCCGTTGCTGTCGAAGACGTTAAACGTATTGCCATTCCCGTGCTGAGACACCGAATCAGTACAAACTTTCAGGCCCAGGCCGAAGGAATGACGACTGAGGACTTGATCAATCGTTTACTTGAAACGATCCCTGAGCCTGATGTGCCGAAATTTAACTGAGATCGTCGGCCCAAGCGAACTTCCCTGAAAACGACCGTTTGTGGAGATCTTAATGTCGGTGGAGAAGTATCTTAGACCGGAAGTCGCTCGACAGATCTCCAGGCTCGACCTGCGAGCCCAATTCGTCGTAAAAGGTTTTCTCCAGGGACTTCACAGCAGTCCCTACCAGGGCTTTTCAGTAGAATTCAGTGAGCATCGAAAATATACACCTGGTGACGATCCAAAGGATATCGATTGGCTCGTTTTTTCCAAAACCGACAAATACTACGTAAAGAAATTCGAGGCGGAGACAAATATTACCGGTTACCTTGTGATGGATTTAAGCCAATCCATGGGATACACCTATCGCCAGCAACTTTCCAAGTTCGAGTACTGCATTTGCCTGGCTGCCGCACTCTGCTATTTGATGATCCACCAACAGGATCCTGTCGGCCTGATTACCTTCGATACAAAAGTAAGAAGTAGTCTTGCACCTCATTCCAAGAAATCACATCTGGGGAATGTGCTTTCCTTACTTTCCCAATTGCAGCCCGCAGGACCTACAAACATTGCTCATAGCTTGATGCAAATTGCCGCCATGTTGCGTCATCGTAGCCTGATCATGATTTTTTCTGATCTATTATCCGATCCAGAACCGGTCATTGAGTCGTTGCGCCGTTTACGTCACGGTGGGCACGATGTGATCCTGTTCCATGTCCTGGATGAAGCAGAAGTTCAATTCCCATTCGATGGGCTGGTAGAATTGGAAAACCCGGAAACCCAAGAACGAATCCAACTGGATGCCACGAATTACCGTGACGATTACCAGGAAGCACTCTTGCAATTTCGTCAGGACTACCTTCGTGAGTGTTTCCAACGAGGCATCGATTACGTCGAACTTGACACAAGTATGGCGTTCGACAAGGCACTGCTCGAGTATCTCGTGAATAGGAAAGGGCGGTTTTAATAGGATCGACCCCAGCCATATGGCATTTCTGAATCCAATGATTCTGGTAATCGGCAGTATGTTGGCTGTAATTCCGGTCTTGTTACACCTTACAATGCGCCGCAAACCGAAACCCTACCTGTTTCCGGCACTACGTTTCGTCCAACAGCGTCATCAAGCGAATCAGCATCGCTTAAAAATGAGACACTGGCTACTACTGCTCTTGCGTTGTCTGGCTATTTTGGTGCTGGCAGCAGCATTAGCCCGGCCGAGTGTTGATGAAACTATCTGGGCAAGTTGGCTTACCGCATCGGGACTTTCCATTTTTTGTCTTATTTTAGTCGTCCTCGCAATTGCCTCCTGGACGGCTGGTGAATCAAGAGTCATGGCAACAATTCTTTCAGCTTTGGCCCTGTTGTTGTTACCGGCTATCGGATTGGCAGTAGCCTCAGCACTTGAGCCGACCACCAACCGCACAATTGGCACGCCAGAAGCGCCGATTTCCGTAGCCATCGTTCTGGACACTTCTCCGAGAATGACCTACCGACACGAAAATCGATCTCGGATCGAGTCTGCCCAAGAAATGGCAGTCTGGTTAATGACCCAATTTCCCGCCGACAGTCAGATCGCAGTCACTCAGTCACGTCCAGAGCCATTCGTGTTTTCCGCTGATCGTGCAGCTGCCGTGAAACGCGTTGAAGGATTTGAAGTAACTTTCGTCCCACGCCCGTTGGCCCATGTAATTCAATCAACCGTCGAACTACTTCTGAATGGTCAGCCAGAAAACTTAACAGAAAAACGAGCGGTCTTACACAAAGAGCTTTATGTGCTGACCGATTTGACAGAGGACGCATGGAATTCTGTGGAAGATGAATCTCTTCAACAACTGTTCGCCGATCATCCAGACATCCAGTTGTACGTCATCGATGTGGGTATTGATCAACCTTACAACTTCTCTCTAGCCGATTTGAGACTCTCCAATCAACAGATTGCCCGCGGCAATGAAATCCGTATTGAAACTGAATTAAATCACGTCGGAAACGGTGGCGAACGGATTGTTGAGCTGTACCTCGAAGAACCCGGAGCGGGACAACCGGTAATCGTTGACGGCAAGCAGGAAAATCCTCCATCACGACGAGCAGGAAAACAACTCTGTCAATTCTCTGGAGATGGTACGCAAACCATTCATTTCACACCTCGTAGTCTGGACCCGGGAATCCATCATGGTTGGATCACCTTATCTGGAAAAGATGGTCTTAAAGTGGACGATCAGAGATATTTCACGATTGAAGTAACCGATGTCTCTTCTGTTCTGATAGCCACAGGAAAAGGGGCCTATCCGTACTTTTTAACCGAAGCACTCGCACCACTCGAATTCCGTCAAACTGGCCGAGCACCGTTTGACTGTCACGTGGTTTCCGCTGACCAGTTGCCTGAGGACAAGTTGGATCACTACGCGGCGATTTGCCTGTTGGACCCTCCACTTCTCACATCGGGTGTCTGGGAGATTTTAGAAGATTATGTGCAACGTGGCGGCGCACTAGCAATGCTGTTGGGAAGGAACGCTCGGCCGGTGGATTCCTTTAACCAAATGGCCGAATCACTGTTACCTGGAAAATTAAAACCACTGGTCATGCGACGACCCGATGGTGCCCTCCATCTTTCACCAGATACACCGCCCCATCCACTACTAGCACGCTTTGGTCAGTTTCAGACATCCATTCCCTGGCACGATTTTCCAATTTACAAACATTGGCGGTTTGAGGAATTAACCAGCGACGCCACGGTGATTATGCGAACCAATGGTGGTGAACCAGCGATGGTCGAACGTCGCCCTGGCCGGGGTATTGCATTGACATTTGTCACCCCGATTTCGGACGTCGCCAATGTACGAGAACGCGAGCCTTGGAACAGCCTGCCAACAGGATTCGAGCCATGGCCGTTTGTCGCACTTACTTCTGAAATGGTTCACTATTTAATTTCTCGAGGTGAGCGTTCCTTGAACTATTGGTGTGGTGAAACTGCAACCCTGCGCCAATACGCCTCTCACTCCAACGATCATTATCTACTGTTGACACCACAAGGCGGATGGGAAAATCTCCGCAGCACCGATCAACAAGTCACCGTCCGTTTCACCGAAATTCCAGGCCACTATCGAATGATTGCCAAAAATGGCACCCTTCGCCAGGGTTTTTCCGTCAATCTACCCGTGATAGCCAGTAATCTGTTACGAATGGAACCAGCTCGTCTGGACGAAATCCTCGGCAAAGGCCGTTTTCGATTGACTCACAACCGCCACGAAATTGTTCGACAACAGGGCCAGTCCCGTGTCGGCCAAGAATTCCATCCCCATTTATTGGTGCTCTTGGCAATGCTGTTAGGTTTAGAAAACATTGTCTCAAATTGTTTTTATAGAAAACGGCCGGTCGCGGCATGACATTTGAGTGTTTCGGTTGTTAAGAAACGACATCACATTCAGTTACAGATCAAACTCCCAGGTAACAATCGAATATGATTCATTAAAACAGATTGGCAAAAAGACAATTCATCCAAATAGCGGAGTTCAATGCGAGTTACGGCAACCGACATGCACTATCTTTGTGAGCTGATTTTTCTGTTCACACATTGTACTTTTTTCGTTCTAAAACCTGAAAACCCAGATGACCACCTTTCGATTCGAACCTGTCTTTGAAAGCTACCTTCTGGTTGCTGCGATTGCTGGCATCCTCTTGGGACTGCTGTTGCTACGATCTCGATCTCCAACGGAGCAACTGAAATCAAGTCGACGCAGACTGCTCGTAGTACTACGTGTTTTGGTAATCGCGCTTGCCGTCACAGCCATGCTACAACCCACTTGGATCAGTTCTAAAGTAATTCAACGAAAAGCAACGTTACTCGTATTAATGGACCGCAGTCGCAGCATGCTCGTTCCCGATGCCGATGGCGGACGCTCACGATGGGATGCCCTCAAATCAGCAATCCAAAATCTGCTGCCACAACTCGGCCAGATAAAAGATCACCTTGAAGTCAAATTTCATTTGTTTGATAGCTCAATAGAATCGATCATCCCCTCCAACAATGAGTTCCCGTGGCCGAAGCGGCCAGAGGGCATACAAACCGATTTAGGGGGAATCCTGACCGACGCATTGAGGAACGAAGCTGGCAAGCGCATGGCAGGCGTGATACTCCTCAGCGATGGAGCCACAAGGGCTTACACACCGCGCATCGAACTTCGGCAAGCCGCAAGAGAAGTAAAAAGACAAGGTTGTCCACTCTACACAGTCACGTTCGGTCAACCACGAGATCCATCCCAGTCGCGCGATGTGGCCGTCGAAAGCCTGCCGGATCATTACACGGTTTTTGTCAACAATGAGCTGGAAATACGGGCGCAGATACGCCTTAAAGGCTATGTCAATCGAGAAGTTCCTGTCGAATTACTTATCGAAGATCAGAACGGAGAGATCGATCGACAAGGTCCTTTCACAGTAAGTACAACTGATGATCTTCAAACAGTTCCCTTCACGACGAGTTATCTTCCTCAGCGAACAGGACGATTCAAAGTAACATTGAAAGCTACCCAATTGCCTGGGGAACTGGTGACACGCAACAATGAATTGACCTCGTTTTTGACAGTCCGTGAAGGAGGACTGCGGATCGCCTATTTATGGGCGCTTGGAGATGTTTCACCCAACGAGCCTCGCTTGTTGCGCAGGGCTATCAATAACGCCCCCGACATGGATTTGGATGACAAAACCATTCTCCATGGATTTCCGGACCATTGGCCTGTTAATCTGGACGAATTTTTCGAACCCCCTGGTTACGATGTATTTATTTTACATTCGGTACACGCCGAGGCCCTGGGAGCTCACAATCTGGCCCGGCTGGCTGAGGCGGTAGAATCAGGAAAGGGGCTTCTCATGTTGGGTGGGATCTACAGTTTTGGCCCTGGCGGCTACGCGAAAACGGAATTCAAAGACCTTCTACCAGTTCAACTTGATCGGCTCTCCCGACAAGATCTGGCTCAACCGGTACGGTCCGAATTACATCTCACCAATCGCAAGATGATTCCCACAACTGATCATTTGGTAACTCGTTTGACAGGCTCCGATAATCTGGCAGTCTGGGAACAATTACCTGCGATGCCGTTTATCAATCGTTTTCGCGGGATCAAACCACAAGCCCTTTTACTGGCAGAATCAGAACAGGGTGAACCTATTTTGGTCACACATCAATTTCAGCAGGGGCGGGTGATGGCCATGGCAGCAGACTCCACGTGGCGATGGCACACCACAGGTTTTACTGATATTCATCGCCAGTTCTGGCGACAGATCATTTTCTGGCTTGCCCAACGGGATCAACCTCAACAGGGTGAAGTCTGGATTCATTTGGACCAGCGACGACACTCACCTAAATCACGGATCTTATTTACAACTGGAGCTGCAACATCGCTGGGAACCTCGGTGCCGACAAAACAACTACGAGCATCGCTAATCCTGCCTGACGGAAACCGCAAAAACCTAAGATTGTCGGAGGACGGCCAGCACACGCGTGGGCGATTCACTGCACCTGAGGAACCCGGAACTTATTCCCTCGAAGTCCTTGCCCAATCTGACATCGAACCGGTCAGAACAGCCCGTGAAACGTTTGTTATATTTGATCATGACTTGGAATTAAGTGACCCGGCCGCCGATCCCGAATTGATGGCAAGTCTTGCTGGCATGACCAGCGAGTCCGGCGGACGCGTTGTCGTACCTGAAGAATTATCAAGTCTTTTGACTGAAATCGGTGAAAACCTATCCCAATACCAAGTCGAAATTCAAACACGGAGACAACTGGCTGACACGATGGAACATTCGCTTGTGGTGCTGATCAGTATCGTCGTGCTACTCGGTTTTGAGTGGCTGCTACGAAAACGTTGGGGGATGGTATGAAGATCAACCCTGCTTTGGCCAAAGAATTTTGCACCAAAATATTTGATTTTTGAAAATTGAATTTCAGCCATCCTTACAATCTCAGGTTCCAGGCATCCGCCCGGTACTTCTGGCCAGCTAATTCTTCGGTTCGCTGACGTGGCCAACAAGTAAACTCAACCGTAGCATCCCACGCATTGGCAATCGACTTTTTCAGTTGCGCCGCGTCCACTTTTAGATTGGTTACAAATTCAGCATGCTGGCGCCCACGACGATAATTGGGCTGTCGTGGAGGATTCCTCAGGCAGGACGACACAAGCTCCAGTGGAAAGTCATACAGCAGGGTACCATGATAAAGTAAGTGGTTGCGCACACAGCGAACACTATTGCCTGAGAATTTTTGGCCAGTCGATTCGAGAATTAAATCGCTTGTACCAGCACAACTTACGGACGAAACATAAGGTAATAAAGCATTGACAAGAGTCTCAAGGACAAACTGATGTGATGTAGAAATTGCGCGCAGTGATGGCCGTAAACAGTAACTCAACACCACCGCATACATCAAACAACCAGGACCAGTCACAATTGACGCACCCCCACTGCTTCGCCGTAGAATTGGCAAGCCAAGCCGGTGACATTCCTCTTGATTGACTTCGGCTGCAACCTTGGAGGATCGCCCGACAACAACAAATGGTCGCGCAGGTTGCCAAAACCGGAGCACTTCACAATTTCCGTTAGATTCTTCGGCCAACTCCAGCAACGCTTCGTCGAGGGCCAAGTTTTCAGCCGCCGTTTCAAGTGTTAAGTCAAGCAATTTCATTTTCGTAGCCATCACCTCTGCAGAGATCATCTGCCCTGTGATAAGCAGCATCCCTCACACGTCAGAAGGGTAAAAAGTGTGTATTCATCCATTCTGTCTCATTTTCACTTGGCTAGTTGCCGTTGACGATTAGAAACAAGACACAGATACTACATCACAAGCCGTTATGGGCACGCTAACTGAAACAAGTCCACCGACACAGTCATTTTTCCTGCAAATACAGACGTGAGTAACTCTTCGCCAAACAAGTCGGAAAAGATTGAATCATCGAACGCGGCGCTTCCACCGGTTGAAGTACCCACTGCCGGATTCATTCTTCAATTGTTTGTTATACCCGCTGTGATTGTCGCTATCATAGCCGTGGTCTGGCTACTCTTTAGCTGGCTGGCCCACATGGGCAGCTCTCCGGAAGGGTCCATTCGCGACTTAGAAGCAGGTCGTGGAAACGCCTGGCAAACTGCCTATAATCTGGCCAATGAACTGGGCCAATCGGGCAATGAAAACATTAAACGCAACGGAAATATTGCCCGCAGGTTGGCAATTTTGCTTGATTCTCACGTCCAATCTGGAGAAAACCATGCCGACGACCGGCGACTTCGCATGTTTCTTTGTAGAGCATTAGGAGAATTTTATGTCGCCGACGGTTTGCCAGCTTTGATTCGTGCAGCTCGATCAGAGCGTTTTGTAGAAGATGTGGATGTGAGACGTACTGCCCTGGAAGGACTTGCGGTTCTGGCACACAATCTGGGTCCCGAAACTTTAATAGGAAACCCCGATTTGATGCTCGCCTTAAAAGAGGCCTCCTCAGAACGAAGTGAAATCCAAAATCAACAAGCATCCCGGGCACGATTGCGTGCTACCTCGGCATTTACGCTCGGCGTTCTGGGAGGCCAAGAGGCCCTCGACCGGCTAGTCAACTTGCAACAAGATGCCAGCCCCAACGTACGTTTCAACGCGACAACCGGTTTAGCCCGTCACGGTGACGGTCGCTGCATTGATGGGCTACAAAGTATGCTTCAATCATCGCTGGATTCTGCGGCGGCGACCAACCATAACAATCTCGATACTCAATTTCAACAAACTACCGTACTGCGAACGGCCTTACGGGCAATTCAACAATTGTCGCGCAGCAATTCCAAAGCCGACTTGAGTCCTCTTCGATTGGCAGTAGAAAAACTATTGGAAACGGATATAAATAGTGAAGTGAGTATTCGAGCACGTGAAACTTTGAATTCCCTAGACCAGCGAAAAAGCATTAAAGCAAAGGTTAAAATGGAGACATCTCTATGAATGACAACAATCAATGCGTCATTGAGTTGTTAACTCAAGCGTATTGCATGGAACTAGAAACGGCAGCTAATTACATTGCCAACAGTACCAATCTAGATGGTGTCCGGGCTGAGGAGATTAAGAAATCACTTGCTGCCGATATCACAACTGAAATCGGACACGCCCAACAACTCGGACAGCGTATTAAACAAATCGGTGGACTTGTTCCCGGCTCAGGAAAACTCAACATGGGAAGTCAAATTCAGCCGTCGGATGATACGACAGACGTCGTCGGCGTAATCAATGCCGTCATTGAAGCTGAACGGTCAGCTTGCCAACAGTACAAGAAAATCATTCAGGTTACCGATGGCAAAGATTACGTAACCCAGGATCTCTGTATTCGCTTGCTGGCAGACGAAGAAGAACATCTGGTACTCTTTAAAGGATTTTTAAAGGAATATACCAAACCATAGCCGTGTTGCTGGCAAGTATCAGCCTGCCTGAAAAGATCGCCGGTCAAAACCAGTTTGAAATGTCCAACCCCTTCCGTTGCTTTTCAGACAACAAAAAGATTCAATAAATTTTTCTTGACCTAAACCCTTGAAATCCCAAGCCTTTTGTAAATTATATTTTTTTAATTGGTAAATCAGGCGTTTAATCCAGCATGTGTCTTGGCCAAACTGGAAGAGATTAGTGTTGTCGTCGGTCAACTGACCGAACCGCTTTCTGCAGGCGTACACTCGTTATAAGTTTGCAGCTTGAACAATTAACAACCAAGAATTACGGGCGCAGATCCATTCACAAAATAGTGAGAAAAAAGGCATGCGAGTAATCCAATTAATCACCGTACTCTTGGTTGGCATACAACCGTTCGATGACTCGAATTGGCGAGCAGTGGCAAGCGCTCAGCAGTTGTCCCGTCATACCGTCTATTTGCAAAAACCGATCACGCGGTATCAATTGGTTTACGAAAACACGATGGAAGAACGGACTGTGACGACCTATCGTCCTGTCTGGGAAACAACCATGGTCGAACATCGTTACCAAGTTGCCCATCCTGTCCAGGAAACAACCTATCGAAACGAGATCTACACTGTTATGCGGCCGGTTTGGTCTACTGAGACACGCGATGCAAGTTACTATCGAACGCGATATGTCACAGAAACGCAAATGCAAGAGCAACGGGTCTTCGTCCAGCATCCGGTATGGGAAACAAGTCAACAGATCCGCCACGTATCGGTCTATCGACCGGTTACTGAAACGGTCTATGTCGATCGTGTCCGCACGGTGATACAACCTGGTCCCTGGGTCTCGGTCGTGCCCCAGGATTCGAATTTACCCCAATTACCAGAAGCGACGGTACCGAACAGTGTGCCACAAACAATGGCCTACACAAGCGATACAACCCAAACTGTTGTAGAAAAGGTACCCGTGCAACAAACCCATTATCAGCACGAAATTATCACTCAGCGAATTCCGGTACATACGTGTCGCATGGAAATCGTCGAAAAAGTTCAACAGGTGCCTCATACAGTGTGCAAACCCGTTAAGGAACTTGTTCCCCATCAGGTTCAGTATCAGGTTTGTCGATGGGAACCACAGCAAATGGTACGACGGATTCCCGTTACAACAACTCGTTATAAATATGAAGAGCAAGTTGAAAAACGGCCGGTAGGAACCTGCAAAATGGTCGCAGTACAACAAACATTTCACATTCCACGGTGTACAGCGAAATGGATCCCACAAACGACCATGTGTGCAGTACCCAGCACCGTCATGACCTGTTTGCCACCCATATCAACATGCTGCGATCCATCAACAGTTGTAGATAAAAAGCAAAATAAAGACCAACCTTATTACGATGAGGAAGCTGCTGACCGGCAGCCTCAACTGGACAACAAATCTTTGAGCAATCCACCAATTCCCGATTTAGGTGATGATTCCAATGACCAACGCTCGATTCTTCAGCGTCCGCAAATAGAAAAACCCACGCCGACGCCAAGCGACGACTCACCTAAAGATGTGCCGATTAATTCAGGAGTGTCGTTTTCAAACTGATGCCTATGGCGACTTAATAGTACGCTTCAATGAATAAACTGCAGCACTCGACCGGCATCATTGTTGTCGATCATGGATCTCGTCGCCAAGAAAGTAATGCTGCGTTGCTAACGATTGTGAGCCGCTTCGCTCAATCGGGCCCCTTCAAGATCGTCGAACCAGCCCATATGGAACTGGCAGAACCAACGATTTCGACATCTTTCAACCGGTGCGTCGAGCAAGGTGCCAAAAGGGTCATTATTCATCCGTTTTTCTTATTACCCGGGAGACACTGGCATGACGATATCCCGACACTAGCAGCAAGGGCAGCTGAAAAACATCCCGACATCCCCTATCTGGTCACCGCTCCCGTTGGACTAGACGAACGTCTGATTGATGCCATGCACCATACTGTTGAACAGTGTTGGAATCATGCTTCTGGCAAAGGCGACCCCTGTAAAGCATGTGAGACAACAACACCCTGCGGATTCGTCGGCCAAAAATAAACGACTCTGAAAGAACTCCTATCCTTTGTACTATGTCAAGGCCTACCCTACAAACGTGAAAGTATTCGCTACCGCCAACAACATGCCGGATCATAGAAATCGGAATCGCCCCATGTCCCCTAGCCTTTTTGAAATTTATGAGGCGATAGTGCAGTATCTGAAATGGTTCAATCGGACTGGAACAATGGCTTAATTCGCTCGACGATCTGGCCATGGTCAAGCGTTCGATTCAAAGGAAGAATTAAATATCGACCTTGCGAATCTTGACTATCAAGAATGAGCTGAAACAAATTCGGAACATGAAAACCACCTAAGCACGGTTCGTGTCCATGAATCAAAACCTGTGCCCCCACTAATTTGGCAAATGTACGGGCATTCGACTCGCGAAAGTCTCGCCCCCAGACCAGTTCAAAAACAGCACCCCCTTTTGACATGTCTGTAGGGGTCCATGACCGTTTAAAAATGGTCACGTCGAACGGCTGTTGATCAACCGCTTCCGGGAGACTGTGAGAAACAAAGACTCCGTTGTTTGTTCTAAGGGCCAAGGGGCAACTACCTAGAAATGACAACATCGCCTCGCGGACTGGCTGGTAACTGGATCCGTAAAACTCTTGCATTCCACATCGAAATGCCAAATTAAGTAGCTTTCCCGACTTCATGATTGGAAAGTCAGTTAATTCTGAAAGTTCATGGTTACTTAGTAGAAAATGAAACTGGTCGGGAAATTGACACTTTAATCTGGCTACGTCTTCTAGCAGTAAATGGGACATGCACCCGGCAACCGAGGGGTAGGAAGGTCCACCGTGACAAACTTCCTGCATCACTAAATGCCGGCAGCAATGTGACTGAAGATCGGCCAGCTTACAAATTCGATCGAAATTACGCCGATTACCATGCAGATCTGCTGTGATCATCAGCTCGTCAGCTTCCAGTCCTGATATTTCAACCACATGGCCTTTTCGATGTGTATTGCGGAGATTGGCCTCGGCAGCGGCTCGAAACACACCGATGATTTGATCCGCAATTTGAGCTGATACGGTCATGCTACCAAGCTATCAGGCCTGAGAGAACCTATAAGGATTTCTTGGACTTTTCGGATTTTGACGCCGATGAGATCAAAAGCAGCAAGTGCGCCGATTTTCTATCGGCACCAGGATCGTTAATGGATTGCTTGACGGGGGACT
>Ga0310342_100000528_pt1 | contig 21727 bp, 17 predicted proteins | sample S15DNA20500_MG_FD_206155 | JGI IMG/M metagenome (GOLD analysis project Ga0310342, IMG submission 206155) | Marine microbial communities from station ALOHA, North Pacific Subtropical Gyre - S1503-DNA-20-500_MG | ecosystem: Environmental > Aquatic > Marine > Oceanic | place: Pacific Ocean: North...
TCCGCAGGTGTCAGGCGCTGGGACCTGCGACTGGGATGGCTTTGCCGCTGCGATGTGGCCGGGCGCCCACACGGCCACCATGGAGGGAGACCTCGTGGATGTCGGTGAGGTGGAGGGCACGATTCTGCACACCGGCGCAGAGGTGGGAGACATGAGCGGGACCTGGTCGGGCTGCTTCGATGAAGGAGTGCTCACAGGTGCGTTCGGCGACACCCTCGATCTCGAGTACGAAGGCACCACCTATCCAGTGACCTATGAGGCGACGTTCTCAGCGACGATGGACTAGCCTCAGTCGGCCCGAATCGAAGGCAACGGCGGGGTCCAGTCGCCGCCGTCGACGTCCACGCGAATCGCTGAGGTCATCGCCCAGGCATACTCGCCTGGGTAGACCGGGTACATGTCCTCACTACTGACGACCTCGAAGACGTAGGCAGCATCAGCTTCAGGGTCCAGCGTGATCTTCGTGGAGATCGGAAGGGGCGTGTCGCCATCGATGGGTATGGTCTGGATGATCTCTCCATCCCGGTAGACCTGCAGGCCATCGATGGGCATGAAGTCTGTGGCCCACACCTTCAGGCTGATGGTGGTGGGTCCGCTGAATGTCTGCCCGGGAGCCCAGCGTCCATTCACACGGGCCTCGATGAGCGGGCCGGTGCTGGGCACGGTGCTTCCGTCCCGCCACGCGGTCCGGATGTGATCGGGCTCAAACTCGCTGATGTGTCCAATGGGCAGCGGGATGTAGGTGAAATTGCTGCCCACGCCGCCCCGGTGCGAATGGCTGTCGCTGACTCCGACCGGTGTGGGATTGAGCCCCCGGGAGACGACATCCATGTAGTGGGTCAAGTAGTCGCTGTGGTAGCCGTTATTGAGCAGCTCCATGGCATCGAAGTTCTCGCTCCACATCTCCGGGTTGCTCACCCCGCCGGTGAGGAGGTCGTAGTCGGCTGCACCATACAGGCCGCCTCCGCCTGTCGAGTGGTTGGCCTGGATGAGCACCTCCCCATCACTCGGTAGCTCTCGGATCAGACTGAACAGGCCGTCGGTGGTCAGCCACTCCGGCCAGGTGCGCCACCAGGCCAAGGCGCCGTTGCTGGGCGCCGAGCGATCTTCCTCGAGAGGGTAGGCATTGAAGTGGCCGCGGAGGACCGGGCTGACCTCGACTGCAGTCACGCTGGCGAGGACGCCGTCGAGGTTCAGCGGGCCGAGCAGCGGTCGATAGTCGGCAATGTTGTCGTGATCGGTACCAAAGTGGATGTCAATGCCGTGGGCCGCGTGATTGACCAGGCGCCCCTCCATGGGGATGCGCCCGTCACCGGAGGGCCCTGCGTGGGCGTGAGGGTCGCCGGTGTAGACCCCAGGCCGCACGATCTCGGGGGCCAGGGCCGCAGAGATGGAGACTGTCTGGCCGGATGCGATCTCTATGGTCTCTACATGCGGAAGGTACCGCGCGCCCCGGTGCACCACGACCTCATAGGAGCCGGGCTCTACGGGCACGGTGCCTGCGCCATCCTTGATGTACAGCCATGCCATCGCGCCAGAGGGGCGACCAGGCCAGATGTTCGAGTCTGCATTCTCCGGGTCGCCTGCAGCGAAGTCCACGCGCACCACGGCGGGTCCCCCATCCTCGATGGTGACCGATAAGGTGCCTGGTTTCGTCAGGGTCAAGGGGGTGTTTGCGCTGCCCGCGGCCTGTGCTGAGATGCCATAGCCCTCGGCGAATGGAACCGGCCTGGCGCCTTGATTCATGGCCTGCAGCGTCGCTGCGCGCACGCCCCTTGCGCCATAGGGTCCGTACCAGCCGGCGCCCTCAGGCAGATCGTAGTGCACGGAGGGGCCTCGTCCGGTGGCTTGCACCAATGTCGCAGTCCCTGCTGGGACGCTCGCGGACCAGGTACCGTCGGTACCGGTGATGGCCATGGTGATCGGCAGGCCGGATTCATCCAGCACGTGGACTCTCGCCCCGGAGACCACGCTCCCGCTGGTGGTCACGCTACCGCCGATGGTCTCCACCTCTTCACCGCGGGCTTCGTGCCAGGCATCGGTGAGGGTGGCCAGATCTGGTCCGATGCCCATGTATCGATTCCAGGTATAGACGTCTCCGTCGGAGAGCGACACCTTGGCGTCTGTCCCCAGCAGCAGGGGGGCCATGTTCGAGATGCTCTGGAGCATGGCATTGGCCACGAACTTGCCCTCGCCTTGCATCAGGGCGAGGGCTATCTCGTTGCGCTGACCAACCCGCCCCGCCCAGCCGAATGTGGTTGGCCCTGATCCGAGACCTGCTCCGGGGTAGTAGGACTCACTGACCTCGTCTCCCAGGAATCCGAGATCGACGGTGGAGATTGTGGTGGCCTGATCGTGCCACCACACGGTGGTCTCCAGCTCCAGCAGCCAGGAATCTGGCGCCAGGATGTAGTCGGTCTGAATGGTGACCTCTCGCCAGGGGATGATGCTCAGGCTCTCGACGGCGCCGCTCAACAGCTGCATCGGTGCGCCCTGACCCGTTGCCCGAATGATTGCCGCCTGGCCGTTTGTGCCGTCGTTGATCACTTCCACGGTCTCGGCATCGAGCAGGCGCCCAAAGCCCGCCATTACCGCGTGTTCATCCAGCATGTCCTGCCCGGGCTGTCCCCACGCACGGACCATGTCGGCATCCAGGATGCCACCGCCGTACTCGACGTAGTAGCTGCTCGATCTTGGCGCCTGGATCACAAAGCGGACGCGGTCGTTGTAGATCTTGAAGTCGCCGTGCTGGCCTTCGGCGCTCGGGCCGCCAAACAAGGCCGCCTCCTGGGTGATCTGGCCCGCGAGGACCTGGCCGGGGCCGAGCCGTCGGGTGAGGTCCAGCACACGGATCTTGTCCAGCGGAGTATCGCAGGAGAGCGCGAAAGCGATGAACAGGATCAGGCGGGACATTGAACCTCCGCTAAGGGGCTAATCTGGTGGTCACCGCTTGACCCGCCTGCGATCAGTTCCTTCAGCTGCGGACGTACTCGAACTCGAACGGCTTGCCGTGAATCCCGCGTCGGGGGGCTGCGATCCAGTTGGCCACCTTGCCTGGCTCGTACACCGGCGACATCAGGCTCTTCACGTAGGCGCGATCCTCATCGGTGGGCAGCCAGTCGTTGACGTGTGCATTCCAGGTGGCTTCGTCGATGAGGTCGCCATTCAGGTCGAAGTGGTGGTCAGAAAAGTCACCCTGGCGGCGGAAGAAGCGGGTGGAGGGAAGTGAGAACTCGAAATCCGTGATGCCCTCGTCCTTCACCGCCTTGTTCCAGCGACGGAGCACTCGCTCGCAGTCGATCTTGTAGGAATCTCGCAACTCCTCGTTCATGCAGTTTCTCAGCGGGAAGTTCTTCTCGATGAGCTTGCCGTTCTCGACCACAGCCATCGACCGGGTCTTGCCGAGGCAGTTGTGGTCGTCGAAGTCTTTGGATTCCTTCCACCGGCCCTTGATGCCTGCCGCGAAGTAGTCCGCAGCGTTGGTGGAGACCTCAGCGCCGAAGAGATCGAGGGAGTAGCCATACCAGTGGTTGATCCACTTCTGGATGGTGGGAAGATCCACACCGCCTTGTGCACGAGCGTCCTCGTTGGAGTCTTGCTGCATGAGCTGACACGCCCGCCGCATGACTCGCTCGAGCCCGAGCTCTCCCACGGAGAGGTGGTGGGCCTCCTCGGTGAGCATGAAGCGACAGGTTCGGCTCAGCGGATCGAAGGCACTCTCGGCGAGGGAACCCAGCTGGTACTTACCGTCCCGGTCCGTGAACATGGCGAAGCTGAAGAAGGTCAGCCAGTCTTCGCAGGGTTGATTGAACGCATCGAGGATGCGGGGTTTGTCCTCGTCGCCTGAGCGCCGTGCGAGAAGTTCATCTGCCTCGTCGCGGCCGTCGCGGCCAAAGTAGGCATGCAGAAGGTAGACCATGGCCCACAGGTGGCGCCCTTCCTCGACGTTGACCTGGAAGAGGTTTCTGGCGTCCATGAGCGAGGGTGCAGTGTTCGCCAGCCAGCGCTGCTGCTCCACGCTGGCGGGCTCCGTGTCGGCCTGCACTACGATGATGCGCTTCAGGATGTTTCGGTACTCACCGGGCACCGACTGCCAGACCTTACCGCCGGCATCGTCTCCACAAGTGATGGTCCGGTCCTTCTCCGGGTCGGCCAGGAAGATCCCCCAGCGGTACTCCGGCATGCGGACGTGGCCGAAGTGAGCCCAGCCGCCGGGCTCGGTGGAGATGGCGGTGCGCAGGTAGATCTCATCGGTCTTGAAGACCTGCGGCCCTACATCGCCCCACCAGTCCAGGAAGGCCGGCTGCCACTTCTCGAGTGCACGCTGAAGGCGGCGATCGTTGGAGAGATCGACGTTGTTGGGGATGCGCTCGTCGTAGTTGATGCTGCTCATCAGGTTCTCCGGAAGTCAAAGACGGGCCGCTCGGGGTGGCCATAGAGGGTGAGTGCGCCGGTCTTGCCGACGGCGTTGGGGCGCTGGAAGATCCAGTTCTGCCAGGCGGAGAGCCGGCCGTAGATCTTGGTCTCGCAGGTCTCTGCGCCGCCGAAGCGCAGGTTCTGCTCCATACCTGTGAGCGCATCGGGCGAGAGGCTGATGCGCTCCTCGATGGCGATGCGGACCTCGTCCTCCCAGTCGATATCGTCCGGTGCGGCAGTGACGATTCCGAGGTCTTCGGCGGTCTCGGCATCGATGGGACCGTCCTCATCCAGCGCGACACCTGGGGCGTCCACATCGCCGGGGAAGCGGGCGACCAGCCGGGAGAGTTCGTTGGCCATGGGGAAGATGCCGGTGTTGGCGCGAGAGAGCTGCACGGTGTTCTCTAGGTCATCATCGAGCAGCATGTAGGATCGGTCGGCAGAGAGGGTCAGCTCAAAGAGGATGCCGACAAAGCAGTGACCGGGCTCGATGATGGTGAAGACCGACTTGGCCATATTGTCCAGGCGGCGGAGGCACTGGGCCTGGAAGTGCTTGATCTCCATCAGGAACCAGTCGGACTCCGAGCCATCCAGGATGAAGGCCTCGTGCTCGAGGACCTTCGCGGCATCGCCCTCGGTCCTCAGGTTGATGAGGCCCACCTCCAGGTGATTGATGCGCAGACGCAGCAGCGCGTCCTCGAACTCCCGGAAGGCGCGCAGCGACCAGGTGTCGGCCGCCCGCTCTGGCGCTGACTCTGGGCCGCGCATGAGCACATTGGCCACTCGGCCATCGATGGCCACATCCACGCTGGGGTACGACCAGCCCTCGTCGGTCTCGGTGCGGGTGAGCGCGGGAAGCGCGATGCCTTCACCGGTGCGGTTGGGGAACTTCTCTGCTTGCTCGGCCACGATCTCTGCGGCGCGTCCAGCGATGCCATCGGACCATTTGGACTTGGGAAAGCTGCCATCGATGAAGTCGTACTTCTTGGCGTCGCGGGCTCGGAAGCCCTCGGCCTTGGTGCAGAAGATGTCGGAGAGGTCCCGGCGGATTTTCCGCTTGTCTGTGAGTCGCGTAAGGCCGCCGGTGCCGGGCAATACGCCGAGCAGCGGCACCTCGGGCAGGGCCACTGCCGCATTGCCATCATCGATCAGGTAGATCTCCTCGCAGGCCAGTGCCAGCTCGTAGCCGCCACCAGATGCGGTGCCGTTGAGCGCGGCCACGTAGACCTGACCGGAGTGCTCGGTGGCATCTTCGATGCCCACCCGGGTCTCGTTGGTGTACTTGCAGAAGTTCACCTTGAAGGCGTGGGGCGCGTTGCCCAGGAAGCGGATGTTGGCGCCCGCGCAGAAGATCTTGTCGTAGGCGCCGGTGACCAGGACGCAGCGGACCTCGGGATGCTCGAAGCGCAGGCGGTTGACCGCATCGTGAAGCTCGATGTCTACCGCGAGGTCATAGGAGTTGAGCTTGAGGTCGTACAGCCCATCCCACATGGGGTGGTCTTCCTTGATGTGCATGGTCAAGGTCGCCACGGCACCATCGATCTCGAGATCCCAGTGGATGTACTGGTCTGGATGGGTCTCGAAATTCACGGCCGGGTAAGCAAATTCACCCATGGATGCCCCCAATGTTGTTTGCACTATAATGCATAAAAATATGTTTTGCAAGGGATACTAGATGCATTATACTGCATGTATGGACACGCTTCTTATCGATATTGGATCCCGGCTTCGGGCGAGACGTACGGCACTTGGACTGACTCAAGCCGACCTGGCACGGGCGGCAGGTGTCTCTCCGCGGTTTCTGGTGCAGTTGGAGGGCGGGAGTGGAAACATCAGCGTGCAGCGGCTCGCAGAGGTCTGCCAGGCGCTGGATACCCGTCTGGATGAACTCTTCCGTGGCTTGGGGCCTGGTGGATCCGAAAAGGTGGCGCTGGTGGGACTACGGGGCGCGGGCAAGTCGACCATCGGGGCGGCACTGGCCCGGCGCCTGGACACGGACTTTGTGGAGCTGGATGCAGAGGTGGAGGCCGAGGCCGGCATGAGTCTCTCGGAGATCTTCGAGCTGCACGGTGAGGATGCCTATCGGGCACTGGAGCGTGCGGTGCTGGAGCGGGTTCTGGCCGCGCCGGGCCCTGCAGTCATTGCGGCTGGCGGCTCCATCGTGAAATCCCCAGAAGCCTGGCGGAGCCTCCGAGAAGGTGCTCGGACCGTGTGGCTACAGGCCTCTCCGGATGCGCACCTGGAGCGGGTGCGGGCACAAGGAGACCTCCGTCCCATGCGCGGCTGGGCGGACCCCCGCGCAGTGCTCGAGACGATCCTGGCCGAGCGGGCAGCGCTGTATGGTCAGGCTGCACTGACCCTGGACACTGGCGCACTCGGCGTCTCCGGAGTGGTGGATGCCATCGCTGGTTCCTGAGGCAGGAGAGACGCTGGATCGAATCACGGAGCACTGGCAGATCTTCCAGCTCAAGAAGGGTCATCGCTTCTCGACGGATGACTCGGTCACTGCCTGGACGGCCGGCTCCCTGCGGCCCCATGCCCTTCGATTGGTAGACATCGGTGCCGGCATTGGCTCGGTCGGCCTGATGACCTTGCACATGATGGGACCTGAGGCCACCAGCATCTTTGTGGAGGTCCAGGAGACGAGCCACCAGCTCTGCCGGAAGTCCATCGCGCTCAATGAGCTGCAGGACCGGGTGGAGCTTCGGCACGGTGACCTCCGCCATGACGACGTCCTGCCGGAGACCGCTGGCTTCGATCTGGTCACCGGCTCTCCGCCGTACTTCCCCGTCGATCAGGGTGTGGTGTCAGGAAATCCACAGCGAGCCGGAGCGCGGATGGAGCTCAAGGGCGATGTCTATGACTACTGCCGCACCGCTGCTCGGTTGATGAAGCCAGGGGCCGCCTTCGTCTTTGTCCACGCTGCCGACGACCCTCGGCCAGAACTCGCCATTCAGGCTGCAGGACTCACGCTCAATCAGCGCCGGGATGTGTGCTTTCGGGAGGGCCGCCCGCCGACCATCGCCGTATTTTCCTGTAGCTTTAGCGGCACTCGGAACGATGCGGTCCCGCTCGTGATGCGGACTGCAGACGGTGAGTACAGCGCGGACCGATTCATGCTCAAGGCTGCGATGGGGCTGGGTGATCACTGAGGGGCGTGGCCGTATGGGAGAAGCCATGTCGCGATTCGTGATCCGATAGCTTGTCACCGTGTTCGCTCTGAGCTGAGCCTGGACGAAGTCGCCAGAGCAGTGAGCGCTACCGCAGGCTGGCCTTGAGTTGGACCACATCCGGATCATCCGGCAAGGCCACTGCTGCGGCCTTCGCAGCGGATCGAGCAGCCGGAAGGTCCAGCAGGTACAGCGCTGTGTGAGCCTGGTTTACCGCCGTGGCTCCTGCGGGTGCGCCGAGCTCTTTGGCCCTTGCGTAGGCTTTCCGGGCACGAGGGTACAGTCCCTCGACAAAGGCTCTGTGCCCTTGTTGGGTAGCGCCCAAGGCTGTGCCAGGATCGGCCAGTGTGGGCTGAGGCAACCCGGGAATCTTCCGGTGGCCGGTGAAGTGATCCAGTCGATACGGGTCCGGTGCCTGGGCATCCAGTGCGTTGGCGGCCTCCTCGACTTCCGCTTCGGTGAGGCCAGGGAGGAGGCCCTCTCTGGCGATACACTGCGCAAGCCCGCGTCCCAGCCGCTGCAGTCCATCAGCGTTTGGGTGGCAGTGATCGATGAAGACGTCGGAGCCTGGAATACCGTTCGGTGAGCCATCGGCCATCACCTGCGCCAGATCGCAGACAGGAACCCCAGCGGCCGAGGTGGCGGTCAGGACCTGACTCCTCAGGTACTTGTCCGCCTGCATCGGGCGTAGCGCGAGGGCCTCGGACTGCTCAAAGGCCTGGTGTGCTTCCGCATCCAGTCCCGCCCGTAGGAACAGGTGGCCCAGCTGATACTGCGCCCCCTCGGTCTGGATCTCGGATTCCAGGAGTCGTGCCTGCGCGATCATCTCTGCGCTGGAGAGCTTGTCCACATTCTGTCCGAGGTCATGGAGCTTGTTCTCTGCCTCCTGGGTGATCTCGCCGGGAGTAGCGTTGTCCATGTGGTCGCGCAGATTGGTCGGCACTGTCGCGATCATGATGGGGATCTGCGCATCGTCGGCGGCAGCGATCATCGCATCGAGGTGCTCTCGGTACAGCAGTCGACCCAGCTTTCGATCCGCATCATCGACCAGTACATCGAGTCGTCCGATGGGCAGCCAGGTGATCCCCTCCGGCGGGGCCATGATGTCCTCGGCTGGAGCCACGAGATCCCGAACCTGACGATACAGGTAGCTCTGATTCATCCGGCGACGGAGCAACTCACCCTGAGGGTCGTAGCGATCCGAAGCTGCCTTGAGCGCTCTGATCTCGTGGTACTCATTATTTCCTGAGTAGACGACGATCATGTCCGGCCTGTCGTGCCTTACCGCACCGCTGACCATCTCCTTGACCTGGCGCGATCCCATGCCGCCGTGGGCGAGGTTGAGGATCTCGATCGTCTGGTCAGGTGCTGCTGCCCGGAGGTAACGCTGCGCCCAGCCAGGGAATGCTGAGAACTCCGAGAACATCTCTCCGTACGCTGCAGATGCGCCCACCACGAGCACCCGGATCCCGGCTGGATGATCGGTCGCCAATCGCCTGCGGCCTGTCGTATAGACCCGGCTGCCCGGGGCCTTTCCGGAGAGGTAGATCTTTCCCGGAGTCTCCTGGTAGGACAGAGGAGAGCGGACGTCCTGCAGGTCTGGCTGGAGGAGTCGGAGGAGGCCCTCCGCCCCGCACAGGAGGAGTGCAGTGACCATGAGGCCCATGCCCAGTCGTCGGAGGGTCCGCTTCATTTCAGGCAGTGTAGTACGACGCCGGCATCCATGAAGAAAGCGGCCCCCCGGGTTTCCCCGGGAGGCCGCGTCCCAACAGTCCTGGTGGACTCAGTCCGCGTTCTTGAAGAACGTCGGGATGTCATAGTCGTCCGGGTTCAGGCCGGAGACCATGGAGTTGTTGTTGCCGCCGCCGGAAGGCCGGTAGCCGCCGGTGCGACCGCCGCCGCCGCGCATGGCCTCGGCCACGCGACGCTCGACAGACGGAGTGGCCTGCAGGTAGGCCTCGTCGAAGCCTGTGGCGATCACGGTGACGCGCGCCTCGTCCTGCATGGTCTCGTCGATGACCCAACCCCAGATGACGTTGGCGTCTTCGTGGGCTTCTTCCTGGATCATGGTGCTCGCCTCGTTGATCTCGAACATCGTGAGATCGGAGGACCCCGTGATGTTGATGAGCACGCTGGTCGCACCCGCGATGCTCACATCGTCCAGCAGCGGAGAGCTGATGGCCTTCTGGGCGGCTTCCACCGTGCGGTGCTCGCCTGTGCCCATGCCGACACCCATGAGCGCCAGGCCCTTGTTGGCCATGATGGTGCGCACATCGGCGAAGTCGACGTTGACGATGCCCTGGAAGTTGATGAGGTCGCTCACGCCCTTGACGGCTTCGTAGAGCACCTTGTCGGCCAGGCTGAAGGCCTCGGCCATGGTGGTCCGCTCGGTCGCCATCGAGATGAGGCGTTGGTTCGGAATGGTGATCAGGGTGTCGACACAGCCACGGAGGGCATCGACGCCTTCCTCTGCTTGCTTGCGACGTCGCCGACCTTCAAAGTGGAAGGGCCGCGTGACGCAGGCGACGGTCAAAGCACCGACCTCCTTGGCCACCTGTGCAATGACCGGGGCGGCACCGGTACCGGTGCCCCCGCCCATGCCGGCGGTGATGAAGACCATGTCGGACCCGACGACCAATTCGGCCAGTCGCTCCCGATCCTCTAGCGCGGCCTCTCGGCCGACCTCTGGATCCGCGCCGGCTCCCAGTCCCTTCGTCAGCGCATTTCCAAGCTGGAAGCGCCGCGGGGCCAGGGACCGCTCGAGGTCCTGCGCGTCGGTGTTCACCGCCACGAAGTCCACGCCGGTCATGCCGCACTGAATCATGTTGTTGACAGCGTTTCCGCCGCCGCCGCCCACACCGATCACTCGGATTTGGGCCTTCGCAATATCGTTATCCACCAGCTCGATCGTCATCTGCTCACCTTCTTCTGCTTCTGGTACTGTTTTTGGGGGGGGATTGTTGGGACTAGCGGGGCAGGGGGGTGGCCACGGCCACCGTGTCGATGTCGAGATCGACCACCTGCGGTGTAGATAGATCCAGACCCAGTTCAACCATCTGGCTGAGCCGAGTCAGGCGTTGGCGCGGGGCATCGAAGCCAAAGATCACCCGGGTGCCGTTGCGGAGCACGAGGGTGAACCCGCGATGGGAATCGAAGTGAAATTCACTGACTTCGTTGGTGTCCACGGCAGAGTGGTTGCCGACCTCTGTCATGAGGTCCACAGCACCGAGCACAATGTGTCGACCCAGGACTGGATGGGCCTCGATCATCTCCGGATCGATGCCAGTCAGGATGGGGAAGTCCAGTCGAGTAGAGTCGGCGCGCTTGAATACATGGCCCTTCTCGTCGGCGTACCAGAGCGAATCCAGGGCGACCAACAGGTGGGGCAGATGCTCCACGACGTTGATCTGAACGGTGCCGGGAAAGCGGCGCCGGGCAGATGCAGACTCGATCCATGGATGCCGCTCCACCCCGTGCACAGCGCGAGAGAGATCCGCCTGGAACATGTGGGTGCCCACGCGAATGTCCGTCAGGTGTCGGAGTTGAGCCTGGCTGGCCTGCGTGTGGCCGGAGATCACAACATCCTTCACCCGAAAGGTCTCTCCGTGGGCAATCCGGTCTCCGGCTGCCCAGAGGATCACCGCAGCCACACCACCGGTAAGCCCCCACGTAAGGAGCCGACGAGCACGCATGAAGAGCGTCGGGTGCTGAGGCAGAATTGGGCGCACGGGAGAGTGCCCGGGAGGGGGGGAGGGAGGATAAGGCTCGGCGGGGGAAGCCGAAGGGGGAGGGGGACAAATGGCCCAGAGAGGAGGGCTGGAACGAGATTACCGCAGGGGAGTGGCCTTGACAAGGCAAGAGTAAGATTTAAATCGACCGACAGCGAGGCTATCGCGACCTCAGATGGAGTCCGATGAGGCGGTAGGGAGCTCTGACGGAAGTCCTGATCCCTCAGGCTCCGCATCTGTTACGGTGGTATGAACGTGTAATTGTGCGCCTTTAAGCTGCAATTCTACCAATTCCTCGAAGGGCACCCCGGCCGCCCCTGCTGCCATGGGTGTGAGAGAAGTGACCGTCATACCTGGGATGGTGTTGATCTCCAGGAACCAGGGAATTCCGGTCTCATCTACGATGAAGTCCGCCCGCGCGACTCCGCTCAGACCGATGGTGCGGAATGCGATCTCTGCGTGGGCCTGCGCGGTGTCCGCCACCACCGGATCGATGGGAGCGGGGACGAGATACTCGGTCTGTCCCTTGGTGTACTTGGCAGAGAAGTCAAAGAAGCCATCTACCGGTCGAATACTCACCACGGGCTGGGCCACCCCATCCAGGAGGGCCACGGTGATCTCTTCACCGGAGATGAACTGTTCGAGCAGGAGCTCATCCTCGTTCTCGCTCGCCTCATGCCGGGCCTGTTGGAGATCTTCTTCGGTGGCGCACATCCAGATGCCGATCGTGCTGCCTCCGGTGGGGGTTTTGGCCACCAACGGGTACTGCAAGCCGGCAGGCAGCGGGCTTCCGCGCGTCCACACGGAGTCTGCTGGCAGATGGATCCCTGTCTCTTTGAGCAGCCGCTTGGTGACGATCTTGTCCATGGCGATGGCTGAGCCTCGTACGCCGCTTCCCGTGTAGGGGATGCGCATGATCTCCAGCAGGCCCTGGACGCAGCCGTCCTCGCCGAAGGCACCGTGCAGCGCCAGCCAGGCCACATCCACGCTCTCGGCTCGAAGACGCTCCGGGAGGTCAGGTCCGACGTCGATCTCCACCACGCGGTAGCCCCGGCTTCGCAGTGCATTGGCGACAGCGGCACCACTCTTCAGGGAGATCTTGCGTTCGGTGGACATGCCACCCATCAACACTGCCACACACTGGTCCTTCATCTCATCTCCTCTTCCCGGGCTCGTTTCCGAGGAGGGGGGTTCGGGTCTCAAGCTTGACGCCCCGGGTCTTCTGCAGCCGCTGTCGGATTCCCTGGATCAACAGCATCAGATCCTTGCAGGACCCTCCGCCGAGCTGGACCACGGTGCCCGGTGCCGTTCGGGAGATCCGCCATCGACGAAGTCGGGCCCCGCAGACGCCGGCCTTGATGAATTCTTTCCCCACAAGACTGTTCTCCACGTCCTGGAAGATGGCCCCAGGTGCGGGCGGGGGCAGCAACTCGATCCCACGAGGCGGATCCCGCTGCAAGGTGATCGAGACGAGCACGGCGTTCTTGGTCAGGCTCGGCATGCCCTCCCCCGGATCGATCGAAAGATCCTGGATTCGGCCGGACTGATGGACTCGTATCGAGGTGCACACGTGGTCAAGGGACGTGTCCCATCCTCTCTCGAGCCAGCCGCCGATACATCCTGGCCAGCCTCGAAGGTCTTGCCAGAACTCGCCCTCGAGTCCGCCTGGAATCGCAGAGAAGAGCGCTGCGGATCCAATGGTCACGGTGTGGTCCTCGACGATGATCTGCTCGAAACCCCGGCCAAGTCTGAGCACGGCCCCCTTCAGGCCACCGTCGCGCACCAGCCAGTCGGAAAATGGCCAGTGGACTCGCCACACCGCGCTGCTGGAACGTGCTGCCTTGAGCGCATGGGTGAGCCCTTCTTCGTCGTTGGCCATGACCCACAGCTCTGCGGGTCCCCCCACACGGAGGGGCAGGTGTCGGGCCAGGGGCTCCTCGGGCCGCAGGGCGACCCCAGCGGTCTCGGAGAGCGCAGCACACATTTCAGCCGCTGGCATGCAACCCCTCCGCCAGGGTCTGGCATACCTGGGCCACATCACCGGCGCCCAGGGTGATCACGACGTCTCCACGGCGCGTCTGTTCCAACAGGTGGGCGGTGGCGGCATCCAAGGAGTCCACCTGGGTCACACCCCGGTGTCCGTGGTCCACCATGCCGACGGCGATTCGCTCATGGTTCACACCATCGAGGGGCTGCTCTCCGGCCCGGTAGACCGGGCAGACCACGACCAGATCCGCGCTGTTGAAGGAGCGCTGGAATTCGTCCATCAGATCCCGCACCCGGGTGTAGCGATGAGGCTGGAAGACTGCGACGATGCGCCGATCCGGCCAGGCTTGCCTCGCCGCACTGAGGGTGGCCTGGATCTCGGTGGGGTGGTGCCCGTAGTCATCGATGATGGTGATGTCGCCATCCGGATGCTTGATGTCCGACCGGATGGAGAACCGCCGGTCCACCCCGTTGAAGCCGTCCAGGCTGCTCTGGATGCGATCGAAGGGGATGTCCAGCTCCAGGCTCACGGCAATGGCGGCAAGCGCATTGCACACATTGTGCTCGCCGGGCATGGCCAGCCGGATGTCTCCGAGCATCTCGCCCTTCCAGCGGACCTGGAAGAAGGCGTTGACGCCCTCGTGTCGAAGTGCCTCTCCCCGCACTTCCGCCTGGGCCTCCATGCCGTAGGTCACGGTCCGGCGTCGGATGCTCGGAAGGAGACTCTGGACCACAGGATGATCCAGGCACAGCGCGGTGAAACCAAAGAACGGCACCTTGCCCGCGAACTCCCGAAAGCCCTCCACAAGCGCATCCATGCTGCCCCAGTGTTCCAGGTGCTCGGGGTCGATATTGGTGATGACGGCGACCGTGGGAGCGAGCAGCATGAAGCTGCCGTCCGACTCGTCGGCCTCGGCCACCATGAATTCCCCTGCACCCAGCTTGGCGCTCGCACCGATGGCGTCCAGTCGGCCTCCGATCACGATGGTGGGGTCCAGTCCTGCGCGGTGGAGGCACTGTGCCAGCATGCTGGTGGTGGTGGTCTTTCCGTGGGTCCCTGCGACCGCGATGCCGTACTTCATGCGCATCAACTCAGCGAGCATCTCGGCGCGTGGAATCACCGGGATGTGGGCCTTTTCGGCAGCGACGATCTCGGGGTTGTGCATGGGGACAGCCGTAGATTTCACCACGACATCCGCACCCACCACGTTGGAAGGATCGTGGTCCAGATGAATGGTGCCCCCCAGCTCCCTCAGTCGCTGAACGGCGCTGGAGGCCTTGAGGTCCGAGCCGGTCACATTGAAGCCCATGGTGAGCAGAACCTCGGCAATGCCGCTCATTCCTGAGCCACCAATCCCCACGAAGTGGATCGTCTTGATCTTGCCTCTGAACATCAGGCGGTCCTTGCGACGCTGGGATTGGATGCCTCAGGACTAGGCCAGCCGGAATTGACGGGCACGTCTTTGGCTTCCGCTGAGATGCTGAGGAGGATGCCCAGCACCCACAGGTGAGAGATCATGGCGGTCGCGCCGTAGCTGATAAATGGCAGTACCAGCCCCTTGGGCGGCACGATGCCCATCACCACGGCCAGGTTGAGGAAGGCCTCCAGTCCAATCATGATCGCCAGCGTGCCGGCCAGATACATGCTGAAGGCATCTCGGGCCCGGCGCGCGATGTGGAGCCCTCGCCAGACCATGATGACGTACAGCAAGATCATTCCGGTAAGGGCCATCAGTCCCAACTCCTCCGCAATCACCGCACTGATGTAGTCCGTCCAGGGCTCGGGCAAGAAGTGAAGCTTGGCCATGGAGTTGCCGAGCCCCTGGCCCCACAGACCACCGGAGTGCATGGCGACCCAGCTCTGGATGGTGTGGTAGCCCTCATCATTCGCGGTGTTCCAGGGGTCGAGGAAGCTGGTGACACGGCGAAGTCGATAGGCCTGCGCCTGTATGACGGGGATGATGACCATCAGACCCAGGCCCAGTGCCACAGCCATGTGGGAGATCCGCATCCCGGCGATGAACAGCATGGCGATGCACAAGATGCCGATGATCACGGTCGTGCCGAAGTCCGGCTGAAAGAGCACCAGCAGCAGGATCGGCAAGGGGATCAGCAGGGAGCGCAGCACCAGACGATGATCGGAGATCAGTCCCCGATGCTTGGCGAGGTAGTCGGCCAGCATGAACAAGACGACGATCTTTCCGAATTCGGACGGCTGTATGTGGAAGCCTCCAAAGCCAATCCAGCGACTGGCACCGTTGACCTCATGCTGAATGCCGGGGATCAGGCAGAGCGTCAGCCCGAAGATGACCGCGGAGTACAGGGCGATTCGATACCGGCGGAAGATGCGCATTGGCGTCACCGCAGAACCCACGCACAGGGCGAGGCCCAGCGCGGTCGCCATGAGTTGGCGCGTCAGGTAGTGCGCTTCATCCCCGGTGTGTTCCAGGGCCACCACCGCGGAGGCGGAGTACACCATCACCATTCCGAAGACCACAAGTAGGGCCACGGTGAGGATCAGCCAAGTGTCGGTGCTGCGATTCATGGGGAGGTCTCCCGAGCAAGAGCAGAGAACACGCGTCCGCGGTCCTCGAAGTCACTGAATTCATCAAAACTGGCGCAAGCGGGTGAGAGCAGCACGACTTCGTCGGGCTGTACAATCTCGGCTGCGGTCTGGACCGCTTCCCCCAGACCACTGGCGTGGCGAACGGGCAGACCCTGCAGTGCCTGGGCAATCTCTGGGCCGCTGGCACCAAAGCAGATCACGGCGCGCGCCTGTTCTTGAAGCAAGGGGCGGAGGCGGTTGTAGTCTGCACCAGGCTTTCCTTTCCCACCCAACAGCACGACCATCGGGGCTCCGATGCCAGCGATACCCACCAGGGCTGCATCTACATTGGTGGCCTTGGAGTCATTCACCCAGCGGACGCCGCCTTGGTCATGTACTGGCTGGAGGCGATGAGGCAGCGCAGTCAGCTGGCTCAGATTCATCGCGGATCGGGGTGCGCCAGCGCATACGGCCAGGAGGACTGCAGCAGCGGCATTGTCACGGTTGTGCGCTCCCAGGAGGCTCAAGCCGCTGAGGTCTACGGTGCCATCGTCTGGGGTGCCCTGCAGGGAGATCAGATCGCCCTCAATTCGAACCCCCGGCCCGCGTCCCAGCCAGGCCTGCACCGCCGCGGTCTTTCCGTGGCACAGCAGACCAGAGCTGTCCTTGGCTGGAATGACTGCCAAGCCCTCCGGTCCCATTCGAGAGAAGATGCGCTGCTTGATCGCTGCGTAATTCTCCATGGAGCCGTGTCGTCCCAGGTGATCCGGTGCAAGATTCAGGATGACCGCGGCCGTGGGGCACAGCCCACCTGGAAGCTCGAGCTGGTACGAGCTCACCTCCACCACCGCCACATCGAGACTGTCCGCCTGAGTGATGGCATCGGTGAGCGGGTTGCCCAGGTTGCCCCCGACGAAGACCCGCTTTCCGGCCTGCCGCAGCAGCTGGCCGGTGAGATCGGTGACCGAGGACTTCCCGTTGGTGCCGGTGACCGCCACGATCGGTACGCCAGCGGCTTGTAGCCGTGCAGCAGCCAGACCCAGCTCTCCGCACACCGGAACGCCTGCCGCCATGGCCGCCACGAGATCCCGCTGAGTGGCTGGTACGCCGGGGGAGACGATGATCTGGTCCACCTCCAGGAAGTCCAGGCGGTCATGCAGGCCGTAGACGTGGGTACATCCCTCCATCTGTGGAGCGTCTTCACGGAGATCTGTGCAGGTGACCTTCGCCCCCTCCGAGAGGGCGAGCTTGGCGATGGATTGGCCGCTCCGGCCCATCCCTACCACCAGCACGTGTTTCTCCTGAAACGTCATCAGCGTACCTTCAGGGTGGAGAGCGCTACGAGCGCCAGCAGGATCGAGATGATCCAGAAGCGGACGATGATCTTGGGCTCGCTCCATCCCTTTTTCTCGTAGTGGTGATGGATCGGCGCCATGGCGAACACCCGTTTTCCACGAAGCTTGTACGAGCCCACCTGGAGAATGACGCTGACGGCCTCCAGGACAAAGATGCCCCCGACCAGCACCAGGAGGATCTCATTCTTGGTGAGCACCGCCAGTGCGCCCAGCGCCCCGCCCAGGCTCAAGGATCCCACATCTCCCATGAAGATCTGGGCCGGGTAGGTGTTGTACCAGAGGAAGCCCAGCCCGGCCCCGACGATCGCCACCGCAAAGACGGTGAGCTCGCCCGCTCCCTTCACGAAGGGAACCGAGAGATAGCCGGAGAACTTGAAGTTTCCGGCGACGTAGGCGAGCACGGCGAAGGTGAGCGCTGAGGTCATGATGGGGCCGATGGCCAGCCCGTCCAGACCATCGGTCAGATTGACGGAGTTCGATGCGCCGGTGAGCACGATCATGCCAAAGACCACGTAGACCCATGCCAGGTGTGGGCTGCCCAGTGCGGAGAAGTCGACGGCCCCATGCCAGATGCCCGAGGTGGAGTCGAAGGAGCCCTTGAGGAAGGGGAGGCTGAGCTCGGGGGTGATCTCTCCAGACATCAGACCCCAGCCGAGCACGGCGCCAGCGATGCCGAACTGGCCTGCGAGCTTCCAGCGCCCGCTGAGACCATCGCTGCTCTTCTGCATGACCTTCTTCCAGTCATCGATAAAGCCGATCAGGCCGTACCCAAGGAAGACGGCCAGCGCCATCCACACCTCGGCCTGATCCAGGCGGGCCCAGAGCAGGGTGGACACTGTGATGGCCAGGATCATCGGGACGCCGCCCATGGTGGGGGTGCCGACCTTGTTCTCCACATGGGTCTGTGGACCATCCTCCCGAATGATCTGCTCCATCCGGGTCCGCTTCATCTTGTCGATGAACCAGGGGTACAGCAGGTAGCAGATCGCAAGCGCCGTCACCATGCCCCATGTGGCCCGAAAGGTGATGTAGTGGAACAGATTGAAGAAATCTCCGGATTGCGGCGTCGAGAGCGGTGTGAGCAGGGCGTAGAGCATCAGGCAGGTGCCTCCGTCTGGAGTTCGTGGAGTACGCTCTCCATTGCCAAGCCGCGGCTGCCCTTGAGCAGAACCACATCTCCTGGCCTCAGTTGGTGTTTCAAGAGTCGTGCCAACCCAGCGGCATCTTCCGCCAGGAGATGAGGACTGCTGGCTCCGGCGGCAGCAGCGAACAGTGGGCCTGCCAGACCGAGTAGGTCCAGGTCCAGATTCTGGGCCATTTCGATGATCTCTCTGTGGGCGTCGATCTCGTCAGGGCCCAGCTCGAGCATGTCGCCCAACAGGGCAATCCGACGGGCGCCCTGGGTCCTCGGCACGCTGCACAACGTCTGAAGCGAGGCCATCATGGACATTGGGTTGGCATTGTATGCATCGTTTATCACCCGAATCTGGCCGGGCCCCTCTTCGATTCGCAGCCGCATGCCTACGGGGGCATATCGACCCAGCAGTGCTCCGATCTGATCCGTGGGAACCCGGAGCGCACGCGCCACGGCCACCGCAGCCGCAGCGTTGTGGGCCAGGTGCAGACCCGGGCTTGGAAGAGTTCCGAGTACCCGTCCGGTGGGGGTCTCGATCCGGAAGCGGGTCTCCAGGGTGTTCGGGTCGATGGCGGCGTCTGTCAATCGAACGTCGCTGTCCATCGACAATCCGTAGCGAATCAGGCGTACACCCTCTGGCGTGGGCAGGCTGCAGATGTGCGGGTCATCCGCGTTGATGCAGAGGATGTCTCCGGGCCGTGCTCCGGCGAATAGCTCGCCTTTGGCTTGAGCGACCTGGTGGATGGAACCCACTCCTTCCAGGTGGGCTGCGCCCACATTGGTGATGACCCGGACCGTGGGTTGGCCGATCTCCTGGAGCAGGTCGATCTCACCCAGGTGGTTCATCCCCATCTCCAGTACCCAGGCATCTGCACCCACCGGGGCGTCGAGGATGGTCAGGGGTACACCGATGTGGTTGTTCAGGTTCCCCATGGTCTGGTGGATCACGCCGAGGGGTTCGAGGGCCAGACCGATCATTGCTCGTGTGGTGGTCTTGCCGGTGCTTCCAGTGATTCCAACCACTGGACCCTGGTAGTCGCTGCGGACCCGTCGAGCGATGTCCTGGAGTGCTCTGAGACCGTCGGGTACCTGGATGAAGCCCCCGCTCCAGTCTTCAGGGACATGGCTCGCGATGGTGCCTGCCACGCCAGCCGCTTGAGCCTCGGGCAGGAAGTCGTGCGCATCAAAGCGATCGCCCTTGAGGGTCAAGAACCAATCGCCGGGAGCGAGCTTCCGGGTATCTGTGCAGATCCTTCCGGGCTCCGCTGCACACACGAGGGTCCCACGGGCAGCCTCCGTCATCCACTGTGCGTCCAGGATCATGTCCGCGCTCCGATGGCGGCCTTGGCCACGGCCACGTCGTCGAAGCGGGCCACCTCATCGCCGGTGGTCTGGGTCTGCTCATGACCCTTGCCGGCAATCAGCACCACATCTCCCGGAGCGGCTTCGGTCACAGCGGCGGTGATGGCCTCCGCCCGATCGGGAAGGATCGTGTGCACGCCGGTCAATCCCTCGACGATCTGAGCGATGATCTGCATGGGGTCCTCGGACCGAGGGTTGTCCGAGGTGACGAAGACCTTGTCGCTGCCCGCAGCTGCGGCAGCGCCCATCTGGGGACGCTTGCCAGGGTCCCGATCTCCACCACAGCCCATGACCGTTAGAACGCGACGAGGCTGAAGCCTCGCGAGGCTAGTCAGCACGGTCTGGAGTGCATCGGGGGTGTGGGCGTAGTCGACCAGCACCGTGAGGCCGTGGTCGTTGGGCACTGATTCCAGGCGACCCGGCACCCGGTAGAGTGCTGCGATGCCAGCCACACAGGTAGAGAGATCCAGGCCGAGTGCCCGGCCTGCTGCAAGTGCAGCGACGGCATTGGCCACATTGTGTGCACCCAGCAGTCGCACCTTTAGGATGGTCGGCCCGTCCGGCGTCTGGATGCTCACTCGGCTGCCGGAGAGGGATTCCTCGACTTCCTGGATGTGGAAATTGGCGCCCTTGGTGGTGCCATAGGTCCACCGTGTACGTTGGCCGGTGTCGATGTGCGCAGAAGCCGGATCGTCTGCACAGAGAATGGCGATTCCATCGTCTGCCAGCAGACTGTGGAAGAGGCGTGCCTTGGCCTGGAGGTAGCTGTCCATGTCCTGGTGGAAGTCGAGGTGGTCCCGGCTGAGGTTGGTAAAGACCGCGACCTGAAACGGAATGCCATCCGCTCGGAACATGCTGAGTGCGATGCTGCTGACCTCCATGATCGCCACAGCACAGTCTGACGCGATCATGTCGGCGAGCAGAGACTGGATGCGTGGCGCCTCCGGCGTGGTGTGCTCGGCAGGTAGATGTCGATCTCCGATCCGGTGACCAGTGGTCCCGATGACTCCAGCGGTCCAGTCCGCCTCGGCGGCAATGGATTCGAGCATCCAGCTGATGGTGGTCTTGCCGTTGGTTCCGGTCAGGCCCACGGTGGGCAGGCGGTGTCCGGGAAAACCCGCCACTGCAGCGGCGGCTTGGGCGAGCGCCCGCCGTGAATCCGGGACCTGCACCTCGGTGACCCCTGGCGCACACTGAACCGGGCCGTCCGCGATCACGGCGGCCACGTTCAGTCCAGGAACGAAGTCTCGTGCGTCCACCCGCTCGCCGCGGATGGCCACGAAGAGATCATTCGGTCCGGCGTCTCGGGAGTCGTGAGTGACGGAAGAGATGTGCCGGTCCAGAGGACCATTCACCTGGACGCCGTCCAGGTGTGGGATCAACGCGGAGAGAAGCATGGGGAGGGGTGCAGCTGGAAAAGGGGCGGCTGTGAAAGCCGCCGGGGGAGAGAAATGCGACGCCTCGCTCACTGTGCTGGGTTGAACACGGGGACAGGGAATGGCACGGGGGACGAGGCGTCGCAGAAAGGGGATCCCCCACATGGAGGGGACCGGGCGGAGGGGCGGCAGCAAAAACTACAGCAAGAACAACGGGAGCGGGATTCGGGGAGTGCAGGCACGTCTTGACGGGATGGCGTGTGGACCAGAAAGGGGGGGAGTTGGTCCACGGAGACGCCGGGGTGGGGCCCGTCACTTCGTGTCGATATGACTCGGGCAGGGCGCCCCAGTCAGTCACTCCATCGGATTTCCGCCCCTCCGCACCGGGTGGGGGAAAGCAATGAAATTGGTGGGTCCGTGGTGGGATGAGCTGCCTCATTGCAGAACTACCTCCACGGGTTGACCCGGCTGGATCGGCCGACCGGGGTTGGGGGACTGTTGGACCACACGGCCCGTCCCTTCAAGACGAATGCCCAGTCCGGCACCCTGGAGCATGACCAGGGCATCACGCATCGACAGGCCGGTGAGGTTGGGGGCAAGCAGGTTCTGGTTTCCATCCCACTTCAGCTCTGGTGGCACCATGGGCGGGACTGG
>Ga0310342_100000529_pt1 | contig 21722 bp, 19 predicted proteins | sample S15DNA20500_MG_FD_206155 | JGI IMG/M metagenome (GOLD analysis project Ga0310342, IMG submission 206155) | Marine microbial communities from station ALOHA, North Pacific Subtropical Gyre - S1503-DNA-20-500_MG | ecosystem: Environmental > Aquatic > Marine > Oceanic | place: Pacific Ocean: North...
CCGTTAGCAAAATGAACCCAGCTTCCGAGGAGAGAGCCGGACAAGATCGAGCTGCATCCGGTTGTTTCCCACTGCAGCAGGTCGGCACCGGGGCAACCGCTACTTGAGATTCCAGAAGACTCCGACAATCTCGGCCTTGCGCTTCTCCGAGGCCTGATCATCCTGATAGTAGAAGGTCAAGAAACGATCCGGCTTCAGTTCGAGGGTCTGGCTAAGGCCTACATCTGCAGTCGGGGCATCTGAGACCAGAGGCATCGGCTTACTCCAGGTCTGGCCCCCATCTTTGCTAACCAGCACCGCTAGACCAAAGGGAGGGTGACGCACGGTGTACGTCATGACTACGGCCCCGCTCGACGATTCGACGGGATATCCCTGCAGTTCTGCAGTACCCGTAACGCTCCGAGGAACGGACCAGGTCCTGCCCTCATCCGTTGAAGTGGTGATCAGCGTATGATCGGGCACCCGAACATAAGCATTGGCATCTTTGAACAACTTCTTGCTTTGAGCATGGGCCTCCAACTCTGCGCTTCGCATGGCGGCAAGCAGCTTCCCCGACGCCAAACGTCTGCGTACCCCTGCCAATGGTTGCAGCGTGAGACCAGCTTCTTCCGCCATCAGATGATTTGAGCAGCCAGCTAAAATAGCCTCGCTTTTCTATGGGTATGGCCTGGTCGTCTTAAATTGGAAAGTATCCGCCGTAGGCATTCATCATCAACTTGGCAGAAGACGACTCAAAGAGCCTCCCAAGGGGAAAAGCCACTCGAAGGGTGCCGGATCCAGTAGGGTGGGCCGGCTCCAGCTCCGCCCTTTGTCCTGGGACCACATCAAATAGGCCCGGGCAGTCTCGTCCTTCAAGTCCTTCCGAACGAAACCGAGCAGAACGTCACCCCCGGGTAGAGTCGCCAACATCTGAATCCGATCGTTATCGGGAGAATCAAACACCGATCGGAGTGCACTCCAGGTCAATCCATTGTCGAACGATTCGACGAGCGAAACGCTGTTGGCCCTGGCAAACCCCGTCCTGGCTCCTACCAAGAGATGCGTGGGCCCCACCCGGGTTACCTTGGGTGCATGCCCCTTAGGGCACACGACAACCCTTCGCTCAACCTCCAATTGAAGGTCAGAACTCGTCACTGCGAAAATGCTTGAGGAAAAAAGGATCCCGATGACAGTGAATAGGCTGGTGAACATGCAAACCTGGCTGAGATCTTCAAGCCTACACCGAAGCAGTTGTCGATCTGGACTGTAGCCACATCGCCCCAAGAGCACTGACGATCTTGCGGAGGGCAACCGGAGGATTGACAGGACCCTCGCCCACCAGCGATTCAGGGAAGGAGAGCCGGTAGCGCCGCCCCTGACTCCTACGAACCTCCCCGACGAGTCTGACAGTCGTCACCCCGAAGCACAAACGCAGCTTAACAGCGGAACCGAATGCCAGCTCTGGCACCTTGTCCGAACCGAACTCGATCAGCATTCCACAAAAGCCAATGTCGAGCGGACGTGGCGTCCAGACCTTCTTCTCTACTGTGAACAGTTTAACGCCAAGCCCGGTATCTTCAAGGTCGTGCAGCGGAACACAGAGGAGCCCTTGATCTGCTCCGCTCAAAACAGGTTTCGGCTGCTCGCGCCTTTTTTGTCTTACCGCCATCGGGGCGCCTCGAGTGGTGAAATGGCCGGGACCCATCCGACGTTGGCTCGCGAGTTGGCCCGATCCTCTCGTACACTCACCTTGCGAGGAAAAACGGCGTAAATCATGCTCAGGATCGACGCGGATTACGAAGACACATTCCTTATCGTACACGAGGCCCCTGAACAGAATTTTCGATTATGGGTAGATTAGCCGCGACTCCGGGCCTCCGGAGGCGATTTCTGGATGATTTCGACGGATAAAGGTGAGATAGGTTGCTGCGTCCGATTTCTTCTCGAGGTGATAGCGGACATCTGAATCCAGGACTTCCAGACAATCTAGTATGTCAACGGTCCGGAGTCCCATTGCGCTCCATTCAGGGTCCTGGCGCAGCCGTTCGAGTGCTTCATGCAAGGACCGCAAGAGCGCCTGGACGATCGGATTCGAGGATTCATGTTGATAGATGATCCCCTTGCGCTCGGTCTCATAGGTCTTCCTCAGGAGGGCTACTGCCTCAAACACATGCTGGTCTTGAAATGAAGTCAGATCTTCGCCGTAGGTGATAATCTGTTTCTCCAATTCTTCGATAAGCGGCTTGAATCGCTGCAGACTCTCGTACAACTTTCTCTGGCGGACGGGATCATCCTGGTGCTGCAGCTGATTAATGTATTTCTTGACGGACTGATAGGTTTGTCCTGACGTCAGGTAGGTACAGTCCGAGGGGCAGGCCACTTCTACGACTCGCTTCTCACCGCAGCATTGAGCACAGATTTCTCTCTGTTTAGCAGGGCAGAATCGTTTCCCCTTCCTCTTATCGCAGAGAATACACTTCATTGACTTTCTTCCGTTCTCGAACTCGGAAAATGATTCCGATTTAGGCTTCCTCACTCTTACCGGATCTTGCTTTCCCTGAGTATAACCGATGAGACATCAGCTCTCTTTCGGAGACACCCCATCTATATCCATCCGGGTTGTAGGCGGATATAATATTGAACGGCATGGAAAAACGGTTCTTCACGCTGGAGGAGGCACGAAAGCTTCTTCCCTCAATCAACGAATGGATGGAAAAAGCAAGGTCCCTTGCAAGTTGCTTGGATCGCTATCGCGAAGCAGTTGCGAAGTTTGCCGCGAACTCTCAGATGAACCAGGGTGGACCTGAGGGAACCGCGTACTTCACAGACCTGATTCGGCTTCAGAACTACTTGGTCCAGATCCAAAACAGCGGATGCGTAGTGAAAAGTATCGAGGAGGGTCTGGTGGACTTTCCTCATCTCAAGAACGGTCGGGAAGTCTACTTGTGCTGGAAGTACGGCGAAGACGATATCCGCTTCTGGCATGAAGTTGACGCAGGATTCGGGGGACGAATTCCCATCTTGGACTGAATTAGCGAGGCACAAAGAAATGACTAAAGGCCACAACAAAGGATATTCCTTGCTCGCAGTCTTGTTTCTGAGTGGGGTAATCGCCTGCTCCAAAGGCACAGAGGAACCCCAGCAAGAGATTCCCGCACCGAGTTCGAGCCCCCGGTCCAGTCTTGGAGATCTCAGCTTTGCCGCTCCTGCGGAGTGGATAGAGGGATCACCGTCCTCACCCATGCGCAGGGCTCAGTACCGTCTACCCCGAGCCGAGGGAGACGCCGAAGATGCTGAACTGGTCGTCTTCCACTTTCCTGGTCAGGGAGGCTCCGTGCAAGCCAACATGGACCGCTGGGTAGGTCAGTTCAGCAAAAAGGATGGCTCGTCCGCAGCTGATAGCTCAAAAATCTCCAAGAGGGAATCAGGCAATGTTCCCCTGACCCTACTGGACGTAGAGGGCATCTATAGTCCCTCCGGCGGGCCCATGATGCAGCGAGGGAGTCCCAAACCCAACTATCGCATGTTGGCGGCGATTGTGGAAACCTCGTCCGGCCCCTGGTTCTTCAAGCTGACCGGGCAGAAGAGCACAATAGGGAAGTGGGAAGAGAGCTTCCTCGGCTTTCTCGACTCGATCCAGCCCAACTAGGGTTTCTTGGTCGAGAAAAAGTTAACAAACTGATCAAGTTTCGTGCCTCGGCGTGATGTAGTTTCCAAAGAGACCGCTTCAGCGGTCTGGCGCGAACGCGTATTAGACCCGGCCTTTAGGGTCTGCGCAAAAATAACTTGGCATCTCATCTTCACACCATCTTCGGCCCCTCCTCAATCGCGAAATCCTCAACGTAGACCCGGCTGCGCCTGCGGTTTCGCTCAATCGTTCACGGCCAAATCTGGTGCAGATCTGAGCGCCAATTCTACCAAGTTATTCTTGCGCCGACCCTAAGTTGAAGATGCGGGAGGGTTACCGGAGCAGGGGGGGGAATCTAGAACCTGAACGTCAGCCCACCACGGACGGTCCGCGGATTCTGTGCAAGCTCGATATCTCCTAAAGGAGTTTGAAGGACGCCCAGGTCATTATTCGCTAGGTTGCGAATATCCAAAAGGGCCTCGATCTCATACCCGGTCGCCAGGAAGTCGAGCCCTAGGGAGTTGAGGATGGCAACGGGAACGGGGACGATCTGGCGCAGGAACAGGTTGACGCCCTGATTGGAGGTCTCATAGGTATCGGACAAGGCGTCCAGGGTCGGAATCGGATTGCCGTTGGGAACAATCTTCACAAGCGCTGTGATGGCGGTCTTGGAGAACGGGACAAACAGATCAAGCTGAGTCGATAGCGCATCGAACCCTTGTTCCTGAACGAGGCCGTCCAGCACTGAAGGATCGAAGACAATAGCCATCTCCCCAGGCATGAGACCCAGAGCTCTTCCTCGGATATAAGAGAAGCTGGTCCTCAGATTTTCTGCCAGCTGACGGCGAATCGTGAAGCGTTGCCCCCGGGTTCTTACCTGGTCGTCGTCTAACCGGATCATCTCGGCTCCCGGCCGGTAGCTCAGAAAGGCTAAAAAGGGTACTGTACCGCCGAAAAACTGATCTCGAAAAGCAGCAAGCTCGACCTCGGTAGCTGCGTCGAGATGGTATCCGAAACTCCCTTGATAGTGACGGGAGGTGCCGAATCTGATTTCGTCGTTGATCCGAGAAAGACCCACAGAATCCGAGAGGCTGATCTGGCGCCCATCGGGAAGCATGACCGAGTTGCCATAGGTTGGCCGCTTCGAAGCAAGGGCAATCCGCAGCACAGAACATTCGCTGGGCCTTACGGAGAGTTCCGCGTTGGGACTTATGAAGGAGTGGTTACGAACGGTTCGAACCTGATTCAGCTCGAGACCCCAAGCAAAAGAAACGGCTCGCCCCCAATTAAATCGCTCTTCGAAGCCCGAACTGAGGATGTGGGTGGTCCCGGCGGCCGTTGTGAAACCCACGTCACTAGCCAACGAAATGGGATTTCCCAAAAGACCGAAGCTGGGCTGTTGAAAGCTGATCCGGCCATGACCCAAGAAGACCCGGAGCGAATGGTTCTCACTGAGGGTGTAGGTAAGAAAACTCTTAAGACGCCAAAGGGAGTCTTCGCCGGAGTTCACCTGCCCGGCAAAGACATGGTCCCTGTTCCCACCCAGGGCCTCCGCGAGTGCAAAGTTGGTTGTGGTCCCACTGCCCGAATCGCCGGGGAAAAGCAGGTAGTCACTGCCCATTCCAGCATTGGTGTGCACCTGAAAAACGGCTTCCTCCAACCAGCTCGGTCGCTCTTTTTCTCGAGACGGCCCAGCCAAGCCCGGCACATAACGGAAAATCAGACGGCTGTCGGCGGCCCGCAGCACGGTCTTCAACTTGACGTTGCGGCCGTCAGACCCGTCCAGATCGAAGAGATTTTGAAGTATCAGCGTCAGCGCAACCGTCTTGCCAGGAAGAATCCTTACGGTCTGTTCGTTCCGAGAGACATACTGCGAACTCTTGACCAGCACCTGATAAGTGCCCATCTCGAGGTTCCTGAAGAGGATCTGGCCAAGCTTGTTGCTGCGCGTCAGAATAGGCAAGATCCCATCTGAGGACTGAGCCAAAAGACTCACCAGGATGCCGGGGACAGGATGTCCCGACTGGTCCTCGATGATCCCGCTCAGCTGCCCTAGAGGGGACGCTACGGCCGGAAGAGCCAAGAGCCCAATTACAACTCCGACGGCCAGGCAGTAAGTAAAAGGACGACCTTCAATACGGGTTGTGCTACCCATCATCGCTGCTGCCTCATTTTATCTGGATGGAAAAATTTTAGTCAAACCACAGAACGAAAGCAAGTTTTTCTGAGGGGGAAAGTAACAACTCTTGTGAAATTCGGAAATCCGTCCGCAATTCTGAGCCTTAGTGCTCCCTCCCATAAATACGATGACGTTTGTGGCGAGCGGGCCGGAGTCGAGGGCGCGAAGCGACGACGAGGCGATGCTCGGTATCGTAGAGGAGGAGCGACAACGCCATCGGCCTGTCCCGTCGCCACCCAGAGGGCAGATGGGGGTTGTGGACGATCTTTGCGTTGGTCGTCGTCGAAGATGGCAAGGCATCGTCTGCCTCCTCCTGCCTTGATCTCGCCTCACAAGCCCCATCTGCAAACACCATCGTATTTATGGAAGGGAGCACTTAGTACACTGGAACGTAAGTACGGCATGGGCTGGCTTGTTTTACTGCTGAAGTTCAGCGGGCGAGCGTCTTCTCCCAACAGAGCTCCCGATTTAGTGAGATACTGAAATTCCTGGTCGCCGCAACGCTTTCTTATGGTCATCTACGGAATCCATTCGGTAACGGAAGCCCTCAGGGCCAAGGATCGGAGTCTAGAGCGAATCCTAGTCCAACGAGGAAAGGCGAACCCGCGTCTTCAGAAGATCATCGAGCTTGCCCGCAACCGCGGAGTGCCGGTGCGATTCGAGTCCCCAGAGGTCCTACACCAGAAAGCCTCGACACCGAACCATCAGGAAGTGGTGGCCGAGGTCTCACCCATAGAGTACGTAGAGTTGTCGGATATCCTGCGACATCATCCGACCTTGCTCTTGATGGTGGCAGGAGTCGAGGACCCACACAACCTGGGGGCTCTGCTTCGGACGGCAGAAGCGGTGGGCGTCGAAGGAGTCTTGATCCCTTCAAGACGCGCCTGCCCCGTTACTCCGACCGTCGTCAAGTGTAGCGCGGGAGCGGCTCTTCATCTTAGGATCGCCCGCATCGGAAACGTTCGGCAGACTCTGGAAAAACTCAAGCGGGAGGGACTCTGGGTCGTTGGCCTGGATCCAGCGGGGACCACCCACCCCAGTCTACTCGACACCTCGTTACCGTTGGTAGTCATCGTGGGCGGAGAACAGGACGGACTGAGCCGACTGGTGCGGCAACACTGTGATTTCCTGACTGCCCTGCCCATGAAGGGCCGGGTTGCTTCCTTGAACCTTTCGGTAGCCGCGGGCGTTTTTCTCTATCAGGTTCTGCTTCGACGGGGTGGGGATCTCTCCGCCTGAGGCTCTACCAGGAGATTGAACCACTCGTCCACGACAGCGCGGAAGTCAGGAGCAATCAACGTCGTCGCGCTGTACTCCAGCACCACGGCGGGTCCGACAATTCGATGCCCCGGTCGCAACCGCTCCCGAGAATAGAAACGAGTCTTTTGCGGCTCCTTGTCGAAGAACACATTCTTCTCGCGAACGACCGCTTCCTGGGGTGCGTCCCCAGAGGTCGGGGAAGATCGGGGAAAAGGGAGTTCAGAGTGTCGACCTGACCCACGGACGCGAATATTGACGATCTCAACAGGCTGGTCGAGGCTGGCAAATCCGTAGTGCTTTTCATGTGCGCGATGAAAGGACTGAACAAAGTCACCAACATAGGGGAAATTGAGTTCGTAGGACTGACCGATGTAGCGCGCATCCAGCGTCTTCTCGAGTGAGACCTGCGAGGGCTCAAATCCCTCATCCCTCAACTGTCCGCGAATCTGATCCAGCAACGGGGCGAAGGCCTCCTGCAGACGTTGGGATGCTTTGGAATCACTCGACAAAAAACGAGTCGTCAACGAGGTGTCAACGACGACATCGCTGCCCACGACACCCATGGCCGAGATCAGGCCCGGATTGGCAGGCACCAGGACTCTGGGGATTCTCAGGGATCGTGCTAGATCGCAGGCGTGGAGCCCACCGGAACCGCCGAAGCTCACCAGAGTGAAATCGCGAGTGTCGTAGCCTTTCTGCAGAGAGATTACGCGGATCGCAGCCTCCATCTGAGTGTTCACAATCTTCAGGATCCCATCGGCAGTTTCCGTGACTGTCAGAGGACGGCCCTCCAACCGGAGCTGACGTCCCAGTCTTTCAAGGCCTACCTGGACCCGACGAGGGAACAGCTTCATCTCACCACCCAGAAACCAATCCGGGTCAATCCTGCCCAGATGCAAGTGGGCGTCCGTGACCGTTACATCCCGACCCTTGCCGTAGCAGAGTGGCCCCGGGTGCGCACCCGCACTCCGCGGCCCCACACGCAAGAGGTCTCCTGAATCGATCCACGCAATCGAGCCCCCCCCGGCACCGATGGAATTAATCGGGATGCTCTGAACCGGTACTGGAAGATGATCGATCGAGGCCTCGTTGGTGGTTAGGATTCCACCTTCGCAGAGACAGACGTCCGTCGAAGTCCCTCCCATATCCAAGGTGATCGTCTTTTCGTAACCAGCAAGTCGGGTCATCCTGAAAGCTCCAAGCACTCCTCCTGCCGGGCCCGAGAGAAGCGTTCGGACGGGTTCTAGCTGGGAGGAAGAAGCCGGTATGGTCCCACCATTGGACTGCATAATGGTGAGCCGACCCTTCTTCACTTGGGGATCGGCGCTCAAGGCCGAGAGATACCCCGACATTATAGGAGCAAGGTAGGCGTTGATGACCGTTGCTGAGGTGCGTTCGTACTCGCGAAACTCGGGTAGAATCTGGTGTGAAAGCGAGATCGGAAGTTTGCTCGCCTGAAGTGCCTCCTGGATCCGAATCTCGTTACTGGGGTTTCGGTAGCTGTGAAGCAAAACGACGGCGATTGACTCAGGTGCAAGCTTGCGAATCCGGGAGCAGAGCGAAGCCAGGGTCCCCTCCTCTAGAGGCGTCATAATGGTGCCATCCGATAGGATGCGCTCTTTGACGCCAAGGCGTCTGCTCCTGGCTACCAGAGGCTTTGAGCGTGAACCCGATAAGCGATAAAGGGCAGGCCGATTCTGGCGTCCGATCTCCAGGATGTCCTCGAACCCCTCGGTGGTGATCAGAACCGTCTTCGCACCCTTCCGCTCCAGCAATGCATTGGTGGCTACTGTCGACCCGTGCTGCGCCAGGAAGCCCGAGTCTGTGCGATTCTCGAGAATCCGGGCCAGTCCCTCTAGAAAGGCGCGCTCCGGTCGATCCGGAGTGGAGGGCAACTTCAGAACCGAAACCCGATCTCCATCCACCACAACAAAGTCGGTGAAAGTACCCCCCGTATCTACACCAATTCGAAGCATAAGTCGTCGCCTACTCCCATCTGTGGCCCGCTGCCCGCTGGAGCACTGCACACACATGCGCATCGCTCAAGCCGAATGCGGCTCCCGCTGGGGAGCCTCCACCGGCCGAAGCCCATGGTATCCGACAACGAAATGCTACAATACACAAGAGTTGAAAACTCTTCCAGCCTGGAAGGGAATCCCAACGGGGCAGAGGGTTCCATCCGCCAACTCCCTGACCTTCCCAAATGGATGACGAAAAATGAAACAGGCTGAGCTTCCACGAAAGATCTATACAACCTCCGCCCTTCTCGCCTTTTTCATTCTCCTCGTCATCGTCGCAGTCATTTTTCTCAATCCGACTTCTGTTGGCAGCCAGGGATTTCTCTCGAATCTCACCCTGTGGGCGGTTGTCTGGGCGATCAATTTCACCATCATCCTGGTCCTGTCCTTCGTGCTGGCGAGGAACCTGATCAAGCTCTTCTTCGAGTACCAGACCAAACGTCCTGGGAGCAGGCTCAAGAGCAAGCTGGTACTGACCCTGACGATTTTCTCCCTCTTCCCCGCAGTCATCATGTTCTTCCTGGCTTTCGGACTGATCAACGAGAACTTGAGACTCTGGTTCAGGGCTCCTTCAGAGCAGCTTCTGGCCTCGTCCCGGACCATCTCAGCCAAGTACTATGAAGAAAGACGGAACGTCAGCCTGGTAGCCGCAAGATACCTGATCACTCAAGTCGACTGGCGAACCATGATTCCCGCTGCGGCTCTAACCGATAGCCTTCAGGATCTTGATTTTGAAGCAGTCACCGTCTTCACTTCGGAAGGAGAACCCGTCTACCGCCTCGGCGATTGGGACGATGCTTCCATCGGAGAGCTGCTGAAGGATCTCCTGGCGGGCCGTGAACACTACGTTTTACAGCACCATCCGGACTCCGAGCAGAAGCGGTTCGAGGACCGGGGAATCGTGGGCGTACCCGCTCTCGACCGGAACGGCTCCGTCACGGGCGGAATCGCCTTGCGCTTCGTGGTGCCCCAGAGCGTGGGTTTCCATGCAGCCGAAATCCAAGCGGCATCCCAGACTTACGAGGCAATGGCACAACGGCTCAGGGAGGTGGAGCTGAACTACTTTGCCATACTGGGCTTGACCATGTTGGCAGTGGTTTTCGGCTTCGTCTGGCTGGGCACCTATATCGCCAAGAGAATCACCGTACCCTTGGAGGCGCTCGCTGCCGGGTCCCGGGAAATTGCCGAGGGCAATCTTGACTATCGCGTTCAGCTGCAGGCACCGGACGAGCTTGGCATTCTGGTTACCTCCTTCAATCGGATGGCGGACGAAATCAACCAGAGTCGGCAGAAGCTGGAACAAGCCAACTCCGAGCTTCGGGCCACCAACGAACATCTTGACGAACGCAGACGCTATATCGAAACCATCCTGCAGAACATCACCACCGGAGTCGTCAGCGTCGACGAGGACGAGGTCATCCGCACTGCCAACAAGGCGGCTCTCAAGATGTTTGGTGCGACCCCTGACTCGATTCTGGACCGCCCTATCAAGAAGATCCTGGACCGGGAGCTGTACGCCGAGTTTCAGGAAATGAAACGTCACGCCCGACTCTATCGCACCTATCGCAAGCGCGTTACCTTCAAGCGAGGCGACGGCCATCTGCCAGTCGCAGCCACGATCACCCGCAACACCCTGGCCGTCAAGGGCGGGGTAGAACACTTGATCGTGCTGGACGATCTAACAGAGCTGATCAGGGCCGAGAAATTCGCAGCTTGGCAGGAGGTGGCACGCCGGCTGGCGCACGAGATCAAGAATCCACTGACCCCGATCCGGCTTTCCGCCGAAAGGGTCAAGAATCGGTTCGAGAAGGCGACTCAATCGGCTCCACCATGGGAGGGGCGGCAGGAGTTCGAGCCAGTCCTCAATGACGGAGTCCGTCTTATCGTCGCTGAGGCCGAGATGCTGCGATCCCTGGTTGAGGAATTTTCCCGTTTCGCTAGACTCCCGACCTGCAAACCGATCAGGGTCGAGCTGCACCCCCTGATTCGACAGACCCTGTCGCGATACGACGGTGCTCTCGACAGTGTCAAGTTGGAAACGATTTTCGATCCCAGGATCGATTATCTGAAGCTGGACCCGGAACAGATTCAGCGCGTCTTTTTCAATCTCATAGACAATTCTCTGGAAGCCCTCACCCGGGCGGCTTCGAAACGGCGGATCGGCATTCGTACCCGATTCAATGAGGCCCGGCAATCGGTAGCAATCGAGTTTGATGACAACGGCGTCGGCATTCCTCCGGAAGACTACGAGCACCTTTTCCTCCCCTACTTTTCGACCAAAGAGAGAGGAACAGGTCTGGGTCTGGCAATCGTGCGGCAGATCGTTTCCGAGCACAACGGGTTCATTCGGGCAGAACCGAATCATCCTGACGGCACTCGCTTCATCATGGAGCTTCCCATCTCGTAGAATCAGTCTTGAATCGAACCCGCTCCAGATGGCGGGAGTACCAAGCGCAGCGATCTGTATGAGTAAGGCAAAATTACTGATAGTTGATGACGAAGAGGGTGTTCGCAGGACGCTCGCTTCAGTCCTTCAGGATGAGGAGTGTCTGGTGGACTCCGTCTCGACAGGTGAAGAGTGCATCAACCTGGTGGAGAAGAAGCCCTACGACATCATTTTTCTCGACGTCTGGCTGCCGGGCAAGGATGGGATCGAGGTTCTCCAAGAGGTTCGTAGTCGGAGACCGACCCAATACGTCATCATGATCTCGGGGCACGGCACCATCGAGACCGCCGTCCAGGCCACAAAGTTCGGAGCCTTCGATTTCCTGGAAAAGCCCCTTTCTCTACAAAAAGTCGTCCTGGTCCTGGAACATGCGCTGAAACAGAAACGCCTGGAGGAGGAAAATCGCAGCCTGAAGAGCTTCATCCGGCAGGAAACCAATATGATCGGGACCTCGGTCCCGATGCAGGCACTGCGTCAGCAGGTGGCATACGCGGCTCCGACAGAAGGTCGCATCCTCATCTACGGCGAGAACGGGACCGGCAAGGAGCTCGTGGCTAAACTGCTTCATCTGAGCAGTAACAGAAAAGATGAGCCGTTTGTCGAGGTCAATTGTGCTGCGATTCCGGATGAGCTCATAGAGAGTGAGCTGTTCGGATCCGTCAAGGGCGCATATACCGGCGCCACCGAGACTAGAAAGGGGAAATTCGAGCTGGCCGATCGAGGCACTCTTTTCCTGGACGAAGTCGCCGACATGAGCTTAAAGACACAGGCCAAGGTCCTGCGCGCCCTGGAGGATCAGCGATTCTACCCAGTCGGTGGGAATCAGCTAGCGGAGGTGGACGTCCGAGTCATTGCCGCTACCAACCGGGACCTGGAAAGAGCCATCGAGAAAGAAAACTTTCGCGAAGACCTTTTCTTCCGACTCAACGTGATCCCCTTTGAAGTGCCGTCTCTTCGGGAGCGCAGAGAGGATATTGAGGAACTTCTCGACTACTTCCTGGACCTCTTTTGTCCCCGCTATGGGAAGCCCAAGAAGCTGATTCTTCCCGAGGTTCTGGAGCAGCTTCATCGATACCGTTGGCCCGGCAACGTCCGGGAACTCAGGAATATGGTAGAGCGCTGGGTCATCATGGTCCCGGATGACGAGGTAGGTCTGTCTGATCTCCCCGATTCTATTCTCGAAGGTCCCGAACTTTCAGACGAACAAGCAGTGGGAGCGACCTGGCAAGAAGCCAGAGCAGACTTCGAGCGCCGATTTCTGGAAGCGAAACTCCTGCAACACGACGGAAACATAAGCAAAACAGCTACCGAAATCGGCGTGGAGCGAAGCCACCTCCACCGAAAACTGAAGGCTTACAATATAAGGCCAAAGAGGGCCTAGGTCCCGCCAAGGCTTCCCTCATGCACGAATTGGTAGATCTCTTCTTGTCTCACTTGAAGTACGAGAAGAACTATTCTGCTCATACGGTCAAGAACTACTCGCGAGATCTAGCAGAGTTCATCGACTACCTGAAAGCAGGCAAGTCGGACCGGATTATCCGACTGGAACAGATCGATCACATTAGCGTGCGCGATTTCCTGAGTCACCTTCACCAGGGGGGAAACCAGAAGACTTCAATGGCCAGGAAGCTATCGGCCCTGAGGTCTTTCTTTCGCTACCTGCATCGCGAAGGAAAGATTCGGAAGAACCCTGCCAAATTGGTAAACACGCCGCGCTTGCCCCAAAAGACACCTCGATTCTTGTCCCTTTCGCAAGTAGATACCTTGCTCCAGCTTCCAGACACGGAGATCCCTCGGGGTCTCCGCGACTGCGCCATGATGGAGCTGCTCTATGCCAGCGGTCTGCGCGTGAGCGAACTGGTTCAGCTCGATCTGGAGGACCTGTCACTGGATCAGCGCTTGGCCAAGATTCGAGGAAAGGGAAAGAAGGAGCGGCTGGTGCCGTTCGGAGAAAAGGCCTACGAATCGCTGAAATCCTACCTGCCGGCACGAGGAGGTCTGCTGAAACGTGGGGCAACCCTGCGGGAGCTCAGCCCCCTCTTCCTGAACCTGCGGGGCGGACGTCTCACCGTCCGATCCTTCCAGCGCATCCTGGATCAGTACGCCCAGAAGGGAGCCCTTCTGCTGGACGTCCACCCTCACCTATTTCGGCACTCCTTCGCGACCCACCTGCTCAACAACGGGGCCGACCTGAGATCCATTCAGGAGTTGCTGGGCCACGAGAGTCTCTCCTCGACTCAGAAGTACACCCACCTCTCCATTGAGCAACTGCTCAAAATCTACCGCCAGTCCCACCCAAAGGCCCGTTCTGGCTGAGGTTTCGGTGACGAATTCGAACGGGTTTGGGCGCAAGGGTCTGGCAAAAATAACTTGGCATTTTGGCATCTCAGATTTACACCATCTTCGGCCGCTCCTCTATCGCGAAATCCTCAACGTAGACCCGGCTACGCCTGCGGTTTCGCTCAATCGTTCGCGGCCAAATCTGAGCGCCAATTCTACCGATTGCGTATTCCGGTGAAACCGGCCGGTTTCACCGGAATACGCATACCAAGTTATTCTTGCGCAGACCCTAAGAACTGCCTTCTGGATTGGACGATATGTGCTCCCCATACATGCCGTCCCCTTTCGATCTTGATGGCCTCGGCTCGAGCAACGTCCGAGGACCTTCAAGAGCGTGGAGTCGATCAGGATTTGACGTTTCTCCAAGCACGAACTTGACAACCAGCTGCTCTAAATTCATACTAGTTGGTATGTGACTTGGCTTGATCTGGTTGGCTTTGATTCAAATGGTCGTTAACAAGCGAAATTTCGATGAAACCCGGCAGCGGCTCCTGGAGGCCGCTTTCCATGCAATCCACCGCAACGGGTTTCGTGCGGCGAGCCTCGACTCCATCCTGGCCAATACCGGTGTAACCAAGGGCGCACTGTATCACCACTTCTCCAACAAGAATGAATTGGGCTACGCGGTCGTGGATGAGTTGGTCCACAACATGATCTCGGATGTTTGGCTGAAGCCGCTCAGCCGAGCGGAAGATCCGATCGACGGCATGGTTGCCATTCTCAAGGGCTACAGCGACGAGGACATGGAACGAGGCTGCAAACTGGGTTGCCCTCTGAACAACCTGGCCCAGGAAATGTCGCCCGTAGACGAGGGGTTTCGGCGTCGCCTGGATGGGCTCTTCGCCTTGTGGCGTGGAGCAGTCGCCGAAGCGTTGCGGCGCGGCCAACGGTCGGGTCATGTCCGTGGGAACATCGACCCCGATCAGATCGGCTGTTTCTTTGTCGCTGGGATGGAAGGTGGGATCAGCCAGGCGAAAACAGCCCAGAATCCCGAAGTCCTAGCCGACTGCCGAGACACCATGATCGACTACCTTCAAACACTGCGCAAGCCCGAGAGCGCCGCATGAAAAAGCATACAATTGGTTGGCAGGCCATTCAGTGTAGTCTTGTTAACTCTCTAACATACCAACTAGTTGGTATGTATCAGGCAAAGGATTAAAACATGAAAGCGAGCATCTCGAATATAAGCAAGTGGGACCGTCGGGCTATCCGCTACGACGAGTGGGTTATCCGATGGAGATGAGCTGTTGTAGCCCTCTCTTTGGCCGTCGCCCTGTTCGCCGCATCCGGCGCTTCGCGGCTGCAGTTCATCGACGAGTATCAAGTCTTCTTCGGAGAGGACAATCCACAGCTACAGGCGTTTGACGCCGTCCAAGACATCTACACGAAGAATGACGGCATCCTTTTCGTCGTCACACCGGCGGACGGAAATGGGTTCTCTCCCGACGCCCTCGCGGCCGTCGAAGAACTCACCGCGAGGCTTGGCAGATCTCCTTTGCCATTCGGGTAGAATCGGTCACCAACTTCCAACATAGCTGCGCCGAGGGCGACGACCTGACGGTAGAAGACCTCGTCTCAAGTGCCCGTGAACTTTCCGCCGAAGAGGCCCAGCAAGCGAAGCAGATCGCCCTCCAGAAGCCCTTTCTGAGAAGCAGACTCGTACCCGCCAACGCACACGTCAACGGCGTGAACGTCACTTTGCAACTCCCTTGCGAAGAATTGGACGAAACAGCGCGCTCCGTCGCCCAGGCCGGCAAATGGACCGGCGAGCTCGCCGTCGAAGGCCGTCTGTTCCCGCAGACCGCGCTCGGCCCCGAGCAGGAACGCGCCAATATCTCGTTGTCGTTCGAACCCGAATACTACTTGGAGCGACAGGACGGCAAACAGAGTTTCACTTTCACAACGTTCTTCCGACTCGACCACAACGACCCGGACAGCACGTATCTCGACATCCGCGAGTTGACCTGGCAGAAGAACCCCAATGCTTGGGAACTGCGCGTCGGGATTCGCAAAGTCTTCTGGGGCGTCACCGAGTCACAGCATCTAGTGGACGTCATCAACCAAACCGATTTCGTCGAGAACCTCGATGGCGAGGACAAGCTCGGCCAGCCCATGACGAACTTCGCCTGGATACAGGACTGGGGCACGTTGGACTTTTTTGTTCTGCCCGGCTTTCGAGAGCGCACCTTCCGAGCGCCCAGGACCGTCCGTCCTTCGCTGTCCCGGTTGACTTCGATCGTCCGCAGTTTGAGTCCGGCCGTGGTCGGAGGCACGTCGACTGGGCCGCCCGCTGGTCCCACACACTCGGCCTGTTGGACGTCGGACTGTCCCACTTTGCCGGCACGAGTCGCGATCCCGACTTCGCCCGCGAGTTTCGCGCCAACGGGGAAACGGTTTTCGTCCCTCGCTACGACCAGATTCATCAATCGGGCCTCGACTTGCAGATGACCCAAGGCGGTTGGCTTTGGAAGGCCGAGGTCATTTCGCATTCCGGTCAGCGTAACCACTTCATTGCGTCCACGGCCGGGTTCGAATACACGATCGGCAATGTGAAGAATTCTGGGAAGGACCTTGGACTGCTTCTCGAATACAGTTATGACGAACGAGGCGACCAGGCATTGACGCCTTTCCAGGACGACGTCTTCCTCGGCGCCCGCTTCGCTCTGAACGATGTGCAGAGCACCGAGGTCCTTGCCGGAGCCGTGATCGACCGCCAGACCGGCGCCACCTTCGTCAACGTCGAGGCAAGCCGCCGCCGCGGCCAAAACTGGACACTCGACCTACAGTATCGGGAATTCGTCAATGTTCCCGAGGCGGACCGTTTTCTCTTCGGCTTGCGAAACGACGACTATCTCCAGGCCGAATGGGCCTGGCACTTCTAAACACTACTTCGGGTCTAGTCCTGACCTGAAACTTCAAGAATTCGTCTGAACGTCTGAACGTCTGAACGTCGCACGTCTCCTGTCTTCCAAAGGTGCTGCCAACGGGTAAACTACCAGCGTTACGAAGCCAAGTCCGACAGAGCCGCGCTGCTCACTGCTTAACTCCCGCCGGATCTTCCAGCGAGGAGCAACCGAGTTTCCTTGAGCTGCTTGATCCGGTCCCGCAATCCTGCAGCCTTTTCAAACTCGAACCGCTTTGCGGCCTCTAGCATCTCGACTTCGATCCGCTCGATCTCCTTATCGATCTCCTCTGGAGAGTTGTAGGCCTCAACCTCCTCGGCCACCGCCGCGATGTCGTAGTAGTCCAGCTTGATCATCTCGAGGAGCGTCGCATCTATCGGCTTGACGATGGACTCCGGTGTGATTCCGTTGGCCTGGTTGTACTTGTCCTGGATCTCTCGGCGGCGGGTGGTCTCTTCGATCGCGCGAGCCATCGAGCGTGTGGTGGCGTCCGCATACATGATCACGTTTCCGTTGAGATTCCGGGCGGCGCGTCCAGCGGTCTGAATCAAGGAAGTTTCGCTGCGCAGAAAACCTTCCTTGTCGGCGTCCAGAATCGCTACCAACGAGACCTCAGGCAGATCCAGACCCTCCCGCAGCAGATTGACTCCCACCAGGACATCGAAGCGACCCAGCCTCAGATCCCGCAAGATCTTGATCCGCTCCAGGGTGTCTATTTCCGAGTGGAGAAAGCGAACCGCCACTCCGATCTCGGTGTAGTAATCGGTCAACTCCTCGGCCATCCGTTTGGTGAGGGTGGTGACCAGCACCCGTTCCTTTAGAGCGGTCCGCTTCCTGATCTCTTCGAGTAGGTCATCGATCTGACTCTTGACCGGGCGCACTTCGATCTCCGGATCCATCAGACCGGTTGGCCGAATAATCTGTTCGACGATCTCCCCATCGCACCGCTCCAGCTCATAGCTGGCAGGTGTGGCCGAAACGTAGATCGTCTGGGGACGCCGCTCCTCGAATTCGTTGAAGCTGAGAGGACGATTGTCCAGCGCGGAGGGAAGCCGAAATCCATACTCGACCAGGTTGAGCTTTCGGGAACGGTCTCCCGCGTACATGCCACGGACCTGCGGAATGGTGACGTGACTCTCATCCACGAACAGGAGTCCATCCTGGGGCAGATAATCCATCAGCGTAGGAGGAGGTTCGCCGGGGAGACGACCGGTCAGATGCCTGGAGTAGTTTTCGATCCCACGACAATAACCCACGGACTTGATCATCTCGAGGTCGAACATGGTTCGCTGGTGAATTCTCTGCGCCTCCAACAGCCGGCCCTCCTGCTCGAATTGTGTTCGGCACTCCCCCAACTCCTGCTTGATGTCCTCAACAGCTTGATTCCAGCGGTCGCGAGGAATGACGTAGTGGGAGCGAGGGTAGATGGGCATCCGACTATGCTGTTTGAGGATCTCGCCGGTCAGGGGATCGAACTGATAGATCGCCTCGATCTCATCCCCGAAAAGCTCGATCCGGATACCGTAGTCTTCATAGGACGGAATGATTTCGATCACGTCGCCCCGAACCCGAAACACGCCCCGGGAAAGATCGAAGTCGTTGCGCTCGTACTGAATCTCGACCAGCCGCTTGAGCAGGTCCCGGCGGGAAATCTGCTGCCCCTCGGTCAGCATGACGACCATGCCGTAATACGCTTCCGGAGATCCCAGTCCGTAGATACAGCTCACGCTGCAAACGATGATGCAATCACGGCGCTCGAACAGCGACCGCGTAGCGGAGTGGCGCAGCCGATCGATATCGTCGTTGATCAGGGAATCCTTCTCGATGTAGGTATCGGTGGAGGCGATGTAGGCCTCGGGCTGGTAGTAATCGTAGTAGCTGACGAAGTACTCCACCGCATTTTTTTTGAAGAAGTTCTTGAATTCCTGGTAGAGCTGAGCTGCCAGGGTCTTGTTGTGACTGAGGACGAGAGTCGGCCGCTTCAGCGCTTCAATGACCTTGGCCATGGTGAAGGTCTTTCCGGAACCGGTCACGCCCAGTAGGACTTGCCCGGATTCTCGGTCCACCCCTCTCACCAGCTCATCAATCGCACTGGCCTGCTCCTTGGAAGGTTCAAAGGGGCTTTCCAGCTTGAACTCTCCGGAGGAAGAGAGCGCTCCACCATAGGCAATGCCGGAGTATGAGATGCCTTCTTGCTTGGCCACAAACCTATTATAGGGGCGTTCCTGACCTGAGACTCGAAAGAATTCATCTGAACGTCTGAACGTCGCAGAGGAACATGAACCATCTGGAGACAAGTCCGCCAGAGCCGTGAACGACTTGAGCCGTTAGCAACATGAGGCCAAGTTCCGAGGAGAGAGCTGGACAACTCTTCCCCACGCAGTGACGCACAATCTCCCCCATCCTCGACCTAAAGTTTACTTCGGAATGATCCAGCGCCCTTATGGACTCGCCGCATGTCCCGATCGGTGATCGGGGCCCGCTCCCTCACGGTCACGGCTCTGTCAGCGTTGCTAGCGATGATCATGGCAAAGGCAATCCAAGTTTCTTTCTCGAATGGCGCCAGGTCTTCCTGGGGCAGGACTAAGCTGAAACTTCATGGGATAGGAAACATGGGTATGCCCAAAAACCGGGAATGGAGCGTTCTTGCTAAGATGAAACGGTGTTTCGAATCCAATATCTCCTTGCTGCCCTGGCGGCCCTCCTGTTGCTCTTGTTCTTGACGAGAGACGAAAAGCAAGAGCTCAAGGAGGGACCGGCGACTCCCAACTCATCCACAATTCTAGGTGAAAAAGTAAAACCCTTAGCGGAAGACTCCCGACCACAGGCGAGCCAGAAAACACTCCACACCACCGCGAAACCTCTGCCCCTTCCGTCACCTCGACAGGCATCCAAGAAGAGTGGCGAGGGCCCCGTAGATGTGATAGAAGAGGCCCGCCAGCGCAGCCGTGACCAAAAGGATCCCGTCTACATTGAGGAGTTTATCGAACAGGTCCTGAAAGACCCGGATGCGTCGCGTTGAGGCGCTCTCGGAGCTGGGTTTCATCGGACCAGGCCCTGAGATAGTCCAGGCCTGCACCGAGGCACTCAAGGATCCGGAGGAATCAGTCCGAGGAGAGGCAATCCAGTCCCTGGAGACGCTAGGAGATCCTGCTGCGGTTGCTGCGCTTCGGAAGATTGCCGAAAAGGATCCCTCGCAGGACCTCCGCGAAGAAGCAGCGGAGGCCCTGGAGGAACTGGAATCCGTGGCCAGGCCCCAGGATGAGGAAAGTCAACGAATCCACACCCAGCCAACCGCCACGGCTCTGGACTTCGAGCCTGCCCTCCTGGTACGCGGTAAACGTACCTTGAAGCTACAGACTTCTAATTACACAGACCTGAGGGACTACTCGTAGCACAGTTATTCTGGTCCCAGGTGTTGTCGGTTCCGGCCGTTCCGCCGCCCACGGTGTCGTCCCGAGCATCCACGACACCGCTGGTCGCGATGTCATTCAACTTGATCGTGTTGGTGCTCCCGTCAAAAATGTAGATGCCCGCGAAGCCGCTGCCGCTGACATCGTTCTTTTCGATCTTGTTATTGGTGGGCACGCCTGCTGAGTCGAAGCTGTACAAGGAGATGCCTGAACTCGCGCTGGTCGTGATGGTGTTGTCCTTGATCAGGTTCCTCTCGATCGGCGAGCCGCATGCTGGCCCACCGAAGAAGAAACCTAGGAACTGCAGGCTGATAGCGTCGAAGGCGCTGCCGCTGATGTCGTTCTTCTCTACCTTGGCAAGACTGGCATCGATAACAGTCACTCCAAGGTCGGCCTCGGTAACTTCATTGTCCTTCACCTTCACTCCAGGTCCCGAACAGAAGAGAATGATGCCGCTGCCGACACCGCCGGGAGGGTTCGGCGACGGGTTGTTGTCCACCTCATTCTTCTCCACCTTTCCCTTGGCTCCCCGCGAGACCTGGATCCCATTGGCCGCCGAGACACGGGGTAGAGCCGGGCCCATGACGGCGTTGTTCTTGATGTCGAGATCCGCTCCGACTCCGTCGCCGAGGATCCCAACACGCGTGTAGTTCGAGATCAGATTGTCCTTTATCTTTACTTTATGATTGCTCCCATTGTCGGTGTCGACCCGTATCCCGATGCCCTGTGCGGCTCCTGTCGGGTTCCGGATGTTGAGGACTTCGGTATTTTTGACCTCTCCCTCGGTGTTCAAGAACTGAATACCGATCACCACCGCTCCCGGCATGCCAGACAAGCCATCCACGGTCAAATCTTTGATCTTGACTTTGCCTGCGCCGTCGGCCAGGAAGGCAGGTCCTGCCGTACCGGCCAGCGGATGGACGATGATCAAACCGGGGCTGTCTCCTTTGATATCCACTTCGTTCCCGGCGCCGATCACAACGTTTTCCACGTAAGTGCCAGGATAGAAGTCGATCTTGTCCTTCCCTATCGTGATCGTGGCAGCGGCTGCATCAACCGCCGCTTGAATAGACCAAAAATAAGTAGATGGAAGTCGATTAAACCACGTGTAAACACCTGAAATGCCCGCGCTGGCAGGTATTCTGGAGTTCGACAAAGAATCTTCAGAGAGGCCCGAAAGGAGGCATTTCAGGTGAAGAAAACGCATAGCGCAATCCTCCGAAAACGGGAAGCAGAGGTGGCCACTCGGTTGAGTCCCAGCTGGAACGGTCAAGCTCGGAAAACGGTCCTTTCGTCCGACGGGATCAGCTACGAAGTCTCGGAGAAGATTCACGCCGTCAGTTAGGGCGGGCTGTGGGGCTGTTGCAGCAGGTCGTAAAGTGGAGCGGGCAAGGTCTGGGCCCAACAACCAGCGAGTTTCTTCCAACGGGCGGAGATTGATGTGGATGGGAGCATTGCCCCCACTAGCGGCGAATGCAAGGAAGGGATGGAGATCAGCTACGACAGGCAGTGGGGCTACGCGCCGCTGATCGTGACGGCGGCCCAGAGGGGCGAAG